>Ga0308158_10001205_pt1 | contig 29057 bp, 29 predicted proteins | sample PhyBR2_FD_201038 | JGI IMG/M metagenome (GOLD analysis project Ga0308158, IMG submission 201038) | Phyllosphere microbial communities from UC Gill Tract Community Farm, Albany, California, United States - DLSLB.R2 | ecosystem: Host-associated > Plants > Phyllosphere > Unclassified | place: USA... | reverse complement strand
ACGCCGTCTGCGAAGCGGCCTATGAACTGGTCAAGCCGTACAACATCGGCCGCGTGATCGCGCGTCCGTTCACGGGCGCCAACGGCGACTACAAGCGCACGTCGAACCGCCACGACTACGCCGTGCCACCGGTCGCGCCGACGCTGCTGGATCACGTCAAGGATGCGGGCGGCGACGTCTTCGCCCTTGGCAAAATCAGCGACATCTATGCAGGGCAGGGCGTCACGCGCCTGATCAAGGGCCCGGACAATATGGCGCTCTTTGACCGTCTGCTCGAAGTGGCCGACGAAGCGGGCGACAAGTCGCTCACGTTCGTCAACTTCGTCGACTTCGACATGCACTTCGGCCACCGCCGCGACGTCGCCGGCTACGCCAACGCGCTGCACGAACTGGACGCGCGCCTGCCGGAATTCATGGCCAAGCTGAAGGACGGCGACCTGGTCGTACTCACCGCCGACCACGGGTGCGACCCGACCGCGCCGGGTTCGGACCATACCCGCGAACACATCCCGATGATCTTCTTCGGCCCGAACGTCGCGCCGCAGGAGCTGCCAGTGGCAGACACCTTCTCGGACATCGGCGCCACGCTGGCCAAGCACCTCGGCGTCAAACCACTTTCGAACGGAATCGCACAGCTATGAGCCAGCCGCTGGACTTCAAACGCAACGTCGCCATGGACCTGGACCTTGGCCTGATCAACAGTCTCAAGGTCAACCGCAACGCGGCCGACCGCCGCGCCGCGAGCCTCGCGAACCGCCGCACGGTGAAGAAGGAATACCAGGCCGCATGGCTGGTGCGCGCGATCGAGTGCATGGACCTGACCACGCTGTCGGGCGACGACACGCCGGGCCGCGTCGAGCGCCTGTGCATGAAGGCGATGCGCCCGCTGCGCGCCGATTTGATGGCCGCGCTGGGTCTCGAGACCCTGAGCACGGGCGCCGTCTGCGTGTATCACGAGATGATCACGCCGGCCGTCAAGGTGCTGCAGGGCCGCTTGCCGATCGCCGCCGTGTCCACGGCATTCCCGGCCGGCCTGTCGAGCATGGAAACCAAGCTGCGCGAGATCGAACTGTCGGTCGCTGCCGGCGCCACCGAAATCGACATCGTCATCACGCGCCAGCACGTCTTGCTGGGCAACTGGCAGGCGCTGTACGACGAGATGGTGGCGTACCGCCAGGCTTGCGGCGACGCGCACGTCAAAGCCATCCTGGCCACCGGCGATCTGGTCACGCTGGAAAACGTGGCGAAAGCCTCGTGGGTCTGCATGATGGCCGGTGCGGACTTCATCAAGACCTCGACCGGCAAGGAAGGCGTGAACGCCACCATCCCGGTGTCGCTGGTGATGGTGCGCGCGATTCGCGACTACCACGAACTGACCGGTTTCCAGGTCGGCTACAAGCCGGCCGGCGGCGTCTCGACGGCGAAGTCGGCGCTGCAATACCTGACCGTGATGAAGGAAGAACTGGGCAACGACTGGCTGCAGCCGCACCTGTTCCGCATCGGTGCTTCAAGTCTGCTGACCGACATCGAACGCCAGCTCGAGCACTACGTGACCGGGAACTACTCGGCCGCCCATCGTCACGCGCAACCTTAAATCCGGATACGTCATGCCAACAATTAAAGAGATTCTTCAGACCATGGACTACGGCCCCGCTCTCGAGACCACCAAGGAAGCGCAAGCATGGCTGGACGGTCACGAGCGCCGCTTTGGCCTCTTCATCGACAACGCCTGGAGCGATGCGGGCGAGACGTTCGCCACGACCAATCCGGCCGATGGCGTCGAACTGGCGCAGGTCACGCAGGCGACGAACGACGATGTCGAACGCGCCGTGGCAGCCGCGCGCCGCGCGCAGCCGGGCTGGGTCGCGCTGGGTGGCCATGGCCGCGCCAAGATCATGTACGCGCTTTCGCGCCTGCTGCAAAAGCATGCGCGCCTGTTCGCGGTGCTCGAAACGCTCGACAACGGCAAGACGATCCGCGAAACGCGCGACGCCGACCTGCCGCTCGTGGCCCGTCATTTCTACCATCACGCCGGCTGGGCGCAGCTGCAGGCCGAAGAATTCGCGGACTACCGCGCCGTCGGTGTCGTTGGCCAGATCGTGCCGTGGAACTTCCCGCTGTTGATGTTGGCGTGGAAGATCGCGCCGGCGCTGGCCGCTGGTAACACGGTGGTGTTCAAGCCGGCCGAGTACACGCCGCTGACCGCGTTGCTGTTTGCTGAACTCTGCCAGCGCGCTGGCGTACCGGCCGGCGTCGTCAATATCGTCACCGGCGACGGTCGCGTGGGCGAGGCGATCGTCAATCATCCGGGCATCGACAAGATCGCGTTCACCGGCTCGACCGAAGTCGGTCGCCTGATCCGCAAGTCGACCGCCGGCAGCGGCAAGAAGCTGTCGCTCGAATTGGGTGGCAAGTCGCCGTTCATCGTGTTCGACGACGCTGATCTGGACGCGGCCGTTGAAGGCCTGGTCGACTCGATCTGGTTCAACCAGGGCCAGGTCTGCTGCGCCGGTTCGCGCCTGCTGGTGCAAGAGTCGGTGTACGAGCGCTTCATCAAGAAGGTCAAGGCGCGCATGGAAACGCTGCGCGTCGGTTCGCCGCTCGACAAGTCGAACGACATCGGCGCACTGGTCGATCCGGTGCAGCAGCAGCGCATCCACGGCCTGGTGGAATCGGCCCGCGCCGAAGGCTGCGAAGTCTGGCAACCGACGGGCGAATTGTCGACGTCGGGTTCGTGGTACCTGCCAACCCTGATCACGGGCGCGTCGACGTCGGCCGCCGTGGCGCAGGCCGAAATCTTCGGGCCGGTGCTGGTGGCGATGAGCTTCCGCACCCCGGCTGAAGCCGTGCAACTGGCGAACAACACCGTCTACGGCCTGGCCGCCTGCGTCTGGAGCGAGTCGATCAGCCTGGCGCTGGACGTCGTCCCGCAGATCAAGGCCGGCGTGGTCTGGATCAACACAGCCAACCAGTTCGATGCAGGCTGCGGTTTCGGCGGCTACAAGGAATCGGGTTATGGCCGCGAAGGCGGCAAGGAAGGCATGTACGAATACCTGACGCCGCTGTCGGAAGATGCACGGCCTGCCGCGCCGGTGTTTGCCGCCAAGGGCGCACTGAAAGCAGCGGACGCCGACAGCCCGTTCGCGATCGACCGCACCGCCAAGCTGTACATCGGCGGCAAGCAGGCGCGCCCTGACGGCGCCTACAGCCGCGCGATCAATGACGCCAACGGCGCGTTCCTGGCCGATATCGGCGAAGGCAGCCGCAAGGACATCCGCAACGCCGTCGAAGCGGCGCACAAGGCCGCTGGCTGGGCCAAGGCCACCGCGCACAACCGCGCGCAGGTGCTGTACTACATCGCCGAGAACCTGGCGATCCGCGCCGACGAATTCGCGGCGCGTATTGCGCAGCAGACCGGCTCGAACGACGCCGCGCGCGAAGTGGCGGCCTCGGTCGAGCGCCTGTTCTACTGGGCGGCGTGGGCCGACAAGTACGACGGCCAGGTGCACCAGCCGCCAATGCACGGCATCACCGTGGCGCTGAACGAACCGGTGGGCGTGATCGGCATCGTGTGCCCGAACGAGAACCCGCTGCTGGGCTTCATCTCGCTGGTGGCACCAGCGCTGGCGCTGGGCAACCGCGTGGTGGCGGTGCCGTCGGAGCAGTATCCGCTGTCGGCGATCGATCTGTACCAGGTGCTCGATACGTCGGACCTGCCGGGTGGCGCGCTCAATATCGTCACCGGATCAAGCGACGAGCTGGCGCGCACGCTGGCCTCGCACGGCGAGATCGATGCCGTGTGGCGCCACGACGGTTCTGCCGAGGGGTGTGCCGAAGTCGAGCGCCTGTCGAGCGAAACGCTCAAGCGCACCTGGACCGGCGGCGCGAAAGGGCGCGACTGGTTCGATCCGAAGCAGGCTGGCGGCCGTGTCGTGCTGCAGCACGCGAGCCAGGTGAAGAACGTCTGGATTCCGTACGGCGTGTAACACACCACCAATCCACAACAACGTCATTCCCGGCCAAGGCCGGGAATGACGTTTTGAAGCCAACAATTGATAGAGACGTCCCCATGTTCCTCCCCCAAGAAATCATCCGCAAAAAACGCGATGGCGGCATCCTGTCGGCCGAAGAGATCCAGTTTTTTGTCCGCGGCATCCCTGACGGCAGCGTCACCGAAGGCCAGATCGCCGCGCTGGCGATGGCGGTCTACTTCAACGACATGACGATGGATGAACGCGTCGCCTTCACGCTGGCGATGCGCGACTCGGGCCAGGTCATGGAGTGGAAGTCGCTGGACCTCCCAGGCCCGGTCGTCGACAAGCACTCGACCGGCGGCGTCGGTGATGTTGTCTCGCTGATGCTCGGCCCGATGATCGCGGCCTGCGGCGGTTTCGTGCCGATGATCTCGGGCCGGGGTCTGGGCCACACCGGCGGCACGCTCGACAAGTTCGATGCGATCCCCGGCTACAGCACCGTGCCCGATCCGGACACCTTCCGCAAGGTGGTGAAAGACGTGGGCGTGGCCATCATCGGCCAGACCGCCCAGCTGGCGCCGGCCGACAAGCGCTTCTACAGCATCCGCGACACCACGGCGACCGTCGAATCGGTGGCCATGATCACCGGCTCGATCCTGTCGAAGAAGCTGTCGGCGGGTCTGGATGCCCTGGTGATGGATGTGAAAGTGGGCAGCGGCGCGTTCATGCCGACGGCGGAAAAATCGCTGGAACTGGCCGAATCCATTGTCAGCGTCGGCAATGGTGCCGGCACCCGCACGTCGGCCATCCTGACGGGCATGAACGAGTCGCTGTGCCACGCGGCCGGCAATGCGGTCGAAGTGCGCGTCGCCATCGATTACCTGACCGGCAAGGCGCGCCCGGCACGCCTGCACGAAGTGACGATGGCACTGTGCGCGGAGATGCTGGTGATTTCGGGCCTGGCAGGCACGGACGCCGAAGCACGCGCCAAACTGCAAACCGCACTCGACTCGGGCGAGGCAGCCGAGCGCTTCGCACGCATGGTTGCGGCGCTGGGCGGCCCGGCCGACCTGATGGACAAGCCGGACGCGCACCTGGAAACGGCGCCCGTCATCGTGCCCGCGCCAGCCCTGCAAGCCGGCTACGCCGTCTCGGTCGACACCCGTGGCCTGGGCCTGGCGGTCGTCGCACTGGGCGGCGGTCGTGTGCGGCCACAGGACAGCATCGACTTCGCCGTGGGCCTGACGGGCCTGGTTGAATTGCGTGACGGGATCGCCGTTGGCCAGCCGCTGGCGATGGTGCATGCACGTTCTGCAGAGGCCGCCGAACGTGCCGTGCGCCAGGTGCAGGCGGCTTACCAGATCGGCGACACGCAGCCCGCTGCCGAGCCAATGATTCACCGCATCGTCCGTCCTTGAAAGAAACGCCATGACCTACACAAAACTGATCGACGAAGCGCGCGCCGCGCGCGAGCTGGCGTATGCGCCATATTCCAAGTTCCAGGTGGGGGCAGCGCTGGCGTGCAAGGATGGCCGCATCTTCCGCGGCTGCAATGTGGAAAATGCCGCCTACGGCCTGTGCAATTGCGCGGAGCGCACGGCGTTCTTCAGCGCCATTGCCAACGGCTACAAGCCGGGCGACTTCGCAGCGCTGGCCGTGATCGGCCAGACCGACGGCCCGATCGCGCCGTGCGGCGCCTGCCGGCAAGTGATCCTGGAATTGGGTGGCAATGAACTGCCGGTGATCCTGACCAACCTGACAGGTGCCATGTTCGAGACGACGGCAGCGGCGCAGTTGCCGAATGCGTTCGGGGGCAAAGACCTGCAGTCCTGAAGGAAAGTGATCATGGCGCGCAGAAACGTCTGCGCGCCATGATGGCGGCGTCGATCATTCAGCCCTTGTAATCGCCACGTTGAGCACAACGTGATGATATATACATATCGAATTGGAGCCTGCCATGAAAAAATTGATCGTTCTACTCAGCGGCGTCGTCATTGCGGCAAGCGCCGCAGCCCAGATCACCCCGACCTTGCCTCAGCCCGCCAAGACAGGAACGGCTGACCGGCAAGCGCCGATCACGGGCACCGCGGACAAGCGCGCCAATCCGGCGGCAGAGCCGGAAGACAGCGCGAATTCGGTCTCGACGGATTTCCAGGGCAGCAGCAAGCAGGAAACCACATCGGCCGGCATGGGCCAGCCGAAGAAGCAGACCGAGCGTACGTCGACTACGAGCCGGAACGGATCTGCTACTCAGAACATCGAAGACAAGACCAAGAAGTAATCTGGTGCCGGAACGGCGTCGCAACGCTGTTCCAACTCCGTTCTAACCCCGCATCACCACATCAGATCGTCCGGAATCTTGAAGTCCGCGTACGGATCGTCTTCTTCCACTTCCTGTACTTTCTTCTTGATCTGCACGACGATCGACGCATCGCGCTGGGCGATTTTTTCGCCAATGATGCGCGGCACCAGCTCGAAGCTGCCGTTCATGTGCACGATCACCAGGCGACCAGCCACCAGGTGCTCGACGATCTGCGACGTCACGTGGATGCGCTCGATCTTGGTACCAAACGTGAAGTTGTAGGGCACGTCGCCCTTGCCCTTGGGCTGCTTGTTCTTCTGCACCATCTGCGCGATCTGCGCCAGGATGGCTTTTTGCGCCGCGGCTGCATCGCGCTGGGTGTTCAGCTCGCGCGCACGCTCGGCGTTCTTGCGCTGCAGCTCGAGCGCCGCTTCGCGCGCCTCGTTGACCGACTCCACGCCCGTGCGCAGCTCGTGCTTGTGCTGTTTGCTTTTTGCCTGGGTGACCTGCTTGACCTTCTTCTTGTCGACCAGGCCGGCCTTGAGTAACTGCTCTTGCAGCGAAACCATAATGTGCTTTCCCTAAATATGACGGGCCGCCCGATCACGAAGGCGGCGCAAGGGCGCTAGCATAGCAAACAAGCGCCAGGCCGAGCCAGCATCAGGCAGCGCCCCACGGATCGTAGGTGCCGACCTGCCACAGATGGCCCTCCGGATCGCGGCAGGCAAATGCGCGCCCGCCCTGCGGCGCGTCGCCGATCGGCTGGGTGATCACCGCGCCACTCCCGAGCACGCGGGCATGCACGGCGTCGGCGTCATCCACATGGAGCCAGATCGTTTGCGTCAGCAAGCCGCCAGCCTGGGCCGGGGTCGCCAGCAGGCGGCCATAGTCATCTTCGGTATGGGTGCCGATCATGACCATGCCATCGCCCAGTGTGAGCTCGGCGTGGGCGACTTCGCCCTGCCTGCCCGGGATGCAACGCCGTATCGTGAAGCCGAAATTCGTGCACAGCCAGGCGAGCATGGCAGGGGTATCGTGGTAACGCAGGCAGGGGACGACGGTGGAAGGCATGACACGCTCCCGGTTCGGTTGGTCGGAACAGCGAAGACAATCCAAAGATGCTTGAAATTTAGACAACGGGCCCACAATGTAAGCATATCGTACCTTCCAAGGAGACCATCATGAACCCGTCAGACGAAAAAACCTTGCAGGACTTCCTGGGCCAACTGGTCCAGGCCCGTGGCGTGACGAAAGATCCGCAAGCCGATGCGCTAATCCAGCGCGCCGTGGCCGAGCAACCGGATGCTGCCTACCTGCTGGTGCAGCGCGCGCTGCTGGTGGAGCAGGCGCTGGGCAATGCCAAGGCGCGCATCGCCGAGCTGGAACGTCAGACCACGAAGGGCAGCGGCGGGTTCCTCGACGCGAATACGTGGGGTAATTCGGCGCAAAGCAATCCATCGTCACCAGCGCCGGTGCAAAGCGCAGCGCAGGGTGTGGCAACACCAGCCCGCAGCGGCGGCTTCCTGGGCGGGGCCGGCGGCGGCATGCTGGGCACCATTGCGGCCACGGCGGCCGGTGTGGCAGCGGGTAGTTTCCTGTTCCATGGCATCGGCAATCTGCTCGATCACGGTGGTGCCGGAAGCGGCGCGGAAGGCGGCGCCAATCATTTGCTGGCCGACGCAGGTACGGGCGAGGCGAACAGCGGTGGCGCACTGGCCGACCAGGCGGGCATCGGCGCCATCGATGAACCGAACGCGGCCGACGATCCGCTGGCCGACAGCAACCATGGCGATGAGCCGAGCGGGTTCTTCGATGGCGACGGGTCGGACGAGGGCGTGTTCGGCTGAATAAGCCGACCGGCGCAGGCTCAGCCAGTCACGAGCGCCGTGATCCTCGCCGCATCGTCCGGCGTCGCCGGGTTATAGACGACCATCGACAGGTCCGGGCGGCTATCGACGGCAAACGACGAATATTCCATTGCGAGCCAGCCGGCCACCGGATGGTGCAACTGCTTCGTGCCTTCGCCATAAGTACCGACATCCCGGCTTTGCCATAGCGCGTCAAAGTCCGGGCTGCGCTGGCGCAGCTCACGGACCAGCGGGTCCGACTGGACGTCGACACCAGCGCGCGTCATGTCGGCCCGGAAGGCTGCGACGACGAACCGCGCCACGCTGTCCCAGTCGCGCTGTGCGGCGCGCGTGGCGGGGTCACAAAAGATGCGGCGCAGGATATTGCGTTGCTCGGGCGTCGCGCTGTCGTAGCCGAACACCGCCGCAGCGGCGCGGTTCCAGGCGACCACATCCCAGCTGGCAGTCTTGATGAAGGCCGGGCTGGCGGGCAAGGCATCGAGCACGTGCTGGATGCGCGGCGAGGTTGCTGCGTGGGGCGCATGGTGCGGGGCAGGTGGGCGCCCCAGCGCCAGCAGGAACAGGTGCTCGCGCTCGGCCCCGGTGAGCATCAGTGCGCGCGCGATGCGCCCGGCGACCTCGGCCGACGGTGCGCCGCCCCGGCCCTGTTCCAGCCAGGTGTACCAGGTGGTGCTGATGCTGGCGCGCTGCGCGACTTCTTCGCGCCGCAGGCCTGGCGTGCGCCGGCGCGTACTGCCCAGCCCGAGCGCTGCCGGATCGAGGCGGGCGCGGCGGTCTTTCAGGTAGCTGCCCAGCGGATTGTCGCGGCGCGTTGCCCCATCCATCCTGTTACCTCTTACACCCGTATAAAGTCACTACTTTACCCGGATAGGCAGCCCGTCGATAGTGGACATCTACCCAACAAGGAGGATGTCATGCATGTATTCATTACCGGTGCGACCGGATTTGTCGGCACTGCCGTGGTACAGGATTTACTCGCCGCCGGCCATGCCGTCACGGGCCTGACGCGGTCGGACGCGGGTGCTGCGGCGCTGGCCGCGCTTGGCGTGCGCGCGTGGCGCGGCACGCTCGACGATGTGGAAGGGCTGCGTCGCGCGGCCGCTGCCGCCGACGGCGTGATCCGTACCGGCTTCGATCACGACTTTTCACGCTACGCCGCCAACTGTGAGCAGGACCGGCGCGCGATCGAGGCACTGGGCGCCGCGCTCGAAGGCTCGGACCGTCCGTTGGTTGTCACCTCTGGCATGGTGCTCGATGTGCAGGGCCGGCCGGCAACCGAGGAAGATGTGACGTTTCCCCTCAGCCCGGCCTATCCGCGCGCCTCGGAACATGCTGCCAGCGCGCTGGTCGCACGTGGTGTGAATGCGTCGGTCGTGCGCCTGCCGCCATCCGTGCACGGTGAGGGCGACCATGGCCTGGTACCGATGATGATCGGTTTCGCGCGCACGAAAAGGGTGGCGGCATTTGTCGACGATGGCGCCAACCGCTGGTCGGCGGTGCATCGTCTGGATGCCGCGCGCGTGTTTCGCCTGGCGCTCGAGCGCGCCGTCCCGGGCGCGCGGTATCACGCCGTGGCCGAGGAGGGCGTGCCGTTCCACGAGATTACATCGGCGATCGGACGGCGCCTTGGCGTGCCGGTGACGGGTATCGCGCGTGCTGCAGCAGCGCAGCACTTCGGCGCGCTGGCGCATTTCGCCGGCATGGACGTGCCGGCAGCATGCAGCTGGACGCGCGAGGTGCTCGATTGGCATCCGCGCCAGGGCACGCTGATGGAGGATGTCGACAGCACGCGCTATTTCCCTGCTTGACTGAAGACGCTCGTCAGACCAGCGTCATCAGTACGCCGGTTGCAGCAGCCAGTGCAACGACCAGCCAGGCCGGCGCGCGCCATGTCACCAGCAGCATGAAGCAGCCCACTGCCACCAAGGCGTCGCGCGGGTCGAGCACGGCGCTGGTCCAGACCGGGTCGTACAGCGCGGCGCCGAGGATTCCCACGACGGCGGCATTGGCGCCCATGACAGCGTGGCGCAGCGCGCGCTGGCGCTGCAGCCGCGCCCAGAAGGGAAGCGCGCCGTAGACGAGCAGCAGTCCTGGCAAGAACAACGCCACCAGGGCCACGCAGGCGCCGCCGGCGGCGGTGGCGCTCATCCCGGCCTGCGCGCCAAGGAATGCGGCAAATGCAAACAATGGCCCGGGCAGCGCCTGGGCCATGCCATACCCCGACAGGAAGGTTTCGCTGGTGATCCAGCCGCTGGCAACGGTTTCGGCCTGCAGCAGCGGCAGCACCACGTGGCCACCGCCGAACACGAGCGCGCCCGAGCGGTAGAAGGCGTCGAATAAAGCGAGCGGCCGGTACTGCGTGGCAGCGGCGGCGACGGGCAATAGAACGAACATCAATGCGCACAGGACCAGCGCGGCCACGCCGCCCGCCACGCGCACCGGAAACGCGAGCGGGGCAGCGCCGTGCGGGGCCTCGCCGCGGCACCAGGCCCAGCCGGCCAGCGCGCCGGCCGCGATGGCGATGAGCTGCCCACCGGGGCCGGCAGCAACGACCACAATTGCAATGGCGGCCAGGGCAATCACCTTGCGTTGCCAATCAGGCGTCAGCGTGCCCGCCATGCCCCACACGGCTTGCGCGACAACGGCGACCGCCACCAGCTTCAGCCCGTGCACCGCGCCAGTGGCCAGCGGGCCGGTCGTGACGGCGGCACCAAGCGCCCAGGCAAGCATCAGCAGCGCCGACGGCAAGGTAAAACCGAGCCACGCGGCGCAGCCGCCCAGTACACCCCCGCCGCGCAGCACGCCCAGCGCGAAACCGACCTGGCTCGATGCCGGCCCGGGCAGGAACTGGCATAGCGCGACCAGCTCGCCATAGCGCGCGTCCTCCAGCCAGCGGCGGCGCAGGACGAATTCATGGCGGAAGTAGCCCAGGTGGGCGATCGGACCGCCGAACGAGCGCAGGCCCAGCAGCAGGAAAATCCAGAAGATCGCAAGGGGCGAACTGGCGCCTGCGCCATACGCCGGGGAAAGGGGCGGGTCGGGTTGTTCGTGCACGACTACATCTGCTGGAACAGCGTACTGTGATTGCGGCTCACTTCGAGTGCCTCGGGATAGCCGTGCAGCGTGAGCATCTGCCGGCCGCGCAGGTCGCGCCGCACTTCGGCGATCGCATCGACCCGCACCAGCGTCGAGCGGTGGATGCGCCAGAATTCGTCCGGATCCAGCGCTTCTTCGAGTTCCTTGAGCGTCTTGCGGATCAGGTGCTGGGCGGTGGCCGTCTGCACCCGCGTGTACTTGTCGTCGGACTGGAAGAACAGCACCTCGGACGTCGCGACCATCCGCAGGCTCGTGCCCGACTGGGCCTGGATCCAGCGCAGATACGACGGTCTTGACGAGGGCGCCGCGCGCCCCAGCAGCTGGTCGCCCAGTTGCGCCAGCCGGGCCAGCTGGGCGCCGATGTCCTGCGGCTTGTGCTCGAGCTGGCGGCGCAGGCGCGCCACCGTGGTATCGAGCCGCGCCAGCGTTACGGGCTTGAGGAGGTAATCGATCGCACCGTGCTCGAATGCTTCGACCGCGTACTGGTCGTAGGCGGTCGCAAACACGATGTGGCAGTCGGCATACAGTTGCCGTGCCGCGTCTATGCCACCCATGCCCGGCATACGGATATCGAGGAACGCGATGTCCGGCTTGTGCTGCGCCGCCAGCGCCACCGCCTCGACCCCGTTGGCGGCTTCGGCGACGATGCGCAGTTCGGGCCACGCCTCGTGCAGGCGCGCCCGTAACTGGTCGCGCATCAGGGCTTCGTCATCGGCAATCAGGGCAGTGGGCATGGAGGAGTGCATCGTAATATCAGCCGTCTTCGGTCATCCGGTACGGCAGGCGAATCGACACGCAGGCGCCGCCTGTTACCGGTGCTTCGATCACAAGCTCGGCCTCTTTGCCGTACAACAGCGCCAGGCGTTCGCGGATATTCGCCAGGCCCACGCCGCTGCCGGCATGCAGGTTGAAGCCGACGCCGTCGTCCAGAACATCGACATGCAGCGTGGCGCCTTCGACCCGCGAGCGCACGACGATCGTGCCGCCCGCGACCTTGGGCTCGAGCCCGTGTTTGATCGCGTTCTCGATCAGCGTCTGCAGCATCATCGGCGGGAACGGCGCGCTGCCCAGAAAATCGGGCACCTCGAAGCGGACCTGGAGCCGCTCTTTCATGCGCGCCTGCATGATGGCGAGATAAGCGCGCGACAGTTCGACCTGCTTGCCGAGCGTGCCGCCGGTGCCGCCTTTGCCCATCGACCCGCGCATCTGCGGCAGCGACGCGCGCAGGTATTCGATCAGGTGACCGTGCACGCGCGCGGCTTCCTTTGGATCGGTTTCGATCAGCTGGCCGATCAGCGCCAGCGTGTTGAACAGGAAGTGCGGTTCGACCTGGGCCTGGAGCGTGGCCATCTGCGCCTCGGTCAGGCGCCGTTCGAGATTGGCGACGTCGGCCTTGCTCGACGCGTCGCGCGCCAGCAGTTCGGCGCGGCGCTTGCCGCCGGCGAGCACCTTCACGCCGAACGACACCAGGATGAACCAGATCGCCGGTTCGACCAGGTTGACGAACAGGCCCGCGACGAAGCCCAGGAACCAGACCAGGTACAGCTGGCGCCATTCGATCAGCGCGAGCCAGTCGAAGAAGCGCCACCACAGGGCGCCCGCTTCGCGCATGGCGTCGCGCACGAAGTCGAGCGCGCGGTTGATCTGGACAGCCGCCATCGCTTATTCTCCGCTCGTGTGGCGCAGGCGGCGCTGTGGGCGGCCAAACACGGCCACGGCGACGAACTTGAGCACCAGCAGGCCAACGAACAGGGCCAGCACGATCGGCACGATGGTGACCAGCGCGGCGAGCGCGATCGCGAGCACCAGCAGCACCGGCCACGGCATGCGGGTCAGGTAGCGTGCACCGGATTTGGCCAGGCGCCAGGTGGTGCGGCCGGCCACTTCGGCGTTGCGCAGGATCGACTGGAAGCGGCTGGCGGGCGTATGAATGGTTTTCACGTGCAGTCCTTTCAAAGAGTGATGACCCTACTGTAGGGATGCATCTCGCCCAGGCCAAGGGCGATCCGACGAACGGTGCGATTGCCGGGGCGAGCGGTCGTCAGCGTGGATGAGCGGGGCACGGTTTTTCGTATCAATACGGCGGCGTTGCACGATGGGTGCTACGGCGCGATGAGCTTGAGCGCTTCCTGGCGCATCACGTCGAGCATGCCCGCCTGCGGCGTGCGTGCGCAGCCGGCCACCGTGGCGTCGAGGATCGCCATGACAGGAGGAAAGGCCCGGTTTTCGCCTGCGCGATGAAAGCTGTAGATCAGCTTGCCCACGCTCTCATAGAACACGGGCATTCCGCGCAGGCTGCGCTCCGGGAACGTCGCGCTTTGGTACGCCGCATCGACATTGAAGTCGGCGCAGGTCTTGGTGGCGATGGTTGCGCTGTGATCCTTACGGAACTGGTAGGTAATGAGTCCGCTGGCGGCGCCGTCCGCACCGGTGATGTCGAGCTGCTTTGCCATTCCAAGGGCCAGCGCGTCGAGGTCGGCCGAGCGCGACGACTCGCGCACCGTCGCTGCGGCCTCGCGGCCCCGCATGCCGGGCGTGAGTTCGATCGTGACCACGCCCTGGACGCCACGCTGCACGAGTGCCTGCGGATAGCTGGCGTCACTGGAGTAGATCGTGATGTCGCGCCAGGCCGGCACCGTGGCCTGGGCCGCAACCGATTGCGGGGCCAGCCCAAGAGCCCCAAGCGCCAGGGTTGAACACGCTGCGATGGTTTTCATGGGGGGCCTCTGCATTGTTGTCAGGACGCCTTGCGGTCGTTCCAGTAATCGCGCAGCAGCCCGTAGAACACGGTGTCGGCGTATTCGCCGTGCACGCGCCAGCGCTGCGGCATGAAGCCTTCCTTGCGAAAACCGAGTTTCTCCAGCACGTGGGCGGACGCGTCGTTGCGCGGGTCGATGTCGGCCTCGACCCGGTTGATGCCGACCTCGTTGAAGCCGTGATCGAGCACGGCTTCAATCGCTTCGCTGGCGTAGCCATTGCCCCAGTGGCCGCTGGCGATGGCGTAGCCCAGTTCGCAGCGGTTGTACTGGTTATAGAAGTGGTGCAGGGCGACGGTGCCGATCACTTCGCGGCTGCCCGCCAGCTCGATGGCAAAGCGCAGCTCGGTCTCGTCGCGGTAGGCTTCGAGGGCGCGCGCGATGGCGGTGTCGGCCATCGAGATGTCGGTCCACGGCTCGGCGCTCCAGTAGCGCACGACGGTGGGGTCGGAAAAAATGGCATACAGGGCCCGTGCATCGGTGGCGGCCAGCGGGCGCAGCATCAGGCGTTGGGTTGTGAGGACAGGGGTGCTATAAGTCGACATGGGTTTGCATTGTCATAGTTGTAAGCGTTAGCATACCATCGACTCGGGGCGGGCAGACAAGCGCCATGCTGTTTAACGTCACCATTTACCGGTGCGATCGAGGCAGGCAGCGCGGGTCAGTCTGCGTTGGTGCGAAGGCGCGCGACCGCAGCGTTGATGCGGGCGGCGGCCGCGTGGGCATCGGGCACGCCGATCACGAGGCGTGTCCATTCATGGTCCGCCAGTTCGATGACGATGGTGTGCAGCTTGCGCCGCGTGAAAACGAACTGCCTGTCGCCTGCCTTGAGAAAAGTCCCGGCCGCGACGACATAGGGAATATGCGTTCCAGGGAGGCGCAGGCCCAGCTTGAACCCGCTTGCTCCACCAAAATTGGGGTCTTCGGTCGCGCCGCGTACCTGCTGGAGGGGAATGCGTACGTCAGGGTGCAGTGCCATCAGTTTTTCCCATTTGCCCAGATGAACGATGAGCTCACTGTCGGTCAGTTCCAGTCGTGGCATTGTCATTCCTTGCGTGGTAGATGGTCGAGTAAACGGGAGCCGAGCAATTCTGCTGCGTTTGATGCATGTGCCGCCAGTGCGCAACGACACAGTTCGGCGATGGGGAGGTCGAAGCTCGCCAGTTCCCGCAACGCCGTGATCATCAGATCCAAGGATGCGCTATCGCTTGCCCAGTTGCCGGCCAGCGTCTTTCGCAATACTTTTTCAAAGAGACCCCGCTTGGAACCGAAGGCTTTGTAGAGGCTGCCCCGTTGCAGCCCTGTCGCTTCGACGAGATCGTCGATCGAGCACGCTGTATAGCCGAGGCGGCCAAACACCGCCGCCGCGCTGTCGATGACATCTTCTTCAACAAAATTTCTCGGGCGGGCCATGGGACAGGATCGGGTGCTGAAAGGTTATAAGATAATCACAATGTAAGGATACTTGAACGATCAGTCAAGAATCATCGATGGATCGTGCCTTACCGGTCGATGCATTGTTACCTCGAACAGGCACGCTTCATATGACGAAATCATTTCGCACCATCGGCATCCTCGCACTGTTGGCGCTCGGCGCCTGTGCCCAGGATCGGCACCCGATCGATCGCCAGCTGTCGCAATTGCGCGCCGACGCCGTCGTACCGCTGGTGGGTCTGGAGTGGCCCGCTGGTACCTTTCTGTGTCCGCTGACGCCGTACCAGGATAGAGTGCCCGACGGTGCTTTCGCGGCCGCGCGCGTGAATGACTTCTTGAAGCGCAAGCAATTTGTCGGCGATGAAGGTCACTGGTCGCTGGTCGTCGTCAAGCCGGCACCGGCTGGCGACGATGGCATCGAGCATCTGATCTTCAAGCGCGGGAACTATGACGTGGTAACGGAAGAGAAACTTGTTGCGGAGGCTGCCAAGGCGCAGTCCCGGACATTCACGCAGCAAGCATGTGTGCCTGTGGAACTGGCCCGCGTGCTGGTGACACGCGACCAGTCGCAACGCAACCTCGTCAGTTTCGGGACGTCTTGAGCACGGCGTGGCACGCAGAACGCGCTGGTGGCTCGCTCAAGATGCGGGCGCAGGCTTGACGTCGATCGGTATGGTCACTACGGGCGTTTGTCCGGACGCAGTGCCCGGCTTCCAGGGCGGATTGATCACCTTGATATCGCGTACGCCCAGCCGGGTAAAGTCGTCGAGCGAATAGGTCCAGCCGAGTGCGTCCGGATTTTTGTCGTAATACGGTTTGTACTGGTCACCTTGCCCGAGTGTGCTGAGATCGGTGCGCACGCTGATCGTTTTATAAAATTCAGCTTCACGGCGGCCACTCTGGACGCGCTGTTTCTCGATGTCATCCAGCAAAGCCTTGCGCTGGGCAGCGGTCAGCGCGTCGTCCAGCCCAATCTGTAACGGCCCGCCGGGCCCGCCGTGATACCCGACCATGGCGAAGTTGCTGACAGTTTTTTTAACTGCGGCCGGGAACACGTAATTGGCGCAGGAAGAAAAGCAGAATTCCATGACCCTGACATTCAGCTTGTGCGCATGCACCCAGGCGCCCAGTTCCATGCCGGGATTGATGTCGCCGCCAGTGCTGCGGATCGACAGGGTCGTCGGCTTTTTCGCCAGCTTTTCATACAGCGCAAAGAGCCGCTGATTCGCGTCACTGTCGACGGCGCCGATATATTCGAGTTGCCCGTTGCTGTAAAAGACCTGCGTCGTTTGTACCTCGGCAGCGAGTTTAGAAAATGGCAACCCCATGAGGAGGGAGCAGTACAAAGCAGATGTGCGCATGTAATCCTGACGGATATGACGATTCAATAAATAGTAGCAAACGCGCATGCATGCGAGGGAAGTTCATCGCTGTTGGAATGTTCTTACCCGTGCGTGTTGCTGACCTGTTCCAGGAAGTCCAGCAGCACCCGCCCTGCGATATCGGCATCGTCCGCCGTCATCGTCTCGAGCGGATTGTGACTGATCCCGCCGTTGCCGCAGCGGACAAACAGCATCGCCACGTCGGTCAGTTGTGCCATGCACATGGCGTCGTGGCCGGCGCCGGATGGCAGGTCGAAACGGGGCAGGCCAGCCCGTTCCACCGATGCGCCCAGCTGCGCCATCAGGCGCGGCGCGCAGGGTACGGCGTCGATCTCCAGCAGCTTGACCAGCCGCTCGCCGATGCCGCGCGCGGCGCAGATGGCGCTGATGCCGGCCAGGATATCGGCCACCGCAGCCAGGCGCACCGCATCGTCGGCGGCGCGGATATCAAGGGACAGGCGGCAGGCGCCGGGGACGACATTGACCGAGCCGCCCGGCACCTCGAGCTGGCCGACGGTGCCGACCAGCGCCGCGGCCTGGCGGCAGCGCGCTTCCACCAGCAACACGATTTCGGCCGCGGCCGCCGCCGCATCGCGCCGCATGCCCATCGGCGTGGTGCCCGCGTGGCTGGCCACACCACGCAGTTCGACGATATAGCGCGAGCTGCCGGCAATCGCGCTCACCACGCCCAGCGGCAGGCCCCGTTCGAGCAGCACCGGGCCTTGTTCGATATGGACTTCGACAAAGCCGAGCAGCAGCGCGGGATCGCGCGCGATGCAGGCAATATCAGAATGGTCGTGGCCAGCCTGCGCCAGCGCGTCGCCCAGCGTGATGCCATCGCTGTCGACAGCGCTTAACAAACCCATGTCGAAGCTGCCGGCAATGGCGCTGCTGCCCAGGAACGTGCTGCGGAAACGCACGCCTTCTTCTTCGGCGAACGCGATCACCTCCAGGTCGTACGGCAGGTGCTGGCCGCGCGCGTGCAGGTCGGCGACGACGGCGATCGGCAGCAGGATGCCCAGGCGCCCGTCGTACTTGCCGCCGTCGCGCACGGTGTCGTAGTGCGAACCTGTCGCCAGCATTCTGGCGCCTGGCTGCGCGGCGGCATAGCGGCCGACGACGTTGCCTACCGCGTCGACCTGGACCGTCATGCCGGCCGCGCGCATCCAGCCGGCGATGCGCGCGGCGGTGCGCTGGTGGGCCGGCGTCATGTAGGCGCAGGTCAGGTTCGTCTCAACGTCGCTGATGGCTCCCAGCGTTTCGCACCAGTCCATCACGCGCGCGCCAAGTGACGGCGTCACACCCAGCAGCGCGTTCAGCCGGATCTCGGCGATGCGGTGCACCTGGCGCAATGCTTCGCGCAGCTCGTCACCGCGCGCATTCCCGATGCGCCGCTCGAAGGTGGCGATGATGGCCTGGCGCGACAGACCCTGGCCAGTCGGCCCCTTGACCGCGAGGATGAACGGAAAGCCGAAGCGGCCGTTGTAGTCGGCGTTCAGTGAGTGCAGTTGCGCATACTCGTGCGGTGTGCAGCGGTCCAGTCCCGAGCTGGCTTGTTCGCTTGTCGATTCGGCGGTCAGGGCGCCGGCAATCGCCGCCTTGCCAGCGAGTTCCGGGTGGGCGCGCAGCAGCGCCAGCTGTTCGTCGATGCTGGCCGTGTCCACCACCGACTGCAAGGTGCGCTTGAGCGCGGCAAGGCTGGCAAACGGGCGGGCATGCGCCGCGCGCGCCGCGATCCAGGGCGAATGCTCGTAGATGCCGCGCAGGGCCTCGACAAAGCCGGCGTTGTCGCTTGCGTTCAGCGTCGCGATCGTGGTCATGTGCGCTCCATGGTGGTTAAGCGATCGATCATACGGGCTGGCGGTGGCCCCGCCCATATCGCCTGGCGGATGGCTGCCAGCAGCCTGCGCATATAGACTAGGCCTGCACCAGGGCGCGCGCGGCGCTGCTGACCTGGTCGCGCAGCCATTTATGCTCGGTCGACTGGTGCACGCGCTGGTGCCACAACTGATAGAAGCGCATCGGCGGAAACTTCACCGGCACCGTGAAGCTTTTCAGTGGCAGCGTCTTTTCGTAGGCGCGGATGAACTGGCGGCCGGTGGTCAGGACCAGGTCACTTTGCGTGAGCATGTACGGGATCACGCCGAAGTAGGGCGACTCCACCGCCACGCGGCGCTGCAGGCCCAGACGCTCGAGATGGGCGTCGATCACGCCGTGGTACCCGGGCAGCATCTGGGTCGGGGCGACGTGGGGCAGGTCGAGATAATCCTCGAGCGTCATCGCGTCCGGCGCCGTGCGCCGCGCATACGGGCTGTCGGCGCGCATCGTGCAGATGATCGGGTCTTCGAACAGCTTCGAGATGTGCAGGTGCGCCGGCGGCTCATCCCAGTTGGCGATCACCAGGTCCATGTCGCCGTCCGACAGCATGCGCAGATAATCCTGGCCCGGGCCCAGCGCGTGGATCACCACCTTGCTGCCGGGCGAGCCGCGGCGCAGCAGCGCCACCACGTTGGGCAGGAAGCGCGCATCGAGGTAATCCGGCGCGGCGATGTGGAACGTGCGCGTGGCGTCTTCGGGCAGGAACGGCGCCTTGCGCACGAACAGGCTCTCGGCTTCGTCGAGAATGCGCTTGGCGGGCTTGAGCAGACCCTCGCCGTGCTGCGTCGGCACCATGCCGCGCGCGCCGCGCACGAGGATCGGATCGCCCGTCAACTCGCGCAGCTTGCGCAGCGAGGCCGAAATTGAGGGCTGCGGCTGATTCAGTTTGAGCGCCACGCGCGAGACGTTTTTCTCTACCAGCAGCAAATAGAGAATGCGGATCAGGTGCAGATCGAGGTTGCGGGGAAGGCTGGACATGGCCGTGCAATCTTGGTTGTATATCGAGTTGGATATGTCGAATATACGCCGATTTTGTTGTTGCAGAAATGGAAATCAGCGTATCGTCAAGCCGTCGGTCGCCATGGTTGCACTGGCGCGCTCGCGTAGTTCCCCCTGAATCTGCGACCCTGAAGGACGCCCATGTTCGACCCCGGATACCTGGCCCCCTACGTTCTCGAATGGCTCAATCTGCTGGTGCGCTGGCTGCACATCATCACCGGCATCGCCTGGATCGGTGCATCGTTCTACTTCGTCTGGCTCGACAACACGATCAAGCCGCCGGCGCCTGGCTCGGACCTCGAGCGCAAGGGTGTCGCCGGCGAACTGTGGGCGGTGCACGGCGGCGGCTTCTACAACCCGCAAAAATACCTGGTGGCGCCTGCCGAACTGCCGAAGGAGCTGCACTGGTTCAAGTGGGAAGCCTATTCCACGTGGCTGTCGGGCTTTGCGCTCCTGACCATCGTGTATTACATGAACGCGAAAGCGATGATGATCGACCGCAGCGTGGCCGATCTCTCGAGCGGGCAGGCGATCGGCATCGGCATCGGCAGCCTGGTCGTAGGCTGGATCGTCTACGACCTGCTGTGCCGCTCACCGCTGGTGCAGCGCCAGCTGGCGTTTGGTGCGACGGTCTTCCTGTTTTTGGTTGGCAGCAGCTGGGTGCTCACGCACCTGCTCAGCGGCCGTGCGGCCTACCTGCACGTGGGCGCGATGATCGGCACGATGATGGTCGCGAACGTGGCGATGCTGATCATTCCGGGGCAGCGCAAAATGGTCAATGCCATGCTGGCGGGGCAGAAGCCCGACCCGGTCCACGGCATCAAGGCCAAGCAGCGCAGCGTCCACAACAACTACTTCACGCTGCCGGTGCTGTTCATCATGATCAGCAACCACTACGCGATGACCTACAACCACCCGCACGCGTGGGCGGTGCTGGGCGTGATCATGCTGGCCGGCGTGTTGATCCGCCACTTCTTCAACCTGCGCCACAAGGGCCGTATCGAATGGCGGTACCCTGTGGCGGGTGTCGCGTTGCTGCTGGGTCTTGGCGTGCTGCTGGCGCCAGCCCGGCCGGTGCGCGTCGATCCGGTGGTCACTACCGCGGCGGCCGACGCCGCACGCTTTGCCGAGGTCCGCACCATCATGGGTGCGCGCTGCGTCTCGTGCCATGCAGCGCAGCCGACGCAGCCCGGCTTTGCAGCCGCCCCGCTGGGCGTCATGCTCGAAACACCGGAACAGATCGGCCAGAACGCCGCGCGCATCTACCAGCAGACAGTCCAGACCAGGGCCATGCCACTGGCGAATCTGACGCACATGACCGATGCCGAACGCGCCGTGATCAAGGCCTGGTTCGAGGCCGGCGCCAACACAGGAAACACACCATGAACGCACTGCAGACACGCCTGACCGACTGGATCGACGCGCATTTTGACGAAGAAGTGGGCTTCCTGCAGACCGTCGTGCGAATCCCCACCGATACGCCACCGGGCAACAACGCGCCGCATGCCGGAGCAGTGGCCGACATGCTGGAGGGCGCCGGCTGGCCGGTCGAGCGGCATGCGGTGCCAGCGCAGCAGGTGATTGACTACGGCCTGGAAAGCATCACGAACCTGATCGTGCGCCGGCCGTACGGCGGAGACGGGCCAACGCTGGCGCTCAATGCGCATGGGGACGTCGTACCGCCGGGAGAAGGCTGGACCCATCCGCCGTATGGCGCCGTCATCGAAGACGGCTACCTGTACGGGCGCGCGGCGGCCGTATCGAAAAGCGACTTTGCCACCTATGTCTTCGCGGTGCGCGCGCTCGAAGCCCTGGGCGCGCCGCTGCGTGGCGGCGTCGAGCTGCACTTTACCTATGACGAGGAATTTGGCGGGCTGCTGGGGCCGGGCTGGCTGCTGGAGCAGGGCCTGACGCAGCCCGACTACGTGATCGCCGCCGGTTTCGGCTACAGCATCATCACGGCGCACAACGCATGCCTGCAGCTGGAAGTGACGGTGCATGGCAAGGCCGGCCACGGCGCGATGCCCGACACAGCGGTCGATGCGCTGCAGGCAGCCACGCGGGTGCTCAATGCCATCTACGGCGACCTGCCACGCCTCAAGACCATCAAGTCGGGCGTACCTGGCATCGATTCGCCGACGATGCTGGTCGGGCGCATCGACGGCGGCACGAATACCAACGTGGTGCCGGGCAAGGTGGTGCTCAAGCTCGACCGGCGCATGATTCCCGAAGAAGACCCGGTCGCCGTTGAGGCCCAGGTGCGTGCGCTGATCACCGACGCGGTGGCCGGCATGCCCGGCATCCGGCTCGACATCAAGCGCCTGCTGCTGTCGCAGGCGCTGCGCCCGCTGCCCGGCGCGCAGCCGCTGATCGAGAGCCTGCGCCGCAATGCGCACACCGTGCTGGGCGAGGCGATTCCCGCTGGCGGCACGCCGCTGTATGCGGATGCGCGCCTGTATGGCGAACACGGTATTCCGGCCGTGCTGTATGGCGCGGGGCCGCGCACGGTCACGGAGGCCAACGCGAAGAAGGCCGACGAGCGGCTGGCGCTGGCCGATCTGGCCAGCGCCACCAAGGTGGTGGCGCTGACGTTGCTGGATATGCTGGCGGCGGAGTCTGAGTAAGTGGTACTCGTTCGCGACGGTAGTTCAAATATGGTCACTCATTGAGACTTTCGGCCAAGCTCAACTTCATCGCTTTGGCTGCATTCTGGTGTGTACGGGTAATTCCTGAAATTCCGCTCGACAGCCTGCATATCAGAGCGTTGTTGTTTTTAAGGGTTTGACAATCGACCTGTTTGATTCCACAGGGAAATAACAGATAATCATCTTTTGATGATGACTTATCCTCGCGGTGGAAGACACGAATGACCAGACTTAAATTGTTGTACACAGCTGTGCTTGCAGTATTAAGCATCCAGGCAAGCGCCGCCGATTTTGTATGGAGCGGAAAGCAGTCAGCCAACACCAGTATTACCGACGTCGCATTATCGAATAATCTCCGGCTCGAGAAATCCAAAGGCGCTGATTCCTTTGATCAGGCGGTAACGGTCAGTGCCGCAAAGAGCAAGCAAAAAACGGATGTGGTCAGAAATGACTTTGCCGCCATCGAGGCAGCTTATCCAAGTCCGAAAAAAGCCGTGGCGGTGCTGGTTTCCGATAGCTGTGCAGGCAGTGCATGCGGGGACTCGACCACGATCACACTCGTCCTGCCCAGTGCGGGGGGCGTCAAAAAGTACCCCATCGATAACCCGTCAAAAATCACGCTGACACTTGAAGGCGACCGGGTTATCGGTGGCTTGGCCGAAGGGGTCTCAGCGGGAGTAGACAAATATGGCAGCGAGGTCATGACAGCCAGCCCATTCATCCCAGGCGCAGGATTCGTGGCCATGGGGTTCAAGAAGGAGTATGCAAAGCTCATTGGTGAACACCCGATCGCGTTATTCGATGACAAAGCATTGCGTGAGCCTTTTGCCAAAGCCACGGGCCTCGAAACGTTCCGTGACCTGAGAACGGCAATCAATGTCGCGAGCGAGACATATCTCGTGCAAGGGCGGTATATCGTCTTGCAGGGTTGCATGCCGCATGATTGCGGTGGCAATTACAGCTTTGTGATGATTGATGCCGTAACGTCGGGCTATTTCTGGGCGCGTTTCAACGAAGGCCGGACACGCTATTCCGGATCCAGCCAGAAAATCGATAAGGCGGCGATCCAAGCCGTATTTTCCGATCCGCGATTCCAGCAGAACGACGATGCACGCCTCGTGATCTCACCCGTTGGAAAAATCATGTTCAAAACCGGCACGCGTTAAATAAGGCGGTGCAACCGGTCGAGGGCGTTTAGCCCGTTTCATCAGGCGCTATCCATCAAGGCCGCCCGGTCGCCCCGGCCTGGTCCAGCGCTTCCGCCATCCGCACCAGCTTGACGAACTCGGCGCGATAGCCGTCCGGATCGGCGCCCCGTGCGTCGTTCGCCAGCGTGGCGATGTCGGCATAGCTGTAGTCGCTCACCTGCGGCTCGCCGCGCAGTCGCTGGCCGAACGCGGCCACGGCCACCGCGAAGCGCTGGTCGGTCGGCGCGGCAGCCAGCGTGGCGCGCGCTGTTGCCTGGCGCACGGGCTGCTCGGCCAGGCGGCTTTTGCTCTCGCCCGGCAGCTTGTAGCGCACCCGCACGAACGCCAGCTCGTCATTTTTGTCCGCCGGGGCGGCTTTCTTGCCGCCGCCATAGCGCAGCGGGTCAACCAGTTTGGCAGCGCCCGCCGCCGGCGTGATCTCGTAGATCGCGGTCACCGTGTGGCCGGCGCCCATGTCGCCCGCATCGACCTTGTCGTCCTTGAAGTCCTGGCGCGCCAGCATGCGCGTTTCGTACCCGATCAGGCGGTAGGCCGCCACGCGGGCCGGGTTGAACTCGACCTGCATCTTGACGTCGTTCGCGATCGGGAACATGGTCGAGCCAAGTTCGCCCTGCAGCGCCTTGCGCGCTTCGAGCAGCGAGTCGATATAGGCCGCATTGCCATTGCCCGACTGGGTCAGTCGCTGGATCAGCGCATCGTTCAGGTTACCGTCGCCGACGCCGAAAATCGACAGGTAGACGCCGCTCTTGCGCTTGCCGGCGATGAAGGTTTCGAGCTGGCGCGGATCCCTCACGCCGATATTGAAGTCGCCGTCGGTGGCCAGGATGATGCGGTTGACGGCTTTCGCATCGAAGTGGCGCTCGGCCATCGCGTAGGCGCGCTCCAGGCCATCGCGGCCGGCCGTACCGCCAGCTGCCTGCAACGCATCGATGGCGTCGATGATCTTCTGCTTGTCGCTGCCCGTGGTCGGCTCGAGCGCCACCGTCGTGCCATTGGCGTACGTGACGATCGCCACCCGGTCCTGTTCGCGCAAGCCCTGTGCGAACAGGCGAAAGCCCTGCTTGAGCAGCGGCAGGCGATCCTGCGTGGCCATCGAGCCGGACACGTCGACCAGCAGCACGACATTCATCGGCGGCCGTTCGGCACGCTGCAGATCGTAGCCGCGCACGGCCACGTGCAGCAGCTGGTTGTCCGCATTCCACGGGCTGGGCATGAGGGCCGTGGTCAGCGCGAATGGCTGGCTGGCCTTGTTCGGTGCAGCATAGGCGTAGGGGAAGTAGTTCACCATTTCCTCGACCCGCACGGCGGCCGGTGGCGGCAGCCGGCCGGCGCTCAGCTGGCGCCGCACGTACGCATACGAGGCGGTATCGACATCGCTGCTGAAGGTGGACACTGGCTGCTCTTCGACCAGCACTGCGCGGTTGGCCTGGACGTCGGGGAAGCGCTCGGCGCCGGGTGCGTAGCTCGGGGATGGGTAAGGCATCGGATACGGCATCGTGGCGACGCGACGCTGGAGGGCCGTCGGCGGCACGCCCGTGTAGCCTGAATACGAAGAGATCGCGCTGCCAGTCATCTCGACCCGCGTCCCGGGCGCCGGCGCAGGCGGCGGCGCTGCGGCCTTATCCGCTTGCAGTTGCTGGGGCGCGCTGCAGGCGGCCAGCAGCAGGGTCGCTGCAAGGAGGGGCAAGGCGGGCAGGGTGGCGCGCGAGCGTGGCATGGCAGGACCTCATGACGTGATGGTTGTCATAAGGTGCACCAGCCGCGCGCCGCCGGCAATCGCGCTTACATCCTGTAATGCCTATGCAAAAAGGATATGCGCAGCGGTTGCCGGCGTGTGAATTACTTCTGCTTGAGCGAGCGCTCGAACAGCTGATAGATCCGGCGGTACTGGTCGTACCAGGCTTCGGGCTGCACGTAGCCGTGGCGCTCGAGCGGGTAGCTCGCCATTTCCCAGTGGTCCTTCTTCATCTCGATCAGGCGCTGCGCCATGCGCACCGAGTCCTGGTACAGCACGTTATCGTCAATCATGCCGTGCGAGATCAGCAGGTGGCCCTTGAGGTTCTGCGCGTACTCGATCGGCGACGATTTTTTATACGCTTCCGGGTCGATGTCCGGCGTGTTGAGGATGTTGGCCGTGTACTCGTGGTTGTAGCTGGTCCAGTCGGTGACCGGGCGCAGCGCGGCGCCGGCCTTGAAGACGTCGGGTGCGCGCATCAGGGCCATGAAGGTCATGAAGCCGCCGTAGCTGCCGCCGTAGACGCCGATATTGTTCGCATCGCCCTGCTGCTGGCCGACCAGGTATTTCACGCCGTCGAGGTAGTCGTCCAGTTCCGGGTGGCCCATCTGGCGGTAGATCGCGGTGCGCCATTTGGCGCCATAGCCTTTCGAGGCGCGGTAATCCATGTCCAGCACGATGTAGCCCTGCTGCACCAGCAGGTTGTGGAACATCTGCTCGCGGAAGTACACCGGATAACGCTTGCTGACGTTCTGCAGGTAGCCGGCGCCGTGCACGAACATCACGACCGGGTAGGTCTTGCCGGCTTCGAGCTGGGCCGGGCGATACAGCTTGGCGTGCACCGGATCGCCGCCGGCGCTCGATGGCACGGCCACGTATTGCGGCTCGATCCACTCTCGCGCCTTGAAGTCCGGCGTGCGGGTGTCGGTCAGCTTGGTGGCGGCGCCGCCCGAGACGGGCACGGTCGCGATCTGGATCGGCGTGTAGCTCGACGACCAGTGCACCAGCAGCTTGTTCTGGTCCGGCGACAGGTTGAAGCGTTCGACGCCGTCGAGCTTCGTCACTTCGCGCACCGCGCCGCCCCTGGCGCTCACGGCGCAGACTTCGTAGTCGCCCGGCGCTTCATGGTTGCACAGCATGTAGGCAGTGCTGCCATCCGCGCTCCAGCGCACGTCGCTGGCTTCCCATTTGCCCGAGGTCAGCGCGCGTGGCGCGGCCGATCCCATGCTATCGAGCGTGTACAGGTGCGAATAGCCCGATTCTTCCGACAGGTACCACAGCGTGCGGTTGTCCGGCAGCCAGCCGAATTCGGCGTTGTCGTAATTGACCCAGGCGCCGTCGGTGACGCGGTTCAGGGGCTTGAGTTTGGCGTCACGCAGGTCGACGCTGGCGATCCAGCGGTCCTTGTTGTCGACCGAGCGCAGCATCACGGCGACGTTGGCGCCATTGCTGCTCCAGTCGATCGCATTGCGGCCACCCGAGACGACCACCGGCCGGTTGCCCTTGAGTGGATCCTTCTTGGCAGCGGCGCGCAGCGCGGCCAGCGGATCGACGGTGATGCCGGGCAGGGTATCGAAGCCGATGTCCTTGAGGGTATTGGTGCGCAGGTCGACCAGTTTCAGTGAATGCGCCGGCGGCATGTTGCGGCCCACGCGCGTGCGCACGTCTTCGGTCTCTTCGTAACCCGATTCGTTCACGTAGCGCGGCATCTTGCCCACGCGGCCCTTGTCGGCGCTCTTGGCGGCGGTGACCACCAGCAGCCAGCGGCCGTCCGGCGACAGCGAACTGGCTTCCAGCGTGACCTTGTCGCCCAGGTAGACGGGCGTTGGCGCCATCGAGGCATCGACCCGGCGCAGTTCGTCGTTGCGGGCGCGCAGCGCGTCGCGGTCATCCTTCTGGCGCTTGAGGTGTTCGATCAGGCGCAGCTCGGTGGCGCGGTAGGCGTCGTCTTCCGGCGCGTTTGGATCCTTCGCGGCGCGCGGCAGCGCGGCCGGGCCGGTGACCCGGGTGACGCGGTCCCACACATACCAGTCGGTGCCGATGCGGTACTGCACCGAGCGCTCGTCGGCCGCGTACTGCGCGTTGCCGATGCGGCTCGCGCCGCGCGTGACCTGCACCAGCTGGCCCGATTTCAGGTCGCGCTCGAACAGGTCGTTGTTGCGGATGACCAGCATGCGCGTGTTGTTGCGGTTGTAGACCACGTCGGCGCTGTCGATCTTCGTCAGCTCGGCATCGCTCACCATCTGCGCCTTGCCGGCGTTCGCGCCGGCCTGGAACGTGTCACGCACGGGCGAGCCGGTGCGCTTCTGCTTGTAGTACACCTGCTTGCTGTCCCAGCTGAACCAGGCGTCTTCCACCGGCGTGCCGATCCAGTCGGGATGGCTCATGGCCTGGTCGAGGGTGATGGGTGTCGGTGCTGCTGCTGCCGGCAGTGCGATCGATGCCAGCGAGGCCGCGAACGAGGCCGCAAAGAGGGTGAGTGCAGGTGTGCGCATGGGTATGTGGTAAGTGAAAGAAGGGCTTTCTGGCCAGAAATGCGAATGCATTCTAGCGCAGCCACTTGCCACGGCGCGCGGATCGGAGAAGGTTTTTTTACTATAAATACAAACGCCGGCAGTATGTCAATACGGCCGGCGCTGGGTAAAACAGGCGGATTATTCTGCCTTCAACGGGCATGTGCCCTGAAGCTTACATTGCCTTGAACGGGCCTTTTGGCGGGCGTGGCAGATACATCGAGACGCGGGCGGCAACGGTCAGCACGGCCAGGGCGATGGTCAGGTATTCGAGTGGATGCATGATTAACCCCGCACCGATGGAGCGTAACCGCCGTGGGCGATGTACAGGTCTTGCGAAAAACTACGGATGGCGGCGATGGCCGCTGCGAAGAAATTGGTTTGCTGGATAGCTGCAGTCATATTGCGCTCCTGGTTAAATACTGTCATGTTGCGTTGCAGTATAAGAGTCATCGAGTCATAAGAAAACTTTTCATTCGTGATTCCCGCGATTCACGAAACGAATAATTGTTAGGTTGCTCATGGGAAAGATATGCGCTTGACGCATATCTCGACAGTGGGCAAGACGCATAAGAAGGGCGAGCAATCGATGCATCAGGGCAACAAGGTACGATTCTTGCATGCAAAAACAGCATGAAACCGCGAGACACAACAACCCCACATTTGCGCATTGTTGTCGTGCTGTCCGCAACGGCACCCGGCGCCGACCCCGATGCGGCCCAGGCAGCGCAGACCCGGCGCAGTACGGCGCTGCGCATTGGCCTGCTCGAATCGGGCTATGACCTGGTTGCATCGCTCCCGGCCGACGTGTTCCTGCCCGAGCGCATCGCGCAATTGCAGCCCGACCTGATCATCCTCGACAGCGAATCCGACGCACGCGACGTGCTCGAACACATCGTGATCGCCACCTGCGACGCGCGCCGGCCCATCGTGCTGTTTACAGAAGACGATGCCCCGGCCAGCATGGACGCCGCACTGGAAGCGGGCGTGTCGGCGTACATCGTGGCCGGCCTGCAGGCCGAACGCGTCAAACCGGTGCTCGACGTCGCGCTGGCGCGCTTCCGGCGCGAGCAGCGATTGCTCGACGAATTGAGCGATACCCGGCAAAAGCTGGCTGAGCGCAAGGTGCTCGACCGCGCCAAAGGCATGTTGATGACGCGCTACCAGCTGACCGAAGACCAGGCCTACCAGCGCCTGCGCAGCCTGGCCATGAACAAGAACATGAAGCTGGTCGACGTCGCGCAGCGCCTGATCGACGTGGAAGACC
>Ga0308158_10001203_pt1 | contig 29199 bp, 37 predicted proteins | sample PhyBR2_FD_201038 | JGI IMG/M metagenome (GOLD analysis project Ga0308158, IMG submission 201038) | Phyllosphere microbial communities from UC Gill Tract Community Farm, Albany, California, United States - DLSLB.R2 | ecosystem: Host-associated > Plants > Phyllosphere > Unclassified | place: USA... | reverse complement strand
GCAGAGAACGCCAGTGATACTCAGGGCCAGCAGAACGCCGATGCAGCCCCGCAGACGGCCTCAGGAGCCGCAGAGAACGCCAGTGATACTCAGGGCCAGCAGAACGCCGATGCAGCCCCGCAGACGGTATCAGGAGCCACAGAGAACGCCAGCGAATCGGAAAGCTCTACAATGTACCGCGTACAGGTTGGCGCTAATGAATATGTCGCCGTCATTGTGGGGAAAGTCAAAGTTAAGCTGCTTGACTCCAATGAAGAAATCGAAATTAACGCAGATCAGTTGAGGTAATTATGAAAGGCAAAAAAGCTATCGTAAGTATCCTGTTATCGGCAATTAAACTATCAGCTTTTGCAGTGCTTGCTTTTGTGCGGCCACTGGTAAGCTATATCTGCCATATCGGTAGCTTTGTTTGCCTTATAGGTTTTATCTTCTGCTTAACCTTAATGAAAGGTGAATCACCTGTATGGCAGTTCTTGACCGCAGGTGTAACGCTGACAGCAATTACCTGGCTCTATGATGGCTTGTTGGGTTGGCTTTCTCCTGGCAGTTTCTATGGGGAAAAGTAATTGCTACTACGGAAAAAAAATGGGCTGGCACCGTCCAGCCCTCTCCCCCCCTGCAAAACCCGCCTAAAAACGCCCGAAAAATAAACCAAAAAAATAACCTTTTTTGATCCCTTTAAGGTTGCATCATGCACCCTTTAAGGGTACAATTTATTTACTGGAGTTAAGGAACGAGGTCAAAAGTAATGACAGTAAACGTAAATTTGGCAGTCAGAGAACAGGCATGATTAAGAGTTTCAAGGATGGTGAAACCGGCGCGTTGTGCCGGTTCTATCGGGACGGAACAAGAAGCGCTGAAATCCCAGCGCTTATTGAAAACTCGTTGAAACGTAAACTTGACCTTATTGAAGCAGCAACTACCGAGAAATCCTTGTTTGCACCTCCCAGTAATAATTATGAGAGGCTGTCCGGGAATCTCACTGGCTGGTCTAGCATTCGGGTAAATATTCAGTGGAGGCTGATTTTTCGCTGGCGAGAAGGGGCCGCGATGGATATTTACTTAGACCCTCATAAATACAGATAGGAGATGCGATGGAAACGAACTTAAGGGAACCAACCACTGTAGGCGAAATGCTTACAGAGGAATTTTTAAAAGACCTCAATATGAGCCAGGAGCATTTTGGTAAACAGTTGGGCCTGTCTCGCAAAGTTATCAACCAAATTTGTTTGAACAAAAGACGCATCACAGTAGAGGAAGCCGTAGACATGGCCATCCTGTTAAACACAGATGCCGATTTCTGGATCAGAGTACAGGCTAACCATGATGAATGGTTAGCCCGTCAGCAGGAGAACGAACGCAGGGCTAAAGGGCTAAGACCGCTTTTTGTCGCTCACATGCTTTAGCAAAGGGTAATCAATATGCGAAAAAGTGAAGCCGCAACCAGGAAGGCGCTTGTTATGACCGTAGCCATTCTTATGGGCATAGCTGGCTACAGCTCAGCTTGTTGGGCTATGCCTCAGCTTAGTTCGTCAGAGAAACACGAACCCGCAGAGTTAGCCATTCAACGGCTTAAAAACAATAAGCCTGAAATTGATAAGCTGGTTTACGCATACGTAGCAAAGTTGAACGATGCTCGATCACCAAAGCGAATCACGTTCACAAAAATTTATTCAATTAGCACTGATACGGACAGGCAGAGTTCTGTTGTTGATTTTGAAACTGGTCAGCAAGATCGCGACGGAGGCAGTGCGGTTAAAAGAAAATTACGTGCTTTTGTTAACTACGACTTCAGACGGATGCAGTTACCTAAATATGATGGCTCAATGTCTAAAGAAGAGATAGAGCAAAGGGAAAGGGAATTACAGGCGAAAAACTTTGGTTTTGAAGTAACTAAATTGAAACTGGAAAATATGGATAGAGAAGGAGGATAAAGAAGTTAATAGGTTAAAACTTTTTAGAGGAACGGCAGGGATAGGCCCCCTGCCGTTGAGACAAATCAGATACCGTTCGGAGATACCTTATGTCACAGCTCGATTATAGCAGCCAAACCAAACGCATCAATACCGTTAATCCGCAAGCCGATGAACTGCCTTTATTAACGGTTGCTGAATATGAATCAATTATCTATGCCCGCCCCCATATGGTTGACTTTATGGCGGCCATGCTTTCGAAAGTCATGGATTCCAAAGATTTCAGCAACGTTCACTGACTGAAAATTGATAACTGATCTCCACTATTGATACTAAGGCGGGATGTCCCGCCTTTTGGATGCCTGATGAAAAAAACTACCGTTTACATGATTGCACTTTTGACCCTAGCAACGTTGCCAACTGCTGAAGCAGCTGGCCGCGTTGTAAAGATAATTGACGGTGACACACTCGATTTTTTAGAGGGAACGAAATTGCAGCGTGTCAGATTGGTTGATATTGATGCACCGGAAAAGAATCAGCCTTTTGGCAACAGAGCAAAGCAAAAGCTTAATGATCTGGTACAGGGAGCAAACGACACATTACTACAGCCCACAGGTAAGGACAGATACGGCAGAATTTTAGGGCGAGTAATAGTTAAGAAATGCGAGCCAGCCTGTATGAACTATTACGTTAACGGGGAAATGGTCAAAAGTGGTTTTGCTTGGGCTTATCGCTATCACGGTAAAGCGAGTAGCCCTTGGATGGAAACGCTTGAACATGAGGCCCGTTCTGCAAAGCGCGGATTATGGTCTAATGCAGATGCTATAGAACCGTGGAAATGGAGGAAAGAACATGATTAAGACGACATCTGAAACAGATGTGACGAAATTGATTGCATCGACCTTTAGACAGAAACCGGAAAGAATTTACATCGGAGAGGTTAACATTCCGGGTAAGTGTGCTGCTTTTTCTGACTGGAGAACGCGACTTAAGGCAGGAGAAAAGTTACCGAGAGGGCGATATTTTCGGTTTTGCACTCTAACGGGAATGGATTGAAAGCTACCAAAACAGCTACTACGGAAAAAAAACTAAAGCCGGATTATCCGGCTTTTTTATCGTTGATTTCAAACTTACTGTTGCATGAGTTGCAGTTCACATCTAAATCACCCTTGCCCCACAGGTTGATCCCGCAAGAACATGTATATTTAAACCTCGTCGGCTTCTTCTGTTCGTTGCTACCTAACTCTACTCCCAGAGCTTCGAGTGCAGACATTTGTTCTTCACTGGCTGATCCTAACGCCTGGCTAGCTGCATGACGCACAGGCAAACGGTCTAACCATGAAATATTGAAATTGTCTTTAGCAAGCAATTGCTCATAGGCTGCTAAAAATTTTCCTCCCTCAATTGGATAGTCAGCCATTTTTTCACCAGTTTTTTTCCCGCCAGGTTGCCCGGTATCAGAAGGCATCAACCCAACAGACTCCATCAACTCAGCCCATTCTTTATTGTGATAACCCCTGCGGCCCGGTTTACCGAAATGGAATTGCCAGGCATGGGTCATTTCGTGTACCAGTGTTTGCATGATTTCGACGAGAGGAACCACAGCAAAGTAACTAGGGTTTAGCGCGATTTCATCAGTAAAGCTTTTGTCCGTGCGATGAACAAACCGCTTTGATGAAAAGTAGCCATACGTTTTTTTCTCCCGCTGTAAGGTGATCAGGCAATAAGGAATTTCACCGTTAAAAAGCGTTTGGTTGAAATGGTCAAAGGCTACCTGCAATTCGTTGTAAGTCTCACCCGTTGGATTGTATTTCATACTCTTTCCTCATTGGATTGTACAAACCAATTATAACTCTTATGGATTGTACAATCCAATAAAAGGTTAAAAAAAGTATAGACTAAATTGTCATAGATAATGGATTGTACAACCCATTAATTGAAGCGATTTCATATAACCGATGCTTTTTAATTTATGGATTGTACAAACCAATTAAATAGAAGTCGTGATTTTTTGGATTGTACAATCCACTACATTATTTCGACGCGTCGAAATTTATCAGCCCGATATTGAAATTCCATTTTATTTCCGTAGTAGTTAGTTTCCTAAGTAACTATTAGCATTTTACATATTGGAACGCTCGATCCAAACATTTGCTTCCGTAGTAGGCCGTTGCAAGGAATTTCGACGTGTCGAAATTACTGCTTTAGTTAGTAGCTAATGCAGGATAGACTAGCGTCAGCAAGTGGACTACTGCGCTAAAGCTCAGTAGTCGTAAATGGTGAGGATTTTATATGAGTACCGATCTTAAAAGAGTTAGCGCGTATGTGAATGAAAGTGAGAAAGCGGAGTTTTCGGGGAGAGCAAAGCTGGCGGGCTATACCGAATCGATGTTACTCGCTTTTATAGTGCGCCAATTTTTAAAGAATCAGAGTGCAGAGTTACCGACTAACCAGGCACCTGATCAAGGCTTAAAAAGTGACAGAGTAACAGTTAGGTTTAGACCTAAGCACTATGGAAAACTACTGGAGCTAGCGAGTGCAAGAGGCATGAAGCCAAGCTCTTACTTGTCTTACTTGTTCATAGTGCATTCAACTGAAAGTCCCGTTTTCTCAAAAGCAGAGTTAGCCGCTGTAAGAGAAGCAGCTAAAGAACTTGCAGCGCTGGGAAGAAACGTAAACCAGATAGCAAAAGCAATTAACATCACAGACGAAGAAATCTATCAGGTAAAGAAGCTGGAGCTACAAGAACTATCTGCTCAACTCAACGCGATCAGAGCCGGTTTGAAAGATATGCTTAGAGCTAACCTTGATTCCTGGGGAGTGAAAGATAATGGCTGATGAAGCGTTTGAATTTTTACTAAATGGCAGAAGAGCGCGCAATCCTAGATTGCGTATTAAAGGCGGGCGAAAATCACAGCTTACAAGTCTGGTGCGTAAGGCTCCTGAAGTAATGGTTAAAGTGAGTGGAGGCGGAACAACCATCAAACATGTTTTTGACCACATGCAGTATATAACCCGTAATGGAGAACTGGACGCGGTTACAGACAGGGATGAAAAAGTAGGTAGCAAAGAAGAACTAAAAGATTTGCTAGATTCCTGGGATATGGAATTACAACGGGGGCAGGGCAAATTAAAGCAGGCTTTTAATATCGTGTTGTCGATGCCTGCCGGAACACCACCGGAGAAGCTTCTGGATGCGGCTAAAGGTTTTGCGAGAGAAGAGTTTGCAGGGCAACATCATTACATGATGGTTCTGCATACCCCCGAACGTGATCCACATAAAGACGCACCACCACATCCCCATGTGCATCTTGTAGTAAAGGCTGAGAATTTCGAAGGCAAGCGCCTGTATATAAGAAAGGCCACGTTAGAAAAATGGCGCTTTGATTTTGCTGAGCAGCTCCGGGATCGCGGTATTGAAGCCAATGCAACACCAAGAGAAGTAAGAGGCCAGACGAGAAAACAGAAAGTGCCTGGCGTATACTTTGCCGAGAAACGCGGACGCTCTACCGTTGATGCTGAGAAAAGAAAAGAAGTATCTCAAGAGCTATTATCCGACAAGCCTCAGGAAAAACCCTGGGAAAAAGCCATACTTGAGAAAAGGAAAAAGCTGGTCAGTTCGTTACTGGAGGTAGCGAAAGACCTTGAAAAAGAGGGCGACAGGGAGTTAGCCGGGGAAGTAGTAAAATACGCAAAAGAGTTACCAGCTCTGACTACAGAACGGCGTGAAATGCAGAAACAGTTAGTCTCTGAAATCGACAAGCACAGGACTAAGCAAACCGATAAAGAAAAGACATTTAAAGAAGATAAGGAGAGGTAAAATGTTCAAAATGAGATTATTGCTTTGTATCGCTATCCCCTTTGCTCTGGCCGGGTGTAATGATGAAGTGCCAACTTCCGATCAGGTGAAACAAGCCTTTATTACCTCAGGCTACGGCAAAGAAATTGTTTCACAGATTAAGGTGGAAAAATGCCAGGCAGGTGCAAAATCAGAGGCCACTTGCGATATAACCCTGGACAGCAGAACCGTAGCAAGACGCTTTATCAAGAATGATAAAGGGGATTGGCTGGTATCTTCTTAAGGCTCATGTAAGATCAAAGTCGTCGTCAAAGACAAGGGCTTTATCGTAAATATGGTTATATGAGACTAGATATTTTAAGCCATCGTGCAATGACGTGGGGCGCTCGAATTCAAGCCAAAACAGGCCGCTGTATGTACGGCCAAACCAGAAGCCCCCACCGCACGATTTTGGACGCTGGAAAAATACCCAGCCCCCATCAATAAATCTTTCCAGAACCTCTCCCCGATACACGATTTGATAATTGCTGTCTTTACCGCCCATAAGTTACACCGCCTACATGCTGTATTTACATACAGTATATAGCTTTAAGATAGGAATTATCAAAGGTTCAGTTTTTCTGAAAAAGTAATGTCAAAACTAGCACCCTGCAGCGAGTTGGCCAGCTGCGCCGGCAAAATCACGATTAGCTAAAAAACAGATAGTTATGGCATGAGTAAGCGCCTTTTTAGTATTCAAAAAAACTGATTCAAAAAAGCGCCCTCAGGTGATTTCTTGTCAGCGGGCCGAATTAGTCATTTTTGGATTGTCCGTAAGCATTTCCTTGTATGCTTCGTTTAATGAATAATTGAGCATATCGATAAACGTAAGAGCTTTATCGCCCTGCCATAAATGATCATCGTGGCATGTTACATTTTTAAGGGGGCGATATTCTCCTGTGTCCTGTTTAACCAGCCCTTCGCCGTCCGAGCCGCAACGGTAGCTACTCGACTCAGAAACTTTTAAGGGTTCCTCAGTATTTATTAGTGGAATCCCGGCATGAGCTAACGGAGTTAGGAGAACGGCCACACTCAGAAAGGATAAGCTTAGTTTCATTGCTTTCTCCGATTAACCAAGATGCGAATGGTTACAAGCACCAAAAGAGCCAGTAATGCGACAACAAGACCGTTTGCCATTGCTGGAGACGTTGAAGCAACGCGTGTATAAGCCCACCCAACCACGCCAACCAGAATCATTAAGATAGCCAGTATAGTTAAAATAATTCTGCCTGCGCTTAAAATGGTTCGAGCAACGAGGCCCGTTCTATTTAAAAATCTACCCATTATATTTCACCTTTACATAATAGCTTTAATAGAGATCAGCCGCCTTTTGCTGCCGTTACCTACTTCATATAAAACAACCAGAAGACGCCAATCACCGAGAACATTAACGCTAATTTGAAAGTCATATTGACCTTTCTTTTTTGTGCTTTAACTATTAGCTTTAATGTCTCTTCTTTACTTTCTATAGCTGAATATCGCGGTAGGTCATTCCATTGTTTCAGGCGCTGCATATCGCTGTATTTGCTATGCTCGCTGCATGTTAAGAAGTAGTAAATCCACATAAACGCCGCCAGGCACAGCGGCACATATCGCAAAAAAGCAAAGCTTTCTGTTACTTGTTCCATACATCCCCCTCTTCTAATAATAAAATGTTCATATTCTCTATTCCTTCCTGATTATTAATCAGGGCTTCAGCGCTTCCCTAAGCGCTTCTACAGCCCAATCCGGGCACGGCCTGGAGCTGGGCTTGTCCGGGTCATTCACCCAAGATCTAACCGTTCTGACGGAGCAGGGGCGGCGCGTATACTCGCCTATCAGCGTGGCGGCCTTTGCCTGCGTCAACCCATTACCAGCAAGCAGGGCAAGAAACGCCGTCCGATTATCTGACACAATCATTCTCCGTTTAGGTTATGCCCGGTAGGCACAAGTGCCTACAAAGCCAATGATAGGCACTTGTGCCTATAGGTGCAATAGTTAAGCTCCTTATTGTGTACGAAAACGACCGATTTCGTACCCCCTAAATTGATAGTGTCCGAAATATAGCTTTTAGCATTTAGTACGCACATAATGAAAAGTACACCCTTTTAGTACAGGAAAACAGAATGTCACGGGTTTTTGCTTATTGCCGAGTGTCTAAAGACAGCTCGCATACAGATAATCAGAAGATAGAAATCAAGGCTGCGGGGTTTCACGTTGTACCGACCCGCTGCATAGAGGAAGTAATCAGCGGCTCTGTGCCGTCAGCCCAGCGACCGGGCTTTCTGAAACTGCTGGACAGACTTGAAGCCGGAGACGTGCTTGTTGTAACTAAAATGGATAGATTAGGTAGAAATGCTATGGATGTGAGGGCAACCATAGATCATTTAAAAGAGATTGGCGTCAGGGTTCACTGCCTGCAATTAGGCGGGGCAGACTTAACCAGCGCGGCTGGTAAGATGATAATGCAGGTTATCAACGCTCATGCTGAGTTTGAGCGCGATTTACTGGTTGAAAGGACACGAGCAGGGCTTGAAAGAGTGAAGGGCGCAGGGAAGAGATTAGGCAGAAAGCCAGCGTTAGACGATGTGCAAAAAAGTGAAGTCATTAATGCACTTTTAGCCGGCACATCAGTAGCGGCTGTTTCCAGGCAATTTAAGACTACACGACAGACAATATTACGCATCAGAAAAGCATGGGAAAGCAGTCAGGCTAACGCTTCAGATTGAAGCCGCTTTTTTCGAGGTTCTGTGCGAACGTCATAACGTCAGTAACGCGAAACTTCCGGGTTCCTGTAGCTTTGACCGGGGCCGGGAACGGAAAGCCGTTCAGCTCTCCATTATTCAGGTGAGTTAAAACCTCAGCTGTAGACATTCCCAGCATAGTAGCAAGCGTCTTAGTATCGATAGTAATGCTCATATTCACCTCTTAGCTAAAAGCGTATCAGCCTGTTTAACGGCTTCCTTATCCGTTCGGTACTTACCCCATGCGGCCATAATAAGATCTGGATAGGTTGCAACGCCACGCGAACCATTGTAGCGACCAAGCGCATAGAAGAGATTACCATGCTCAAGGTCAAGATAATGGCGTAGGATTGTGCAACCGTAACGGAGGTTAGTTCTTACCGGGAAAAGGTCATCGCTTCCATCATTGATAGCTGAAGTCCAGAAGGGCATAACCTGCATTAACCCGCGAGCGCCCACGACAGAAACCGCGTAACGGTTAAATTTACTCTCAACATCTATAACGGCCAAGACCAGCTCTGGATCAAGGCCCGCACGACTGGCCTCATAATAGACCGTTTCTAAAAACGTTTGCGCCTGCTGTACTGAGCCGAAACGCTTCCTCAATCGCTCAGCCTGCAACGCTACCCATTTGATTTCGTCTACTCCGGAAATAAAATCTTCACTGGCATCTGAATTAATCTGAGCCGCCATGACTGATTTTACACTTGCAGATAAAACCTCATATTGTTGGCCCCCGGCAAATGCCGGGGCGCAAACTGGCAGCAACATAGCAAACAAAACACTTTGCAGGGCTGCTTTCATCGTGACAGCTCCTTATCCTGATCCAGAGTTTTTGATTTCTCTTTGGCCGTCTGCTGCTCGTTGGATTTGTTTTTGGTAACAGCTGGCGTTGGTACTCGTTCGCCGTTCTCCATCATCTGGCTTAACGTTTCACGCAGGGCCGCAGTAAATTCAACCTGCTTACTTTTATCATCGGGCCATTGGTTAGCAGCAAATTTTTCGCCAGCTGACATCGTGACATAAGCAGCCGTAAGCTCTGGATGTTTCTCTAATGCCTTGTCTCGCGTATCGTTGTTGAATGATTTTACTTTCTCTACAGACCAGGTAGAGCGGTGAGTTTCAATCTGTTCCGAGCCAAGAACTTTCCCTTGCTCATCCTTGATTTCGCGGGTGACGCGTACAGGCTCTTTCCCTTTGTACTCTAAATCAATCCTGTCGCCTTTTTTAACACCGGCGTCATTGATGGCCCTTTCGAGATCCTGACCCCATAACTCGCGCTCGTTACCGTTATCGGCACGGTATTTAACAAAATACGATTCCGACTCTTTCTTATCGTGATTATAAAAGTCTTTCCCATGTTCAAGCAGAGTACCCCTATGCACATTTGGCTTAGGAGGTTCTTCACCTTGCGTCTGTTCGTCTTTGATTACACCTGGACCAGACTGACGGCCCGCGCCTTGCTGCTGTTCGCTGCTGGTGCGAGATGCTTTGCCGTTACTCCCTAAAGGCTGTTGCTGGCTCTGAGCGGCTTCTGTGGCCCTCTCACGGTTTTGGCCCTGCTCGATGGAGTTAGAACGGCCAGCATTTTGATCTTTACCGTCCCTTTGTAAAAGCGTCATCAAATGCGCTTTCTCGACTTCTGTAGGCTTATAGCCTGATACCTCAAGGCCGCGCTGAGAAGCTTCCAGCCAGGCCGCACGCCGGAACTCTTCATTACCTCGCACACGGATAGAATCCCAGTTACGGGACTCAGCAATAGTGATCAGGTCTTTAATCACCTGGCTATTTTGGCTCTTAGTGGATAAGCGCGTTCCCTTATCTTCAAAGGCGAGTGTCTTATCATGAAAATGGTATTTTTCATCAAGTTTCACATAGCGCGCGGCCACTGAAGAGGGAACAGCTTTATCATCTGTTTTGGTTTGTTCAGCCTTTTTACCTGGTCCGGCAGAGAACGGAGATTCTTCAGGCTGAGGCGCGTCTCTGTCGCGGCTATATCCGGGCGCTGGCTGTGATTGCACTTCTTCCCGGATGCGTCGCATATCTTGACGTTGCAGCTCAAGAAACTCTTTTAAACGTGCGTCCTGTTCACGCTCGTTACTTTGCTCAATTTCATTAACAGCAAAAGCTTTCGTTTCACTCTCCTTGTAATGCAAATCCTCAGCCTGCAATTTTCCTTTTAATTTTTCTTCTGATGAACCTTTAGAAGCACCTTTGTTATCAAGCATGTTTTTAGTATTTTCTTCACCGACAAGAGCCGTTAATTCATCCTTAGATGAAACGGCTTCTTTTGCTACCTGCTTGCGGCCAACTAAAAAAGAAACGGTGCCGCCTGTAACGTCACCGTTAGCCTGCTCGATCTCGTAACGGATACCCGTAGCAAACTGATTATTTACTTTAAAAGCACCGCTGTTAGTAAAATCCTGTTCCTGCTCGCTCATATACCCACCTTAATCATTCATGCTTGATAAAAAGGAATCCACAGCCATCTTCATTTGCTCTGCATCCAGATCGCCTTTTGGTATTTCAATATCATCAAAGGCCATATCAAAATCGTCTAAACTCAGAGTATCTAAAACCGATATATTCTTATCGGTAATAATCACTTCTTCTTTTACTACTTCTGACTCTCCTTCTATTTCAATATGAGGCTTAGTTACAGAGTTTATTTTAATCTCTATTGGATCAAAAACGTACTTAGGTAACAAGCGTTTTCTGAATAATTTCTCCTTGTCGTAGAAAATTTTCTCGCACAATATAGGATCAATCTCAGTGAAAATTATCTCTCTCTTTTTACCAAGTTTTTTCACTTCACGAGGAGACATTAACTCCTGTTTGGCCTGACTTATATTAACGGTTGCTTTACCGGGGCCAAAGGCAGGCTTACTATGAGATTTAGCCTTAACTGTTTTATATCCGAGAGCGGTAGAAATTTCCGTAGCATCCTTAATTTCCTTTGGAGCAAAAACAATCCTCGCCTGTAAACAGCGGATAATCGTTTCCGCATCTTCTCTGCCATAAACAGAAAAAAGCTGAGACGGCCCCTGAATAATAACAAGAGGAATAATGTCATAACCTCCCAGCACACCTACATTGCTCGCAAAAACATTCATACGACCAAGAGCAGTAAATTCATCGAGTACAAGAGCAAGCTTATACTTTATCTCTTCAGGGTTATCCTCTCGCATCTCTACCGTGTTAAGGTCAATGATTTGTTGCATAAGCAGGTTTAACAAAAGCTGCAAACGCTCTAAATCACCTGGACGCACACCGATATAAAAAGAAATTCTGCGCTTGCGCAAATCCCTTAAATCAAATGAACTGCATGATGTGGCAGAATCAACTAACGGGTTAAGCCAAAGCTCTAATTTAGCTGTGAAGGTTTTTCTAATAGAAGCTTGAGTATTACCACTGGTAAAAATGAAATCATATAGCGCAGCCTTACAAGCGTGAGACAGTGGCTTTGTAGATTCCTCCCTAGCCTCAATAATGTTTTTCCAGTGTTCGCCAATTGTCTCACCTTCGCCGTGCATGATTTGCCGAACGACCTCGCCCAGCGTTCGCGGCAAGCCAGGAGTTTCAAAGATATAGAGCGTTAGCCCTAAAAACAGAGTACGGCAAGCAGCAGGCCAGAATGGATCACCATCAACGGGATCGGGTGACAGATAGTTCGCAATCTTCTGTATATCATCGATACGCCCTGCGGGCGTGTCAGTCACATAATCCAGCGGGTTCCACTGGCAAGTAAAACCGTCCTTATCAACCGGATTGAACAGGTACACATCACTGTATTTAGCCCTAAAGCCACTGGTAAGCCTGTATGACTCCTGGCGAATGTCAGTTATTACAACGCTGTCGGGCCAGTTGAGCATGTTTGGCTGAACAACACCGCGACCTTTACCGCTTCGGGGTTCTGCTGCCAGCAATGCTCCAACCTGACCGGGCAGCATTACAAAGCGCCCGTTATGCTTACCTAATATCAATCCGTCATTACCTAAATATCCCGCCTCCTTAATCTCTTTTGACTTCGCAAAACGTGCGTCACCGTATAACGGTTTTGATGCAGGAATAAATAAAGCGATACATGAGCCAAAGCAAATGACCGCCGCAAATATCATGCACCATTTTAAGGTTTCCACGACATGCGGAATATTGTTGTAGCTTACCCAGTACTGATAGACAGTCCACGGAGTCGCCGTATATGGTGAGAGTTTTATACGCCAAAGGAAAAAATAACCCGCCAGATAAAACGTCCCGACCAATGCCACAACAATCATTGTGGCGATGAGTCCGAATTTTGCTTTTTTGGATTGCGCTTCTGTCAATAACATATCGTTACCTGTTAATTAATTCACGCTTACGCATAGGATCGTAATAGATGCCTGTTACTTTCCTTCCCTTGCCTGGCACATTATGAAACTGCAAAATCACATCTACGTTAGCAAAAAGGAAAGCCCTAATATCATCAGTGGTCAAGTTTCGGCCTGCCTCTGATTCTTTGATGTAAAGTATCATCTGAGCAATGGCAAGCTTAGGGCTGTTAGCGTGGACAGTGGTTATCGTTCCGGGATGCCCTGAGTTTACGTTACGCATATAGTAAAAAGCTTCTGCCCCCCTTAACTCTGACAACAAGACGCGATCAGGATTAAGACGTAAAACCACCTCAATTAAATCTTTTATGGTAACTTTAGCCCTTCCCTGCTCTCCACGACTAAAAAGCAAACGAACTACATCTTTATGGATTCTGAATATATTTTCTAAGGCGTCCTCAAGGGTTATAAGGCGTTCATCGGGAGGAATGCACTCAATAAAAGCATTACCGTAAGTTGTCTTACCGGCGCTAGTCGCACCGGAACAAACAATATTCTTTTTATAGAAAATAGCCTTTTCAATAAACTGGCGTATTTTTCCAGAATTTTTCAGCTCAAGTAGCTCTAACTCATGTGGCTCTAATTCACTTTCATCAAGCGCAACATCATCAAACCCGCCCTGTGAATCTAAATCATCCATTGTGAAGAATTTAGTCGGCGTCCTTATCGCAATAGCAATCTTTCCGGCGGGTGTGGCTGGCGGTAACACAACCTGTATACGCTGCCCTGAGGGCAGCGTAGTACCTAACAGCGGTGTTGACTCGTCAACTTTCTGGCTGCTGTGGTTAGCAACTAATTTCGCTAACCCTTTACACCAGTCAAAAGTAATCTTCGCATCTTCATGAAATTTTTTTCCGTAGTAGCCCTGAGTAATGACTATACCCGGCTCGTTAATATGAATATCGTTTGTACCCTCTATATCAAAATAGGGCTGCAAACCGCGCAGCGCTATCTCTAAGGTACTTTCTGCATTTTTCATCAATATTCTCTTATCGGGTTGCTTCTAATGAATAAACATCGGAAAAGTCCACATCACGCGCCACGTAGATATAAACCCGGCTACCCTGGTTACGCGTCAACGTTGGAGGAATGTTTGCTGTCTGCTTAATGACCTCGCTGGTCACATCACTGGCCGCCTGTGCGGTATTACCAAAATTGATGTTGGTGTTTGAACCGCTATTGCTGCCAGCACTGTTAGCAAGAGCTTGCCCGGTATCGTCAATCAGGCTGATCATGATTGCTGCCCCGAAACGCTCCCAGAAGTGCGTATTAACGTAACCATCAAGGCCAGAACGACCCAGGCTATCACCGCCACCTGATAACAAAGGAACTCTGACCTTATTAGGCGTTCTGGCTTCGGCCCAAAGGACGAAAAGACGTTTCTGGCCGTTTGTAAGCCCACGGCGGATCTGTCCGAGGTATCGGGTGCCTTTCTCCATCAAGATAACGGTCTTGTCATAGTTCCAGACATCCTCTGTTCCTATACAGGAGACCATTCCGGGCAAGGTGCTATCTACGGCTTCAAACTGGTTACATGGGATTTCCTGGCCCTTCTCAAGCAAGAGGCTGGTATTCCCCATGTAGCTGGCTTTCGTGGAAGCAAGTTCTGTCGGCTTCAGACTGTCAGAAAGCGCATCACCAGACTCAGCAGTATCATTACCGCCTGCTTGCCCCTGCATGGCCATCTGAGGTGTTACAGGCTCATTAGAGGCTGTATTACCGCTTTGGTTTGATGAACTACCGCCGCCATTGCTGCCATTCATACCAAATTTAACGCCTGATTCAGTACGGCGTTTAAGTATGATCTGCTCAGGTGTCAGCTGAGGTTTGCCGTTGGTCTGTGCCGTCTGCGTGTTATTAGGTAATGGCGGCTTGCTCTCAGTTGGCGCCGCCGCTTCTGTAGGAGGATTAACAACATCCTCCGGTAACGGTGGCGTTTCAAGCGGTCTAAGCCCACTGTTTGACGAAGTGCTTGCTGGTACTTCCTGTGCGTTTTTATGCGCAGCGTCAGCCCTTTTCTTTGCGATGATCGGCGCGTAATAGTTCCACATGAGCATGAGCATAAGACCCATTACGCATATAAAAATAACCCACTTAGTGAGCTTCCCTTGAAAATCGAGGGTTTTATTCACCGATGGAATGGAGCGCTCACCGCTATTAACGCTTTCCGGTTCTTCTTCCTGTTTTCTTCTACGGAAAAGAAATTTATTTTTCGGCTCTTTCATTCTGAGGCTCCTTTAATTACACGCTTAACATCAGGTGAAACTGTTTTGGTATACTCGCGGAATTTTGCGTACCTGCTCCAGCCTTTGTTAAAGGCACAAGCAACCGCTTCCCCGTTACGCATGACAAACTTTTTATCGAGACGTGCGATAACTACAGTCTCGTCGTCCTCCATTGTAAAAGGTGCCAAAGCTTCATTACCCTGATCATCAACGTAATAAAATGTTGGTATATCCTGCCCAGGAGAAAACTTGAATCGGGTAAACCTTCCGTCGTCCCATACGGCGATTGGGCTAATACTCTCCGGCCCTTCCAGCCAGTAATTAGTATTCCTTACCTTACCTTTGCTTGAAGCAAAGATAGACTGCACATGTGAAGAGTCAGCAACTGCCTTTTGTGCTGCTGCTTCATCTTCTGGATACTTAAACAACACGCTATACATTTTTCGTACTTTGCTAATTCTCAGGTCAAAGTTATAGAAGCGTTTATTTGTAATAATCGTAATATTGGTGTTTGGATCGAGATTAGTTTTTGGCTTAATGAAAAAGCCGCTCCCTTGCGCAATCACACCAATTTCCCAAGCTGAGGTGTCCCCCCCGGCTAAATCCTGAATCCTCTCTGATTTGTCAAATTTCACAAAGGTCTGACGACCAATTACACCGTAAAGCTGGATAACGTTGTAAGGGTCATAATTCACCGTTAATACACGCGAATCTTTAGGTGATGGCGTTGGGTTAGATACGGCCAGCACTGGTAAAGATACGCAGAGAGAGATAGCGACAACCAAAGCCCTGAGTTTCATGCTTAGTCTCTCCCTTTTTGGTTAGGTGCGACCAGTGCTTGCGGTGCAGCTGCTGACTGTTGCTGTGCTGGCGGTAGCGTAGCCGTAGGTTTGTTCATCACTGACGAGGCCACAAATGGATCGTTTCTGTATGCCGTAACCTGGAAGCCCAGCGGGTTAATACGGAACTCTTTTTCGGCAGTAGGGGCATTGCCTCTTTTAAACTCAACTGTAGCTATCCAGCGTTCAGGCTTAAGCTGCTGCTGCCCTTTGGTTACATAGCGCTGATAATCAACCGTAGCTACCGCAAGATCGCCATCTGAGTTAGGAGTTAGGCGAATGGAATTAATCTCAATACGTACCGTTGCGCTCTTTTTATAAACCTTGAATGGCGACTGCGGGTTATTGTCGTCCCAATAGTCCATCCACTGAGTGCGCAATACATTGTTCATGTAAGCAGCAGCGGTTTCATAATTAAGATAGGCAGTGTCGTAGGTGTAATTTTCCCTGGCTAACATAAAGTCATTAATAGCCTTTCTCGCAAAAGCTGAATCAAGAGGGATTTTCACCTCATCCAGACTTTGAAGCGGGAACACCTCACCCTGTGATTTATCCATAACTACTGTAGCGGGCGGCATTACCTTTTTAAGCGGCATCATGGTTGCTATGGCAATAAGTGAAAGCCCAAGCAAACCACCCAGGCCAAACGCAACACGCCAGGCTTTACGCTCACCGTCCCGGCTTTGCTTCAGCTCGTTTTGTTCCCAGCTGTTAATCGACGCAACGAGGTTATCCAGATCCTCGTTTTCTTGAAGAAAGCGCTTCAGCTTAGCAAGAGACGCTAACTCTTCGCTTTCGTCACTTTGGTTTAAATGCGTTTTTTCAGAAGTCATTCCAGTTCCTCTACAGCACTATTAAGAACAAACGTAAGAAGCAGCAGCGTCAGGAGATTTCGCAGCCGCTGGATAAAGTGACGGATTAGCAGGGCGTAAATGATTCCCCTTACAGGAAGGCGGTTTAGGCGCTCCTGCACATGCAGAAAGAAGAAGAATCGAAAGCAGAACCAAAGTCATTTTGTGCATTTTGTACCCTCAAAAAAAAAAGAACACGCTAACACTTTAGCATGTTCTGTATGTGCAGAAAAGGTGAAACTGTCATTTTCTTAGGCTGGTGCGATCCCGCCTTTACGCTTCCGATAACGCTCAGAGGTGAACTTGTAAGCCCCGCCAATCCCTTTCCCCAGCCCCCGACCGCCAGTTCTGAGACCTGCTGCGCCGTTCCGGCTGAATACCGCAAGGCCCATTCTGCCGACGCCGTAGCTGGAGAGTGATATACCTCCGGCCAGCCCGGATGCGATAGAGGGAAGTTGCGCCAGCACCAACAAACATATGCCGCCTGTTATCAGGAACGGGAAAAGTTGGTCTATCTGCGTAGCATCTGATATTGACGCTGTTGTAGAGGCTGCACGCTGGTAAAAGTCGAGAACGAAGATACCCGCCGCCGCTACAAGTACCTGCAAGACAAAGTAGTTAGAAAGCTGCTGAATCCAGGAATTAAAGAAATTGCCGGTAGCCTGGAAAAGCAGCGTCAGGATGAAAATCGGCCCCAAAGAAATGATGATACTCAGCGCTATCTTTGACAGTACAGTCAGGAAACAGGCATACAGGGTAACGACAATAGTTTCAGCCCATACGAGAATAGCAATGATGTACATACCAAAATCGCCGTCGAGTATGCCGCCTTTATCCCAAAACTTTTTACCAACGCTATAACCGCCATCTAATATCTGATCCAGAATATTGATAGTGGTTGTCGCATTGGTTGTACCACGCATAACGTTAGCAAGCTGTTCGGGTGTATTATAGAAAAGGTCTGTAACGTATATACTGTAAGACATAAGGTTTATCCCTATGCCGAATATAACCCCGACCTTAGCTATTCGAATCATGCCATCCATAATGGGTTCTTTTATCATACCCATCGCAGAAGCAAGACCCCACATAATAACGAATATACCTAACAGGTTATAAGCAGCAGGGCCAATAGCCTGAGCTACGTTAGATACACTCTCGCCAATATAGCCATTACACACATTATTAATGTATGTCATGACATTTTGATAAGGTGCGCTTGCCATAAGAAACCCCTACTATTTTTTCGCCCGTTCAGGAACGCTGGTATCTATCTCTGGATAGTTATTGTCTGCGTTTTTTGTAGCGGAACCCTGCGACTGCGTTTGACCATTAGGCGCTGGCTGATCCCCTTTATCAGCCCCGTCACACCCAACCAAAGTTACCAGTGCAAATAAAACCAATATTGCTTTCTTCATAGTGTTACCTGCTTAACGAAGTATCAATTTCAGGAAAATTACCGTTCCCGCTGGTTTGAGCGCGAAGCTCATTTTTCATCTGACTTGAGGCTATCTGCTGGGCCTGCTGCATCTGTGCGACCGTCTGAAGCTTCGACTGGTCATTAGCCAGCTGTGTTTGTTCAGACTGAATGCGCGCCTGTAAATCCATAATGGCTTTAGGATCAGTTGCACTGTTTATCTGGTCTGTCAGTGATTGCAGAGTTTGAATGCGGGCGCTGGCGTTCTTGTAAGCCTCCTGACCCATTGCCTGCTGTGAGGCTGAAATATTACGCATCTGATCGAGGTAAGATTTCATCTCTGGAGACAGGTTTTTGAGGTCTTGCTGAGAAAGTACAGACTGTGCTTGCTTAATTGAATTTGCAGCATTTGCTAACTCAGAGTAGCCGCCGTTACTGCTGTTAAGCATGTTCATCGCATCATTCCAGTTCGATGGCAGATAGCTACGATTCTCGCCGCTCAGTAACCCCCCCATGCCACGGCTACCCGTTAGGCTATCAATCTGACGGGAGGCAAGTGCAACCTGGCTTTTCATCTCATTCAGTTGCTCTAGCATATGGTTAATTTGAATAACCTGGTTTGCTAATCCACCAATATCGACAGTCGGAATCCCGACATAAGCATATGAGCTATTAATGCTAACTACGGAAAAAAATACAGCGCCAAATATGGCGGCTTTTGCCTTTGTACTTTTCATCATTCAGACCTCTTACGTTCATAGAAAATAGGCAACCATACAGACGGATTATTGCCGTACTCTTCAATAAGGTTACGCACAATATCAACATTAGTTTTACGTGCAGACAAAACAGCCAGCTCGTTATCCATCCCCTTTAAATCAAGTTTAGCCACTACAGAGCCGTGACTCTGCTTGACCAGGAACATGCGGGAACCTTCAGGGATTTCCTCTGAAATAAGCTCATACTCTCTATCTGAGAGATTCATCCCTTTTTCATCAGACGTATATTGAGAGCGAACCGCGCTAGGATCAGGAAAGAAAATTTTCGTCGCTGTCTGTTCAATAAGGGTACGTGCTATCGGTGAATTTAGAGCATCCGAAGGCGATTGTGTATCGAGTATGACCATACCGTTAAGCTTACGAATTGTCTTTAATTTGTTCTTTCCGAAGTCCTCGAAATAAGGATCGGCCAGTAACTTCCAGAACTCCGCAAGGTGGATTACCAGCCTTCTCCCATCAATGAGGTTTTCTACAAGGTGGAAGAGATACATACAAATCGGCGTTCTTAATTCTGGAACATCGAGGAAAGAACTTATATCGAAACCAACGGTTTTTATCTCACCAAAGTTAGCCATAAATTCGTCGTGCAGGTTATCAAACACCCACGCATTTTCCCCGTCTGAGTCCCCTATCTCATGCGCATAGCACCACTTAGTAAGCGCTGCATACGGGCCTTCTTCCTCTGTTGAATCGAGATAATCAAGCACACGACCTAAACGGCGTTCGTGAGGCTCAAGGCTTAAAACACGGTCTACAGCATAAAAAACGTCTTTTTCCTGCTGACGTGTAAGCGGAGTTGTGCGGGTAGCCAGCTTAAGCGTCAGGTCTTTTAAAAAAGCTCTGTTAGCTTCTGTTAATGGCATCTGGAAAGGCTGCCAGTGCGTAGGCTTTCCGCGCTCAATCGAATTATATTGGCCCCCTAACGCATGAATAAGGATTTCTGAGTCATTATCCTTAGTAAACATGATCGTGGTTGCATCGAATTTCTGCATCATCGCTATCGACATATCAACGAACACGGTTTTACCTGAGCCATTTGGCCCAAAGATTAAAGTGTGGCCGACGTCTTTTTTAGTACTGGCTTCAGGATCATCAGAAGGGTCTGAAGCATGATAGCTAAAATACAGCGGTGTCCCGGCAGCGGTAGCAAGCAACGTTAAAGCGTTGCCCCAGTGATTGCCTGATTTACGGCCCGATGGAAAATTATGGAACGGGCTAAAGCCAGAAAAATTTCTGCTTGTTATAGCAGCAACACGCGGGCGATAACTGAAGTTTGCAGGCAGCTGTGACCAGTAGGCAGACTCAAGCGCTAAATCTTCACGGGCAGTTACCATACCCGTATCGCCTAGATAAGAACGAGCCTTAGAAACGTTATCGAGAAGTTCATCCTGAGATTCAGCTTTCACCATCAGCGTAAAGTGATGCTGGCCCATAACGAAGCGATTAGTTGCCAAATCGTTAAGGGCGAAATCAATCTGTTCGGCCAGCTCCTGCGCGTCATCATCTGCGCTTTTCATTCGTCTTTTGGTCAGTTTAAGTTTACTGCGGGCCGTTTCTCTCGCTATAAAAGTAAACGACTGAGTAAGTACAAACTCAAAATTTGCTGAAAGCAGATCATTAAAGATACCCGGCATCGTTTCCTCAGGGTATTCCTTAATTCCAAGCATGGCCGCGAGAACTGTTTTATCTGGCGTCCGAATTTCCAGAGTCTCACTGCCAAAAAACAAACGGCTGGTATTCATTAAATACTTTGCCGGAGTTTTTCCGATAGGGAACCGTTTTCTTTCACCACTAACAAGGTAACTGTAGAACTCTAATGGCTGAGAGAAATTCAGGCCATTGTGTTTATAGACAGTCAGCCTTTCGGCATCATAACGCTTCAGCGCTATTAAAACTTCATCGACCGCTTTATTGATGATTTGAAGGTTTCGCATTCTTTCAGCATCTAACCCGGCTTCATCCTTTCCCATCAGGATGTCAAACATCTTCTTTGTGAACATGTTCTTTTGAGGGCGAAAAACTACGGATAAATAAAGGTCATTGACCTTCATTTTTTGAGAGGTAACACGCTCCGCATATTTTTCATCAAGTGAATTTACAAACGGGTTATCAGACTCACCTTCTGGATATTCGCTTTGTTCGTGCCTGTCTAAATGCGACCAGAAAGCGATATTCGGGAAAGCTGACGCGATATTGCGCAACGTATTGTTAAGGCTTCGATGCCAGGCATTAACCTGAATATCATCAGCACTGAGGAAAGAAATTCCACTCAGCTTGATTAACTGAATGTAATCCCTTCCTGTTGTGGTGATGGTTGCCTTATCCAAATGTCCTACATACGGAATTTCCTTAGAAAGGACTACGTCATTTTTTACATGGCGGCTTTTAGTTAATTCGGCAGCTACTGCACTCATACAACACCCTCTGTTTCATCTGACAATACTTCATCAAGATATTCTTTGTTTTTACGTAACACTTTCCTTTTAGCTTTAAACTTTTTACGTACAGGCAATGGGCCATAACTGGCGGATTGCCAGTATTTGAAATTGCCAATACCAAAAAAGCCCATGACATACTGCCAACCTTTGGTAGCACACCATAAACGGATAAGGTCAAACGTCCGAGGGTCATTCCAGCAAATTAACACGAATACCCCATGAATCGGCAGGCAAACAGCCAGCCAAAGGAGGTTACGGGTGATTATGAAAGCTTCAACTGAAAAGATCATATTCAGTATGAAAGCAACGTAAGTTACACCTAAAATCATTGTTGGCCGCGTTGGGCCAAGAAACAGCGTATCAACAATAATCCCCGGATTACGTTCGTCAGTTTCGACCTTATCCATTTATTACCCCCTGTTAAATGCCTGCTAAACCACGAATCCAGCTTACGATCTGATCTTTGCCGTAAACACAGATTACGCCGATAACAACGCCCACAAACCACCACCAGGAGATACGCCCAAACAGACAGGCCAGACCTACTACCATTACGGCAATAGCTACGATTGGTGTAACGATATTGAGAATGTCGGAAGAACCGTTATTTGTGACATTTGAGAAGGGACTATCTGCAAATGAAAGACCCGGCACAAATGCAAGTAAAGCGAGGGTACAGGCAACGAGCAGATAGAATGCTTTATTGGCACGTTCAGTTTTATTCCAGATTGAGACGGTACTTTCACCCATTAGTTTCACCTTTGTGAATTACAATTTTTATCAGAGTTTCAGACCCGATTAACGGTCTGAGGTAGTCAAGGATCGTATTGACGTTTGCCCATAGGCGCGGCTTTTTTCGTGCATTGAGTAAGAGTGATTCGTCTCCTCTCCAAGTTGATTTCACAAATAGACAGAAGCGGCCATTTTCCATTTCGTTAATGGTCAAATGTTCAATGACTCCGTTTTCTGCATACGCCAAAAGCTCTTTCTCTTCGATAGTGCTTGTTTGCATCAGTCCTGCCCTCAGGTCAAAAGAGCTATTGTAGCCTGAGGACAGTTCTGATTTGCAGTCTGAAGGTTCCGTTTGCGCGATGAATCCTCCGTTATGTGGTTGAGATCTGTTCATTGTTCAGCTACTGCTGTTCGTAATCAGTCTCTGCATCCTCCTGTTGTGCGTCTGAGGGCTTAGCCTGTGAGCGGTTATACGTATCCCAATAGGGAACATCCTGTTTCGGTGTTGTGGCTGGCGCCGACAATCTTACTGGTGCTGAACGAAGTGTTTTCTGTGTGGTTTTTCCTCCCCCAATATTCTCGATTTCTGTGTCGAGTGCGTTGATGTTCACCTGGTGTTGGTCTACAGCTTCACGCTGCTTTTTAGCTTCAGCCTCATTCTTTGAAGCCTCCGCACTGTTTAGAGCTAACTCAGCTTCTTTTAGCCGCGCCAGCTCTTTATTTTTTTCCGTAGTCAGGATTTCAAGACGCGTATTATCGCGTTTGCTTTGTGTGCCAGCATCGACAGATGGATATTCCGCCGCCTGAATGCCTGAAGAGGCAATCAGGGCGATTAAAAGCACCAAACTTGATTTACGTTTATTCATAATCCGTCTATACACTATTACAGTTTATGTACATACACTTTAGCATAAAGTGTAAACGAGTCACTATCTTTCCTGCTCATTTAGCGATTTTTTTTTATCTTCATTTTGCGGCGCGGCTTGCTCAGCTTGCGCCTGCTTGCTTTGTTGCAGCTGTTGATTCCAGTCCTTAGCATTTTCCGGCGCTAACCTTTTAACGCCCGGAACAACCTCTGCCAGCTGTTTACTGAATAACTCACCGTCTTTGTCGTTATCGAAGCCAGCAAAGATCTCAAAGCCTTTTTGATGTAGTTCTTTTGCTGTCTCCTGCAGAAGGGTTTTTCCTGCGCCAGTGGTAGAGAGAACAAGCGCTGAAGGGTTGATTGCCTGATAGCTCAGGGCATCGATTGCGGCCTCTACAAACACCGCTTTACGCGTCGAAGCATTGCCTGTGATAAAGGTTCCTTTATCACCCCGGACACCGTGAAATGGTTTTTCATAGGTTCCGCGCAGTTCCGCGCCGACTACTTCACCTTCAAGCGTTCTTAAGCCAAATACAGCATTTCCGTACTTATCAGCCCAAAGGCGGCCTTTGTTGATAGCGTTATCTACCAGAGGTTCGGGAATAGCTCTTTTGTTTATCAGGTAGTCCCGTACTCGCTCAGTTTTGCTTGCTACTGGCTCAGGGATTTTTGACCGTGGAACAGGGGTTGTATCGAGGATGTGATTAGCATGTTTACCTGCCTCATGCTGATACTGTCTAACGGCCTGTTCCCTGCCAATGTTCCCGCCCAACCAGGCGACAGCTTCCGTAAATTTGTAATCTCCAACCTGCATTACCAGGTCGATTGCACCGCCGCCACCTTTATCTAAATCGTGGTTAAAAAACTTGTCGCCGGTGACTGTTATCCTGCCTGCTTCAGTTTTCCAGTTTCGCTGAGGATCGGCAGCGTCACGCTGCGCCCCTAGTCGCTCTAACACATCCTCTAAAGGTATCTGCCGCAAGGCAGCTATGTTTTCTTTTTTCATAGCTCATCCTGTTTTAAGAGCTGCTACGGAAAAAAAATGCTCCAAACGTAAATGGATTGTACAATCCATTTTAATTTGGTTTGTACAATCCATTTATTAAGTGGCGTTGCGTTTGCTGCATCCAATCGATGAAAGTCCATTAGCGCCGGTTAAACATTTTTGATCCCCGGTCAAGCTCGCTACGTAACGCCCAACATTAGGGAAACTGTTATTGGAGCTGGTTTTCTGATCGTTACTTTCTATGGTGCAAGAACTGAGAGCAGGCGCGGGGCTTTTACCTTTCCTTAACCTTTTCTGCATTGCCTTTTTAGCTGCGCTGCAACCGCTGGGGAAGCCCTGCGGCATACATAGCAGGATTGCACACTCATCTTTAGATGCAGCCTGAGACTTTGCCGGGAGACAAAATAGCACTGGCGCAAAAGTTAAAACTAATAATGACATTTTACGATTCATCATATTCACCCTTAACTCAAACACAAAACACACATAAGTGTACCAACAAAACATCTTGTTTTGTGAGTAAAAAAATGCGCAATCCCCCACAAAGGTTAATTTATCTATTGACTAGACACCTTTATGCACCTAAAATAGCCTTATGGTTGAGATGTTAACCAGACGTGAAAATAGCAAAGCCCCGACAGGCGGCTACCTGCCGAGGCTTCTAACCGAAATGATTAACTGAAATGGAGTAATCAACGGCTATGAAATATTTTACCGCTCCGCAAACCGCTAAGCTAGTGAGAAAGATTCTTAAAGAGTCGTTTCCAGATATGAAATTCTCAGTAAGAAGCCAGAGCTACACTACTGGCGGAAGCTCACTGGCGATCACCTGGACAGATGGCCCTAACGAAGCCCAGGTTAAAGGCTGCGTGAATCACCTCAGGTCTGGCTATCGCGATTCGCTGATTGATTACTCAGGCAGCGTTTATCACATGATGAATGGTGAAACAGTATGTCTTGCCGCTGACATGATTAGCTATAACCGCAAGTTTTCAGAAACTGCTGTTTATAAAGCAATCGAGAGCGTGAGCCGTTACTACGCCAGAAACTTCGGCTATCAGCTGGCAGGTGTTACAGCCGATGATTACTTGAAGGGTAAATTGTGGGATCATCGGGTAAGCAATTGCCCGGAGCATAGTTTTCAACTTAACTGCGTACAGACTGACATCAGGAGCGCGCTCAATAAACATTCTGACCGCCTCAATGTACGCAAGAGCAATACCGCCTTAACCATTTTTATCACGCATGATGATGGTTACAGCCGCGTACACGGCAGCGGTCAGAGCGCCATCAATATCTAGCATCAGTGGAGGGATTAATCCCTCCCTTAACTTAAGGGGAATCCGGTGTTAACACCTGAACAGAAAAAACGCGTAACAGCGTTGATCAAAAAGGGGCTACCTGAAGCTGATGCGGAGGCGCATGTAATGAAAGAGTCTGTGCGTAATCAGGCCGTCAACGCTGAGCAGCCGGAACGGCAGAACAGCTCTACCGAGGCAAGGCCCGAAAAAAGAAAAGTAGGCCGCCCGAAAAAAATTGATTCTGTAGACAAACGTAGCTTGAAAGCCGTAACCAAAATAGTAGATACCCGCGCTGCAATCGAATCCCAAAGCGCTATCGATGCTTCCGCCTTAGGTTATATGACCAGCGTTTGGGCTTGCGCGTCTATGCCACACTCCGAAATGGAACCAACTTATTTCAAGCGGAGTAATGGACAAACAACCTTAAAAATCATTGCTGATCCCGAATACGGCTTACCCTACGGAAGAATCCCAAGAATTATAATGGCGTGGTTATGCACTGAGGCAAAAATCACTAGTTCGCAAGTTCTTAAACTAGGGCGCAGCCAAAATGAATTTATGCGTAAATTAGGCATGACGGCAACAGGCGGCAATAATGGAAGTATAGCCAGGCTAAAGGAGCAGGCTACTCGTCTTTTTCATTCGACTATATCTCTGACTAATGATGTAGGTAACGAACATCGTTTTAAAAACATCACTATTGCTGATGAAGGTATGTTGTTATGGAACCCTAAAGCACCAGACGAAAAAACCTTATGGGAAAGCACGATCACATTGTCAGCAAGATTTTATGATGAAATACAAACATCCTCAGTTCCCATAGATATGCGCGTGATTAATTCTATGCGCTCACCGCTTGCCATAGACATTTATATCTGGCTTACCTGGCGTATAAGAGAAATTAAGAGAGGCCAGACTACAATTCCGTGGGAAAGCCTTAAAAACCAATTTGGAGCGAATTATTCCGATACGCCAAAAGGTTTATTTAACTTCAAATCCGAGTTTATCAAGAAGCTTAAAGACGTTTGCTTTTACTACCCCGAAGCTAAAGTAGAAGTTACTGATAGCGGGCTGAAATTGCAGCAAAGCCCGCCACACATACCCAGCTTGAAAAGAGGTAAAACAGCGTAACAAAAGAAGCGGCCAAGCCGCTTTTTTTAAGCCTTTCATATTGGATTGTACAAACCAAATTTTCGACGCGTCGAAATCGTCAGAACTATTTTATCCACGCATAAACACCAGAAAATGAACTTTTGCAGCCAGGCTTTGCAGGAAGCGGAATTGTGCTGAAAACCCCTTAACAGCCCGCGCATAAACACCAGAAAAGGCACGCATAAACACTAGATATTCTGCGCATAAACGCCAGAAAAGGCACGCATAAACACTAGATATTCTGCGCATAAACACCAGAAAAGGCACGCATAAACACTAGATATTCTGCGCATAAACACCAGAATTTAGAGATCAAAAATAGGCGTTATATGATTGATGATAATGATAAAAATTTCATTTGGTGCATACCCCATGTATTACACGTATTCACAAATATTTTACTCACATAGCTAACAAGTAGGTCTTTCATTTATTTTTCTCAAATAAATACATATAACTTAAAGCGACAATTTTGTGGACAACACAACTGCCCACCGCCTAAAGGCCGTGGACAGCCGCTAAGCGGTTCTTGTGTTGACCACAAACCAACAAGTTTTCATTTTTTTTTGAATCAAATCACAAAACCCCTGCCAACATCAGCAAAGTGCATAAATCTATTGACTCAATAGATATAGTAACCTATCATCTAATCATGGCTTAAACATCAGGCGGCTACCTGAGGACTAACAGAAATGGTGTTAGACATGTGATTCAGCGAAGGAAAATCAATGCGCGGCAAGAAACGCCTTACAGCGAGTGAATTTAATGGGATCAGACCGTTCCTGACACGCATGAAAGAAAGAAATATTTCTGCTGTCTATGCGCATTTAGTGGACGGAAAAAAACAGACTGATATAGCTGATGAATTAGGTGTTACCAAAAAGGCTGTATCTCAGATGGTTAACAAAGCGTGGGCCTTACACGTTGAGAAAGGAATAACGCCAGAAGGTTGGGTAACGATGGATGTAACATTACCCGCTGATATGGCAGAGATAGTAAAGCAGATGGAACGTCAGGCCCGCGAAAATTATGCTAAGGATTCTGAATGAAACTTATAGACGTAACAAATCAGAAAGGCGGCGTAGCAAAATCAACAACCGTTGCTAACTTCGTTTTCTATATCGGCAATATCCTTAATAAAAAAGTTTTGCATATTGATGGCGATGAACAGGGCAACAGTGGAGATACCCTTTCACAATACCAAGTTTCAGGTTTCGACTCTTATAAGTTTTTTGAGCCAGCAAAATTGAATGTGCCTAGTTTTAGCGGAAATATTTTATCAGCCCGCTCTTCTTCAGAACTAGTCAAGATTGAAAAGAACGTAACTGGTTTAGATGATTCTGGACTAATTCAGACATTGGCCGACCGTATCAAAGATGTTGCAGACCATTTTGATTATATCGTTGTAGATACAGCGGGTTCCAATAGCAGAATAGCTAACTCGTTTTTACTGGTAGCTGATTTCGCGTTAATACCGACAACTATTGATGAATATGCGATGAAGATTACTCAACGCTCATTGAAACGCGTTATTGGTGTACAGAAAAGTTATCGGCCCGATCTCGTGTTCCTGGGCTTACTGCCTACCCGAATTGATACCCGTTCTCCTACGGTAAAAAAAGATTTAGAGAGTTTGCTTGTTAACTATTCGCAATACGTTTTACCCGTTAAAACTACGGAACGGCAGCCATACCGCACAGCTGCATCACGAGGCGTTCCAGTATGGGAACTGAAAAGCTCAGGATCGGAAAGGGACACAGGGAAAGAACTGTTACAGGTATTTGACTTAATCGCTAAGCGCATCGGAGTAGAACAATGAAGCTCGATTTAACAGGTTTAGACCAGCTCACAGGTGAAAGCGATAGCGGCAGCAGCGCGGGTAAAATCCTGGACCTGGACGTAAACAAGGTTACCCCTGACCCTAATCAGCCTCGCATTGATGTTGCGAATGATCCCGAATTGCCAGAAATGGTAGAGACGGTCAAGGCCAGAGGCGTAAAAGTACCAATCTCGGTACGCGCTAACCCGGATAAGCCCGGACACTGGATAATTAATTTCGGAGAGCGCCGCTACCTTGCAACACGGATGGCCGGAAAGAAAACCATTCCGGCTTACGTAGATGAAGAAGCGACTGATTATGACCAGGTTAACGAAAACCTTAAGCGCAAAGCTTTGTCAGCCTACGAGATGGCAAGGTTTATCAATAAGAAACTAGAAGAGGGAGCCAAGAAAAAAGAAATTGCTGAGAAGTTAGGCGTTAGCAATTCCTTTATTAGTGAACATCTTAAACTTTGGCAATCTCCGGATTTTGTCCTGGAATTAGCCCGCAGCGGAAGCATTGGCGGCAAGACGCTTTACATGCTTGCAGCGATCGACAAAAAGCACGAAGCAGAACTAAAGGAATTTATTGCTGATGCTAATGGCGATGCAAGTTTGATTACGCGGAGTTCTGTTTCTGCTTTCATAGCTCGATTGAATAACCCTCAGTCTAACCCTGATGAACAAGCCTCAGGAGCCACAGAGAACGCCAGCGATACTCAGGGCCAGCAGAACACCAATGCGGCCCCGCAGACGGCCTCAGGAGCCACAGAGAACGCCAGCGATACTCAGGGCCAGCAGAACACCGATGCAGCCCCGCAGACGGCCTCAGGAGCCGCAGAGAACGCCAGTGATACTCAGGGCCAGCAGAACGCCGATGCAGCCCCGCAGACGGCCTCAGGAGCCGCAGAGAACGCCAGTGATACTCAGGG
>Ga0308158_10001201_pt1 | contig 29217 bp, 22 predicted proteins | sample PhyBR2_FD_201038 | JGI IMG/M metagenome (GOLD analysis project Ga0308158, IMG submission 201038) | Phyllosphere microbial communities from UC Gill Tract Community Farm, Albany, California, United States - DLSLB.R2 | ecosystem: Host-associated > Plants > Phyllosphere > Unclassified | place: USA... | reverse complement strand
GCTGACAAAGCAAACAACATGAATTGGCAGTAGCCAACTGATCTTAACCCGTAATATTTGGAGATGTACCATGACGGTTCAATTTGATTTCGCCGGCAAAGTCGCATTCATCACCGGAGCAGGCAGCGGCATCGGCCGGGCTGCAGGCGTTGGTTACGCCAAGGCTGGTGCAAGTGTTGCGGTCGTCGGACGGTCGGAAGCGCAGAACCGCGAGACGGTCAGCCTTATTGAGCGAGAGGGTGGTCGAGCTATCGCGATCACATGCGATGTCGCACAAGAGGATCAGGTCGCATCGGCGGTCGCTGAAACTGTTAAGGCGTTCGGCCGCCTCGACTTTGCGTATAATAATGCAGGCGTGGAGCAGTCGGCCGCTGCAACTGCCGATCTCTCCGTAGAGGAGTGGAATCGACAGATCAGTGTTAACCTGACTGGTGTCTTCCTCTGCATGAAGTATCAGATTCCTGAAATTCTCAAGCAGGGTGGAGGGTCGATAGTCAACACTTCGTCGGGTGCCGGCATCAAGGGCTTTCCAAACTCCGCGGCCTATTGCGCATCAAAGTTTGGCGTGATCGGCCTCAGTAAGGCCGCAGCACTCGACTACGCCAAGGACAAGCTGCGCGTAAACGTTGTCTGCCCAGGCATTATCGAGACGCCAATGATGGACCGATTTTCCGGTGGCACTGACGAAGGTCGCGCAGCGGTGATTGCGCAGGAGCCGGTCGGGCGCATGGGTCTTCCCGAGGAGATCGCCGGTACCGTCCTCTGGCTGTGCTCGGACCTTGCCGCCTTCACGGTTGGCGCAGCTATCGTCGTGGATGGCGGTCAGACGGTCTGAGGCACTTGCCCAGGACAAATCGCGGGCTTTTCTTCAGCTATGTACGAGCCCGCGGTTGGTCTTGGTCTTTGATGTGCAACGCGAACTCGCCTTCGATACGAGACGGTTTTACAACGCGATACGAGATTGGATGCTGTTGATATTTATAAACATACGTGCCGAATGTGAGGGAGTGAAAGGTCCAAGCGTCGCCCGAGCTCCCTTTTCGGCGTGCGATAACACTGTCGCTCTGTCATTGTGCAGCATAACTCGGGCATCAGACCTTACCGGCTATCACGGGGCGACTTTTGGCGCCTAAGCCGCTCTTTCAGGCGGTCGGCAACCGGGCATCTTATGGGGTGACCCGATTTTGTCTTTTGAGACGTATTATAGCTTATGCCAAGATGTGACATCAGTATCGGATCCGTCTGTCCCGGTAGGTGTCCAGCATCCGGCAGACAATATCAGGCGCGACGTGGCACAAAGTCGCTGCTTGCGACTGATGAACATAAACCGTTGTCGATCCGCGCATGGGCCTTTTCAATCCGTCAGAAGAAAGGGCTGCGCGGTTGTACCTCGAGGCGCCTAACATTGTTACTAGCTTGCGGTGCCCGGAGTGATGGCCTCCGACTTCGCTTGGCGACCGACGTATAGGATCGCCAGCGCACTAAAGACGGTGAGTACTGCCAAGGGCGTCAGCGCAAGGACATAGCTGTCGGTGGCGTCATGGATCTGACCGTAGGCGTTAACCATCAGGCCTCCGCCAATAAGGTTCGATATGGCGTTAATACCGGCGATCCCAGCCGCGGCGTTGCCAGCCGATAGCCAGCCCGATGCCATGCTCCAGAACGGTCCCTTGAAGCAGTAGGCACCAATCAGCACGAGGCTGAGCAAGAACACCATCGGGATCAACCCACCAACAACGAACGTACCGAGTGCGCCCACAGCGATCAGAAGCAGGGGCAATGCGGTGTGCCAGCGGCGCTCGTTGGTGGCATCCGAATGACGGCCCCAAAGGATCATCATGCAGGCCGCGATGCCGTACGGGATGGCGTTGACCAATCCGGTCTGGAAGTTCGTCAGTCCAAACGACTTCAACAACTGCGGTTGCCACACGCCCAGGACGCTTCCCGCCGATGACGCGCCCGAGCACGCGATGACGAGAGCCCAGAAAGCCGGCGTCTTGAGAAGGGCCCAGGACGAACCCTGCGCCAGAGCACTGCCCAATGCAGGCGCTAAGCGTGCGACGAGCCAATCGCGCTCTTCGTCAGAAAGCCAGCGTGCCTGTTCCGGTCGGTCAGTCAGAACGCGGAGGCAGGCGATACCAAGCAGGATCGTCGGTATGCCTTCCAGGATAAACAGCCACTGCCACCCGCGTAGTCCCGCGGTTCCGTCCATCGACAGCAACAGGCCGGAAAGGGGCGAGCCGATGAAGCTCGAGACGGGGATTGCGACCGCGAATAGAGCGAGAACACGGCCCCGATACGCGGGCGGCAACCAATAGGTGAGGTAGAGGACGACGCCGGGGAAGAACCCCGCTTCTGCCGCGCCCAGCAGGAAGCGCATGACGTAAAACGACTCCGCGTTCCAGACGAGCGCCATGCATGCGGACACCAAGCCCCAGGTGATCATGATCCGCGCTATCCAGATCCGCGCGCCGAAGCGCTGGAGCATCAGGTTGCTGGGCACTTCCATCAGGAAATACGATACGAAAAACAGGCTCGCACCGAAGCCGAACACCGACGACGACAGGCCGACATCCGCGTTCATCTGCAACGAGGCCATGCCGACATTGGCCCGGTCGATGAAGGCCAGCAGATAGCACAGCATCAGGAACGGCAGCAGGCGCCACGTCACCTTGCGCATCGTGCGGGACTCGAGTTCGCTCACGTCGGTCATGTCGCTCTCCGGTGAAGTGCGCGGTGCCTCTTGGCGGGCACCGTCGCGGTAAGGCAGTTCAGGCGGCGGTTTGCACGCCGGCGGCAACGCGGTTCACGCAGTTGCGCGCATCGAGCTGGCCGCTGTCGAGAAAGTCCGCAATTTGCTCCACATCGCTGACTCCGACACGCGAGCGGGCCTCGTGCGTGTTGGCGCCGACATGTGGGCTGACGACCAGTGTGTCGAATGCCCAGAGCGGACTATCGATAGGCGGGGGCTCGGGCGAGAAGGTGTCGAGCCCCGCCCCGAAGATCGTGCGATCGCGCAACGCATCGACCAGCGCGTCCTGATCCACGAGTTCGCCGCGTGCGGTGTTGATCAGAATCGCCGTCCGCTTCATCCGGCCCAGTGCTGCCGCATCGATCATGCCACGATTGTCCGATGTAAGCGGGCAGTGGAGGCTGACGATGTCGCTCGTCGACAACAGATCGTCGACGGACGCTACACGCGTGACGCCGGTAGGCACGTCGTCGTCGCGCAGGAACGGGTCGTAGAGCCGAACGGTCATGTGGAACGGCGTGAGCAAATTGAGGAACGCTCGTCCGATCGCGCCCAGGCCAACCAACCCGATTGCCTTGCCCGATAGCTCGTAACCAGCATAGCTCGCCTTGTCCCAATGCCCCGTGCGGATCCGCCGATCCAGCCAGGCGGTGCTTCGGGCGACGCCGAACAGGAGCGCCAGCGCCTGCTCTGCGACCGATTGGGCATTCGCACCCCCGGCGATAACCACGGGTATCCCGCGAACTTCGGCCGCGGCAACGTCTATGCCGTCCACGCCGACGCCGTGTTTTGCAATGATCTTCAGCGTGGGGACCGCGTCCATCACGTCTGCTCCCACGCGGCCCATCCGCACGACGATACCCGCAGCGCCGATGGCGTTGGCCGTGGCGATCAGTTCGTCGGACGAGGGATAGGACTTTGACGGGACCAGCCGAATGTCGCGGCGCTTGGCCATCGCCATCGCATCGGGCGCCAGATCCGGACCCAGTATGAGGATAGAACGCGTCATTGGTCTCGACTCTCCCAGAGGCATTTCGTGACGTCTGCTGCGTCAATCATCCTTTGATCAACCAACTTTCAACCGAAATCAACAAAATAGAACGTCATTTCGAAATGGTATTGCGTTCGAGAATATTGCGTCCTACCCAGATGAGGTTGCCGCATGACGGCATGCAGAATCGCCGATCCGAAAACGGGCGGCGTGCAGGGAGAAGATGATGAAAGAAGTCCGTTTCTCGGTGCTCGCTCGCGCTGCGTTGCTTGCCGGTGCCAGCATTTCGGCATGCCTCACAGGATCGTCGGCGACCGCTCAGGCCGTGCCGGTAGACCGTGCCGCAGCCGCTGCGCCGCAGCCCGGTGAGGCACAGGCTGATCCACAAACCGTTCCCGAAGCCGTGCAGACGCAGGGTGATGGGGCAGCAGAGGCGGTACCAGCCACTACGGCTGTCGCGCAGGACGTGCAGGACATCATTGTAACAGGTTCGCGCATCGGCCGAAGCGGCTTCACGACGCCGCAGCCGGTCACGGTCCTCAGTTCAGACCAGCTGGTAAAGTCGGCGCCATCGACGCTCGCGGACGCACTTCGCACCATCCCGGCGTTGACGGCAACAACCGGGCCTCAGCGTGCGTCGGGTACGCAGGGCGGGGGCCAGGCCTTCCTGAACCTGCGCAACCTAGGCGCGGTCCGCACGCTGACGTTGCTCGATGGTCGTCGCTTCGTTGCGGCTAGCCAATTCGGCACTGTCGACGTCAATTTGCTGCCGTCCGGACTGATCCAGCGCGTCGATATCGTCACCGGTGGTGCGTCTGCGGCCTATGGATCCGACGCGGTGTCGGGTGTGGTGAATTTCGTTCTCAATACCAAATATGAGGGGCTGAAGGGCGAGGTTTCCTCCGGTATCTCGAACGAGGGCGACAACGCCGAACAGCGGGCCGTCCTGACCGGCGGTGTTTCGCTGGCCGACAACAAGCTGCACCTCGTCGGCAGCGCCGAATACTACAAGAACAAGGGTATCCTTGAGGGCAAGCGCGACTGGGCGCGTCGCGGATCAAACCTGATCAACGGCCCTGCCGGCGGTCCGACGCTGATCTCGGCCGAAGACGTACGTGTGATCGGCACCTATGGCGGCCTGATCACCACCGGCAACGGCGGGACTGCTGCGCAGAACGCGGCATTCCGCGGCCTTCAATTCGGGCCGGGTGGTACCGTGTCTCCGTACAGCTTCGGCTCGTATACCACCGCGACCCAGCAGATCGGGGGCGACGGCGTCGACTCCTCGTACTTCCAGGAGATCAACCGTCCGCTCGAACGCGCCGCCTTCTTCGGCCGTGCGCAGTATGACCTCTCCGACGATTTCTCGGTCTTCGGCGAAGCGTCCTACGGCACGACCGACACGCGGTACTCGACCTCGATCAATCGCCATCAGACGACCAACCCGATAACGATCCGTCGCGACAATGCCTTCCTGCCTGCACAGGTTCGCGGTTTGCTGACCGCCAACCCGAACGTCTCGACGCTGACGATGCTGCGCTATTCGGGCGAGGGCGGCCTTACCGACGTCGCGATCAAGACCGACACCGATCGCTACGTCGCAGGCTTCAACGGCAAGGTCGGCGGCCTGAAGCTCAACGGCTATTACCAGCATGGTCGCACCAAGCAGCGTACCGACGTCCTGAACAACGAGATCACCGCCAACTTCACGCGTGCGGTCGATGCGGTAGTGAACCCGGCCACCGGAGAGATCGTCTGCCGGTCGACGTTGACGGCGCCGAGCAATGGCTGCGTGCCGTTCAACGTGTTCGGCGCGGGGTCGCCGTCGTCCGCGGCGCTTGCCTATACGCGCGGCACCAGCCGGACGGATTCGACCTTCAAGGAAGACGTCGCGGCGTTCAACGTGTCTGGCGACCTGTTCGAGGGATGGGCCGGCCCGATCTCGTTTGCCGCGGGCGGCGAATATCGTCGCGAGACGGCGGCGCTTAGCGTCGATGCGCTGTCGCTGGCCGGTGCTTTCCTGTTCGCGAATCCGCAGCCTTGGGCCGGCAAGTACGACGTGAAGGAGGGGTATGTCGAAACCGTCATTCCGCTCTTGAGGGATCTGCCGTTCGCCAAGCGCGTCGAGTTCAACGGTGCCGTCCGGTACACCGATTACTCGACCAGTGGCGGCGTGACGACGTGGAAGACGGGCCTGAGCTGGACGCCGTTCGACGCGCTGCGCCTGCGCGGCACCCGGTCGCGCGATATCCGGGCGCCCAATCTCAGCGAGCTGTTCACCAGCGGCCGGACCAACACCGTCACGGTCACCGATCCGTTCAAGAACAGCGTGCGTCTGTCCGGCATCTTCGTAACGAACAGCGGCAACACCACGTTGCAGCCGGAGAAGGCGGATACGTTGACGCTGGGCGCGGTGGTGCAGCCACCATTCGTACCGGGGCTCAGCCTGTCGGCGGACTATTACAACATCAAGATCAAGGACGCGATCGGCACCCTATCGGGGCAGCAGACGGTCGATCAGTGCTTCGCAGGCAACCAGCTGGCGTGCTCGCTCATTCAGCGAGACGCAGGCGGCAACCTGACCGGGCTGCTGGCCTTCCCGATCAACCTGTCCGAACTGCAGACGAACGGCGTCGACATCGAGACGAGTTACCGCGTGCCGCTCGCGTCGATGATGAATACCGATGCCACCTTGTCGCTGCGAACGGTCGTCTCCTATGTCGGCAAGCTCGCCACGACGACGCCGGGATCGGCGTCGATTGATCGGTCGGGCGAAGTTGGGATCAGCGCCAATCCGCACTGGCGCTTCAACGCACAGGCAGATTTCTACAAGGGCGGCTTCAACGTCTTCAACCAGGTCCGCTTCGTTGGTGCCGGTCGCTACGACAACACCAAGGGGCCAACCGCGGTCGACCTGCAGAACATCAAGGCACAGGCTTATTGGGATCTCCAGGTCGGCTACAAGCTCGAGTCCGCAGGGCTCAAGGGCGCGGAGCTGTATCTGAACGTGCAGAACGTGCTCAACCAGGACCCGCCCTACGCGCCGGGTGACGGCACCATTCCGACGGCGACCAATACCGGCCTCTACGACACGTCCGGCCGCCTGTTCCGGGTCGGTTTCCGCTTCCAGTTCTAATAGTTCCTGGGCGCGGTCTCGGCCAACGCGCCCGTTATTTGGAGTATCCAACATGGCGATTGGTTTTCGCGTCCTTCCCCTCACGCGCCGGATTCCGGCGGACATGGTGGCCAAGTTCGCCAGCTTGCCTGTAGCGAACGTCAGCGATGCGATGAACCGGATGGCCGCAGGCGGCGCGTCGCTGCGCCCGATGCATGGCGGCGGTGTCCTGGCCGGACCGGCGGTGACCGTGAAGGCGCGTCCCGGCGACAATTTGATGCTTCACAAGGCGATCGACATCGCCGAGCCCGGTGACGTCGTGGTCGTCGATGCTGGCGGCGACCTAACCAATGCGTTGATTGGCGAGATGATGACCGCGCATGCTGAGTATCGCGGCTTGGCCGGCATCGTGATCTACGGCGCAATCCGCGACGCGAGCGCGATCCGCGAGGGCAAGTTTCCGATCTTCGCAGCCGGCATCTCGCACCGCGGGCCGTACAAGGATGGTCCCGGTGAGGTGAACGTACCGATCGCGATCGAGGGCATGGTCATCATGCCGGGCGACCTGGTGCTGGGCGATGACGACGGCCTGGTATGCGTGGCGATCGACGACGCCGAGACGGTATACGCGGCCGCCTCCGCCAAGCATGTGGCCGAGACGGCGCAGATGGAGAAGATCCGCCGCGGCGAAAACCCGCGCGCCTGGGTCGACGAAACATTGCGTCGGCTGAAGTGCGAAGGCGTCTGATCGCATTCCATTTGACGACCGAACTCGTCTAAGGCGGTTGCAGGCGATGTAAGGGGCGATTGTGGCGACCGTGACGAAGGACAGGCCCGCGGTGGAAGGTGTGGCAGCCGTCGAGCGCGCGCTCGAACTACTCACCGCGTTTCGTCCCGGCGACGAGGCGTTGGGGCTGGTCGCGCTGTCCGAGCGTACGGGGCTGATCAAGAGCACCATTCTACGGCTTGCGGTCTCGCTCGAGCGCTTCAACCTGCTGGTGAGAATGCCGGACGGCCGTTACCAGCTGGGTAGCGAGGTCGTCCGGCTCAACAGCGTGTATCAAGGCGCGATCGACCTTGAACGGCACATTCAGCCTGTTCTGGCGAAGCTTGCCGCCGAGACCCAGGAAACCGCGACCTTCTACGTTCGCCACGGCGAGCACGAACGCATGTGCTTGTTCCGCGTCAATTCGCCCAGCGTGCTGAGACTGGACGTACAGCCCGGACAGTCGAGACCGATGGACGGCGCCGCCAGTGCTCAACTCTTGCGCCTCTTCGAACACTGGCCGGATGTAAAGCCGGCAATACCTGACATCCCGCTTTATACGTCCGGCGCTACTACACCTCACGTCGCGTCGATGTCAGTTCCGATCCTGGGCCACGGCGATGCTCTAGTTGGTGCACTCAGCCTAGCGGGGCCGTCCTCGCGACTTACGGAAGAGCGTGCGGTCTCAGTGTCGCTAAAGCTTCTGCAAGCAGGGTTGGCTTTGTCTCGCAGTCTCGGAAGCAACGCTGAACCAGTGTTTCGGGTGCCCATTGCAAAGCTATTATGACCTTCGGCCTGCAGTTATCGCCTTTAACTGATTAAGACCTTGCGCTCACCGACATCGTTGGCCGTCCCTATGCGCTGATGCTGACGCCGGGCAACGTCAGCGACATCAAAGCCGCGCCCGCCCTTCTCGAACGCGCCGGTCGCATGCGCCACCTTCTCGGCGATAAAGGCTACGATGCCGAGAACCTGCGGCGTTCGCTACGTGAAGTAGGCGCCACCCCCGTCATTCCCGGACGTCGCAACCGCAAGCGCACCATCCGCTATGACAAAAAGCGGTACCGCGGCCGTCATCTCGTCAATAACGCCTTCTGTCACCTGAAGGACTTCCGCCGCGTCGCGACCCGTTACGACAAGATCGCGGCTAACTTCCTGTCTGCTGTCGCGCTCGCCACAGCAGTTGCCTTCTGGCTCTGAATGAGGCTGAGCCCTAGGATACATTACTTGCCCAGCCTCGCTTAAATATCATTTAGTATCATTGCATGCCGATATGAGAAGGATCTCAACCTGATGAAACGAATCTGCATAAAAATCGGAAATCTATGACAACATGAAAATAGGCAGGCTATCACGGTGTAGCATCGTGCATCTCACGCAGCTCGCGCTTCAGAACCTTTCCAATCGCGCTTCTGGGTAACTTACTTAACATTCTGATTCCTGAAAGCCGTTGCGTCTTGCCTACTCTGCGGTTGACCCAATCGAGCAAGCGATCGGCCCCCGGATCATCATAGGACGGAACATAATATCCAAAGGGTGTCTCGCCCCAAGTAGCCGAGTCGACGCCAATGACGGCAGCCTCCCGTACGCCTGGGTGTTCCATCATCACGTTTTCGATATCCTGTGGATACAGGTTGAATCCCCCGGATATGATCATGTCCTTCGTTCGGCCCATCAGGATCAGAAAGCCGTCTTCGTCGAACATGCCCAGGTCGCCGTGCCGAATGAAGCGGTTGCCTTCCGAATCGTACCAGGCAACAGAACCAGTCTCCACGTCTCGACGGTGATATCCAGTCATCATCATCGACGATCTGCCGACCACTTCGCCGATCGCTCCTCGGGGTAGTTCTGCATCTGAAGGATCGATGATTCTGATGTCGCTTCCCGGGGCGGGCAGACCGACGGTATGCAGCTTGTTCGGAAATTCGCTCGCCATCAGCAACGCCGTTCCACCGCCCTCGGTCATTGCGTAGATTTCGACCAACTCTCCAGGCCAGCGTCGCAAGACGTCCGCTTTTAACGCTGGTGTGAAAGGCGCGCCGGTGCTGAATTTCATGCGGAAGGCCGATAGATCGAACTCGTCGAAGTCCGGAAGAGCCATGATCCGGTCATACTGTACTGGAACCAGCATGACGTGGGTTGCACGCTCAAGTTCCGCCGCTTCAAGAAGGCGGCGGGCGTCGAACTTGCGATGTATTACCGCAACGCCGCCGGTCGCCAGCGTGGGGAGCAGAATGGCCATCGTCGTATTGGAATATATCGGAGTTGCGATTACCGCCACTGCGCCGGCAAGTCCCATTCCGTCCGATGCCTTGATTTGCGCAATCCGCATCGAATGGCTGTGGACGATACCCTTGGGCCGCCCCGTCGTGCCCGAAGAATAGATAATGTCGAAAGGACTGTCGGGGCTGACGCATATATCCGGGAGAACGGAGCCCACAGGGGCCAGAAAATCCTTGAGGCGCTCGATCGGGAATAACGGCGTACCGCATTGTCCAAGCTTACCTGCGGACTCTTCATCCACGAACACCATCGCAGCCTCGCTATCCGCGATCATGCTGATCAGTTGCTCTCCCGTAGATGACGTTGCAAGTAGTACGGGAATGCAGCCGGCACGCAACGTACCGAGAAATACCAGAACGGCGGCATCGGTAGTTGCCGAGCACACCGCGACACTCGAGCCCGCTGCAGTCATCCTGGAATGCAATCCGACGGCGAACCGCGTCGTAGCGGTGTCGAGTTCGGCATAGGTGATTGAAGCCCCTTCATAGCTCAATGCCCGCTGATTGGGGAATTTTCGGGCGTTCTCCGATAACCTCTGGGAAAGCGATTCGAACCCGGCTGTGCCTGCCGCATCCCAGTCTATATCAGTCATTTACGTATCCTCTCGGGCTGTCCGCCTACGTGGAAACGGGCACTTTCGCAGGGTATGGCTCCCCGCTTCCGCGACGTTTTCCGATAGGACAGGGCAAGGTCATTCGATGGACCGCCTTCTCTAGACCGTTTAAGGTGCCACTTAGATGCGAGCAAGTCCGTAAGTTTGTTGTATGTGGCTAGAGACCGTCGGCCGTCTGGTCGGCACCAGCCATGACGGCTTGCTTGGCAGATGGGGTCGCGAGGCCGGGATATTCCCGGTAACGGCATCATCCTCGGTCATGATCGACGGTCGGACTCGCTTCGCCGACAGTGATAGACGAGAATAAGAGGGACACGCGTTTTGACTAAGACGAAACCAGTCCGCCGGACACAGGGCGAACGCACAGCCGACACGCGGCGCGCTGTGATCGATGCCACGACGCTTACCATATACCGTTTGGGTTACGGCGGGGCGACAAACGCTCTGATTGCCGACGAAGCAGGCGTCAGCCGGGGTGCGATCAATCACCATTTCGGCACTCGCGCGGCGCTCATGGCGGAAGTTCTTCGCGATGTTTTTCAGAAGGAGCGCGCGGAGTACGAGGCCGCCACGGCGGAAAAGCGTTCTAGTGTTCATGCTGATGCCTGGCCCGCCATGCTTTGGAAGGCGTTCAGTCAGCCATCCGGTTTTGCGGTTCTTGAGATATTGCAGGCTGCTCGCTCGGATGACGAACTTTCTGAATTGGTCAAGTCGACCCAGCAGTCAATCGAGATTGTGGCGTCATCTGTAATGGACAGTCTTTTCGGTCACAAGATTTCACCGCAAGCTGTTGATGAAATGCGCCTCATTGTCTGGGCGGTTCGGGGTCTCTCCATTGCCCAGGTATTGGTCAAGGATTCTCATGAGATTGATCGCGCCATCGACTTGTTCGGAAAGATTCTGCGTGCTGCTCGGGAAGCTGGCGTGATTGGGGTTCGCCCGACGAGTGAACAAGCGGAGTGAACGATTCCCGGTGAACGTCGTCTTGGCCGCCATTCCTGGCATGATCGCCGATATATAAGGCCGGTCGCTCACAAACTAACGGCCTTGTGCGTAAGTTAGTTCGCGGTTATGCAGTCTCCAACGTTCGCCGAGTGGAAAGAACGAGATGGGAGAGGCGAGATGCGCTTTTGGGGTCGGTTGATCGGGACGAGCATGTTGGCGTTGTCGAGCGTCGCTCACGCCGAAGGCACTGCGGATCGTCAGGAAGCGCCGCGGCCGCAGGTTGCACCAGATCAGCAGAGCGGTTCTCAAGCGGCTCCGGAGCCAGTGCCCGAGGTGGGTGGTGTGGGCGATATCGTCGTCACCGCCAATCGTCGCGAGGAGCGCCTTCAGTCGGTTCCGGTCACCGTGACTCTCGTCGATGGTGCCCAGCTCACTCGCCAGAACGTTAATGCCGTCGAGGACCTTGCCCGCACGGCTCCCGCACTCAACACGGCTGGCCCTGCCGGTTTTGGAGCGCTGAGCATCCGCGGCGTCGGGGGGCTGTCGTTCTCGAGGTCCTCCGAAGGCAGTGTCGGCGTGGTCGTCGATGGTGTCTCGCTAGCAAACACATCGACAAATCCGCCGCTTCTTTTCGACGTCTCGCGTGTGGAGGTGCTTGAAGGGCCTCAGGGTACGCTATTCGGCCGCAATTCATCCGCCGGCGTCATCAACATCGTTACCAACGCTCCTAATCCGACGAAGGTGGAAGCGATCGGACACGCCGACATCGGGACCCGCAACAACTACATCGGACGCGCGGTGTTCAATCTTCCGATTGGAGCCAACGCGGCTTTGAGGGTGACTGGGTCGTACAGTCAGGACCCCCAGATGCAGCGCAATCTGATCGACGGAACGTATCTCCGTCGCGAAGCGAAAGCGGGCAGGGCCCGCTTTCTCTGGGAGCCCAGCTCCGTGCTGACGTTCAACCTCGCGGCCGATTATACCGATACGGACGTCGATGGCGGCGCCTCTTGGACCGTTTACAGTTCGACGCCGGGCAGTCCATTGTCGTCGCGTCTTGCGGCGTGTGGTGTCGAGGTCCGTCAGGAAAACCAGCAAGGCTGCGTGTCGCCGAGCACGGTCAGTTCGAACAAGAGCTTCGGTTTCTCGGGGCAGGCCGACTATGATCTCGGGGGGCCGACCTTGACGTCGATCACGGCGTACCGTGGAGTCCGGGGTCGAAGCTCCACCGACGTTGACAGCACGTCGGCATATCGGCTGCAAAACGATGTACGCGACCGCATCAACAATTTCAGCCAAGAGTTGCGCATATCGTCGCCAAGTCGTGGGTTCATCGAGTACGTCGGCGGGCTGTACTACTTCCGCAGCAAGCTGAATAACATCTCCTCCTCGGTCGGCCCGGTCCTAACCGATCTGGGCGCAATCAACGCGTGTCCGTTGGGGGCGGCGTCGTTATGCACGCTCACCTTGGGTCAGGTTCGGCCGATCGAGACGCGTATCGAGAGTTACGCGGCATTCGCTCAGGCGACTGTGAATGCAACCGATGCGTTTCGCGTCATCCTGGGCGGGCGTCTCGGGCGTGAGGACGTCCAGGCCAACTCCGGTGCGACGTCGACTGCACCCAGTGCCGCTGCTCAACTCACGGGTGCGCAGGCGTTTAGTGGGAGTGCGCGAGATACGTACTTTTCCTATAGGGTTGGTGCGCAATACGACCTCACAAGCAACGTGATGGCTTTTGCAACCTACACTCGTGGTTACAAGGGGCCGGCGGTGAACGACGGTGCCACGACTGCAAGCGTGCCGCTCGTGGTTCGGCCGGAGATCCCGAAATCCGGTGAGATAGGTTTCAAAACCACTCTGGCAGGTGGGCGTGCCGCTCTCAACGGGACCTTCTTCTACACCACGATCGAAAATTTTCAGGCCCAGTTCTTCGATCCGAGTGCAGGCGGAGCATTCATTTTCGGCAACGCGCCGAAACTCACGACCAAAGGCGTCTCGGCGAACTTGTTCGGGCGATTGGTCAAGGGACTGACCGCCAACCTCGGTGTGGCATACACAGATGCGAAGTACGGAGCCGGTTATTCGGTGCTCAACTTTGCGAACGTCGTTACCAGTGCGGAGGATCGCCAGTTGATCGGTTCGCCCAAGTGGAAGGTGAGTGCCAGCACGGAGTACAGCGCACCCGTTGTCAGCGGCATTGATGGTTTTGCGCAGCTAGATGTAGTCTATCGTTCACGGACGTTTTCCAACGCCGTTAACGATCGTATCCTTTCGAATGAGGGTGCTGCCATTTTCGGTGGTCGCTTAGGCGTGCGAACGTCCGACGAGCGTTACGGCGCGTCGGTTTTCACCCGCAATCTGTTCGATACGTATCGGCCAACTGCACGGTTCGCGACGCCAGTTGCAAGGCAGCAGCTGGATCCGGGGTCGTTCTCGCAATTTTCCGGACCAGAATCGCGTCGGGTCATCGGCATGTCGCTGGACGCGAGGTTCTAGGACGATCGACGTCCGCAGGCGGCAGTCCGCTGATGTTTTTCACTACACCACGAATGCTCGTGTCGCAGCGTGCAGTTCGAATGCGAATGGGTGACTGTTAATGGCATTGAAGAACCTAGCCCTGGGAGTGCTGGCGCTTGCGAGCTCATCCGCGCAGGCGCAGCAGCAGCAGCAGCAGCAGCAGCTGGATTCGGGTCGCTACAGCATAGCGTCCACAGTCTCTGCAGAAGCCGCAGCGCGCCTGAAGCTGTTCGGCAGCTTCCTACGTAGAGCTCCGGCACCGAAGAAACCGGCCTCGCTTGAGGAATGGGATCGGAAGCGAGCGGAAGGCGAGGCATTCGCGGCACAATTCAACAAGCCGATAGTCGATCGGCTTCGTCCGACCATAACGGATGAGCGAATGGGGGGGGTGCCGATCGTTCGCGTGCGCCCCGCCAATTGGCGACCAACCGGCCGTACGCTCGTGTTCATTCACGGCGGCGGTTACGTCACAGGATCGGCGCGTGCCTCAATAGGCGAAGTGTCCGTGATGGCGGCGACGTCGGGCGACGAGATTGTGGCAATCGAGTACACGAAAGCGCCGCGCGGCGATTGGCGGTTGGCGACCGATCAGGTTCTTTCGGTTTGGGATGCCCTTCTGAAAACCGGGGTGGATGCCCAGAGTGTCGGCTTGTATGGTGGTTCGGCGGGCGGTGGTCTCGCTGCCGGCTCCGTTTTGAAGATGCGCGAAAGGGGAATGCCGCTCCCGGGCGCACTCTACCTGCAATCTCCCTGGTCCGACATTACGCCGACCGGCGACACCATCACGACGTTGGCCTCTGCCGATCCACTGCTGACGTCGACATCCTTGGCTTGGGGCGCGGATCTCTACGCTGCACCCGAGGATCAGAAAAACCCCTACGTGTCGCCCGTATACGGCGACTACACCAAGGCATTCCCGCCGACGCTGATCCAAGTAGGCACGCGTGAGATATTCCTCAGCCATGCGGTACGCGAGTATCAGGCGATCAGGGGCGGCGGTCATGAGGCCGTGCTCGACGTCTATGAAGGGATGCCGCATGGCTTTCCCGCACTTTTTTCCGGTACGCCCGAAGGCGATACGGCGATCAAACGCGCTGCCGACTTCTTTAGGACGCATCTTCGCGTCAGCGGAGGCAAGTGATTGACCGACCGTCTGACGATCGATGGCGCCGCGTTCCGCGACCCTGATGGACGCCACGTTATTCTGCGAGGAGTGAACCTTGGCGGCGATACGAAGCTGCCGTACACGCCGGATGGGCATACATATCGTCCCACGGATTTTGCCGATCATCGCACCGTGAGCTTTGTTGGGCGACCAGCTCCGTTGAGCGAGATCGACGAACATCTTGCGCGCATCGCTCACTGGGGTTTCAATTGTCTCCGACTGTTGACCACCTGGGAGGCGGTCGAGCACGCTGGGCCTGGGATCTACGACGAGGCCTATCTCGATTACTACGCTGAGGTTTGCCGACGAGCCGGCCGTCATGGCTTGCGTGTCTTCGTTGATTTTCATCAGGACGTTTGGAGCCGGATGACTGGCGGCGATGGCGCTCCGGGTTGGACATTTGAAACCGCCGGGTTGGATATTACGAAGTTTCACGAGACCGGCTCGGCTCTCTTGATGCAGCATAATTACGACCAGCGCCTAGGCGGCCGTCAGCCAAGCTATCCGACCATGAGCTGGGGCGGCAATTACGCGCGGCCGGCGAACGGCATCATGTGGACCCTGTTCTTCGCTGGGGCTGATTTCGCACCTAGCGCGATCGTGGACGGCAAAAACATCCAGCACTACCTGCAGGATCATTACTTCGGCGCTATGCGCGCGGTCGCCGAGCGTATCGTCGACCTCGACAATGTAATCGGATTCGACACGTTGAACGAACCCGGGACCGGCTACATCGGGAAGGCGATGAGCGATCCGTTGGTGCGAGGCGAAGGCCCGCTCTGGACTCCGCTGGAGGGGCTTGCGGTTGCATCCGGGCTTAGCCGGGATTTGCCTTCGCTGGAATTCGGACAGGGAATGACCGGCACTCGCAGTTTGAATGCCGGTGGAAAGACGATTTGGCTGCCGAGTCACGAAGATCCATTCAGGTCCGCCGGAGCATGGACGATCGAGGATGGGCAACCGGTCGCCCTGATTGAGGATTACTTCCAGCGGCGGGGCAATGCCGAAGTCGATCACGAGCGTGACTACATGCTTCCGTTCTTCCATCGTGTGGCCGACACCGTCCGGGAGCTCAGATCGGACTGGCTGCTTTTCGCCGAGATCGATCCGTTCGACGCTGCAAAGGGACAAGGCTTTCCCCAAGGAATGCCCGAGCGAACCGTTAATGCCAGCCACTGGTACGACATTTCCGCGTTGGTGACGAAACGCTTCGATGTCGCACGGATGACCCATGTTTTCACTGGTGAGGTCCGGGAGGGACCGCAGGCCATCGAAGATGCCTATACCCGCGAACTGAGCGTTCTTAGATCCGCGGGTGACGGCCTCGGATTCGGAGCGCCGACGCTCATTGGCGAGTGCGGCATTCAATACGACATGAACGAAGCCGAGGCATATCGCAAATGGGGCGCCGGTGATCGCGCACCGGCGATTTGGGATGCTCAGGCAGGCGCGCTCGGACTCATGTACAACGCGATGGATCGCCTACTGCTGTCGTCGACGCAGTGGAACTACACCGTCTCGAACAGCAATGACCCGATGATAGGGGACGGCTGGAACCAGGAGGATCTGTCGATCTGGTCGAAGGACCAAACAATCCCAAATGAGGAGTTCTCCGGTGGTCGGGCAGTGGAAGGCTTCAGTAGACCTTACGTACGCGCGGCTCAGGGTAGCACCAGGATGCAGCGCTTCGTACGCGAAGGAGGTTATTTCGAGGCCGAAATCGAAATCGATGAAAAAGTCGACTCGCCGACCGAAATCTTTGTGCCAGTATCGCAGTACCCCAACGGCTACCGCTGCAGAATCACACCACCGGTTCCGCACCAGGAGGTGGAGCAAATGGTCTTTGTACTTGCTACGACCGTAGAGAGATTTTCGATCAGGATCGAGCGGATATGACCAAAGTTGTGTATGCTCCCGTAAAACCACCGGAGATCGGCGCGGGACGTGTCGTCGGCTACGGCGTCGGCGACTTCGCTTTCAACATGACTTTCACCTTCTGCTCGTTGTTCCTGTTATACTTCTATACCGATGTGTTGGGTCTTTCCGCGACGACCGGTGGGCTCATAATAATGACCGCGTTGATATGGGAGGGAATCACCGATCCGATCGTAGGTGTCCTCGCCAACAAGACCCGCAGCCGGTGGGGCCGCTACAGACCATATCTTCTTCTCGGAGCGTTGCCCCTTGCGGCGTCGTTCGTCGCTATGTTCATACCGTTCGGACTAACCGGCACTGCACTCGCGCTATACGCGTTCGCAACTCATATCCTGTTCAGGACAGTGTATACCCTCGTCAACGTACCCTACATCGCGTTGTCCGCTCAAATGACTACCGATGGATTGGTGCGCGGTCGTCTTGCGGGTGCCCGTATGATGTTCGCGATCTTCTGCGGCCTTGTCCTTGCAGGCGCGACCCTCCCGCTTGTCCGAGTCCTTGGAGGCGGAACATCCGGCTTCTTTTTTCTGAGTCTGCTATACGGGATGGTCGTCGTCGCCATTCTTCTGATCTGTTTCAAGTCGACCCATGAGGCCGTACAGGTCGCCGAGGATCATCCGACGCTCTCGCAGATGATGCGCGCTGTGCGATCAAACCGACCGTTTCTCGCTTTGCTCGCTGCTACGCTCATGGGGTCGGTCGCTTACACGATGTCGGGCAAGGCTCTGCTCTACTACATGAAGTATCAAGTTGGCTCCGAGTCGGCAGTGACGACTGGGCTGGTCGTCGGCCTAATGGCAGCCGCGTTGTCGATGCCGGTCTGGATGATGGTGACCAAGCGCACCAGCAAGCGGACCGTGTGGCTCTCGGGGGTGGTTATGACGACTGCCACTTCGCTGACGATCTACAGCCTTACGCCAGGCGCGGGGCCGCTGCTATGGCTGCTGCTTGCGATCGCCGGCGCAGGTAACGCGGCATTTATTCTAAGCTTCTGGTCGATGGTGCCGGACACTGTCGAATACGGGCAGCTCAAGACCGGAGTGCGCGCGGAAGGCGCGATCTTCGGCTTCGTGATCTTCTCACAGAAAATGGCGCTTGGTCTCGGTACTGGGTTGCTCGGCATCATACTTGATTTGGTCGGCTATCGCGCGAACGAGGTTCAGTCTCCCGCCACGCTCCACGGGATCCTAGTTATGTACACGCTGGTACCGATGGCGCTGAGTCTCGCGGCGGCAGGGTGTATATGGTTCTACCGGCTGGATCAGTCGACGCATGAGCGCATCGTCGACCTCGTCGCCCGACGCCGACTGAGAAATCGAAAACCGTATTTGCTCGGAGACATAATCGCATGACATCAGCACTGTGCAGAAGATTGACGTATGCCATCGGTTTCCTGGCGGCCGGAACGGCTGCGGCCGCTCAGGTCAATCCTACCACTTCGGCAGTGTCGGCGACCGTTCAGCCCCCGGCACTGCCAAGCGAAATCAAACTCAATACCGGTCGTCCGCGGGCGGATTACCAAGAGCGCTGGATCAGGTTTGGCGGAGGCCGCCTGGTTCGCAACGTGACCGAGCCCACGCTGGTTCCGTTTCTCCCCGAGCCAGGGAAGGCGACAGGTGCCGCGGTCATCGTCGCCCCCGGCGGCGGGTTCCTTTTTCTGTCGATGGACAACGAAGGCTACCCGATCGCGAGATGGCTGGCCGAGCATGGCGTGGCGGCATTCGTACTCAAGTACACGCTCAAGCGGACGTCGGACGATGACGCTACATTCGGAGCCGAAGCGTTGCGGATGTTCGCGGCGGCCAGTTCCAAAGGCGGAAACGTCTTGCCGGTCGAGCCTCGTGCTACGCAGGACGCGCTCATGGCTCTCGACTATCTGCGAGCTAACGCCGGCAAGTGGAAAATCGACCCGAAGCGGGTAGGCATGATCGGGTTTTCGGCCGGCGCCATCACGACGCTCAATGCCGTTCTCGAGGGAAAACCGGCTCAGCTTCCGGCGTTCTTAGGATATATTTACGGCCCGATGCGTGCCGTGGACGTGCCGCCGGCCGCACCGCCGATGTTTGCGGCCCTTGCGATCGACGATGATCTGTTTGGAAAGCAGGGATACGGCATTGTCGACGCGTGGCGCGCCGCAAACCGGCCTGTCGAGTTGCACGCCTACGAGAAGGGCGGCCACGGCTTCGGCGCAGGCAAGCCCGGTACGACGTCTGTCGGAGTGCTCGATCAGTTTCTCGCGTGGCTGCGGTCTCGCGACATTCTCGCTCAAAAATAACCATTCCCCGGAGACTGTCATGCTGAAGACGACTGATCGGCGAAGCTTCATCGGTGGAGCAGCGGCAATCGCCGTGATGCCCGCCCTCGCGAATGCTGAAACCCGCACTGCCCGCGGCGGCTCGTTCCCTCGCGGCTTTCTGTGGGGGGCGGCAACCGCCGCGCATCAGGTTGAGGGCAACAACGTCAATAGCGACGCCTGGGTGTTCGAGAACGTCAAACCAACCATTTTCAAGGAACCCTCTCTCGACGCCGCCAACAGCTTCGAACTTTGGCGGACGGACCTGGATCTCGTGAAGGCGATGGGCTTGAACACGTATCGGTTCAGCCTTGAGTGGGCGAGGATCGAGCCGCTACCAGGTGTTTTCTCCGTCGCCATGCTCGACCACTACAAGGCGATCGTCGAAGGGTGTCGAGCGCGTGGGTTGACGCCAATCGTGACCTTCAACCACTTCACCACTCCCCGCTGGTTCGCAGGGATGGACGCTTGGCTCAATCCCGACTCTCCGAAGCTGTTCGCCCGCTTCTGCGAGCGGGCCATGCGCCATCTCGGCGATCAGATTGGTTATGCCGTCACGCTGAACGAGCCAAACGTTTCTCTTCAGGTGACGCAGACCATACCCGGGTTCACGCGCCTGACGCCGGCGATCAACGCCGCGTCGGCAGCGGCGGCGCAGGCGATCGGTTCGGAGCGTTTCGGATTGAGCGCAATCCAGTCGCCCGAAGTCGCGATCGCCGCGATGCCGAACATGATAGCCGCACATCGCGCCGCGCGAGCTGCGATCAAATCCGTGCGTTCCAATCTGCCGGTAGGCGTTTCGCTCGCGATCGCCGACGAACAGGCGATGCCGTCGCAAACGAAGCGTGATCAGGTACGGCGCGACGCCTATGGCGCTTGGCTTGACGCCGCGAAGGGTGACGACTTCCTCGGTGTCCAGAACTACGTCCGCAACCTGTGGTCGGACACCGGAAAGCTTCCGCCGCCCGCGGGGGCCACGCTCAACCAAACGGGCGAGGAGGTCTACGCGCCGTCGTTGGCTGGCGCGGTCCGCTACGCGTACGAAGCTAGTGGGTGTCGCATCATGGTCACGGAGCACGGCGTTCAGACCACCGATGATGCCATCCGTGCCGGATTCATTCCCGCCGCCCTCAGGGAGCTACGGAAGGTCATGGACGATGGGGTGCCTGTACTCGGCTACATGCACTGGTCGCTGATCGACAACTTCGAGTGGCTGTCTGGCTACGGCCCCAAGTTCGGCTTGGCCAGCGTCGATCGCACGACGTTCGTTCGAACGCCTAAACCAAGTTCGAGGGTGCTCGGCGCAATCGCCCGGCGTAACGGCGTCTAGCCGCCATCACCGCCGATCTTACCAAGGACGACGCATGAAAACTGGGCTCATCATCGCATCACTCGCTGCAGCAACTTCCTTGAGCAGTGCTGCAATCGGACAAGACCGGCTGTCGGACGGATTTCGGGATCCGCCGAAGGCGGCCCGGCCGAACGTCTGGTGGCATTGGATGAACGGCAATATCACCGAGGACGGCATCGCCAAGGATCTCGCGTGGATGAAGCGGATTGGCATCGGCGGTGTGCAGACGTTCGACGCGAACCTACTGACGCCACAGGTGGTGGCCGATCGCCTCGTCTACATGACGCCGGAATGGCAGAAGGCGTTCCGCTTCGCGGCACGAAGAGCGAACGAGCTGGGGCTCGATCTCACCATTGCTGCATCGCCGGGCTGGTCCGAAACGGGAGGGCCCTGGGTGGGGCCCAAGGACGGTGTGAAGAAACTTGTTTGGAGCGAGGCGGTTGTCGCGGGCGGAAAGCGTCTGTCGGCACCACTTGCTGCCCCCCCGTCGATCAGCGGCCCCTTTCAAGATCTCCCCGCCGAAGGCGATCAGCTGGCCGCCATGAGCGGGGAAAAGGAATTCAAGCCCCCCAATCATTACGAAGACGTTGCGGTGTTCGCGTATCGGACGCCGTCCTACCGTCCGATTGCGCGTCCGACTGCTGTTTCAGCGGCGGGCAACGCGGTCGACTTCTCGGTTCTAAGTGACGACAGTTTGGTAACCGGTGCCGATATCCCCCGTGGTTCGGCCGCCACTCCGGTCGCGATCACAGTAGACTACGAACGGCCGCAGATCGTGCGCTCTTTGTCCTTCTACGCGGTCGGCGGCGCGGAGAAGTTCGGGGCGCCGTTCTTCCTGCCCGAGCTGCAAGCGAGCAACGATGGTTCGACGTGGCGAAAGATCGCCGACCTGACGTTGACGCCGGTTCCAACAACGATCGGGTTCGCTCCTGTCGAGGCCTCGCACTTTCGTGTCGTGATGCGTCACAACACTGCTGGCGGGATCACCGGCTTCATACCCGCGCCCGGTGCCGACCTTTCGCTGATAGGTCCGCTCTTCGCGAAGAAGCCGACGATCAAAATCTCTCGGTTTATCCTGTCGGAGGAAGACCGGATCAACCAGTTCGAGGCGAAGGCCGGCTATTCCACGGTTCTTTCGTACGCGCCGCTGGAGGAAGAGCGGAGCCCGGCGATGACGATCGCCGCAGGACAGGCGGTGAACCTTACCGCGCGAATGAAGCCGGACGGTACATTGGACTGGGTGCCTCCGACTGGCCGCTGGCGCATCGTGCGGCTAGGATGGTCGTTGACCGGGAAAAGCAATCATCCCGCGCCGCTGGAGGCGACCGGGCTCGAGGTCGACAAGCTCGACGGCGGGGCGGTCCGTGCCTACCTCGAGCGCTATCTGGCACAGTACAAGGCGACGATTGGCTCCGAACGACTTGGTCCTCAAATCGGTGCGCTTCTTACCGACTCGACCGAAGTCGGCGCGTTCAACTGGACGCCGGCGATGATTGCGCAATTCAGGAGGTTGCGCGGTTACGACCCCACTCCTTGGTTGCCGACGTTGACCGGAGTGGTCGTCGGATCGCGCGCCGAAAGCGACGGCTTTCTATATGACTTCCGGCGAACGATCGGCGACCTGCACGCATCCGAACACTACGGTACCGTGGCCGCCGTAGCGCACGAGAACGGACTTAAAGTCTACGGCGAGGCGCTGGAGGACCGACGTCCGTCCCTGGGCGACGATCTCGCAATGCGACGCTACGCCGATTATCCAATGGCGGCGCTATGGGCCTATCCTCGCGGCGCCTCTCCTCGACCGACGCTCCTAGGCGATATCAAGGGCGCAGCGTCGGTGGCGCACATCTATGGGCAAAACGTCGTCGCGGCGGAGTCTATGACTTCCGCGCTCCAGCCTTGGGCCCATGCCCCTGCGGACCTGCGCAGGATCATTGACCTTGAGTTTCTCTATGGTGTGAACAGGCCATCGATCCATACCTCGGTCCATCAGCCAATCGATACGGTTCCGGGAATTCCACTACTCATATTCGGACAGTATTTCACTCGCCTCGACACCTGGGGGGAAATGGCAAAATCTTGGATCGACTACATTTCCCGATCCAGTTTCATGCTTCAACAGGGCCGCAATTTCGCCGACGTCGCATATTTCTATGGCGAAGACTCACCGCTGACGGCTCTCTACGCTGAGAAGCCGCTGGCGGACACGCCAAGTGCCTATGCTTATGACTTCGTCAACGCCGACATAATTGAGAACGTCCTGCGAATGCAGGGTGACAGGCTGACGGCCCCGAGTGGCGCAAGCTACCGCGCCCTGTATTTGGGCGGAACCACTGGCCGCATGACCCTATCGGTACTGAAGCGGATTGCAGGCCTAGCGTCTGCCGGTGCCACCATAGTCGGGAATGCGCCGACGGGATCGCCAAGCCGAGCGGATGACCCCAACGCATTCGCCGCGCTGGTTCGAACCCTTTGGTCGGGCAAGCCTACTACTCAGATTGGGCGGGGCCGCGTCATAGCGGGTACAGACGTGGAGGCCGCGCTCCAAAACGTTGGCGTCGCACCTGATTTCACCTACGCCAAGCCGGCGCCTGACAGCGATGTACAGTTCGTCCATCGCTCGATGGCCGATGGTGACGTGTACTTCGTCAACAATCGTATGAACCGCCCCGAGAAGATCGAGGCGCGGTTTCGCGTCGTTGGAAAGATACCTGAGCTTTGGCGGGCGGATACCGGCGAAACCAGTCCTGTCGACTATCGGATCGAAAACGGATCAACGGTGGTTTCGCTCGATATGTCGGCCGAAGACTCGTTCTTCGTCGTGTTTCGGAAGATGGCAAGACCCGAGGCGATGTCGGTGACTAGGCCGGTTTTTGCCGGGCTGGCGAATGTCGCGGGGCCGTGGAAGGTGAGTTTCCAACCCGGACGGGGAGCGCCGGTTTCGATTGAGCTTCCGAGGCTCAAACCGCTCAACGAACACTCCGATGCGGGCATAAAATATTTCTCCGGCGTCGCTACTTATACGACCAGTTTTTCGCTGCCTTCTTCGACCGACCGGAAAACCCCGTTGCTGCTTGACCTTGGCGTCGTTGGCGATCTGGCCGAAGTAAGAGTCAACGGGGTCACCGTCGGGACTGCCTGGCACGCTCCTTGGCGGCTCGACATCCGAGAAGCGGCGCACGCCGGGCGAAACATGCTCGAGGTGAAGGTCGCCGATCTCTGGGTCAATCGACTTATCGGCGATGCTCAACCAGGTGCGACAAAGATCACGACTTCCGCCATGCCCACCTATACCGCACGTGCACCGCTCCGTCCTTCGGGGCTCATCGGTCCGGTTACTGTGCTGACCGGCAGTGGCGGGACGGTGCGGCCGTGATTAGCGTCCGTTAGGAGCGTTCCAGTGGACGCCGACCGTCGCGCACTTCTCGGTGCTCTCGGAGGGGCGCTGTCGTCGATACCGCTGTTTCAAACAGCTGCCGCCGGAAGCGGCTTGCCAATCCGCGACGATCTTCAGACGGGTGCGGGTGCGGGTGCGGGTGCGGGTGCGGGTGCGGGTGCGGGTGCGGGTGCGGGTGCGGGTGTCGGGGTCGAGGGGCAACGCGTGCCGGACTTGGGTGACGGCTTCTTCCGGAACCCCGTGCTTGCCGGCGATCACCCTGATCCATCGATACTCAAGGACGGAGGTACCTACTACGCCGTCTTCTCGTCGTTCGACTACACCCCCGGCCTTCCGTTGTGGCAGTCGCGCGACTTGGTGAACTGGGCGCCCCTGGGGACGGCATTATCCGTTCCCCTGGGATCGGTTTACGCCCCGGATCTCGTCAAGCACGGGGACCGCTACTTCATCTACTTTCCGATTCTGAACTACCGGTTTGGAACCGGAGGCAAGTTGGAGCTGATACCCGGCCGGGCGCTGACGGCCCTGTACGTTATTTATTCCAGTTCCATCCACGGGCCTTGGAGCGACCCGGTGGATTTGAAGATCGGCGGTGCGATCGATCCAGGCCATGCCGTAGGTGAGGACGGTAAGCGGTACCTTTTCGTAAACGAAGGGCGCCGCGTTCGCCTGACGGACGATGGTCTGGCAACCGACGGCGACTTGGAGACCGTCTATCAGGGTTGGAAATACCCGTCCGATTGGGTCGTAGAAAGCTATGCTCTGGAGGGGCCTAAAATATCGAAGCGCGGAGGGTGGTTCTATATGACCTCCGCGGTCGGTGGAACGGCCGGGCCGCCGACCGGGCACATGGTCATCGTGGCCCGGTCGAAGTCGATCAACGGGCCTTGGCAGGATTGCCCTCACAACCCGGTAGTGCGTACGCGGAGCGCCGACTAGCCATGGTGGTCCCGTGGACATGCGTCGCTAGTCGAAGGCCCGGATGGCAGCTTCTGGCTCGCCTACCATGGCATCGAGAACAATCGCCGGACCCTCGGCCGCCAGTTCCTGCTCGAACCCACAACGTGGACTGCAGATGGTTGGCCCCGTGCCGCCGGAGGGGATTTGCGGACACCGCCGCGCAAGCCTGGAGGGGGCATCGCCGCCCCGCATGGTCGACCTCTTTCAGGGCCCCTAACTCATCAAAGCATGGGGATGCGATTTCCAATGTTCGGCGCTCTAGCGGCTGCCGACATCGAGCGAGTGCGCTTTGAAGATGGTGCCATGACCGTGGCAGGCCGCGGTACTTCGCCGGCAAACTGCAATCCGCTCGGCGCAGTCGTGGGAGATCCGTCCTACGAGTTGAGTGTCGAAGTCGAGACCCGGGGAACAGCGCAGGGCGGCCTGCTCCTCTTCTATTCGCGTCGGGCTTATTGCGGTCTGGGGTCGAATGGTTCCGTATTCTCATTCCCCACGACCGGGCCGGGTCTAACCTTCAATCCCGGCAGCCAAGCGGTCGGTCGGGAGTTTCAGCTGCGTCTCGTCAATGATCGCGACGTTGCCTCCTTCTACTATAGTGTGACAGGGGGCGGTTGGGTTCTATACCGGTCCGTCGAAGTAGCGGGACTCAATCACAACGTATTCAACGAATTCCTTTCTCTTCGCCCTGCGCTCTACGCGGCAGGTGAAGGCGAGGTTCAATTCAGCAATGTGAGGTATCGAGCCTTATCCTAGCTCGAGATGCCTCGACAAAGTTTTCCAAGTGAGGATCGTTATTCCACGGTCCGCGACGTGGTTTCGTCTAATTTGCCGTTGGCGTACATCACCCGCGGTGACGATGACCGTGACACGCGGGCAGACTGTTCGGCGGCGGTTACGTCCTTCATACTCGCGGTAGTTCCTGCCAGACGCTCTCACGCATTGCTCTCAATTTGGTGAGGCTTTCTGCCGGGATGGCGGATAGGAAGTCGTCCATCAGCGCTCCTACTGCTTCCATTACGCGCGAGCTGGCCAATCTGAATCCCTTCAGCATCAGAAATGCCTGCGGCTCGATCACGGCTACCGAATCGAAGCGGGCGATGCGCTCGTCGACTTTCGGGTGGGTGGCGTCGTTTGCGGTCGGTTCGCCTAGGGCCGTTTCAAAGCGTCGGACGATCTCCAGGGCCTTGAGTATGATCACGCCGCCTGCGCCGGAAGCAAGATACGGATTCCATTTCGGCGTCCGGTCCGCGTGTCCGATGGGTCTGCAAAGTCTCAAGGCAAATTGATCCGCCGCAAATTCCTCCGCTCGCGGATCAGCCTCGATGTTACGCCCGTGTCCCAGATGATGGTGCCCGTATTCATGCGCGACGATGAACAATTCCATCGCGCGGGCAATCTGCTCGACGTGCCAGACGTCCTCGGAGTTGGACGGCTCGAAGGGAATGGTCGAATGGGTGCCGGACATCGAGAACGACATGAAGATGCGGTTCCAGTACATCGCCGCCGGCATGTTTCTGCGCAACAGCATGTTCGCACCAGCGGTCGTGAATCCGTCGGACTGCCAATAGTGCGGAGCGAGCACGATTGTTCGAAAAAAGGCTTTGGCCACGATTCCGCAGAAGCGGTACGTGAAGGCACCGACGGTGATGATGCTCTCGTCGGTCATGATCACTCCGGTCTTGCTTGCGAAGGGACCGGTGCGGGGCTCAATTCCCCGCGCGACATTCCGCTGAGATACAAGGCCCTGTCTCGCCATCTCCCGCTCGACGTCGTCACAAAGCGCGCCATGGAACGCCTCGGCGGATGGATTGACGCCCGGGCTGGTCATAGGTGCGCTGGATTTCCGATCGACGGCAGCGGAAAGGATTCGATCGATATCCTCGGCGGTCCAACCAGCTAGGGCGAATCCGGTGCGAGCGCGCGCATCGTCAGCGCTTGGGTCGTAGTCGGGATCCATGAGAGATGCGTTCGGGTGCTCAGCCGCCCGGGCGAAGATTTGTGACCAGAGGTCCGTCGCCGCGTGATTGCCATCGTCCATTGCACGCACCTAGCATTCTTGTCGCAGTGGTTGAATGCGGCCAGTTCGCTGGATTGTCCTAGTAGTATTTATCAAGCAACGACCTCGGCAACTGGTCCGAATGAGTCCATCGTGTCCTGAACCCCGAGGATTGACGGGACATTCGTAAGGGTCGCCCGTCTCCGGCCGATCCGCTCTCGAACCGTGCCCCCCGCCTGCGAGGCGATACCGACCGGCCTGACCCGTCCCGGGTGATAGAACGGGTCAGCGATCATTCTGTCCTTCGAACGACATATTCCCGGGATGCATGACTATGGTCACTTCATGCGCCGTCGCGATCTCGGCTGCGTAGGCGTCCAAGTCAGCGACGCCCCTACGGATGTCGAGAAGCTTGAAACCTGTAGAAGCGTAGCTGCCGCCACGGTCTGAGTTGCGTCGCAAGTACGCGCGCGTCGCGAACGAAAGCACTGTGCCAGCGAACTTGATGTTGTTGTAATAGAGCGCTTCTACGGTTTCATTCTCCATCACACCCTCCACTGCATCGACTTCCAGCCTGGCCAGAGGCTTCGGATTGAGGATGATATCGAGTGACATGCCTACGGCGGTCGCGCCCCGGATGTCGCGGACTGAAAACGCTTGAGCCGATACGGTTCCAACGTTCTCCAGGACGGTTCGCCATCGCTCGACGAATTCCAGTAGCAGCGGCAAGTTCTCGATATCGGGTCCCGCCAAACCGTTTTCATCAACGGAGATGGGAGGGAGCCGGGTCTCCCGGTATTCGACCTCGATCGTTGCCGAACCGCTCGCAAGATAGGTCAGAGCGCGGAGCAGCAGAACCCATTGATCGAGTTCGAGGATGTTCGTCGCGAACACGCCAGGCGTCTCGATCTCGAGGCCCTCGCTTCCGAACAGGAATGATAGAGCAGGGTGTTTCATCACCAGCAGTGGTCCGCCTTCGATCGGGGGCGGGACGTATCCTTGGCATCTAAAGAGCGCAGCTGCATGGAGCGGACCGTTTCGCACGGTGATGTCGCATGGTCCGGCGGGGGGCAGCTCGATAGTGAACTCGTTCATCCCATCGAATGCCGTCCCCTTGTACGGGATGCGCACGTCGAAGCGCCGATCGTACGCCGTGATCTTCTCAGGCCTGATCGGGGTGAGCCCCGTCATCATTCGTATGAAATGCTGCCTGCTCTCGATCCAAACGAGGGCGTCGGCCTCGACGCCGCCTCCGTCTTTGTAGCCGAGCGTGACCAACTGGTTCCGTTTGACTTCGGTGTAGCTGGACGGGTCTGGTCCGCACAGCTTTTCGAGGGCGCCCCTGAGGCCCTCCGCGGTTGGCTTGAACCGCTGTCCACGTAGATAGTCGAATGTGATCTTGAGATGATTCACATCCGCTCTGCCGTCAGCTTCCGTGCGGCGTAGGCGATGCAGTATCCGGCTGAGTTCGTCGTTGAGAAGGTGGATCGCGTAGCCTTGGAGTTCGCTTCCGTCGGGACGCAGGCGGAAGACCACGACCACGGCGGGGTACACGTCCTTGGCGAGCCGTTCGATCGACGACAGGCTCGCGGACACGCGGGTTCCGCTTTCCGCGGCCGTGCTCTTGAGCTGGACGAGGCAACTTCGAGGCGTACGTTGGTCAAGTGGAATGCCAACCTGAGCGTCGAACGGGAATTCCACGCGGAAGTCCCATCCGGTTCTGTCGCGATCACTCTTGTTGCAGATGAGCTTCGCTTGGCCGCACAATTTGCGGAACAGACTTTCGCCGACGTCGCCGAGTTCGTCAGGGGTAAGGGACTCTGTCATGATCGAACGACATAACGACGCATCACAGGCCGTCCAGGTACCCGCGCATCGTGATCAGGGCGCTCTGAGACATCACGATCCTTCTCACGCGGGTGTCGGACTGGTCCGTATGGCTGTCGATGAGACCGTTCGCCTCCAGCTTTCTCAGGGACCTCAGTGCGGTTGTGATGGGTACTCCAGCGCCGTACGCCACGCTGGTCGTCGACGGGACCCGCCCATCCTCGTGGCATAGGAACAACTCCAGAAGAATGTCCCAAGCCGAACCCTGAAGTGCCTTGGCGTGCTCGCCGAACCAGCGCTGTCGATCCCGT
>Ga0308158_10001198_pt1 | contig 29250 bp, 31 predicted proteins | sample PhyBR2_FD_201038 | JGI IMG/M metagenome (GOLD analysis project Ga0308158, IMG submission 201038) | Phyllosphere microbial communities from UC Gill Tract Community Farm, Albany, California, United States - DLSLB.R2 | ecosystem: Host-associated > Plants > Phyllosphere > Unclassified | place: USA... | reverse complement strand
CCTGGCAGCGGAGGACGACGGCGGCAGGGCCTCGGCGCTGCTGGACACGTACGTCTCACACGAGGAGGGTCGGGAGGCGTAACGGCGGCCTGTTGCCTTAGAGCAGCACAGCGGTCACGGTAAGGTCCTTGCCCGCGTATCGTTCTGCGTCCTGCAGGATTTCACAGATGATGCCGAACGACCTGTCGGTGCGGAACGGGGCGGCAACCTGCCACAGGACCGTGACGGGCGGGTTGCCGTTCTCCGTGATGCTGTCCGCGAAGTCGTGGAGCGAGTCATTCAGGGCGTCGAGGTTCACCCCGTAGTGCTCCGGGAAGCTGAGGACCTCACCGAAAGTTTCCAGGACTGCGCGCTTGCTGTCCGCCGGGGGGACCACCACGCTGCGGCGTCCGGCGTCGGCCACCTGTTCCTGCAGTTCTTCCAGGGTCCAGGTGTCGCCGGAAAAGATCTTCATGGGGTGCTAGCTGCCTTCCGCTATGTACTTGAACGTTGTGTAGTGGTCTCCGGTGTAATACTTTTCCCCGCCGTTGCCCGCGACGATCCGGCGCGCACCCCGGTCCCCCTCCCCGGGAGTGGGCACCGTGTACTCGCGGTAGTAGCCCCGGTCGCGGACGGGCAGGACACGCTCCAGGTTGCCGAACACCTGGTCATCCTGGCTGTACTGGTACGGGCCGCCGGCGCGGATCAGCGCCAGCACCCGGCGTGCCTCGGCCGGAAGCGCCGATTCCCGGATCTCCGGCAGGCCGGACGGGTTGGCCGCCCGGTGGGGGCCGGACTGCTTCGACGGCGCGGACGTTGCCGCACCGCCCGGAGCGGCCGTGGCACCCGAAGCCGTTCCCGGCGTCGTACTTTCCGTCTGGCCGCCCAGCAGCCCGGCGCCGCCGAACGCCACTATGGCCAGCACCACCAGGGTGGTGAGGATCAAGGGCAGGATGGAACGGTTGCGCATTTACGTCCGATAGATGCTGATGGAGTTCGCCTCGGCAAGGTCCGTTTGGCCCGAGGCCACCTGGATGCCCTGCCGCTGCTTGTGATGCGGTGACGTGGTGAGCCGAAGCTCGAACAGGCTGGGCGCCTGCCTGCCGGCATCCGGGAGGGTGACCCGCACGTCCGAGGCACTGCCATTCACCACCACCAGGCCGGCCAGGTCCCCGTCGTCGTCGCCGAGCAGGAGCTGCATGACCCGGTTGTGTGGATCGTTCCAGCGGTCCGCGGACATGGGCTGGCCGTGCTGGTCGAACCAGTAGAGGTAGGACTGCTCATCGCGGACGGGGAAGTCGCGCGGCTGGGCGGCCAGGAATTCCTTGCGCAACCGGATGTACCTCTTGGTGCTGCGCAGCATCTCGTGCGCCTCAGCCGTCAGCGTCCAGTCCAGCCACGTCATGGGGTTGTCCTGGCAGTACGCATTGTTGTTCCCTTGCTGCGTCCTCGCCAACTCGTCCCCGGCGGTGATCATGGGAACTCCCAGCGACACCATCAGCGATGCCATCAGGTTGCGCCTCGACTGGGCCCGCCTTGCCAGGATGGTGCCGTTCTCCGTGGGGCCCTCCACGCCGTGGTTGTAGCTGCGGTTATCCCCGTGCCCGTCCCTGTTCTCTTCGCCGTTGTCCTCGTTGTGCTTGCGGTCGAAGGACACGAGGTCGTTCATGGTGAACCCGTCGTGGGCGGTGACGAAGTTGACCGACGCCAAGCGCGAGCGGCCGGATGCCTGGAAGAGACCGGCAGAACCGGACAGGGCGTCCGCGAGCCTGGCCATGGTCCCACCGTGGGCGCCCGACTCAATGGCAGCCCTGTCCGCGAGCCAGAAGGTGCGCACTGCATCCCGGAAGTGGTCATTCCAGTCCACCCACCCGGGCGGGAAGCGGCCGGTCTGCCAGCCGTCATAACCGATGTCCCAAGGCTCGGCGATCAGCTTGACCCCGGACAACACGGGGTCCGCGGCAACGGCTTTGAGGAAGGGGTGGTGGGGGTCGAACTCGTTTGCGGCGTTCCGGCAGAGCGTGACGGCAAGGTCAAACCGGAAACCGTCGATGTGGAACTCGTCCACCCAGTACCGCAGCGAGTCAGTGACCAGCTGGACCACCCGCTGGTCAGCGAAGTTCAGTGAGTTGCCGCAGCCGGTGGTGTCGATGAGCTTTCCGTGGCCGTCAACCCGGTAGTACGTGTCTGCCCCGAGGCCCTTGAAATTCAGGACCGGCCCATCCGCTCCACCTTCCGCCGTGTGGTTGTAGACGACGTCGAGGATCACTTCCAGCCCGGCCGCGTGCAGGGCTTTCACCATGGCCTTGAACTCGTCCTGCACGGCCTGCGCGCCGGCTTCCTGGGCAGCACGCGTGGCGTAACCGGGGTGCGGGGCAAAGAAGGCAGCGGTGTTGTAGCCCCAGTAGTTGTTAAGCCCCAGGTCCTGCAGGTGCGGCTCGTCAATGTGGAAGTGCACGGGCAGCAGCTGGACGGACGTAATGCCCAGGCCGGTGAGATGCTCCACCACGGCAGGATGGGCCAGGCCGGCGTAGGTACCCCTCAGTTCTTCGGGGACGTCGGGATGCAGCATGCTCTGGCCGCGGACGTGTGCTTCGTAGACGATGGTGTTGCGCCAGGGCAGGCGCGGCCGCTCATCCGTACCCCAATCGAAGTCGTTGGCGGTCCGGACGCTGGCGAGGAGTCCGCCGCGCTGGTGAACTCCCCTGCCGTAGGGATCCAGGAGCAGGGGCTGGGCGGCGGACCCACTGCCATTGGACGCCTGGACGACAGGCGGCAGCGCCAGGTTGTCCCGGGACGGGCGGAAGCCGTAGCGGGATCCGTAGGGCAGGTCCTCCACGATCCCGTGGTGCACGCCGTTTGTGATGTTCGCCAGAGTCTGGGCCTGCCACTTCCCGCCGGGAGGGCAATAGACGATGTCCAGGCTGGACACGGCAGGCGCCAGGCAGGCAACGTTTGCCCGGCCGCCGGCGTGATGACGCGTGCCCCCTGAATCAGCGCGCGGGACGCTGACACCGAGGGGAACGGCCGAGGAGGCGTCCATGGTGGATGCGGTGTCGAAGAGCGGCATGACCATCACTTAAATAGTATCGGTCAGTGGCACTTGACCTGCCCGTTCGCCCCTGCGGCGCCGGAAAACCTTCCCGGCATGCCGGGCACTCCAACTTCTAGCGGACGGCGCGCTGGCGCGAGACCTCATACAGCGAGATGCCAACGGCCATGGAGGCGTTCAGCGACTCCATGGCGGAATCGATGGGGATGGAGACGATCTGGTCGCAGTTTTCCCGGACCAGGCGGCTGAGGCCCTTCCCTTCGGAACCCACCACGATGCACACCGGCTCGGTGGCCAGGGTGAGGTCCGGCAGCGAAACGTCGCCGTCGCCGTCCAGCCCGAGTACGAAGATGCCCATGTTCTTGAACTGCTTCAGGGCGTTGTTCAGGTTGGAGGCACGGGCCACGGGAACGCGGACCGCCGCGCCGGCGCTGGTCTTCCAGGCCGCTGCAGTGACGCCGACGGAGCGGCGCTCCGGAACGATGACGCCGTGGCCGCTGAAAGCGGAAACGGAACGGATGATGGCACCCAGGTTGCGGGGGTCCGTGATGCCGTCCAGGGCTACGAACAGCGGGGCGTTGGCAATGTGCCCCTTCTTCCACTTCTCCACGGTTTCCTCGGCCAGTTCATAGGCGTCCTGGTACTCGTAGGGCGGGATCTGCAGCACCAGTCCCTGGTGCACGGCGTCGTCCGTCATGCGGTCAAGTTCAGGTTTGCCGGTTTCAAGCAGCGGGATGCCGCGTTCGGCGGCCAGCTTCAGTGATTCCTTGACGCGGTCGTCCATCTCAATGCGGATGGCGACGTGCAGGGCTTTGGCGGGGATGCCGGCGCGCAGCGCTTCCACAACCGAGTTGCGTCCGGTGACCACTTCCTCCGTGGCACGCCCCTTGGGGCCGGATTTGGCGGCGCCCGCACTCCGGGCGCCGGTCCCGCGCTTGGCGGCAGAGCGTTCAGCAAGCTGCCTGGCCTTGTGCGCCTTGTGGTAGACGCGGTCCTCTGCCTTGGGCGTGGGGCCCTTGCCTTCGAGGGCCTTGCGGCCATGGCCACCGGTTCCGACGGTTGGGCCCTTCTTCGCTTTAACCGATCGGCGACCATTGTTGGCCATGATGTTCCACCCTTGATTGTGCTGACTGAGTCTGCCTACCAGTCTACTGACCCGAAAAAAATCGCGAAGGCAGCAGCCCGTTCAGCCGGGTTCAGTCCCGCTTGAGGCTCCAGGTGGCGCCGTCCGGGCCGTCTTCCACCACGACGCCGGCCTGGTTGAGGGTGTCGCGGATCGCGTCGGAAGCTGCCCAGTCCTTTTCCGCCCGCGCGGCGGCGCGGGCCGCCAACTGGGCCTCCACGAGGACACCCAGCGCCTCGGCTTCACGGGTGCTCACAGCGTCGGAGCCCGCTACGGCGTTCAGCCCCAGGGCGTCGGTCATGAGGATGACTGCGTGCAGCGCGTTCCGTGCGGCGTCATCGTCCCCTTCGGCGAGGGCGGTGTTGCCCGCGCGGACCGTCTCGTGCAGGGCGGCCAGGGCGCGGGGGACGTTCAGGTCGTCGTCCATGGCTTCGCAGAATGCCTGCACGTTTCCGTTGGAGGATCCAAAGCTTCCGGCGACGAACCCGAAGTCGGTGCCAAACCGGGCGGCAGCCTTGGCCAGGAAGCCGTCGATGCGTTCCACAGCGGCAGCCGCCTCCTGCAGCGAGGTGGGCCGGTAGTCCAGCACTGAGCGGTAGTGCGCCTGGCCCAGGTAGTAGCGGACCACGCGGGGCGGTGCCAGCTCCAGCATTTCCGTCGGACTGATGGTGTTGCCGATGGACTTGGACATTTTTTCGCCCTGGTAGGTCACCATGCCGTTGTGCATCCAGAAGTTGGCGAACGGGTGCCCGGCCGCCTGCGACTGCGCCATCTCGTTTTCATGGTGCGGGAAGCGCAGGTCCAGGCCGCCACCGTGGATATCGAAGGCGGTTCCGAGGTATTTGGTGACCATCGCGGAGCACTCAAGGTGCCAACCGGGCCGGCCCGCGCCCCAGGGTGAGGTCCAGCTGGCGGTGGCAGGCTCGCCTTCCTTGGAACCCTTCCACAGCGCAAAGTCGCGGGGGTCCTTCTTTCCCCGGGGATCGGCGTCGGGCGCCGCCTGCATGTCGTCGATGTTCTGCCGGGTCAGCGCGCCGTACCTGTCCCAGGAGCGCACATCGAAATAGACGTCCCCCGAATCGTCCAGGGCGGGGTACGCGTGGCCGCGGTCGATCAGCTGCTGGATCAGGGCGTGCATCTCCGGGATGTGTCCGGTTGCCCTGGGTTCGTAGGTGGGGCGGGAAACACCCAGGGTGTCGTAGGCCTTAAGGAACTCGCGTTCGTAGCGGTACGCCAGCGCCCACCACTCTTCGCGGGGCACCTCGCCGGATTCCGGGGTGAAGTCCGGCGCGAAGGAGGCCTCGGACTTGGCCAGGATCTTGTCGTCGATGTCCGTCACGTTCCGGACCACCGTGACGCGCAGGCCTCGGAATTGCAGCCAGCGGGTGAGCTGGTCGAAGGCGATGGCGGAACGGATGTGGCCCACGTGCGGCATGCCCTGCACGGTGGCCCCGCAGTAATACAGGCTGACCTTGCCCTCTTCGATGGGAACGAAGTTCCGGACTTCGGCGGAGGCTGTGTCATAGAAGCGCAGGGTCACCGCTCCAGACTAGCCGATGGGTTCGGGGTGCCGCGGGTACACCAGGGCGGTGGCCATCGCCGAAATGCCCTCACCGCGTCCGGTGAATCCCAGGCCGTCGCTGGTAGTGGCGGTGACGCTTACCGGTGCGCCTGCAGCATCCGAGAGGGCATCCTGCGATTCTTCCCGCCGTGGACCGAACTTGGGCCGGTTGGCGACGAACTGGACCGCCACGTTGCCGATCTCGAAACCGGCCGCCCGGACGATCCTCGCCGCTTCGGCGAGGAGGGTGGTGCCGGAAGCGCCGGCGAATTCCGGACGGTCGGTACCAAAGTGCGTGCCAAGGTCACCAATGCCGGCTGCGGAAAACAAGGCATCTGCCGCTGCGTGCGCCACGGCGTCGCCATCCGAATGGCCGGCCAGGCCCCGTTCTCCGGGCCACAGGAGGCCACCGAGCCAGAGCGGTCGCGGCGCATCCTCCGGCGCAAAGGCATGGACATCGATTCCGACTCCCGTGCGCGGAAGGGACACCTCCGGGCTCATCCCTCCACCCACCTGGCGCCGAGGGGGCCCTCCAGGAGCCCTTCGGCGAAGATCAGATCCAGGGGCGTGGTGATCTTCAAGGATTGCGTTGATCCCCGGACCGCATACACCGGCGTGCCCAGCACTTCCACAAGCATGGCGTCATCCGTGACGGCGGCCGCCTGCTCCTGGTCCATGGCCTGCGCCGCCTGATGCGCCTGCACAAGAGTTTGGACGGCGAACCCTTGCGGCGTCTGCACCGCGCGCAGTTCTTCACGGCGGGCCGTGCCGGTGACAACTTCGGGTGCCAAGGCGGCGCTGTTCCCCGCCGTCGGGGATACCGTCTTGATGGTGTCCACCACGGGAAGCACGGGGATGACGGCAGCGGCACCGGCCGCGAGGGCGTCAGACACCCGGTGGAAGACGGATTCGGGGGTCAACGCGCGCGCGGCGTCGTGGACCAGCACCGCTTCGATGCCCTCCATGAGCCCGGAGATGCCTGCACGGACTGAATCGGCCCGGGTTGATCCGCCGTCGACAAGTGTCAGGAGGGGACCGCCGTCGGCAAGTTCCTCGCGGAAGTCGTCACATAACCGACGCAGTCCCTGGTCGCCGGCGGGCAGCGCCACGCAGACTTGGCTGGCGATGCCTGACGCGACAATTCCCCGCAGGGCATGCATCAGGATCGGTTCGCCCCCGAGCGGCACAGCGGCCTTGGGCATGCCATAGCCAAGGCGCTGCCCTGAACCGGCAGCCACGAGGATGACGGCCGCAACCAGGCGTGGAGGTGTATCACTCATGCGGACAAGCCTACGACGCCGGCACTCAGGTTGAGTGCCCGCGACACTGCAGGGTTGCAGCCAGGGAATCCGGGCAAAAAGAAGCCCCGGCGGCACTTGCGTGCTGCCGGGGCTCAATTCTTAGGAAGCCAGGACCTCGTCGAGAACGCTTGCAGCCTTCTCCTCGTCGGTCTTTTCAGCCAGCGCCAGTTCTGAAATCAGAATCTGGCGGGCCTTGGCCAGCATACGCTTCTCGCCTGCGGAAAGGCCCCGATCGTGATCCCGGCGCCACAGGTCGCGAACAACCTCTGCAACCTTGATGACGTCACCGGAAGCAAGCTTCTCCAGGTTTGCCTTGTACCTGCGTGACCAGTTGGTGGGTTCCTCGGTGAACTCGGCGCGAAGCACATCAAACACGTGCTCCAGGCCTTCCTTGCCCACTACGTCCCGGACCCCAACAAGGTCAACGTTCTCTGCTGGAACTTCAATGGTCAGATCACCCTGGGCCACCTTGAGCTTGAGATACATTTTCTCTTCGCCCTTGATGGTGCGCATCTTGATTTCTTCAATCTTCGCAGCACCGTGGTGAGGGTAAACTACTGTCTCGCCGACCTCAAATACCATGTGGACATTTCCCCTTTCCCGCAGACCAGTTTATCACGATTCAGGCATATGACCGGCCGGAGAAAGGCCCCGCAACCGCGAAAATACGCGGGAAAATGGCCCAATCCACCCCCTCCACCCCCTTGACGGATGCACGGATTAGTGCATCAGGTGAGCGCTCCCACGTGGGTTGTGACGGCACCGAATCCTCGTTTGGGGCTCTTTACGGATAGGCTATGGCTGAAAAAGACTTCAAATTTCTTGAGGAGTACGTGACGTGCGTTCCACTGCGATGAACCGGGCCCAGCGCGGCAAACTGGCACTGACGGCGGCTGCCCTTGGCGCCAGCCTGCTGACCGCGGGCTGTGGTTACATCACGCCCCAGCAGACCAGCCACCAGTACTCCGCCTCGGACGGCATCCGGACGGACCTCGGGCCCCTGCAGCTTCGGAACATCCTCATCGTCTCCAACGGCGAAGACGAGCCAGGCCGCCTGATCGGTGCCGTCTACAACTCCTCCTCGAAGGACGTCACGCTCACGGTCAATGGCGCAAAGGGCTCGCAGACCCAGGTCCCGGTAAAGGCCAACTCCTACACCCTGCTCAATGACAAGGCCGATGCCGCCATCCTGAGCACCACCGGCGGCAAGCCCGGCTCCATGGTGGACGTCAAGATCACCGAGAACGGCACCAACGTCAGCAACACGGTCAAGGTTCCCGTCCTGGACGCCACCTTGAAGGAGTACAAGGACTACGTGCCTACCCCCAGCGCCTCGGCAACGGCCACGCCGTCGTCGTCCGCTTCTGCAAGCGCAGGCGCAACCTCGAGCGCCAGCGCAACGGCCTCGGCTACCGCAACAGGCCGCTAAAGCCAGCACGGTCCGCAGGGACACAGCAAAAAGGGAGGAGCCGCCGGCTCCTCCCTTTTTGCTGTGTCCGTTCTCCGCTGCCGGTTTACGGCTCGAACTTGTACCCCAGGCCGCGGACGGTAACCAGGTAGCGGGGAGCGGATGGATCCGGTTCAATCTTGCCGCGCAGGCGCTTGACGTGGACGTCCAGGGTCTTGGTGTCGCCCACGTAATCGGAACCCCACACCCGGTCGATCAGCTGGCCGCGGGTGAGCACGCGGCCCGAGTTCCGGAGCAGCATCTCCAAGAGCTCAAACTCCTTCAAAGGAAGCAGGACCTGCTCGCCGTCCACACTCACCACGTGGCGCTCAATGTCCATGCGGACCGGGCCCGCCTGGACCGTTGAAGAGACCAGCTCCTCCGGCTCGCCCTGGCGCCGCAGCACGGCCCGGACCCTGGCCACCAGCTCACGGGAGGAGTACGGCTTGGTCACGTAGTCATCGGCGCCCAGCTCCAGGCCCACGACTTTGTCGATCTCGGAGTCCTTCGCGGTCAGCATGATCACGGGAACGCTCGACCGCTGGCGCAGCTGGCGGCATACCTCCGTGCCGGACAGGCCCGGGAGCTGCAGGTCGAGCAAAACCAGGTCGGCCCCGTTGCGGTCGAACTCGGTGATGGCGTCGAGGCCGTTGTCCACTACCTCAACCTCGAACCCTTCCTTGCCCAGCAAATACGACAAGGGGTCGCTGAACGATTCCTCGTCCTCCACAATCAAGATCCTGCTCAAGCGTTAGCTCCTTGTTCTGTAGCGCCCGGTTCTGTTGCACCGGCGGCGCGGGGTACCTGGGTAAGAGTTGGCGGGTTGGGTGTCTCCCGCGCGGCCAGCGCCGCCGCTTCCGCAGCCTGGGGGGCGGCGTCGTTGTCCTGCCCTTCCATCTCGGGCAGCCGGAGGGTGAAGGTGGACCCCTGCCCCGGCTGGGACCACAGCGTCACCTCGCCGCCGTGGTTGGAGGCCACATGCTTGACGATGCTCAGCCCCAGGCCAGTGCCGCCGGTGTGGCGGGACCGGGCGGCATCCACCCGGTAGAAACGTTCGAAGACGCGCTCCTGGTCCTCGGGGCTAAGCCCCTCCCCCTGGTCGGTCACAGAGATGGAGACCAGGCCTTCCCGGGACCGCACCCCGATTCCCACCCGGGTGTTGGCCGGTGAATAGCGGATCGCGTTGTCGATCAGGTTCCGCAGCGCGGTCACCAGCAGGTCCTGGTCGCCGAATACCTTGCCGTCGGTGCGCCCGCCCACCACGATGCTGATGTTCTTGCTCTCCGCGGGAAGCTGGGACCGGTCGACGGCTTCTGCGATGACGGCATTGATGTCCACGGGACCGCCCTGCTGGGTGACGCTGGCACCCTGCAGGCGGGAAAGTTCGATGATGTCCTGGACCAGAGCGGCGAGCCTGGCGGACTCCTTGTGCATGCGCTTGGCGAAGCGGCGGACGGCTTCCGCGTCATCCGCCGAGGATTCGAGTGCCTCCGCCAGCAGGGAGATGGCGCCCACCGGGGTCTTCAGTTCGTGCGATACGTTGGCGACGAAGTCGTTGCGGATCTCTTCGGTCCGCGTAATCTCCGTACGGTCATCGGCCAGGAGGAGGATGTATTCCTCGCCAAGCATGGCCGCCCTGACCTGGACGATGATGGTGCCCTGCCCCAGCGGACCCCGGGGAAGCTCCAGCTGCTTTTCCAGGATGACTCCGTCGCGCCGGACACCGGCGGTCATGTCCAGGAGTTCCTTGTGCACTACGGTATGGCCACGGACCAGGCCGTACGCATACGCTGCGGGACTGGCACGGACCACGCCGTCGACGTCGTCCAGCACCACAAAGGCGCGCCCGACGACGGCCAGCACCTCCGCGGCGCCCGCCGGCAGGGCGGGTTCTCCGGCGTCCACGTCCAGCAACTCGCGCTGCTTCTCGCTGACCCGGTAGGCAAGCACGCCGAAGGTGCCAAGCGCCAGGCCGATAAGGCCGGCAACCAGACCAATGAGCATAGGATCCACAGCTCCACTTTATGCTCATGGCTGCCGCGTCCCGCCGCCCAGGGGTGCTTCCGGGAAACGGTTCAACTAACGTTCATCTGTGTGGGCATAATCGTTTACCGGGCGATGGCAAAGTGTGTGGTTAGAGCGCCCAACGGCGACACGATTCCTGCTGCCCTGGAGCGGCCGGCGGGAGTTCCAAGGAAAGGACGCCTACGTGCGTAAGGTTTTTCAGGAAGAGCTCACCCAGGTCGGTGACCAGTTGGTGGAGATTTCCCGGCTCGTCAGCGAAGCGATGGACAAGGCCACCACCTCATTCCAGGTGGCGGACGTGGACCTCGCCCAGGATGTCATCGCCGCCGATGCGCGCATTGACTTCCTGCAGAACAGCCTTGATGAGCGGGCCATCGACATTCTGGCGCTGCAGGGTCCCGTCGCCAGCGACCTGCGCATGATCGTGGGTTCCCTCCGGATGAGCGCGTCCCTGGAGCGGATGGGCGACCTGGCGCGCCACATCGCCCAGCTCGCCCGCCTCCGCTACCCGTCCACCGTGATTCCGGCGTCCATGACGGAGACCTTCAACAAAATGGCCGAACTGGACCAGGAGATCGCCGACAAGCTCACGGTCCTGCTGGAAAGCCGCGACCTTGAGGTAGCCCGGGACATCCTGAAGGCCAATACGGCCATCAACGATCTGCACCTGAGCGTCTTCAAAGCCATCGCTGCTCCCGAATGGTCTGAGTCCCCCGCCACCACCGTGGACGTGGCCCTCGCAAGCCGCTACTTCGAGCGCTTCGCAGACCATGGCGTTTCCGTCGCCCAGAAGGTGACCTACCTTGTCACCGGTGCGTGGCAGCCGAACGCCACCGAGCACAGCTGATCCCACTTCGGGTAAAACGACGGCGGGCTGGTCACCCAAGGTGACCAGCCCGCCGTCGTACGTGTTTAAGCCTTACTTCTTGCCCTGGTTGGCAACTGCAAGGATGGCCTGCTCGGCAGCCTCGGGATCGAGGTAGGTGCCGCCGGGCTTGACGGGCTGGAAGTCCTCATCCAGTTCGTAGACCAGCGGGATGCCGGTGGGGATGTTCAGGCCGGCGATCGCCTCGTCACTGATGCCGTCGAGGTGCTTCACCAGCGCACGGAGCGAGTTGCCGTGGGCCGTGACCAGGACGGTCTTGCCGGCCTTGAGGTCTTCCTTGATGTCCGATTCCCAGTACGGGAGGAGGCGCACCAGGACGTCCTTCAGGCACTCGGTGCGCGGGAGGGCGTCCCCCAGGTCCGCATAACGGGGGTCATGGGCCTGCGAGAACTCGGAGTCATCGGACAGGGGCGGCGGCGGGGTGTCGTAGGACCGGCGCCATTCCATGAACTGCGCTTCACCGTATTCGGCCAGGGTCTGGGCTTTGTCCTTGCCCTGCAGAGCACCGTAGTGGCGTTCGTTCAGGCGCCAGTCACGCTTGACCGGGATCCAGCCGCGGTCGGCTTTGTCCAGGGCAATGTTGGCGGTGTTGATGGCCCGCTTCAGCAGGGAGGTGTAAAGGATGTCCGGCAGGATGTTGTTCTCCACCAGCAGTTCACCACCACGCGCTGCTTCCGCGCGCCCCTGGTCGTTCAGGTCGACGTCCACCCAGCCGGTGAACAGGTTCTTTGCGTTCCATTCGCTGTGGCCGTGGCGCAGCAGAATCAGCTTGTAAGTCATGATTTTCATCCTAGCCGAGCAGTGTTGCCGGGCGCCCAGCGTTACAAGGCCGGGCGTTCCAGGACCCTGCGGTGGCGGCCCTTCCCCGCCCTGGCGATAGGGTGGGGCGGTGGTTCAAAAGGCTGAACGGGTCAACGCCCCGCAACTTTCCGGCAGGACATCCGATGCCAGGCACGGGCGGCCGGTGGGCAACGTAACCCGCGGCACCACCAATCCCAACCGCATGCGCCGGGTGGACCGCTGGCTGACCGGACCCCAGGCCTGGCGGCTGCGCCGGGCATCAGACCCACTGGTTGTGGACCTGGGCTACGGCGCAACGCCGGCCACCGCCGTCGAACTTCATGAAAGGCTCGCCGTGATCCGCCCCGACGTCAGGGTCTGCGGAATCGAAATCGAGCCTGAGCGGGTCCGTGCGGCACTTCCGCTGCAGCGGCCCGGACTGACTTTCCACCCGGGCGGCTTCGAACTGCCCGTCCCGGGGCGCCCTGTGGTGGTCCGGGCCTTCAATGTCCTGCGTCAGTATGAGGAGGCCGATGTTTCCGGCATCTGGCGGCTGGTGCAGGACCGGCTGGCCCCTGACGGGCTGTTCGTCGACGGTACGTGCGACGAGATCGGGCGGCGCGTGACCTGGGTTGCGCTCGACCAGGACCGGCCGTTGTCCCTGGGCATAGCGGTCCGGTTCGGGAGCTTCGACCTGCCGTCAGCCGTGGCCGAACGGCTTCCCAAGGCACTGATCCACCGCAACGTCCCCGGTGAACGGATTCACGCTTTCATGCAGGCAATGGACCGTGCGTGGCTTGAGAGTGCGCCGCTTGCATCCTTTGGCAACAGGCAGCGCTGGGTGGGCATGTGCCGGAGCCTGCGCGACGCCGGGTGGCCCATCCAGGACGGTCCGGCCCGTTGGCGGCTTGGCGAGCTGACGGTGGGTTGGGAGTCTGTGGCGCCCCGCGATTAGCCGTTCCCGTGCCCGGGTGTTTCCACGTCGCCGGCGGGGATCACCAGGGGCCGTAGGGGCCCATGTTGCGGCTGCCGCCGCGGCCTGCGTCCTTTACGGCCGGCCGGACATCGGCAAGGTAGACGGAGGCGGCAACCACTGCCGCCAGCCCGAACAGGCCGAGGGTGCTGAAGAGGCCTCCGCCGGCCCCGAACAACGAAATGACGCCAACCAATGCCGAAGCGCCGGTGAGGGCGAGCCAGAACGTCTTGGTCCGCTTGCCGGTGGCTTCGAAGGCGTTTGGCTTGTGCCGGGCACAGTCCACAAACGCCCACAGCTCAAGCGCCAGGGCCACGAGGCCGAGGATGAAGAACACTGCCTGTTCTACGTACGCAATGATTATTCGACCGTCCACAAGCCCAGCCTAGCCGTCCAGCGTGTCCAGCGCCTGTTTCAGGTCGGCCCACAGGTCCTCAACGTTTTCCACGCCAACGCTCAGGCGCACCAGGTTCTCCGGCACGCTGGCGGGTTCGGCCGAATGCCGGCGCCGGCGTTCGATCAGGGACTCGACGCCGCCCAGGGACGTGGCGGGCAGCCAGAGGTCAAGCGCCTGCACCAGTTTGTCGGCGGCGTCGGCCCCGCCCAGGCCTGCCGCACGGGCCACCTGGACGCAGATGATGGAGCCGAACCCCTTCATCTGCTTCTTGGCGCGGATGTGCCCGGGATCGGTGCTGAGGCCCGGGAAGCGGATGGATTCGATGGCGGGGTGCGCGGCAAGGCGTTCGGCCAGGACCATGGATGACTCCTGGGACCGCTCCACCCGCAGCGCGAGGGTCCGCAGCCCGCGCAGCGCCAGCCACGCTTCGAAGGGACCGGCGATGGCGCCATGGATGATTCGGTGGTGGAGCAGGGCGGCGCGGATTTCCGGGTTGGAGGTGACCAGCGCGCCGAGGACGACGTCGGAGTGCCCGGCCAGATACTTGGTCACCGAATGGAGGACCACGTCGGATCCGAGCAGCAGGGGTTGCTGCACCAAGGGTGTGGAGAAGGTGTTGTCTGTGACGACAACCGCACCTGCGGCGTGTGCTGCCGCTGCCACGGCCGTCATGTCGGCGATGCCCAGCATGGGGTTGGTAGGGCTCTCCAGCCAGAGCATGGACGCGGCTTTGCCCGACGGGCCGCCGGGAGCGAGTGCTTCCTTGACGGCGCCGGTATCGGCGATGTCCACGGTCCGGAGCTCGATGAAGCCCTTTTGGGCGAGTTCCGAGGCCATCACCAGGGAACCGGAATAGCTGTGATTGGGCATGACCAGCACGCCGCCGGCAGGAATCAGGGACAGCGCCGAACTGACCGCCGCCAGGCCAGAGGCGTAAAGCAGGCCGGGCAGCGCGGACCCTTCCAGCTGGCCCAGCGCCTCTTCGAAGGGATCCCAGGTGGGGTTGGAGTACCGGCCGTACCCCCGGTCGCCGTCGCCGAGCGGCCCCGTACCGAAGTAGGTGGAGGAAAGGGTAATGGGCGGATTGACCGGCTGATCCCTTTCGCGCGGCGGACGCCCGGCCGCCACCACCACAGTCTCGGGTGAAAGGGACGCGGCCTGGTGCTCGGAAAGACTCATGGTCAAAAGATTACTGTTCCTGCCGATTAGGCCGGAAAGCAGTGTCGCTTTGTGGACGCCTGTACATCCACCCGTCCTGCACAGGGTATGCACCAAGGCCAAAAATGTCGCTATGCCTCGGTAGGCTTGAGAAGTGAACAAACAGAAGGCCGGGGTATTCATCGCATTCGAAGGTGGCGATGGCGCCGGCAAGTCCACCCAGGCGGCCCGGCTCGGGGCAGCACTGGAGTCCCGCGGCTACACCGTGCTCCGCACCCGGGAGCCCGGCGGCACCCCTGTTGGCGAAAAACTGCGCTCGCTGGTGCTGGACCACGGCAACGGCGAGATCGATGCCCACACCGAAGCCCTCATCTTTGCCGCTTCCCGCGCGGCCCACGCCACCCAGGTGATCCGCCCGGCACTGGCCCGCGGCGAGATCGTCCTGACAGACCGGTACATCGACTCCTCCGTGGCGTATCAGGGCGCGGGCCGCGGCCTCGGCCAGGACGCAGTGCAGTCGCTCAATGAGTGGGCCACCTCGGGGCTCCAGCCACACCTTACGGTCCTCCTTGACGTTGATCCGCAGTTGGGGCGGCGGCGCCGCACTGCCGGGCCATCGGCCGAAGACCGCCTCGAGTCGGAGGCGGACGAATTCCACACCCGCATCCGCGACGCTTTCCTCGACCTCGCAGCGGACCGCCCTGCCTCATACCTGGTTCTCCCTGCCCAGCTGCCGGTTGATGAGCTGGCGGGGCGAATCCTCGCCCGGGTTGATGTCCTGCTTGGTACCCCTGCCCCGGCGGAAGGGAAGGAAACTGCACCGGCAGTGCCCGAAGCCGGCGTCAAGGGCGGCAGGCCATGACCGTCTGGGATGACCTTCAGGGCCAGCCCGCCGTCGTCGAGCAGCTGCGCCAGGCCGCCGGCGGCGACAGCCTCACCCACGCCTGGCTGTTTACCGGGCCGCCCGGTTCCGGCCGCTCAAACGCCGCCAAAGCCTTCGCAGCGGCGCTGAACTGCGACCAGGAGGACGTGGGCCTGCGCGGGTGCGGACAATGCCACGCCTGCCATACGATCCTGGGCGAAACCCACTCGGACGTGACCTTCGTACGTACCGAAAAAGTCACCATCACCATTGACGAGGCCAGGGAACTGGTGGCCGCAGCCGGGAACCGGCCGTCGTCAGGGCGCTGGCGGATCATCGTGGTGGAGGACGCGGACCGCATGGCCGAACGCACCACCAATGTGCTGCTCAAGGCCATCGAGGAGCCCACTCCCCGGACCGTGTGGATGCTGTGCGCGCCCTCCCCTGCCGATGTCCTGGTCACCATCCGGTCCCGCTGCCGCAGCGTCGCCCTGCGGCTGCCGCCTGCCGCCGACGTCGCCGCCCTCCTGGTCCGGCGCGACGGTGTTGACCCTGCCCTGGCGGAACAGGCGGCCCGGGCAGCGCAAAGCCACGTGGGCATTGCCCGCCGGCTGGCGCGGGATCCCGCAGCAAGGGAACGGCGGCTGGAGACAGTCCGCTTTCCGCTGGGACTGCGCGGTGTCACGGCTGCGGTCATGATGGCGGACAAGCTGGTCAAGATCGCCACTGCGGAGGCCAACAGCTCCAATGAGGAACGGGACGCCGCAGAGAAGGCCGCGCTGTTGGCCACCCTCGGGGCACCGGAGTCCGGAACGCTGCCGCCAGCCATGCGCAGCCAGGTGAAGCAGCTTGAGGACGACCAGAAGCGGCGGGCCAAGAGGTCCATCACGGACTCGTTGGACCGCACGCTCACGGACCTGCTGTCCTTCTACCGGGACGTGCTGATCATCCAACTCGGGAACGCGGTGGAATTGGTCAATCTTGAACTGAGGAGCGAGCTGGAGGAATTCGCGGCCCGCAGCACCGCCGAGACAACGCTGGCCCGCATGGACGCCATCAACAAGGCCCGTGAACGCTTCACCACCACCAACGTAGCCCCGCTGCTGACCATTGAGTCCATGGCGGCCAGCCTGATCCAGCCTTCCAAGGAGACCCGATGACTGCCCGCCCCCTGCCCGCGCCAGCCAGGCCAATTGCGGTCACAGTCCGCGCCCTCGGTGCCATGGTCCTGGCTATGGTCCTGGCCTCATGCAGCCTGCTCAACAGCGGCGATAAGAACCCGCCGCAAGCGGCCACCGCCAAGGCCGACCCCTCCATCGTCGCGTCCGCGCCAGCCGGCCTGGAAAAGTTCTACTCCCAGGACGTCGTATGGCAGCCCTGTGAGGGGGAATTCCAGTGCGCCAAGGTGACCGTCCCCATGGACTACGCCAACCCGGGCGGTGACACCATCCAACTTGCCGCGCTGCGGGCACCCAGCACGGGCAAGAAGACCGGCAGCCTCCTGGTTAATCCCGGCGGTCCGGGCGCATCCGGGTACGACTTTGTCAAGGACGCGGCGTCAACCCATTTTTCCGCTGCCGTCCGCAACGCCTACGACCTTGTGGGATTCGATCCGCGCGGCGTGAAGCGGTCCGCTCCCGTCACCTGCATGACAGACGCGGAACGTGATGCCTCCCGCGCGAAGATCTATGCCCTCCAGACCGACTCCGGACTGGCAGCGGCCCTGGCGGACAACAAGGCAATCGCCGTCCAGTGCGCTGCACAGACGGGCCCCGTGCTGGGACACATCGACACCGTGAGCGCGGCCAAGGACCTGGACGTGCTCCGCGCCGTGGTGAACGACACCAAGCTGAACTACCTGGGCTACTCCTATGGCACGTTCCTGGGTTCCACCTACGCCTCGCTCTTTCCGGACAACGTGGGCCGGATGGTCCTCGACGGAGCCCTCGATCCGTCGATCAGTAATGAGGACCTGACCAGCGGGCAGGCCCGCGCGTTCGAGAAAGCACTCCACAGCTACGTGGCCAACTGCCAGCAGCAGGGCAAGTGCCCCCTGAGCGGGGATGTGGACTCCGGAGTACAGCAGATCCGGGATCTCATCGCCGCCATCGAGCAGACACCCCGCACCGCGAAAGACGGGCGCCTGGTAAATGCCACCATGTTCGTCAGCGGGCTCATCACCCCGCTTTACAACGACCAGAGCTGGCCCGCCCTCACCCAGGCACTTGAGGCTGCGATGTCCGGAGACGTCAGCCTCATGCTCCGGCTTGCCGATCTTGGGGCAGACCGCGGGCCCGACGGAAAGTACACGTCCAATTCGACGTTCGCGTTCAACGCGATTAACTGCCTTGACTACCCCATGGTCTCCGACACCGCAGGCATGCGTGCCGAAGAAAAGCGGCTGGAACAGGACTCCCCCACCCTCGGCTACTACTTCGCCTACGGCGGGACCACCTGCGCTGACTGGCCCTACAAGAATGTGCGTACGCCCGCTCCTGTGGAATACAGCGGAAGTTCACCCATCGTGGTCGTCGGCACTACGGGTGATCCAGCCACCCCTGTCGACTGGGCGGCGTCGCTGCGCAAGCAGTTGGGGAATGCGTCGCTGCTGACCTGGCGGGGTGAAGGGCATACCGCTTACGGGCGGGCCAACAGCTGCCTGGAGGACGCGGTGGACAACTACCTGGTTGGCGGCAAAGTTCCGGCCGACAACACGGTCTGCTGACTACTCCAACGGCTTGCGCCGGCCTCATTTTGACCGGGGCGAGGAGACTCTATTAGAGTTGACTCTTGCATGAAGGGACCGGCTCCGCCGGGAAACTTCATGCGGTGCTTCCTTAGCTCAGTCGGTAGAGCGTTTCACTCGTAATGAAAAGGTCATCAGTTCGATTCTGATAGGAAGCTCGGGATAAACCCCGGACAGCCCCTTGTTTTAGGGGTTTCCGGGGTTTTTCGCTGGTTAACGGGCGGCCTTCAAATGAAGGCTGGACGCACTTACGGCACCGTTTCGCCTCCCTTCGCTCGCCGTTTCCATTGCGATGTGCCCGCGAATGCCATGCCCTGGATAGTTCCAGGCCACGGGAAGAATTTACCTTCGATACCGTGGCTCGGTCTCTCCTTAAGCCTCGGGCACGGAAGAGCTCAGCTCAGTACCAGTTGTTGGACACTTCGTGATCCCAGGCTCCGCACGGGGAGCCATACCGCGCCGCGATGTATCCAAGCCCCCAGTTGATCTGGGTGCGGTAGCTGGTCAGCCAATCAGCTCCGGTGGACGAATACTTCTCCGGCGGAAGGGCCTGGGCGACACCGTAAGCTCCACTCGAGGGGTTTGTTGCGTTAGTCATCCAGCTCGATTCCTGATTCCACAGCTTGAGCAGGCAGGTCATTTGGTCCCCGCCCCACCCGTGCGCACCTAACTGGCTGGAAGCGTAAGCCTGTGCACCAGCGGGATCATTGACCGCCCCGCCGGGAATGTTCGGCAGCAGCACGTCTTCCTGGGGGCGGACCGGGGACGGGGCAGCCGGGGCAGCGGACTTGGCGGCCTCGGCCGCCGCTGCGGCTGCTGCTGCCGCCGCTTCTTCTGCTGCACGCTGGCGGGCGGCCTGCTGGGCCTCATAGGCGGCCTCGGCCTCGACCCCGGCACGGTAGTTCTCTTCAACGGCGGCGCTGGTGTCTTTCAAGGTGGCCAGCTGTGCATTGAGGGTGTCACTATGCGCCGTTTCCTCGGCCACCTTCTGCTGCGCGTCCCGTTGCGCGTCCTGTGCGGCAACAAGTTTTGATTGGGCGTCGTCGGCAAGCCGCTGGTTCTCCGCCTGCACCACCGCCTGCTGCGCATCCAGGGACGAGGCAACCGCCTCCGCAGCGCGCGAATTAGCGTAGAGATCGGTGGTCCGCTGGGTGACGATCTGCAGGACGTCCAGCCTCTGCAGCCCGTCCGGGCTCTGCAAGGTATTCATCACCGTCAGGGGTCCCAGGTCGTCTCCGCCTGACATGTAGTCCTGGGCCGCCAAGGCTCCTGCTTGCCGCTTCAGCTTTGCTGCAATTGCATGCGCCGTGTCTGTCTTGTCCTTGAGGGCGTTCAGTTTCGCGGTGGAGGCATCAAGATCATTGCGAGCCAGGGCGTAGGCCTGCCCCGCCTTGACCGCAGCGGCCCCGAGCGCGGAAGCCTGCTGCTCCAGTCCATTCAAAAGGTCGTTGATTTTTTGGATCTCGGCACTCTTGGCGTCGGCATTGTCTCTGGCGGCCTGGACGTCGGCCCACGAAGGGTAGCCGGAGGGCGGCCCATCGTCTGCGCTGGCCGTCGGCACGGCAGTGACCGCCAGCAGAGCGGCGGCCGTCAATGCCGCACAGATCTTGCTGGCGGATACTTTGCGCGTGAGTGTGAATCTGGGCATATCCCTCTGAGCCTACTGGGTTACCCAATCACAGCTGGTACCGTCCCGGGGTGTCGTACCCCGGGAGGCCCTCCCGATCACCGGCATTATCGCTGCCTGTACCCATCCTGGGCACCGGCAGGGGTACTTGGGGTGGCATATGAATAGCAGCAGCGACTTGTACTGCCGGCGGCCAAATCACCCCAGGGACTTGCATTCCAATTCCTAAGCATGCTTAGTATGGGTATAGCCGAATGCGAACGGCTACCAACCAGAGGAGGAAACACCATGGGATTGGGCGACAAGATTCAGAACGCCGCCGAGAAGGCCGGCGGCAAGGGCAAGGAAGCGGCCGGCAGCGCCACGGGCGATGAAAGCCTGAAGGCCGAAGGCCAGGCCGACCAGGCCAAGGGCGACGTGAAGCAGGCCGGCGAAAAGGTCAAGGACGCCTTCAAGGACTAACAGGCATACCGGGAAAGGCGCGCTCAGCGAACGGGGCGCGCCTTTTTCGTGCCCGGCTTCCGACAGCCAGCTGGCTGGGCTACGATCCCATCAACCTTGGAAGCGGCCGGGGTTGAACTGTTTGGGGGAACAAAGTGAAACGCTCCACCGGCTTTGGGCACATCCGGCACGGGAGACGGGCAGTAGGACTGGGCGTCGCGGCTTTATTGGCTTCGGCAACACTTTCGGGGTGTACAACAGCCTCTTCCATCCAGGCGAGCCCCTCAGCAGCACCGGTCAGTCCGCTCCCCATCTTCGGCCTCATGAGCGCCGTCTTCGCGATCCTCACCGTCGCGCTAGGTGTCCTGGCGGCATATGCCCTGGTCCTGCTCATCATGTTCCTGCGGCTGCGTATCGCCGAACTCAGGCGGGCGGCGCCGCCCAAGCACAGGCCCCAGGACTGACGGCTGCCACGACGCGGATCAGGCGCCGGCCACGAACCCCGAATGGGCGCAGCTGTACCGCCAGGGTATTCCTGCCTCTGATTCCTCTTCGGTCAGCTCGACCGCAGCCTGCCACGGCCAAGGAGGAGGACGGCGACCACCATGCCGATGACGGCGCCGATCAATGTTTCAAGTCCGCGGTCCATGATCAGGGTGCCCGGATCCATCGGGTGCGCCAGGAATGTCATTATCAAAATCAGGGGTGTGAAGAACACCAATGCCAGGCCGTAGTGCCGGGTCATGAACAGCTCGGAGGGGAACTGCAACGCGGCAACGCATACCACCAGAAGCACTGCGGCCGGGTGTTGGTACAGGATCAGCGCCGTTACGCCAAGGCCCAGGAACGTCCCCAGGATGCGATTGAGTCCACGACGGATACGGCCGGCAAAGTCTGCGCCGGCAAGGGGTACAGCAGCGGCAGCCATAGCCCAATACCCATGGCCGTCACCGGTGAGTTGTCCAGCGGCGCCGGCCGCACCGACCGCCAGGATGTAGGCCAGGGCGTGAAGCAAGGCTACGCGCAGCCTTGCCCCTCGCAGCACCGGCACAACCCGCCGGACCCCGGCCTCCCAGGACGGCCGTCGACGCGCCCAGCCGGCGAAACCGACCGCAACCGAGAACGCAGCGGCTACTGCTGCCACCGCGACAACGTCCAGCACCGGGGCTATCGGCGGAACTGACGCGCAGGCACCGAGGGCGAAGATGCAAAAGAAAGGGCCGACGGGTTTCAGGTTTGCCCGGTCCGCCGCCAAGGACGCGACCCCGGCGGCCAGTGGCTCAACGGCCAGGAGTCCCAGCGGACCGGCATGCGTTGCTGAAAGCACAGCCCCCACCGTGACCCCGGAGACGAGCAGGACTGCAGCCGTCAACTGGTGGAAGAGGCGCAGCTGGTGGCGTTCATCCCTTCCGTACATTCCAGTGAAGGCGCCGAAGACTGCGTAGATGGAAAGGTCCGGGCGCCCCATGGCCAGCAGGACTATCAAAGGCACCGCGACGCTGACCCCGACCCGGAGCGCCGCAAGATGATCGTTCGTCGCCGAACTGAGTGCAAAGTATTCGCCAGGAAACCTTGCCGCGCGCCGCGCCATACCTCTGCAACTCCTCGCTGTTGGCCGATGACCGGCCCCGCGCGGGCAGCCAATCCGTCAGGTCAAACCTACCCGGGCGCACTCCGGGTTAGACCGTTCCATCGCAAATGTAACCAAGCTCTCCCCCATGACCGCCCGGCCCAGCCGTTTCTCCGTTCGGATGCATGAGCAAAAGTGGCTGGGCGAATACCCGGCCTCTTGGCGCGTGCTCAGACGTTGCGCTCGTTGACCTTTGACCGGATGAAGTCCTGGTCCTCCCGTGAGATCGGCGCCTCTCCGTGGAGGCCGGTGGGAAGGTTTTCGCCTGTCTCTTTCGAGATGACTGCGGTGATTGTCCGCGGGAGTATCTGGCAGCCCGGGTTGTCCATGAACCACTTCCGGGTGGCAGGGTCGAGGTGGCCCCAACGATCTTTGAGATTCATTGCCTGGCACTGTCTCCTTTGCTCTCCTCCCGGGGCCCACAACTCCGGGAGTGGGCGCTCTGCCCGTTCCAACCCACAAGTAAACCCGGCCGGCAATGAGACGCACAGGGGCAAAAGTCCCGGTCTCCACGAACTCCAGTGGTCCTGCACCATCCGCTCAGCGTGCCCACGCAAAACGAACGAGATCCGCGGCGGCGCCCCGGCATCCACAGCGGGCAAGGAATCCCCAAACGGTGGCGAAAAGCCTTTGTTACACACGACGCCCCGGGTTCAGGCCAAGGTTCAGCAAACGGCAAGGCAGCCGGGGTATCCTCCCCACATGACCCCCCGCTTTCAGGCTGCTGTTCGGCGCCCAGACGCAGAACCGCCTGCACCGGGCAACGCACCCAGGCACCTTGGCCAGGACGGCAAAGGACCTGGCCGCAGGGCAGTCCTCCTGGCAGCCGTGCTGACATTATCGTCAGCCGTCCCGGACCTTGAGCCGCACCCACAGCAGGGACCGGAAGCACAGGGAGGAGCGGGGGAATATGACAACACTGCGGTCTCTTCGCCGGTCCTGGATACCGGACCCGACGGCGATTCGCCTGCACCGGCCCGTTCCGCGCCCCCGGCGGCATCGCGGGCGCAGATCGTGGACGCCTTTGGCAAGCGCCCGGCCCGCTACTGGGGCCTGGAAGCCCCCGGCGTTCTCACACGGTTACCAGCCTCACCACAGGGAATCGCCCTCACCTTCGATTTTTGCGGTGGTCCTGGCGGCAGCAGCCTCGACCAGGCACTGCTGGACACCCTGCGCCAGCGCCACATCCCCGCAACGCTCTTTCTGAATTCGCGGTGGATCAGTGCCAACCCCGCCGCGGCCCGGCAGCTGGCAGCCGATCCGCTCTTTGAACTCGCGAACCACGGCACCTCCCATAAGCCGCTGTCCACCACAGGCAACACGGCCTACGGCATCCCGGGCACAAGGAACGCCGGGGAAGTCTATGACGAGGTCATGCCCAATGACGGCGTGCTGGCCGGCATCACCGGCACGCGTCCGCGATACTTCCGGCCCGGCACGGCGTTCATGGATGACGTCGCTGCAGACATCCTGAAGGCATTGGACGTCAAGCCAGTGGGCTTCAGCGTCAACGGCGATGGCGGTGCAACCTACCCGGCCCCGGTCGTCGCCAGGGAAGTGGGAAAGGCCAAGCCCGGAGACGTGGTGATATGCCACGGCAACCATCCCAGCGGCGGAACGGCCGAGGGCGTGAAACAGGCCGTGGACAAGCTGCTGGCGGGAGGAATGTCCTTCACCCACCTGGCCTGAGAACGTCCTGCGGGTCCGGTGGCGGGCCACAGGCTGATCCGATACGTTGAAAGTGAAGCCCTGCCCATCAGCGGTGGATGCCAGGCCACGGTCCTGCTGCTGCCAAACGTTAGGAATTCCCCATGCCGGAACAGCAGAACATCCCAACGACCGGCTGGGTTCCTGCCTGGGCCGATCTCCAGGAACGTCCGGCCGAAGCGGCCAACCACGGGTTCGCCGTCGGGACCGGCGCGGAGCAGTCGTCCGAAGGCCTCGAGTACATAACGGGCTGGCCGGCCCCGGGCGCGGAGGAGCTTGCAGCCAAGGCTGCGGCCGAAGGGATGCGCCTCACCCTGGTTACCGCTGAATCCGGCCTCACGGACGGTCCGGCCCCCGAGGGCCTCACCCCGGTGTCCGAGCTGGTGCTGCTCATGGCCCCCACGGCGGAGCTGATCACGGGTGTGGAGTTGCCCGAGAATGCGCAGGTGGCGCTGGCACCCATGGAGACGTTCGACGCCGTCGAAATCACCCTCTTTGACCGCCCGGTGGCACGGGGGCGCATCCAGGTCCGGGACGATTTCGCGGCGGTGGCCATCGGGGAGCTGCCCGAGGGGCCGGAAAAGGAGACGCTGGAACGGGCGCTCTTCGCGGCCATGGCCGAGGAGGCCTTCATCCACGGCTCAGAGTACCTGCACATGGTGGTCGGGCAGGAGGCCGCGGCGTCCTACAAGGCGTCGGGATGGACGGCGGCGGCCCGGCTGGTGAGTTTCGAAAAGAAATAACGACGGCGGCGGCCCGGCCTCCGCAGCCCGGGCCGCCAGGGCGTCATGGCAGGAACTAGTAGGGCCTGCCCACCACTACCTGCGACGGGCTATGGGTGACGTAGCCGTTTGCCCAGGAGAACAGTGCCCGGACTTTTTGCTGGAAGCCCGGGAGCAGGGCAAGGTGGACTGCCAGCCACGATACGAATGCCAGCGGGCCCTGCAGCTGCAGGCGCCGGCGGCCCAATTCCGCCACCGCTGCTCCGCGGCCCACCATGGCCATGTACCCTTTGTCCCAGTACCGGAAGGGCTCCCGGACGCCGCCGGTCAGGTCCGCGTAAATGTTGCGTGCAGCCCACTTTCCCGACTGCTGGGCCACCGACCCCAGCTGGGGAAGTTTGTTACCGTCGGCATCGGTGATGTTGGCGGAGTCGCCCAGAACGTAGACGCCCTCGAGGTCAGGTGCGGTCAGGTCAGTCTGCACGTCCACACGGCCGCCCCTGCCCTGCTTCAGGCCCGACTCGGTGATGATCCGGCCAGCCTGGAGGCCCCCCGCCCACACAACGATCCGTGCAGGGATGACGGTCCCGTCCTTGAGCGTCACTCCGTCGGTGCGCACTTCACCCACTGGCTGGCCCATATGCAGCTGGACCCCTAGTTTGGTCAGCCGGTCGCGCGCATAGGCCTGCGACTTCTCCGAAAAAGCAGCCAGCACGTTGGGGACCATGTCCACCAGGTGGACATGGCAGCGGGCTGCCAGCCCCGGTGAGAAGTACTTTGGCACGAGGTACTTGACGTTCTCCGCCAGCGCCCCGGCAGTCTCCACGCCGGTGGGGCCTCCTCCCACCACGATCACGTCAGCTTCGGCGGACGGCTCGCGATCGGCCTCGTCCAGGGCTGCGGTGATGGCAGCGCTCAGCCGCGTTGCGTCGGCCACTGAGTACAAAGGATAGGCGTGCTCATCAGCGCCGGGGGTGTTGAAGAAGTTCGGCACCGCCCCCGTGGCGATGACCAGGATCCGCGCGCGGTAACTGGACCCGTCCGCGGTGGTGACCGTCCGGTTGGCCGCGTCAATCGCGGTCGCTTCCGCAGTCAGGACGCGGACGTTATTGATCCTGCGGAACTCCGACCGGAGTGGCCGGGTGACTGCGGAAACACCAATCTGGGATGCAGCCACTTGGTAAAGGAGCGGCTGGAACTGCTGGTAGTTGTTCGCGTCGAGCAGCAGCACCCGGACGCCCTTGCGGCCCAACTCCTCAGCCGCCGTCTTTCCCGCGAAACCGCCGCCAACCACGATGACCTGGTATGAATCGTCCATTCGAGCAACATACCCCTCCCAGCCGGTGAGTAACAGGGGCCCGGGGCGCTGCGCCACCTGGACGTTCACCGGGCTGCAGGCGCGGAAGCCTGCGGGGCCCCCGCCCGGCGGGCACCTAAGATGGCGGCATGGAAGACGAAGCCCTGGCGGACATTGCCGACCGCCTGTATGCCGGGGCGCTGGAGAACTTCGTGTCCGCCCGTGCCGCCGCGGCCAAGGAGGTGGCACGCCGGGACAAGGATTTGGCGGCGGCGGTCCGCGGCCTGCCAAAGCCGTCCGTCGCCGCGTGGGCAGTGAACATGCTTGCACGGCGCCGGCCGGACGTTCTGGCGGGGCTGGGCGAACTCGGGGAACGGATGCGGTCAGCCCAGGACTCGCTTGATGCTCCCGCCCTGCGTGAGCTGGGCCGTGAACGCCGCACCATGCTCGCCGACGCCGTGGACACCGCCCGGTCCGTCGCCCGGGAACAGGGCCGGCCCATCAGCGACACGATGGCTTCCGATGTCGAGGAAACCCTCCGGGCCCTGACGGCAGACCAAGGCGCGGCCAGCGCCGTCGGCAGCGGGTGCCTGTTGAAAGTCCTCTCTGCGGACGGCGTCAATGACGTCGACCTGGAAGGGGCGGTTGCCCTCCCCGGGCTTCCAGCGCCGTCCACGGAAGACGCGGGCACTGCCCGCCGGGCCCCGGGGACAACAGCGCCAAAGACAACTACGTCCAGGGGGCCAGCGGCAAGGGAGCCGTCGGCAAAAACGCGGACGACGGCGGTCCCTGGACCGGAACCGAAACCAGGCAAGCCCCGGCTTGAGGCCGTCCGGCAGACTCCGAGGGCAGCCTCACCGCCAGCGCTGGAACGGGCCAGGGCGGCCCTGGCGCAGGCGCAGGCCGACGAAGGAGAGGCATCCCGGCTGGCCGCTGAACTGCAGGAGCAGGAAGAACAAACCCGCGGCAGGATTGTGGAACTGCAGCAGGAGACCGCGGAGCTGCGCGCCCGGCTCAAGTCAGCGGAAGAAAGCCTGGAGCGCGCCCGCAAGCAGGTCGCGGGCACCTCCGCCGAAGCGAAACAGGCGAAGCGTGCGGCAGAAAAAGCCAGCCGCACAGCCATGCTTGCGCGGGAGAGGGTACTTCGCCTGGACAGGCGGTGAAGTCCCTTGGCTCCGGTCCGGAAACCCTCTCGCCCTGGACGCCGCCCGGATTTACTGTTGACCTATGGATGCCGCAGCAACCCATGCTTTCGCAGTACCACCTGTTTCAGTCCACCGCCCCACAACGGCCGCTGAAGACGTCGTCACCCTCGCGGCCGGTGTCTGGCTCCTGGCCGGCACCTATGTTGACGGCTGGGCCCACAACAACCTCCGCGGGCTCGAGACCTTCTTCACCCCATGGCACGCGATCCTCTACTCGGGCTTTGCAGCCTGTGCCGTATGGATCGCGGCCCTCACCTGGCGCCGGCACGCCCCGGGCACCCCGTGGACGGAAGCCGTTCCCGCCGGATACGGGGCTGCGGTTGCCGGCGTGGCTCTCTTCCTGGCATCCGGGCTGGGTGACTTCGCCTGGCATTCGGCATTCGGTATTGAACAAAACATCAGTGCCCTCTTCAGCCCGTCCCACCTGGGGCTCGCGGCAGGCGGATTCCTCATTCTCGGCGCCCCGTTCTCCGCGGCCTGGAACGCTCCCACGCGGCCATGGCAACAACTCATCCCCGCCGCGGTGAGCGCCATGCTCGCAGGAATGGTTGCAGCGTTCATCCTGCAGGAGTTCGCCGTCTTCGCCCGCCACGGGCTGATCCAGACGTACGCCGCCACAGGAGGGGCACAGCCCACGGTGACCGGCCCGACGTCGTCAAGCATCATGGTCTCGCTGGCAACGTTCCTCGTCTCCACGGTGGCGCTCTTCGTTCCGGTCCTGTTGCTGTCGCTGCGGTGGCGCCTGCACGCCGCGGTACCTGCCGCCATGGTGCTGCTCCCCTCCGCAGCCCTGCAGACCATGGTGGCGCTGCGGGACGCCTGGCTTGTCCCGACAGCCCTCGCCGGTGCCCTCCTGGTGGGCCTGGTGTGGGCTCTGGTGCGTCCGGCTCCCGACCGCCGGGGAAGGATCATGGGCGCCGCAGGCCTCTGCCCCATCGTGTTCTGGGGGCCCTATTTCGCAGGGGTGGCGATCCATGACGGCGCGCTCAGCTTCCCGCCTGAAATCTGGAGCGGAACGCTCGTGTGGACGGGGCTTGGGATGCTCGCCTTGGCTGCGCTCACGCTGAAGGTGCGGGGAACGGCAGTCCCCGGCCCGGCACTTGAAGAGGCCCGCTGATCCAGGCTTTACTGGCCCCCGACATGCCAACACGCGGCCCTGGTTCCACAGAATGTCAGACCCCGGTTGCAGACTGGATTCATGGAAAACCAGGCAGTACAGGAATTTCACGTAACGTACTTTGACGCCGATTGTGGCCGGGCCCGTTCCGAGGTCTTTGAGACGCTGGAGGAGGCGGAGCGCTTCGCCTGCCGCCACTGCCATGGCGAAGACAGCTGGGCCGTGGTGGACGCAATAACCGTGGAGCACATCCGGGCGGCTGCCTGAGCTCTCGCCGGAACGCCCTCCGCGGGTCCAGGACCCTTAACGGCGGTCAGCCTGTGCTGACCGGCGGTGGCCGGCAGCACAGGCTGACGTTGGTTTGGCGGCGTATACCGGCCGGTTGGGCCGGTGCCGCCGTCGCGGCCTAGGCGAAGTCGGAGACCGCGGGATCGGCACCGATGCGGCCTTCGCCGCCGGCGGTCCGGTCCAGGTTGTTGATGGCTTCGACATCCTCGGCGTCCAGGGACACCTCGAGGGCTGCGAAGTTCTCCTTGATGCGTGACTCGGTCACGGACTTGGGAATGACCACGTTGCCGATCGCCAGGTGCCAGGCGATGACTACCTGGGCCGGAGTGGCCTGGTGCTTCTCGGCGATGGATGCGATGGTGGGGTCCTTCAACAGCTCGCCACCCTGCCCCAGCGGGGACCAGGCCTGGGTCAGGATGCCCTTTGAGGCTGCGAACTCACGCAGTTCGCGCTGGTTGAAGTACGGGTGCAGCTCAATCTGGTGGATGGCCGGCACTACGCCCGTTTCGTCGATGATGCGCTGCAGGCCCTCGACGGTGAAGTTGGAGACGCCAATGGACTTCACGCGGCCGCGCTTCTGGAGCTCGATCAGCGCCTTCCAGGTGTCAACGTACTTGTCCTGCTTGGGCTGCATCCAGTGGATCAGGTAGAGGTCCAGCGTTTCCAGGCCCAGCCGGTCCATGGATTCCTCGAATGCGGCGAGGGTCGACTCGTATCCCTGGTCCGCGTTCCACAGCTTGGTGGTGATGAAAATCTGCTCCGGCGACAGGCCCGAGCCGGCGATGGCGCGGCCCACGCCGGCCTCGTTGCCATAGATCTTTGCCGTGTCGATGTGGCGGAAGCCGGCTTCGAATGCCTGGCGGACAACCTTTTCAGCCACGTCGTCCTCAACCTGCCACACACCGTAGCCGAGCTGGGGAATCGTG
>Ga0308158_10001196_pt1 | contig 29277 bp, 28 predicted proteins | sample PhyBR2_FD_201038 | JGI IMG/M metagenome (GOLD analysis project Ga0308158, IMG submission 201038) | Phyllosphere microbial communities from UC Gill Tract Community Farm, Albany, California, United States - DLSLB.R2 | ecosystem: Host-associated > Plants > Phyllosphere > Unclassified | place: USA... | reverse complement strand
TACTGGACCAAAGAGGTTTTGACAAACGAGGGGAAGAAAAGTTCCGAAAATAACGCGAAACCTTGCGCCAGCGCTAAACGGACGTCAGCGCAGCTGCATTGCCTGTGCTGCGGCCCAAACCTGCACCAGCGAAGCGCAGACGGTCAGAACGACGGCCTGAGCAAAACGGGCGGCGCTACCGGGCTGATGCCCGGCAGGCACCGCCCGCATTGGGTACGACTTGTTCACCTGATCAGGCCAGCGCTTCCTTGGCCGCCTCTTCCGGCGTCAGGCCATCGTAGAACTGGTCGGTAAACCACTCGACCTGCTCTTCGATATGATCCTGCGCCTGCGCCAGGGTGGCGCCACCGGCAACGAGGAAACCTTCGACCTCGATGCACCAGTTGATCAGTTCCAGGGTTTCCGGATCGAGTTCTTCTTTCTTTGCCATCTTGCTTCCTCATCTTGCATGCGCTATCGCATCGATAGCCGACAGTGTAGCAGTTTCGCTGCTGCCGGCCCATGCTGCCATCACTGGCTGTTGCTGCCAGCCACAACAGGCTTGCCATCAGCCTGCGCTGCGCCCTGCTCCGGATACAGCACCACCTGCACATAATTGTTCATGTCCAGGTAGCGCTGCGCGGCTTGCCTGATGGCCTGCGGCGTGATGGCACGCACGCGCTGCTCGAAGCGCAGGATCTGGGTCGGATCGCGCTCCTGCGTCACGCTGCCCATCATCTGGCTCATCCAGTAGCTGTTTTCGCGCATGGATTTTTTCTGGCGCGTGATCCAGTTCAGCTTGACCTTTTCCAGGTCGGCTGCGCTGGGCCCCTGCGTCTTCATCTTGTCGATTTCGGCAAAGGCTGCCGCTATCACCTTGTCGACATTTTCCGGGCCGGTCGGCAGCGACAGGCCCACCGTATAGTGGCCATAAGGGTGCTTGCCCATGGCCGTTTCAAAGCCGCCGCCATAAATCATGCTCATCTTCTCGCGCAGCACCTCGATCACTTTCAGGTTCAGCACTTCGCCCAGCGCCTGCAGTACCATCTTCTGCTCGTCGGAATACTGCACGTCGCCGGTAAAGCTGATCGAGATATTGCTCTTCGGCTCGCTTCCCATATAAACGGCTTTTTTCACCACGCCACGGACCGGGCGCAGCCCCAGGTCGCGGTAGGCATGGACCACTTCGCCGACCGGCAATGTGCCCAGGTAGGCGGCCAGCAGCGGCTTGATTTTCTCGACATCAAAACTGCCGGTAAAGAAAAACGTCATGTCGCGCGCGCTGCCAAAGCGCTCGCGGAAAATATCGAGCGCACGGTCCAGATCGACCTTGCCAAAATCTCCGGGGCGCGGTACGCCGTCTATGCGCGGCGAATCGCCGAACATGGTGTGCTGGATGGTGTCGTAGAACACGGCGTCTGGCTGCAGCAGAGTATTTCTGGCCAGGTCCTGCTGCTTGCTGACAAACGACTGGAACAGCGCCGGGTCGCGCCGCACCTGGTGCATGTACAGATACACCAGCTGCAGCATGGCCTCCACATCGGCACTGCTCGATGAGCCGCCAAAGCCTTCGCTCAGTTCACCCAGCGAGGCGCCCACGTTGACGGTCTTGCCGGCCATGACCTTTTGCAGGTCGGCTGGCGCCAGGTCCTTCAAACCCATATTGCTGACAATCGCGCTGGCATAGCGGGCGTTGTAGACATCGGCGTCGCCATACAAGGACTGCCCGCCAAAGCGCGTGGCGCCCATCAGCACCTGGTCGTTCTTGAAGTCGGTCGGCTTGAGCAGCACGCGCACGCCATTGCCAAGCTTCAGTTCGGTCACGCCGATGGCGCTGTTCTTCGTTTCGCTGACGATGGTGCCGCCGGCTGGCGGGCCGTCCATCAGTTTGCTGTCGACCACTTTTTCCAGCTTCGGTGCGACCTTTTGCTGCTCGGCCTGCGCCACCGCGTCGAGCAATTGCTGTTCGGTTGGCACCGGCTTGTCACCGGCCTTGGGCTCGCTGCCCATGAACACCACCAGCTTTTTCTGCTGGTCGGGAATCACCTTGGCCACCGTCTCGTTGATCTCCTGCAGGCTGACCTGCGGCAGCAGTTCGCGCGCATACATCAGTTCGTTTTCTATGCCCGGTATCGCTTCCTTTTCCAGGAAATTGCGCGAGTATTCGGCCACGAAAACGGCCGAATCGGACTTGTCGCGCTCGTTGTAGGCGCGCTCGTAGTTACGCAGCATGTTCTTGCGTGCACGGTCCAGCTCATCCTGGCTGAAACCGAAGCGGCGCGCACGCTCGTCCTCGCGTATCAGCGCATCGATGGCCGGCTTCACGCCGCCCTTGCCCACCAGCGCATAGGCGCTGAACGACTCATAGCCGCGCACCAGCTTGCCCATGCTGCTGCCGCCCTGGATAAACGGCGGATCGGCCTGCTGCGTCAGTTCCTGCATGCGTGCGCTCAGCATCTGGCCGTACAGATTCTCGATCATCTGGCGCCGGTAGTCGGCAATCGTCACCGGTTCCTGTGCCGGGCGGATCGGATAGCGGATAAAGACTGTATCGTCGGTCGCTTCCTTGTCGGTAATGACCAGCGCTTCGGTCTGCTCGCGCAGCGGCACTTCGGCGTAGGTGCGCGGACGCGGCTCGGCCGGGTTTTTCAGCTTGCCGAAATGCTGGCGTATCATTGCCTCGGCCTGTTTCGGCTCGACATCGCCAACCACCATCACGGCCATCAGGTCAGGCCGGTACCAGTCCTTGTAGAAACGCTTGATGGTGTCGGGCTTGAACGTTTTCAGCACCGACTCCTTGCCGATCGGCATGCGCTCGGCATAGCGCGAGCCGTTGAGCAGCTTGGGATAGAGCACCTTGTTCATGCGGTCGCTGGCGCCCTTGCCCAGGCGCGCCTCTTCGAGCACGATGCCGCGTTCGCTGTTGATATCGGCCGGATTGAATTTCAGGCCATGCGCCCAGTCTTCGAGCACCAGGAAACCTTTTTCCAGGTTGCCTTTCCGGGTGGTGGGAATCGGCAGCACATAGACCGTTTCGTCGAAACTGGTATAGGCGTTCAGATCGGCGCCAAACTTCACGCCGATCGACTGCAGGTAGGAAATGAGCTCATTGCGCTTGAAATGCGTCGAGCCATTGAAGGCCATGTGTTCGGTAAAGTGCGCCAGCCCCTGCTGGTCGTCGTCTTCCAGGATCGAGCCGGCCTTGACGACCAGGCGCAGTTCGACTTTCTGGGCCGGACGGGCATTTTTCTTGATGTAGTAGGTCAGGCCGTTGGGCAGCTTGCCAACGGTGACTTCAGGGGCGACCGGCAAGGTGTCGCCAAGGCGGATTTCTGCTTGCGCCATGCAGGCGCAGGCCAGCAGGACAGCGCCGGTCATCAGGCGCAAAGGGCGCAGCGTTGTGCTCAGTCTCGTGCTCAATTTCATTTATTCTCATAGGTAAGATGCGATGGCCACACCTTACACCGAATTGCTGTTGCCGCGATTAAAATCAGCTTAGGGTGCTAAGCCGGAAGCGTTCAGCTGTGCTACAGTACTGCCGCCGGTTATGTAACCGGCACAACCATACGTCTTCGGGGCGGGGTGCGATTCCCCACCGGCGGTAAGACCGGCAACGGTCAAGCCCGCGAGCGCCTCCTTCCCCGGGAGGGTCAGCAGATCTGGTGTGACTCCAGAGCCGACGGTATAGTCCGGATGAAAGAAGATGTGCACCAGTCCAGTGGTCCGCTCGCCTGCGCGATGCGGTCTGCTGCGCCTATGTGCTTGCCCTGCAGCGTTTTTCGCCCATGCGAGGAGCGTTTCACCCATGTTAGTCAATAGCTACACCCTGCAATCGAATGACCTTGAAGGTCGCATCGAATCAGCGCTGGCCGCCATGCGCGCCGGCGTGCCCGTGATCCTGCTCGACGATTTCGACCGTGAAAACGAAGCCGACCTGATCCTGGCAGCCGACAAAGTCACCAATGAAACCATGGCCCTGATGATCCGCGAATGCAGCGGCATCGTCTGCCTGTGCCTGGAAGCGGCCACCGTCAGCGCCCTGGAACTGCCGATGATGTCGCAGCACAACGGCAGCCGCTACGGCACGCCGTTTACCGTGTCGATCGAAGCGCGTGAAGGCGTCACGACCGGCGTGTCGGCCGCCGACCGCGTCACCACCATCCGCGCCGCCATCGCCGGCAACGCCAGACCGTCCGACCTGGTCAGTCCTGGCCACGTGTTTCCCCTGCGCGCCGCGCCTGGCGGCGTGCTCGAGCGCCGCGGGCACACCGAAGGCTCGGTCGACCTGGCGCGCATGGCAGGACTGCGTCCGGCCGGTGTGCTGTGCGAACTGATGAACCCTGACGGCAGCATGATGCGTGGCGACGATATCGAACGTTTTGCCGAGCTGCACGGCATGCCCATCCTGACCATCGAAGAACTGGTGGCCTGGCGCCAGCGCAAGCGAGCAAACTAGGCAGGCGTAGCGATGCCAGCTAGCGGCGCAATCCGGCGCAGTACCAGGGCTGCCGCCAGCGCATAGGCCAGGGCAACGGCTCCATACGCAATGCTGATGCGCAGCGGCCAGCCCGGCGCCATCTGCAGCAGGCTGCCGGCCAGCGCCACGCCCACCAGCGCACCGATCTGGCGGTTGGCGTTCAGCGCCGCCGCCGCGCTATTGGCATGCTGCCTGCCGGCCACCTGCATCACGGTGGCCGTCATGGCCGGAATCGCAATGCCGATGGCCAGGTTCATCAGCACGGTCACCGGCACCAGCACACCATAGGGCAAGGCCTGCCGGCTGCTCCATTGCAGCGCCACCAGCAGCAAAGCCATGCCGGACGCAACCAGCAAACCGAGCAGCATGGGCCGGCGCGTGCCATGGCGCGCCGCCAGTCCACCTGCAAGAAAGTTACCCACTGTATAGGCCGCCATCATCGGCAACAGGCGCAAGCCCGCCTGCAGTGCATCGGCGCCGCTAGCGTGCTGCATATACAGGCTGAGCAGGAACAGCTGGCCAAACACGCAGAAATTGATCAGGAAGCCGACGCCGTTGGCCGCAGCAAAACTGCTGCTGTGAAACAGCTCAGGCGGCAACAAGGGGTGGCTGCCGCGCCGTTCACGCTGCAGCAGGGCAGCGCCAGCGGCCAGTGTCATGGCCAGTGCCAGCAGCACGGCAGGCGCCAGCCAGCCCAGTACCGGGCCTTCGATCAGGACGAAACTGAGTCCGGCCAGTGCCGCCACGCCCAGCGCATGGCTGCTCAGCGACAGCGCACGCGCCTGCTTCGGTGGCGCCGCCAGCAGCAGCTGCGCCATCGTAATGGCCAGCAAGCCGAGCGGCAAATTGACCCAGAACACGCTGCGCCAGCCAAACTGGTGCACGAGCAGGCCGCCCACCAGCGGCCCCGATGCGCCGGCCACGCCCACCAGCGCCGACCATGCACCAAGCATGCGGGTGCGCAGGGCCGGGTCTTCATAGCTGTGCGTGAGCAGGCTCAGCGAGCTGGGCATGAACAGCGCGGCGCCGGCCCCCTGCAGCAGCCGCGCCCCAGTCAGCGCCACGCCATCGGGAGCCAGACCGCACAGCGCCGAGCCGGCCAGGAAGATGGCCAGGCCGGCCTGGTAGAGCGCTTTCGGGCCGTAGCGGTCGGCCAGCGCGCCGCCTGCCAGCAGCAGCGCGGCAAACGTCAGCGTATAGCCATCGACCACCCACACCAGTCCCGTCAACGGCACCTGCAGGTCCAGCGCAATCTCGGGCAGCGCCACATTGACAGCGGTCACATCGAGCATGGCCATCACAAAGCCCAGCGCCAGCGTGAGCAGAACCGCAAAAGGCCGGCGGGAAGTTACAACAACAGTCATGGCTATCCTTGAAGCGCAAAGAAAAACACATTGTAGAAAGCTTGTTTGATGCAGTAAACGCCCATAAAATCGGCGCTCTGATGCAAAATTGCATCACCATCTGATCGCCACAAGTACAAGGAAACAACGATGGACTGGGATAACGCGCGTATCTTCCTGGCAATTGGCCGCGCCGGCACGCTGCGCGGCGCCGCAGCGCTGCTGCAGATCGACCAGGCCACCTGCGGGCGCCGCCTGACAGCACTCGAAAGCGCACTGGGCGCCAAGCTGTTCCTGCGCACGCCGTCGGGCTATGTGCCCACGCCGGCCGGCGAACTGGCGCTGGGCGCGGCAGAAGCCATGGAGCGTGCGGCCGACCGCCTGCAGCGTGAAATGCAGGGCGCCGACAAGCGCCTGTCAGGGCTGGTACGGATCGCCACCACCGACAGCATGGCCAGCCACTTCGTGATGCGCGCCATGCAGCGCCTGCATGCGGCCCATCCCGATATCCGCATTGCCCTGCATGTGTCGCCACAGCTGACCAGCCTGACGCGGCGCGAAGCCGACCTGGCCGTGCGCTCGGCGCGTCCGCAGGAGCCGGACCTGATCTCGCGCCACCTGATCAAGCGCAGCCTGGGCCTGTATGCTTCGGCCGCCTATCTGGCCGAACGCGGCGAGCCGCAGCGCGGCACGGCGCTGGCCGGCCATGACATCGTGATTTACCATCAGTCGGTCGCGGCGCGCCATGCCGACAGGATCGCCGGCGAGCCGGTGGCCAACGCGCGCGTGGCCATGGAAGTCAATACCGCGATGATGCTGCAGGAGGCAGCGCGAGCCGGCCTGGGCATCGTGGAGCTGGGCACGCACCTGGGCGACAGCGACCCGCAACTGGTGCGCATCTGGCCCGAACGGTCGCAGCCCTACGACGTGTGGCTGGTCATGCACAGCGACCTGGCGCGCTCGGCCCGCGTGCGCGCTGCGGCCGACGCGATTATCGCCAGCGTCGCCGAAACGCCGCTGCCGGCCAGCGGTATCGCGTAGCGTACGCTGCCGATGTTAAGATCGCATCATGACCCGTTCCGCCTCCCTGATCATCGGCCTGCACCGCCTGCACCGCACTGCCATCGGCTGGCTGCGCAGCTGGTGGAGCCTGCTGCATTTTTCCATCGTGATTTTTTCACTGGGCCTGTCGCCATCGAGCTATAACCGCGACAACCGCCCGCTGCTGGCGCACCGCCTGGTCATCAATACCGCGCCCAACCTGGTCTGGTTCAGCGTGGCCTGCGCGCTGGTCAGCCTGGTGCTGATCCGCATTGTGCTCGTGACGGCGCAAAGCTATGGCCTGTCGCGCTATGCGCTTGAAATGGTGGTGCGCGTGCTGGTGCTCGAACTCATTCCGCTGACGGCCGCCCTGTTCGTGGCGCTGCGCCTCACGCTGCCCGACGGCATAGCCTTTGCACAGATGCGCTCGACCGGAACCCTGGACAAGCTGCAAAAACAAAATGTGGACCTGCTGCGGCACGAATATTTTCCGCGCGTGATGTCGGGCATTTTTGCCGTCTGGATGCTGGCCATCTTCAGCTGCGTCAGCTCGCTGATCCTGGCCTACCTGGTGATTTACGGCTTTACGCCATGGGCGCTGCAGGGCTACACGCGCGTGGTCGGCCAGATCTTCAACCCGGCAGTGGTGCTGATCCTGATGCTCAAGGTGGTATTTTTCAGCTTTGCCGTGGCACTGATCCCGCTGGCGTCCTCGTATTATCCGCTTGAGTCCGGCCGGCGCCGCCGCCTGTTTGCCGCGCACGGCCTGTCCGAAATGCTGCGCCTGTTTTCCGTCATCCTGCTCGTTGAAGTTGCCTCCCTGATGGGCAACTACTACTGACCCTTTTATATTATTCGCCTGCCATGAGCCAGACTCCCACTCCCGACCAGACCGACATAACCGCGCCCGACGCGGTGCTGCCCGCACCGCCCCCGGTGCGCCACGCCGAACTGAAGGCGGCCATCCTGCTGATCTCGATGTTCGTGCTCATTGCCGGCTCGGTGCTCTACCTGATGTATGCACGCGGCGCCTTCGAGGCCACCCAGGTGCTGGTGCTGGCCACCGACGATTCGGACGGCGTGGTGGTCGGCGCCGACCTGACCTTTTCGGGCTTTCCGATCGGGCGCGTGCGGCGCATCGAACTGGCGCCGGACGGGCGTGCGCGGGTGATCGTCGACGTGCCTGAAAAGGACGCGCACTGGCTGCGCACCAGCAGCATCTTCACGCTTGAGCGCGGCATCGTCGGCGGCGCCAAGCTGCGCGCCTACAGCGGCATCCTGACCGACCCGCCGCTGCCCGACAAAGCCACGCGCGACCTGCTGGTGGGCGACATGGCCGCTGAAATTCCACGCCTGCTCGCCGCCGCCAAGGACCTGCTGGCCAATCTGGGCAACCTGACCGGCGCCGATTCGCCACTCGACTCGACCATGCGCAATGTGCAGGCCGTGACCGGAAAATTGAGCGGCCCGGGCGGCGCCATGGGCCTGCTGACCGGCGACGATGCGCAATCGAAACTGCTGGTCGAGCGCGCCAATGCGCTGCTGATAACGGCCGACCAACTGACGCGTCGCACCAGCACGCTGGTGGCCAATGCCGACCAGCGCGTATTTGGCGAACAGGGCGTGATGACCGACGCCCAGGCCACCATCGTGCAATTGAATGCGCTGCTGGCCGACACGCGCAGCAGCCTGAAAAAAGTCGATGCGGTGCTGGTCGAGGCGCAGGCCGTGGGCGCCAACGCCAGGGCCGCCACGGCCGACCTCGGTCCGCTGCGCAACGAAGTGGAAAGCAATCTGCGCAAGGTCGAACAGCTGGTCAACGAAATCAACCGCAAATGGCCGTTCAAGCGCAATCCGGAAATCACACTGCCATGAAAACACCTCAACTGACTGCAGCACTGGCCATCGTGACGGTATTGCTGGCCGGCTGCGCCAGCGGCCCACCGGCGCCGGACTGGAAAATGACGGCGCAAAGCTCGGTCGAGCGCTTTGAAGCGGCCTATCTGAGCGGCGACGTGCGCGTTGAGCAGGCCGAATTCGAGCGCGCCCGCACGCAGGTCGGATCCACCGGCAAATTCGATCTGCTGGCCCGCATCGAGCTGCTGCGCTGCGCTGCGCGCGTGGCCAGCCTGGATTTTGACGACTGTACGGCGTTTGAAACGCTGCGCAGCGACGCCGGCGACGCCGATCGCGCCTATGCCGACTATCTGCTTGGAAAGGTGACAGCTGGCCAGCTTGCACTGCTGCCCGAAGCACAGCGCGCACCGGCTGGCGCCGCAACAGATATGGCCGCCGCCGATGCCGTGGCGGCCATCAGGGAGCCGCTGTCACGGCTGGTGGCAGCAGGTGTGCTGCTGCGCACCAGCCGCGCCACCCCTGCCCTGCTCGACACGGCAGTTGCGACCGCATCGGACCAGGGCTGGCGCCGTCCACTGCTGGCCTGGCTGGGCGTGCAGCACCTGCGCTACGAACAGGCGGGCCAGCTTGACGCAGCGCAGCGCATCGCACGGCGCATGGACCTGGTGGAAAAAAGCGGCAAGCCTTTGTAGCTAGGCGCCAGCCTTGCCCGGACAAGGCATATCACGGTAGAAGATAAAGCCGCCCAGCCCGATCGACTTCGTCTCGGCTTTCACGCGGTAGACCAGCGCGTTCTTGTCGGCCTCGACACGCAGCAATTGCTGGTGCAGGCCGGTATTGGCATGCGCCTTGGCCAGCTGTGGCCAGGGCTTGAGTTCGAAGCGCAGTTCGGCAGTGGCCGCGTCATAGGACCAGCGGCCCGGATTGAAAAACGCAAACCCGCCGTCAAAGCGCAGGCTGCCATCCTTGAACTGGGTAATGCAGATGCCGGGAAACTCGGCCGGCGGGTTATACCAGGTCGCGGCCACGGCCGGGTTGGCCGGGATGGTGCCCGGCATGGCCAGGCGCGAGCCCGGGCCTCCCCCCTGGCTGGCGCAAGCGCTCAGCAATACCAGCCCGGCAGCGGCCACCAGCGTCCATATTTTATTCTGCATGCGCAACTCCGTTGCTTTATAGAACGCCTATAGTAAAACGGCAAGACGCTCCGCTCAAGGGGCTGGCGCACACAAGAGCGTAATTAACTGTTTTCCTGCACCCTGGCGGCCGCTTCGCGCAGCTTGTCCTTCTTGCTTTTGCGCGCACCCTTGACGCCGCCGTTGACGGTGTCGGTTGCGGCATGCACCGGCGCAGCTGCTTCGGTCGGCTCGAAACCGGCCACCACTTCACGCACGATGCGCAGGTCGTTGCGGTTTTCAATCAGGCGAAAATGCGCTTCGGTATCGGCGCTGACCAGGCTGATGGCCGTACCGCTTTCGCCGGCGCGGCCGGTGCGGCCGATACGGTGGACATAGTCGGCAGCGGAGCGCGGCAGGTCGTAGTTGACCACCGCCGGCAGGCCGGCAATATCGATGCCGCGCGCGGCCACGTCGGTGGCCACCAGCACCTGCAGACGGCCGGCCTTGAAATCTGCCAGCAGGGCGCTGCGCGTGCCTTGTGCAAATTCGCCATGAAAGGCGCCCACATGCAGGCCGGCGCGCTGCAGTTTGGCGGCCACATGTTCGGCTGCATATTTGGTGGCCACAAATACCAGCACCCGGTCCCACTGCTGCTGCAGCACCAGATAGCGCAGCAGCTGGGTGCGCCGTGAGGCATCGACCGTGATGGCGCGCTGTACGATATCGGGCTTGTCCTGCGGCTCGGACGCCACTTCGATGCGCACCGGATCGACCAGCAGGCTGGCCGCCAGCGCCTGCACGCTGTCCGGGAAGGTGGCCGAGAAGAACAGGTTCTGGCGCTTCGCTGGCAGCAGCGCCAGCACCGCTGCGATTTCCTCGGCAAAACCCATGTCGAGCAGGCGGTCCGCTTCATCGAGCACGAAGCGCGACACGCCGCCCAGCTTCAGCGCATTGTGCTTGACCAGATCGAGCAGGCGCCCTGGCGTGGCCACCACGATATCGGCGCCGCCACGCAAGTCCATCATCTGCGGATTGATCGACACGCCGCCAAACAGCACCGCAATCTTGAGCTTGACGGGCAGCGGCTTGGCCAGTGCATGCAGGCTTTGCCCCACCTGCGCGGCCAGTTCGCGCGTGGGCACCAGGATCAGCGCGCGCACCTGGCGCGGGCCGCTTGCTGGCGCCAGCAGCAGCTGCAGCAGCGGCAAGGCGTAGGCAGCGGTCTTGCCCGAGCCGGTTTGTGCCGCGCCCAGCACGTCGCTGCCGCGCAGCACGGCAGGGATGGCGGCGGACTGGATGGCCGTCGGCGCGGTGTAGCCGGCCTTTTCAACGGCGCGTACCAGGGCGGGAATCAGACCCAGTGAGGAAAATGGCATGGCGGGCCTTCTTGTTCTTGGAAAAGGCGCCAGTATAGCAATACTGCCTGGCGCCCAGAGCGCCTAGCGCCTCGGCGCCTGCTTCGGCATCTGGCGCACTGCATGGCCCTGTTCATCATAGCCCGGCATCGTGCGCCGGATCGCGTGCGAAAAATCGGCGTCATCATTGGCCTCGCGTGCGCGCGCCGTGATATGGCCGCCGTCGCGCAGCTGAGTGAAGGTCAGGCCCGGCACCAGCGCACCCACGTCATACAGATAGCGATCCAGGTAGCCCGAGGCCAGCAGCCGGTAGTCGAGCGGGAGGCCAGGCACGATGCGGCGCGCCATCTCGAAGACGATGGTGGTGCAGTTAGCCGTCAGCGTGTTGTAGAACTGCGGCTTGCGCTTCAGGGCGTCGGCTTCGTCCAGGTAGGCGAGAAACAGCGAGCGCATGGCCGCACGCGGCATCAGCACGCGGTACAGATGCATGTCTTCGCCGCGCGCATTGGTGCGCACGCGCAGGATATCGCGCTCGTCGGCGGCAATCAGGCTGGTCTCGAAATGCTTGAAAAAGCCGCCGATGGCGGAAAAGCTCTCGCCCTTTTCCTTGCGGATTTCAATTGAAAACGTCAGGAAGCGGCCATCGGCAAAGCCGAATGAGACCAAGGTGTGGGCGATCAGGGGGCCGGTCCAGTACGACAGCGCCGTATCGACCGTACGCAGCTCGTCCAGGTCATAGCTGCGCTGCTCCCACCTGACGGTGTAGTCGTCATCGCTGCGCCAGTCGAAATTGCGCACGTTATCGAGCGTGACGATATTGCCCTTGACGCTGCCCGTCACATTTCTGGCCACATCATCGGCCCAGCTGCGGTCCTGCGATGGGGCAATCAGGCTCCACCAGACCAGCAGCAGCACAAAGCCGACGCCATACGGCAACAAGGCGCGCGCACTGCCGCGCAGCCACCATAGCGCCACGCTGCCCACGCCCAGCACGGCCCACAGCAGCGCGCCGATAGTCTGCGCCGCCGCACCACCGTTCAGGTGGTACCACAGCGCCAATGCGCCCCAGGCAGCGCTCAGCACGATTATCAGGGAGGCGGCCAGCTTGCCCAGCGTGCCAAGAAAGGAAACAGTACGGTGTGATAAGAATGTCATGTGGCCATTATAAAGTTTTGTTGAGAGAACTGATCAATTGTGCGCTCCCGCCCGGCGATCTGGTTTATCAGGCGGGCGAATCGCGGTACACTACAATATTGCGTTATAGCAATTTACAGGGAGTACCGAGTGCTGGTCATACTAGGTTTTATTGTCGTGATTTTTTCCGTCTTTGGCGGCTTTGCCTTGCAGGGCGGCCATCTGGCGGCACTGTTCCAGCCGCTCGAGCTGCTGATGATCGGCGGCGCCGCCGTCGGCACTTTTTTCGTCGGCAACGACGCCAAGGCGATACGCGCCACGTTTTCCGCGCTGCCCACGCTGTTCCATACCTCGCAATATACCAAGGCGCGCTATATGGAACTGATGGGCCTGCTGTATGAGGTGCTGAGCAAGATCCGCAAGGAAGGCCTGATGTCGGTCGAAGACGATATCGAGGACCCGTACCGCAGCGCGCTGTTCATCAAATACCCGTACACGCTGGGCGACGAGCATATCCTCGAATTCATGACCGATTATCTGCGCCTGATGGTGTCGGGCAATATGGACGCCTACCAGATTGAAAACCTGATGGACAACGAGATTGAAACCCATCATGAAGACGCCGAGATGCCGATCCAGACCATCTCGCAGCTGGCCGACGCCATGCCCGCCTTCGGCATCGTGGCCGCCGTGATGGGCGTGGTCCATACCATGGCCTCGGTCGGCCTGCCGCCGGCCGAACTGGGCGTGCTCATTGCGCAGGCGCTGGTGGGCACCTTTATCGGCATCCTGCTGGCCTACGGCTTTATCGCGCCGCTGGCAAGCCTGCTGCGCCGCAAGCACCATGAAACGGCCAAGATGTACCAGTGCGTCAAGGTCACGCTGCTGGCCAGCCTGAACGGCTATGCGCCGGCGCTGGCCGTGGAATTTGGCCGCAAGGTCATTTCCGCCACCGAACGGCCTTCGTTCAGCGAACTGGAAAACCATGTGCGCGGCGTAAAGTCGCGCAACTAGGCGAGGCGGCCGGGTTTTACTGCTCAGGGCAGTCCGGCTCTTCCTCGTTATACAAGCTCATCGGTACTCGCAGGCCGTCCACTTCCAGCTCGCGCACACGTGGCGGCACCAGCTGGAACTGGCCGGCCTGCAGTTTTTCGCGCAGCGCCTTGCAGCGCAGGATATTGGCCGGCACCTGGCCGCGTGCGTACCAGCTGCCGCCTTCTTTTTCCGCCAGCAGCACCGATACCGCACGCGGATCATTGCTGATCAGCAGTACTTCATTCCTGCCATCGCCATCGAAGTCCAGCAGATAGGCATCGCACTGCTGCCCTGCCCGCTTCAGGCACGCCGGCAGGCGCCACGCTGGCGACACCTGGCTCCAGTCCTGGCTCAGAAAACTTTCAGGCAGGCGCACACCGGCCTGGCGCAGAGTCAGGTTGATGCTGATGTCGCTCAGGGCGCCCGTTTCGTCCAGGCGGTTTTCACGCAGCAGCATGGCCTGCGCACGCGCCTGGATAATCGCCGCTTCAGGGCCGGTGCGGCGGGCCTTGAGTTCTTCCAGCGCGGCCTGTCCATACTTGGCACCCTCGAAACGCAGATATTCGAAATCGAAACGGTCGGCACCCACCTTGCCGCTTTCCAGGCGCGCCATCTGGCTGGCTACCGACAGGCGCGCCGGATCGGCCAGCGGCGTAAACAGCGCGCACAGCACGGCCAGGCCGACAAAAGCGGTGGCCACATTGACGTTGGCAATCAGATGCAGCCAGTTGCCGTACTTGCTGGCCGCCCAGGCATAACCGGCGGCGTAGCAGGTGGCAATAAGCAGGCAGGCGCAAGCGACCAGGCGCTCGGCGCTCCAGCCGTGCGACATCACGCGCAAGGTGAGCGCATAGATGGCAATACCCACCAGCCATGGCAGCAGCAAACAGGCCAGGCGCGTACCCACGCGCACGCCGCGCGCCACGCCCAGCCCCACTTCGCCATTCTGGAACGCCGCGTTGATCAGCACCACCAGCACGCCGGCCATGCCCAGCAGCACCGAGGCTGCATGGCGCGTGGCCCACAGCCGCTCGAAACCGATAAAGGGCAGCGTCAGCAGAAAACTGGCCACCAGCACGGCAGCAATCGGCAGCAGCCACGACAGCAATACCAGCAGCAGCGTGCGGATGCCGCGCACGATCGATGGCCGCACATCGGTAATATGCATGGCGAACGAAAACGCAAAGCACAGCACCGGGATGACAAACCAGGCCTGGGCCAGCAATTGCTTCACGAACGTCAGCTTGACCAGCAGGAACAGCTGGCCACCGAGCCAGAAGACCAGGCACAGCACGGCCACGAACAGCAGCGAAAACAGCAGCTGGATGCCGAGCTTCCAGGCAATTTCAAAATAAGTGGGATAGCGCGCCACGCGCAACTGGTCCTGCGCGCTGGCCAGCACCAGCGCATGGGCCACGTACAGGCCCACCACGCAAAAACCGAACAGCTGCGCAGAAATCACACGCAGCGGTGCACCAGGCTTGTAGTTGCCCCAGATAACATGTTCGCCGCCGCGCGCCACATCGTGCAGCGCCAGCAGCGTCAATACCGTGCCGGCGCCCAGCATCCACAAGGCGATGCGCCTGATCGGCATATGGCCCAGGCTCGACACCAGCAGCACCGGCAGCAGCATGCAGCACAGCATCAAAGGTGCCAGCAGCGACGGCACCGTTGCGGGCCACGCCTTGTTCTGCGCGGCGCTGTACAGCCAGAACAGCAGCACGCCTTGCAGCACGCCGGCGAGCAGCCGCGTCACCGCGATGCGCGGCGCTACCACGGGATCGAGCAATACCGTATCTTGTCCAGTGGCAGCTTGCATAAAGTCCTTTTAGAGTCGTTCTGTCATCATACAGCGTGCATTATTGCATCTCGTCAAGCCTGCTTCAACCGCGCGCGCCAGCGGCAGACTTTGCAGCACGCCCCAGGCAAGTTCGGGCAGCAGGAACAGCCACAGCACCGGCTGCCCGGTTTCCACCAGCGCCCAGATCATCCACAGCGAAAACAGAAAGCGCGCCGCCGCATCGTAGCGGCCAAACCGCGGCTGCGGGTCGCTGATGCGCAGCACCGACCAGACCAGCACTACACTGCCCAGCAGGCTACCAACAAGCAGATGAAACGGCTCAAACAAAGGTAACGGCATGCCGCCCAGCGAGACGTTGAGATCACTTAAATGCTGGCGCAACAGCAACAGCGTCCATGGCGTGGCAAAGGCGCCCGTCATCAGTACATCATAGATCGCGCTGGCGCGCACCAGGCGCAAAAAGGCAGGCAAGGAAAACATCGGCAACTCCCGTGATTGAAAGCCGCCATGCTCAAGCGTGGAGTACACTCCAGGGTCAAGCATTTTTTCTGGAACGCTATGCAAATCGGTGAACTGGCGGCCGCCACCGGCCTGTCGCGCGACGCCCTGCGCTTTTATGAAAAGCGCGGCCTGCTGCGCGCGCGGCGCAACCCCAATGGCTACCGTGTTTACGCGCCCGAGTCGGTCGACTGGCTGCGCTATCTGCGCACGGCCCAGCAGCTGGGTTTTACGCTGGCTGAAATCGAAGCTGATATGCCCTTGCTGGCCAGCAGGGACAGCCCCGCCACTGCCGCCGGGCTGCGCGCTGCACTGGTACGCAAGCTAGGCGGAATTGATGCGCGCATTGCCGCTCTGCTGCAACTGCGCAGCGAACTGGCACAGCGCCTCGGCCCGGAGATGGCAGCTTGCCCCTTGACGGCGCATGCGCATGCGTAGCGCACTGCGCTTGTCGCTGGCGGCGCTGATACTGCTGGGCGCCGGTAGCGCGCAGGCGCAATTACGCTGCGGCGACTATCTCAGCGAGCTGGGCAAGAAACCAGCGTATCTGCTGTACAAGGGGTGCCAGCAGCAGCCGGACCGGCAGGACCAGCCCTTTTCCGCCCGCTATGAAGTCGCTGGCCAGCATGCGCAGCAGGCCGAAGCCTACCTGCACCGCACCTATGGCATGCCGCTGTTGAAGCGCTACTGCTGCGCCTGGGACAGCTCGCTGCATTCCTGGCGCGACAAGCGCACCGGCATCCAGTACGTGCTGAGCATGGCGACCGAAGAAACCCTGGTACGCGAGCGCACCGACTGGCCGGCCATCGCGCGTTTTTACCTCAATGTTGACGCGTACGCGCACGACCCCTGAGCGGCGAGCCACGCAACGTCTCTAGTCGAGTTCCTGGCGCGCCACCAGCACGCCATCGGCGTCGGCATAAATCCAGTCGCCGGGCAGCACCGTCACATCGCCGAACTGCACCGGCACGCCGGCCTGGCCGGCGCCGCTGGCGTCGCTGCGGCGCGGATGCGTGGCCAGCGCCCGCACGCCGATCTGGCAGACATTGATTTCCTCGCTGTCGCGCACGCAACCATGGATCACCAGTCCGGCCCAGCCGTTCTGTTCGGCCAGCACCGCCAGATGGCCGCCGATCAGTGCACGGCGCAAACTGCCGCCGCCATCGATCACCAGCACGGCGCCGTTGCCCGGCTTTTCCAGCGTGTTGCGGATCAGGCCATTGTCTTCGTACACTTGCAAGGTGATAGCAGGACCGCAGAAACGCGCCTTCCGGCCATAGGAACGGTAGCCCTGCGGCAGTACCGCCAGCGTGCCCTCTTCCATCATCGCCGCATAGTCATCGCACAGATCGGTGGTGGCAAAGGTCATGTTTTCTCCGCGAAAATAGAAAAATACCGGAGCCCATATTATGCCTTTTGCAGCGCCATGGCGCGCGTTTTGCCGCCTACGCCGACCGCCGTCACGATCGCCAGCGCCTGGAACACGCCGACAAACACGAACAGCCAGGCCGGATGGTCGCCATCCATCAGTGCGCCAAAAAACAGCGGGCCGACCGCCAGGCCACTGTCGAGCCCGGAATACACCACGCCATACACGCGCCCGGTAGCGTTCTTGGGCGCCGCCGCCCGTATCATCAGGTCGCGCGACGGTCCGGCCACACCCGAGGTCAGCCCGATGGCGCCCATCAGCACCACGGCGGCCCAGGCCGGCACCACGGCCATGCCCAGCAGCACGGCCAGCAGGGCGGCCGCGCCAAAGGCAATTGCCACATTGCGATCCGGCTGTGTGCTGCGCGCCCCGACCACACCGCCAAAAGCCATGCCGACCGCCGAGGCCAGCATATAGGCCGTGTAAGCACTGGTGGCCAGCGCCAGGCTCATGCCGTACAGCTTGACCAGCGCCACGCTGGCAAAACTCTGGATACCGCCCAGTGCAATGGCGGTAATGAAGAAGAATGCAAAGCACATCCAGACCGCCGGCAGGCGCAGAAACGACAGCGTGCCTTCGCCGCCTGCATCGAGTGTGGCCGCAGCCGGCTTGAGTTCAGGCCGGATCGCATGGCGGTTCAGCACCAGGATCAGCAGCACGCCAAACGGCAGCACGGCTGCGCTTTGCAAGGCGATGCGCCAGTCATAATGCGTGGCAACCCAGGTCATGAACAGCGGCGACAGAGCCCAGCCGATATTGCCGCTGATGCCATGCATGGAAAAGCCGTAAGCCACCCGCGCCGATGAAACGCGCTGGTTGAGGATGGTGTAATCGGCCGGATGGAACACGCTGTTGCCGGTGCCAGCGAGCATGGCGCCCAGCAACAGTGCGCTGTAACTGTGCGCCTGGGCCAGCACCAGTGCCGACACGCCGAGCAGGAACATGCCGGCAAACAGCACCGCGCGCGCACCGAAACGGTCGACCACGAAGCCGGCCAGCGCCTGGCCAACGCCGGAAATAATGAAAAACACCGTCATCAGCAGGCCCAGTTCGGCATACGACAGGTCGAAAGCAGGCTTGAGCCAGACGAACAGCGAGGCCAGGATCAGGTGATAAAAATGCGAGACGCCGTGCGCCAGCCCGACCAGGCCGATGACGCGCGCGTCGCTGCGCAAAGTTGTGGTTGCCATGTCATCCCCTGCTGATTATGATAATGATCGAGTGTAATCAAAATACCATTGCCCGATTTCCACTAAAATGACAATCTTTGTCGCATTCCTGCCAAGCTGATGGCCGTCCCCATCCTGCACCACACCCGCATGTGTCCGCCGCGCGAGCTGCCCAGCGAGGCCATCCCCGTCACCATGGTGGCGCGCGACCTGCAACCCGATGAATTCCTGCTGCCGCACAGCCACGACTGGGGCCAGGTGACGCTGTCGCTTGACGGCGTACTGCGCATCACCGCCCACAACAGCAGCTGGATCCTGCCGCCCATGCGCGCCATCTGGATACCGCCGCAGGTCGAACATGCGGTAGCGATCCTGGAAAAAACCCGCTTGCGCCCGCTGTGCATTCATCCGGCGCGCGCGCCGTTCGCCGGCAGCGATTGCCGCGTGCTGGAAGTGTCAAACCTGCTGCGCCAGCTGAGCATGGCGCTTGAACAGCTCGATCCGGGCCAGGAAATGGCGCGCAAGGCCTTGCTGGCCGAGTTGATCTTAGATGAGCTGTCGCGTGCCAGCACGCGCCCGATTCACGTGCCGATGCCGAGCGACAAGCGCCTGGCCAGCCTGTGCGAGCGCCTGATCGATGCGCCAGGCAGCAAGCTGACGCTGGAACAGTGGGCGCAGGTAGCAGGCGCGTCCGAGCGCACGCTGGCGCGCCTGTTCGAGCGGGAACTGGGAATGAGCTTTGGCCAGTGGCGCCAGCAGGTGCGCCTGGCGCATGCGGCACCGATGATGGCGCGCGGCGTGGCCTTGTCGCAGGTGGCCGAGGAACTGGGCTATACCAGCCAGTCGGCCTTTTCCGCCATGTTCAGGAAGACCTTCGGCAGTTCGCCATCGGCGTTTTTTTCCCGGAATGCCAGCAATTAAGACTGGGCGCCTTACGCCATGAAATCGAACAGCGAGTTTTTTCCGGTATAGCCTGGCAGGGCCGAATTGGTGCCCTGCTCCTGCGCCGAATACAGCTTGACCAGCGCTTCGGCCTGCTTGGTGAGCACCTTGGCCAGTTCGGCTTTCTTGTTGTTGAGCGTGGTAATTTCCTTGCCGATCGACTGCACTTCCTTGCGGATCAGGCTCGATTCGCCCGTCAGCGTGGCGATTTTCGCGTTGAACTGGTCGGCCACGCCCTTGCCATCATTGGAAAACAGCTTGCTGACGGCATCAGGGTCGGCCTCGATCGCGGCCTTGAGTTTTTTCTCGTCCAGCACCAGCTCGCCGCTACGGCCCAGTGTCACGCCAGCGCTGCTCAGCACCGAGACCGGCACGCCGTTGCTCGCCGTGCGCAACACCTGCGCCATCTGGCCACTGACCTGGCTCAGAGCGGTGTCGGACTTCAGATCGCCTTTCTGCAGCGTTTGCAGTTTGCTGTTCAGTTCGTTGTAGGCGGTGACGAAACTGGCTACGTTGCTGGCAGTCTGGCTGCTGTCCTTGGCCACCACCAGATCGGTCGTCCCCTTGGCTTTGAGCTCGAAGGTCACACCGTCGATGGTTTTGTCGAGCTTGTTGCTGGCGCTGGTCACCTCCTTGCCGTCCACCGTCAGCAAGGCGTCTTGCGCCGCCTGGGTCTGCTCCATGCCCTTGGTGGCCGATGGGCTGTAGGTCAGCAGGTTGCCGATGGCGGCGTCGCCGGTCACGCTGATGCGCATGCTGTTGTCGGCGCCACTCTTGCCATTGAGTGCAAGGGTGTAGCCGTCGTCGCCCTTGATCACGCTGGCGTCGACACCAGCCTTTTTCAGCGCGGCAGCAATGCCGTCCAGGGTGTTGTTGCTGCTGTCGATAGTCAGCGTAATGGCCTTGCTGTCGCCGGCTGAAAACTGCTTGCCATCGACGCTGCCCAGTTCGATCTTGATTTGCGCCACGGCGCCCGTGCCGATCGCGGTACTGCTGCTCTTTTGCGGCGACGTGGCCAGCGTCTGGCCTTGCGCCAGTTGCTTGACGTCGATGGCATGCGTGCCGCTGGCGGCCTTGTCATTGGTGGTAGCGGTCAGCACGCCCTTGGTGCTGGAGGTGGCAGCTGTATTGACGCCGCTGCCCGCCATATTGGCGGCCACGGCCTGGAACTTGGCCAGCGCCGATTGCAGCTGGCCCAGGCCGGACAGCTTGGTCTGGTCGCGCGCCAGGCTGGTGTTGAGCTTGACCACGCCCGTGTTCTGCGACTGCATTTGCCGCTCGACCTTGGCGTAGACATCGGCAGACGGCGTGGCCGTCGTCGGGTTGGTGTAAGCCTTGCTGGCAATGGTCGAATTAAACATGGTTGCAGTCCTGTCCGGTGAGCATGGAGGCGCGACAGCCACCTCGAATTGCTCATTATGCAGCATTATTCAAATATCAAAGCAGCGAACAAAGCAGTTTTTGACGCCTTTCATCGCGCTATGCACCAGTTTAGCGCATGAATTTGGAGATGGCGCTCGATACGGCCATATCAAGTTTCATGAACGTCAGGCCGACTTTGAAGCCGGCACTGCTGAATATACAATGCGATACCGCCGTGCGTGCTTCAATGATATGTGCCGCCCCATCATAAAACAACTCGAACAGCACCTTGCCCTGCTTGCCGGCCGGTACCGGATCGGCCACCACGGCCGACATGCCACCCGGACCGACATCGAGCGTGCGCGCCGCTACCGGCTCTGCACCATCCATCACCAACATCGCCCTGCTGCGCAAAATCTTGCGGGCGCCCTGCCTTTGCTCTGCTGACACAGTATTCACTTCGCTATCAATTCACGTTATCGCACAGTGATGTGCGCCATGCCGGGTGGCACAGGGCAAATATTATAGTTGGAAATGGCCGTTTAGTTTGATCAAACGCAAAATTGGCATTTAGATTATCAAACTGCTCACTCGTGATCGCGCAGCTTGTTGAATGCCTCGTCGATGCGCTCGACAGCAATCACCTTGATGCCTTCGATAGCCTGCTTGGGCAGGTTCGATTTGGGTATCATGGCCAGCGTAAAGCCGAGCTTGGCCGCTTCGCGCAGGCGCTCCTGGCCGCGCGGCGCCGGCCGGATTTCGCCGGCCAGGCCCACTTCGCCAAAGACCACCAGGCCACGCGGCAAGGGCTTGTTGCGCATCGAGGAATTAATTGCCAGCAAAACTGCCAGGTCGGCAGCGGGCTCGGTAATTTTCACGCCGCCGACGGCATTGATAAATACATCCTGGTCAAACGCGGCTATGCCGGCATGGCGGTGCGCCACGGCCAGCAGCATGGCCAGGCGGTTCTGCTCCAGCCCCACCGACAGGCGGCGCGCATTGGGCAAATGGCTGGTATCGACCAGCGCCTGGATTTCTACCAGCAGCGGACGCGTGCCCTCCTGGGTGACCATCACGCACGAACCGGGCACCTGGTTATCGTGCTGCGACAGGAACAATGCCGACGGATTCGACACACCCTTCAGGCCTTTTTCCGTCATGGCAAACACGCCCAGTTCATTGACAGCGCCAAAGCGGTTCTTGATGGCGCGCACCAGGCGGAAACTGGAATGGGCGTCGCCCTCGAAATAGAGCACCGTATCGACGATATGCTCGAGCACGCGCGGGCCGGCCAGCGCGCCTTCCTTGGTCACATGGCCCACCAGGATAATGGTCACGCCGGACGTCTTGGCCGCGCGCGTCAGCTGCGCCGCGCACTCGCGCACCTGGGCTACCGAACCGGGTGCCGAACTGAGCGCATCCGAATACACCGTCTGGATCGAGTCGATCACCACCACTTCCGGCTTGAGGTCGGCCAGCGTGGCGAGGATTTTTTCCAGCTGGATCTCGGCCTGCAGCTTGAGTTCCTTGGCGTCGATCACCAGCCGCTTGGCGCGCAGCGCAATCTGCGCGCCCGATTCCTCGCCGCTGACATAGAGCACGCGCTTGTGATGCGACATATTGGCCAGCGCCTGCAGCAGCAGCGTCGACTTGCCGATGCCGGGGTCGCCGCCGATCAGCACCACCCCGCCCGAAACCATGCCGCCGCCCAGCACGCGGTCAAATTCCTCGATCCCGGTGCCGAAGCGCGGCACGTCTATGGCATCGATATCGTCGAGCGACAGCACCGGTGCCGTCTGCGCCAGCGACATATGCTGCGGATTGGAATAGCGGTTGTTGCCCGCCGTTTCGGGCACCGTTTCCACCATGGTATTCCACTGGTTGCAGGAACTGCACTGGCCCGTCCATTTATTGCTGATCGCGCCGCAGTCGCTGCAGGTATAGGTGGTCTTGATTTTTGCCATGGTGTGCCGTGCCGGTAGAATTAACTGTGTATTTATACAGTAAAAGTGCAGTATAAGCGATACAGGGCTGTTGCGTCACGCGTCGTGCACCGGCACGCGCGGCGCCAGCGCGCACATCAGCTCGTAGCCGATCGTGCCGGCCGCCAGCGCTACTTCATCGATCGGCAGGCCCTGGCCCCATAGCGTCACTTCACTGCCCACTTCGGCACCGGGCAGATGCGTCACGTCGACCATCAGCATATCCATCGACACGCGCCCCACCACTCCCGTACGCACGCCGTCGACCAGCACCGGCGTACCGTGCGGCGCGTGGCGCGGATAGCCGTCGGCATAACCGCAGGCCACCACGCCGATGCGCATCGGCGCGCCAGCTTCGAAACAGCTGCCGTACCCGACCAGCTCACCTGCGTCGATCTGCTGCACGCCGATGATCCGGCTGCGCAGCGTCATGGTGGGCAGCAAGCCGAACTGACTGGCTGGCACGCCATGCGCACTGCCGGCGGGCGTGCCGCCGTACAGCATCACGCCCGGGCGCACCCAGTCGCTGTCGATCTCGTGCATCAGCAAGGCGGCAGAATTGGACAGGCTGCGCGGCAGGCGCTGATTGATACTGGCCGCACCGGCTTCAAAACGCTGCAGCTGCTGCGCCAGCGGCAGGCGCGCCGGCGCCAGTTCGTCGGCATTGGCAAAGTGCGTCATCAGCGTCATGCTGGCCACCTGCGGCAAATCGCGCAGGCGTGCATAAGCATGGGCGACGGAGTCCGGTGTGAAGCCCAGGCGGTTCATGCCGGTATTGATTTTCAGGTGGACATCGATGGGCGCCGGCAACTGCGCTGCCGCCAGCATGGCAAGCTGTTCTTCGCTGTGCACGCTGCCTTGCAGGCCGTGGCGCGCCATCAGTTGCAGGTCGCTGGCGTCGAAAAAACCCTCGAGCATCAGGATCGGCCTGGTCCAGCCCAGTTCGCGCAGGCGCAGCGCGTAATCGAACTCCACCAGCGCCAGACCGTCTGCCTCGGCAAAGCCGCGCACGGCGCGTGCCAGGCCATGACCATAAGCATCGGCCTTGACGACCGCCCAGAGCCTGGCGCCTCGCGCGCTTTCCCGTGCACGCGCCAGGTTGTGTTTCATGGCATCGATATGAATATGGGCAAACAGGGGCCGCGGCATACACAGACTCAGGGCAAGTGGCAAACCTGCATTTTACCGGACGCAGCAGGCGATACTGAAGGTGCCCGCCAAGTTTTACTATTTATAAAATGTACATCAACGTGTGTATTTTCTTACTTCAAATCAATTAAATGACGCTTAGATAATGCTTGAGGCAACTCGGGTGCAACATAGGCTGGCAAACTTGGGGGTAGTGGTTTTTTCGTGGTATAAAGCAAGCCAGATATGATTTCAGGCAATCCAGAATGAATCGTGGTTTTTATACCATCATGGCAGCGCAGTTCTTTTCGTCGCTGGCCGATACCGCCCTTTTTTTTGTCGCCGTCGATCTTTTGGTGTCCATGAACTCACCGGCATGGATCACGCCGCTACTCAAACTGTCGTTTGTGATGTTTTATGTGCTTTTGGCTGCTTTTGTTGGCGCTTTCGCCGACTCCATGCCAAAAGGCAAAGTCATGTTCATTGCCAACAGCGTCAAGATCTTCGGCTGTGCACTGGTTTTCTTCCATGTTCATCCGCTGCTAGCCTATGCCGTGGTCGGTTTTGGCGCGGCCGTGTACTCGCCAGCCAAGTACGGCATCCTGACCGAACTTTTGCCCCCCGAGAAACTGGTAGCGGCCAATGGCTGGATCGAAGGCCTGACCGTCAGCTCGATTATCCTGGGCACCGTGATGGGCGGCGCACTGGTCAGCGGCAATGTATCGAATATGTTGCTGTCGTTCGACTTCCCGCTGCTCGATACGGGCATCAACAGCAAAACGGAAGCAGCACTGAGCGTGGTGGTTGGAGTCTATATCCTGGCAACACTATTCAATCTGAAAATTCCCGATACCGGCTGCGTCTACCCGCATCAGGAACGCAATCCCATCAAGCTGATCGCCGACTTTGCCAACTGCTACTCCATACTGTGGAAAGACAAGCTGGGCCAGATCACGCTGGGCGTCACCACCTTGTTCTGGGGTGCTGGCGCCACCTTGCAGCTGATCGTGCTGGAGTGGGCCAAGCAGTCGCTGCATATGCCATTCGACAAGGCGACCAGCCTGGTGGGCGTGGTGGCCATCGGTGTGGCGCTCGGCGCGGTAGCGTCGGCACGCTTTATTCCGCTGCGCAAATCGCTGACAGTCATTCCGCTGGGCATTATCATGGGCATTATCGTGATGATGATGACGCAGGTCCATTCGGTCTGGATCGCCTACCCGCTGCTGGTGCTGATCGGCGCGCTGTCGGGCTTTTTCGTGGTGCCGATGAACGCCCTGCTGCAGCATCGCGGCCATGTGCTGATGAGCGCAGGCCACTCGATTGCAGTACAGAACTTCAATGAAAATCTGTCCATCCTGACCATGCTGGCTGTCTACTCGGTCATGATCCGCCTGCACCTGCCGCTCAATATCATCATTACCCTGTTCGGCCTGTTCGTGGCCGGCACCATGTTCCTGATCATGCGCCGCCATAAAATGAACCAGGCCGAGCATGACAACCTGTCGCTGATTGGCGAGCACAAGCATTAAGATACGCCCCCGACGGGGCTTCCGACGTGGCACGTAGGTCGGATTAGGCCCTTCGGGCCGTAATCCGACAACATTGTTTGCGTCAACGGTGGTGTCGGATTACGGCCCCCTTGGGGCCTAATCCGACCTACGTTCTGTCAGGCAGGCAGCATCCCCGCCTGCCGCCGCTCGCCAGCGCGCTCGGCCCAGTCATCGGGTACCACGAAGCCGCGCGCCACCTCGACCTGCCAGCCGTCAACCGTCTCGACCTCGGCCACCATGTAAGGCTGCGCCAGTGGCATCGCCAGTTCGTCGGCAGCCAATACTGGCTCATCACGCCCCTTGTACGGCGCCAGCCATTGCAGGCGCGGCAGCAGTACATAGCTTCGCTCGGGCAACTCTCCTGCGGTGCACCAGAAGCCGCAGCCATGATCGGGCGCAATGCCGGTCATGGCCTTTACCACGCCCTGCGGATAGAACAGCCAGCCCTTGACCAGCGCCTGCGCGGCATCGACCGGCTGCGGCAGCAAGGGCTGGGCGGCCGGGTGGCTGGCCAGCGATAGTTGCTTGTCGAAGATCTTGCGCATTTTCAGGCCCAGCGCATCGGCCAGGTTGGGGCCGATCAGATGATTGAGTGCCGGATCTGGCGCGCCGTCGAGCAGGTAGAACTTGGTGGCCAGTTCCCAGTGCAGCAGCCGTTCGCCCTGGCGCAGCAAAAAATCAAATTCGCCGACCGTGTCGTTGCGGCTGGCACGCACCTGCAGACCGTGGGCAAACAATTGCCCGTGCTGCTCGAAATAAAAGGCCAGCAGCTTTTCAGCGTACAGGCCCAGGCGCGAATAAACCTTGCCGCCAAAGGCAGCGCCTAGCGGCGACGGATCGTGCTGCAATGCCGTCAGCCAGCTGGCCACTGCCGGCGTGACCGGGCCGATGCTGGCAATACGGCCATGCCAGGCAGCACCGTGTGCATCGAGCAGGTCGGGCGAATCGAGCAGCCAGGCCAGCGCGCGCACGCGCGGCTCGGTCAGGTGGCCCCAGCGCTGTTCAAAGCGGCGCTGGAAGTTTTGTTCAGCCATGCGTGCTTTTTGCCAGGCACAAATCAGCCCAGGCACGTGCCTTGGCTTTGCCGGTCTCGTCCTGCAGCAAGGCCTCGGGATGGAAAGTCGCAATCAGCGACATCGTACCCAGCTGGCGCACCTTGCCACGCACCGGCTTTTCAGCAGGCATCATGCCTGCGGCGGCCATCGAACCGAGCGTGACGACGGTACGTGGCTGCAACAGCGCCAGCTCACGCTCGAAATACGGACGGCAAGCGGCCGATTCGGCTTGCGTCGGCAAACGCTCCTGGCCGGCTTCATCGAGCGGGCGGCATTTGAGCAGGTGCGTGACATACGCATCGCGCCCGGTATCGAGGCCGATAGCCTTGAGCATATTGTCGAGCAGCTTGCCCTGGTCGCCAGGCAAGGCGCGCTGTTCGCGCTCCTCGCTGCGCGACGGGCTGCTGGCGAGCATTAGCCAGTCGGCCTGGCGGTTGCCACGGCCCATCACCACGCCCTTGCGCGACTTGCACAAGTCGCAGCGCGTGCATCTGGCCACGGCGCCAGCCAGGCTGTCCCAGTCCATGGCGGCAATCTCGGCATCGGTGGCCGGCTGGGCTGCCGGCGGTGCAGGTGCGTCGTCAAACCAGGCTGTGTCTGGCGTTGCAGGCAATGCCGCAGCGACAGGGACAGGCGCAGCAGCAGGTGCAGGTGCAGCGGCAGCAGCGGACGGCACCGCCACTGGCACCACCACTTCGGGCGGCGCCACCGTTTCAGCAGGCTCGGCAGCCTCGGCAGCGGTAACCATAGGCGTGACAGGCTCAGGCGCTGCCTCCAGCATGTCCTGCAGTTCGGGCGCTGCACCCTGGCGCAAGCGCCATAGCGGGCCGATGCCCATTTCATCGAGAAAAACGGCGCTGCGGCTCATGATAGGGTTCCCGGACTGGTTTGCAGGCTGAAACGCATCACGATGGCGTCCTCGCGCTGACCGTTACTGGCAGGATAATAGCCCTTGCGCCGGCCGATCTGCTCGAAGCCGTGGCGCTGGTACAGGTCCAGCGCGCGCAGATTGGTCGGGCGCACTTCCAGCAGCATCGACTCCATGCCCAGCTCGCGCGCACAGGCGCAGCTCTGCGCCAGCAGATGGCGGCCCAGGCCCTGCCCCTGCAGCGCGCCATCGACGGCCACATTGAGCAGATGGCCTTCATCGACTACCGGCATGATCACAAAGTAGCCGAGCAAGGTGCCGTCGCCGTCGCGCAACACGCGCGCCGGATAGTTGCTTTTGAGCGAATCGACAAAGTTGCCCAGCGTCCAGGGGTGCGGATAGGCGCGCAGCTCCAGCGCCAGCACTTCGTCCAGATCGGCCTCGCGCATCGGTGCCAGCGCCAGGCGCGCCAGGTCGGCTGTCATTGCCCTGCCCCCTCGACCACCTTGGCAGCCTTGGCGGCGTTGATGACGGCCCGCTCGGCGCTGGTAAAGGCGATCTTGTTACGCAGATACAATGGCTGGGCTTCGGCAGCCGTCACGGTATGGCCGGCAGCAAAGGCGCGCTGCGCCAATTGGCCGATCTGGATGGCGTGCGGCATGATCGCGCCATCGGCCCCGCTGGCAGCAGGCAAGCTGGCCAGTTCGGCGGCATACGCTGTAAAGCCGTTGCCGCAGGCGACCACGTCGCCCTGCGGCGCCACGGCGCCAGGCGCACTCAATACTGGCGGCTGCACTGTCTGCACCTCGCCGGCAAGGTCGTATTGCGCCCAATATACCTCGCCCATGCGCGCATCGAGCACCGTCAGCACGCGCTGCGCACCGTGCTGTTGCTGGCAAGCCAGCGCCATGGCGTCGAGCGTCACTACCGGCACTACCGGCAGGCCGGCGCCATAGGCCAGGCCTTGGGCGATACCGCAGGCGGTACGCACGCCGGTAAACGAGCCCGGGCCGGAGCCATAGGCAATCGCATCGCAATCGGCCAGCGCTATGCCAGCCTCGGCCAGCAATTCCTGCACCAGCGGCAAGATGGCCTGGGAGTGGGTGCGCACACCCGATGATGCACGGCTCAGTACGACATCGCCGCGCAGCAGTGCGCACGATGCCAGTTCGGAAGAAGTTTCAATAGCAAGTATGGTAGACATGCCGTATTTTAACCTGTGGCGCCAGCGATGCACCAACTGCAGCGGACACAAAGAGGCACCCGGCGCAGCTATAATGTCAGGCTCGCACTCTCCCGATCGCCTCACAACTGACCTGGCCCGCCCGTGAATCCACTTCTGTCAAAACTGCAACCCTATCCATTTGAAAAGCTGCGCCAGCTGTTTGCCGGTGTGAGCGCCAATGCTGCCTACAAGCCCATCAGCCTGGGCATGGGTGAACCGAAACATCCGACACCGGCCTTTATCGAGCAGGCGCTGATCGACAACATCAACGGCCTGGCCAGCTACCCGACCACTATCGGCACGCCGGCCCTGCGCGAGGCGATTGCCGGCTGGCTGCAGCGCCGCTACCAGATTCCGGCGCTCGATGCGGCCACGCAGATCCTGCCGGTCAACGGCTCGCGCGAGGCGCTGTTTGCACTGGCGCAGACCGTGATCGATCCGGCAGCCGGTTCGCTGGTGATCAGCCCGAATCCGTTCTACCAGATCTATGAAGGCGCGGCCTACCTGGCCGGCGCCGAGCCGTATTTTGTGAACTCCGATCCGGCCCGCAACTTTGGCTGCGACTACGACAGCGTGCCCGCTTCCGTGTGGGAAAAGGTCAAGCTCTTGTTCCTGTGCTCACCCGGCAATCCGACCGGCGCCGTACTGAGCCTGACCGACTGGGAAAACCTGTTTGCGCTATCCGAACGCTACGACTTCGTGATTGCCGCCGACGAATGCTACTCCGAGATCTACCATGGCGACACGCCGCCGCTGGGTGCGCTGCAGGCAGCCCATATGCTGGGCCTGTCCAGCGTGGAGCGCCCGTATGCGCGCCTGGTCGTGTTTTCGAGCCTGTCCAAGCGCTCCAACGTGCCGGGCATGCGCTCGGGCTTTGTGGCCGGCGACGCCGAAGTACTGAAAAAATTCCTGCTTTACCGCACCTACCACGG
>Ga0308158_10001191_pt1 | contig 29381 bp, 23 predicted proteins | sample PhyBR2_FD_201038 | JGI IMG/M metagenome (GOLD analysis project Ga0308158, IMG submission 201038) | Phyllosphere microbial communities from UC Gill Tract Community Farm, Albany, California, United States - DLSLB.R2 | ecosystem: Host-associated > Plants > Phyllosphere > Unclassified | place: USA... | reverse complement strand
GTGGACACCTGCGCCGCGGAGTTCGCCGCCTACACGCCGTACCACTACTCGGCCTACGACGAGGAGGACGAGGTCGCGCTGCACTCCAAGCCGTCCATCATCATCCTCGGCTCCGGCCCCAACCGCATCGGCCAGGGCATCGAGTTCGACTACTCCTGCGTCCACGCCTCCATGGCGCTGCGCAAGGCCGGCTACGAGACCGTCATGGTCAACTGCAACCCGGAAACCGTCTCCACCGACTACGACGTCTCCACCCGCCTGTACTTCGAGCCGCTGACGCTCGAGGACGTGCTGGAGGTCATCGCGGCCGAGGAACGCACCGGCGGCGTCATGGGCGTGTTCGTCCAGCTCGGCGGCCAGACCCCGCTGAAGCTCGCGCAGCAGCTCGCCGATGCCGGAGTGCCGATCCTGGGCACCTCACCGGAGGCCATCGACCTCGCCGAGCACCGCGGCGCGTTCTCCCGCGTCCTGGACAAGGCCGGCCTGGTGTCGCCCAAGAACGGCACCGCCGTCTCCTTCGAGGACGCCAAGAAGATCGCCGACGAGATCGGCTACCCCGTCCTGGTCCGCCCGTCCTACGTGCTGGGGGGCCGCGGCATGGAAATCGTCTACGACGAGCCCAACCTCTCCCGCTACATCGCCAACGCCACCGAGATCACCCCGGACCACCCGGTGCTGATCGACCGGTTCCTGGAGGACGCCGTCGAGATCGACGTCGACGCCCTCTACGACGGCACGGACATGTACCTGGGCGGCATCATGGAGCACATCGAGGAAGCCGGCATCCACTCCGGCGACTCCGCCTGCGTCCTGCCGCCCATCACGCTGGGCAGCAATGTCATCGAGCGCGTCCGCGTGGCCACCCGTGCCATCGCCGAGGGCGTGGGCGTGCGCGGCCTGATCAACATCCAGTTCGCGCTGGCCTCGGACGTTCTGTACGTCCTGGAAGCCAACCCCCGCGCCTCGCGCACCGTGCCGTTCGTGTCCAAGGCCACCGGCGTCCAGATGGCCAAGGCCGCTGCCCTCATCGGCACCGGCGTGACCATCAACCAGCTCCGCAGCGCCTACAAGATGCTGCCGGAAACCGGTGACGGCTCGACCCTGCCGCTCGACGCCCCCGTGGCCGTCAAGGAAGCAGTGCTGCCGTTCAGCCGGTTCCGCACCCTTGAAGGCAAGGTGGTGGACTCCCTGCTCGGCCCGGAAATGCGCTCCACAGGCGAAGTCATGGGCATCGACAAGCACTTCGACACCGCCTTCGCCAAGAGCCAGGCCGGCGCCAACAACGCCCTGCCCACTGAAGGCAAGGTGTTCGTCTCCGTGGCCAACCGCGACAAGCGTTCCGTGATCATGGGCGTCAAGCGGCTCTCCGACCTCGGCTTCGAGATCGTCTCCACCGGCGGGACCGCCGACGTCCTGCGCCGCAACGGCATCCAGGCCACCCCGGTGCGCAAGGTTGCCGAGGGCAGCAGCGCCGAGGGGGAGGGCACCATTGCCGACCTCATCGTGGCCGGCGAGATCGACATGGTCTTCAACACGCCCTCCGGCGGCGAAGCCCGCAGCGACGGCTACGAGCTCCGCGCCGCGGCAACGTCCATCGGCATTCCGTGCATCACCACGGTGGCCGAGTTCAACGCCGCCGTCCAGGCCATCGAAGCCATGCGCACCTACGAGTGGTCTGTCACCAGCCTGCAGGAGCACGCTGCAGCGCTGGCCGATTCGCAGAAGGCGGCCCTGCAGCATGCCTGAGCAGGCAGCCACTGCCGGCCGGGAGTCCTTTGGCTCCCGGCTCGGCGCGGCCATGGCCGCCCGTGGTCCCCTTTGCGTTGGCATTGATCCCCACCCGGCGCTGCTGACGAGCTGGGGACTGGACGACGACGCCGCGGGGCTTCGGCGGTTCTCGCTGACGGTCCTGGAGGCAGTGGCTTCGCTCGCTGCCGCCGTGAAGCCCCAGGTGGCACTTTACGAACGCCACGGTTCTGCCGGCATGGCGGTGCTGGAGGAGGTCCTGGCCACGGCCCGGGACGAATCCGTGCTCAGCATCGCCGACGCCAAGCGCGGCGACATCGGATCCACCATGGCCGCCTATGCGGACGCGTGGCTGCGCGACGAGTCTCCGCTCGCGGCGGACTCCGTCACGCTGAGCCCCTACCTCGGCTTCGAGTCCCTTCGCCCCGCGCTGGACCTCGCGGCGGAAACCGGGCGGGGCGTGTTCGTGCTGGCATTGACGTCCAACCCCGAGGGCGCTTCCGTCCAGCACGTGGGCGGAAAGGATTCCGTGGCCCGCAGGATCACGGAGTCCGCGGCAGCGGAGAACTCCCGGTATCCCGGAAGCCTCGGTTCCGTTGGCCTGGTGGTCGGCGCTACGGTCGGCGGCGCCCTGGAAGACCTGGGACTGGACCTTGCTGCGGTCCGCGGCCCCGTCCTGGCGCCTGGCCTCGGGGCCCAGGGGGCAACACCGGCTGACCTGCGGGCCACCTTCGGCGCTGCCTACCCGCTGGTCCTGGGAACGTCCAGCCGCGACATCCTGTCGGCGGGACCGGAAACCCGGGGCCTGCGCGAGGCCGCGCTGCGGACGCTGGACGGACTGCGGGGCGAATAGGCCTGCAATTTTCCGGATGCATTGATTCAGGCTGCACCAGAGGGTAGTTTCAGGACAGGTCCAAGGGCGGCCGCCCTTGGATGAATCCGCCGACTTCGGGGGTGTCCGTGATGGTCCTGCGACCTCTATCTGCGTCTGAACGGGCCGACGCGCTGGGCAAGGCGGCAGCAGCCAGGGCAACCCGGGCCGCCGCCAAGGAAAGCCTCCGGAATGGCGACAGGTCGGCGGCGGACATCATCAGCTCCGCGCTGGAGGACGACGCCCTGGCCCGCATGCGGGTTTCTGAACTGCTCGAAGCGCTGCCCGGCATCGGAAAGGTGCGGGCCGCAGCCATCATGCAGCAGCTGGGGATCGCAGCGTCCCGCAGGGTCCGGGGCCTGGGCGTCCACCAGCGCCGGGCGCTGGTAGATTTTATAGACGAGCACTGAGGCAGGCGGCGCCTGCCCTTCCCCAACCGTGGCAAAAGGAATACGTGAGCAAGAAACCTGGACTGACAGTCCTCGCAGGTCCGACGGCTGTTGGCAAAGGCACCGTGTCCACCTACATCCGGGACAACTACCCCGAGGTTTGGCTGTCCGTTTCAGCCACCACCCGGGCGCCCCGGCCCGGAGAGGTGGACGGTGTCCACTACTTCTTCAAAACCAAGGAGGAGTTCGAACAGCTCATCGCCGATGGTGAACTCCTGGAATGGGCCGTCGTCCACGGTCAGAACACTTACGGAACCCTGAAGAGCACCGTGAACCAGGCCATTTCGGAGGGCCGCTCCGTGCTGCTGGAAATCGACCTGCAGGGTGCGCGCCAGGTCAAGGCCGCCGTTCCGGACGCCCAGTTCGTCTTCCTGGCCCCGCCCACCTGGGACGAAATGGTCCGGCGCCTGGTGGGCCGCGGCACCGAAACGCCCGAGGAACAGCAGCGGCGCCTGGAAACCGCTAAACTGGAACTTGCTGCTGAACCGGAGTTCGACCACACCGTCATCAATGACGACGTCCGCCGGGCAGCGGACGAGCTTGTTTCACTCATGGGGCTGACACCGCATCCACACCTGCCGGAACCGTCAGCCCGCTAGGAATTTGGAGAATTCGTGTCCACGAACCTTGAAGGCATCATCAACCCGCCGATCGACGACCTGCTGAAGGTTGCTGATTCCAAGTACGGCCTGGTGATCTTCGGTGCTAAGCGCGCTCGTCAGATCAACGCTTATTACGCCCAGCTGCACGAGGGCCTGTTCGAATACGTCGGACCCCTCGTTGACACCAAGCTGAACGAGAAGTCGCTGTCCATCGCCCTGCGCGAGATCAACGAAGGCAAGCTGGTTTCCACGCCGATCGAAGCCGCAGAGTAATCCTGCCGCTGGAACTGACTTGCTGTTGACGGAGGTCACGTGCGCATAGTCCTCGGAGTCGGGGGAGGGATTGCCGCCTATAAGGTGGCATCGCTCCTCCGGCTTTTTACTGAAGCCGGCCATGACGTCACCGTGATTCCCACGGAGGCGTCCACCCGCTTCATCGGCACCGCCACCTGGGAGGCGCTGTCCGGAAACCCGGTCAGCAACAGCGTTTTCGATGACGTGCACCTGGTCAACCATGTCCGCCTGGGCCATGAGGCAGACCTGGTGGTTGTGGCACCGGCCACGGCGGACCTCCTGGCAAAAGCTGCCACCGGCCAGGCCGGGGACCTGCTGACCAACACGCTGCTGATGGCGCACGGGCCCGTGCTGTTCGCACCCGCGATGCACACCGAAATGTGGCAGCACGCGGCAACCCGCGCCAACGTCGAAACGCTACGCGGCCGCGGCGCCGCCGTCCTGGAGCCGGCCTCCGGAAGGTTGACCGGCGCAGACTCGGGCCCGGGCAGGCTCCCGGAACCGCAGGTGATCTTCGACGCAGCCATGGCGCTGGTCCAGGGACAGTCCGATTACCAGCTGCCGCTTGCGGGCCGCACCGTAACCATCAGCGCCGGCGGCACCCGCGAACCGCTGGACCCCGTACGATTCCTGGGCAACCGCTCTTCCGGCAAGCAGGGCGTGGCCCTGGCGGTCGCTGCCCGGAACGCCGGCGCCACCGTGCGGTTGCTGGCCGCCCACATGGACGTTGCGCCCCCGGCCGGGGTGGAGGTGGTCCGCGTGGAGACCGCCCTGCAGCTCCGGGAAGCTGCGCTGGACGCCGCTGCGGACTCCCACGTCGTCATTATGTCCGCCGCTGTGGCCGACTTCCGCCCGGCCGATGTCTCGGACACCAAGATCAAAAAGCGGGACGACACCGCAGATCCGGTCATTACCCTGCTCCGCAACCCGGACATCCTGCAGGAGCTCGTGGAACAGCGCAATGCCGCTGCGTCGGCATCCGGGCAACTCATCGTCGGCTTCGCCGCGGAAACCGGGGACAGCGAGGGCGACGTCCTGGAGTATGCGGAGGCAAAACTGCAGCGGAAGGGCTGCGATCTGCTGGTGGTCAACCACGTGGGGACGGACAAGGTCTTCGGGCAGGACTCAAACTCCGTGGTCATCCTCTCCCGCTCCGGCTCCGAACCACAGGAAGCGTCGGGAACCAAGACTGAGGTTGCCGAGGCCATCATTACCCGCATCAGCTTTGAACTGAACCGGGTTTCACCCCGGACCTGAGTGTTCCGCACCACGTTTGCTTCGCGGGAAGACATCTCCCGCAGGGCCGGCGTGCTCCAACCAGTAAGGTAGTTGAGTGACTTTACCGCTGCACCTTCCCCAGTCCCATGGGGCCACGCCCTCCGCGCTCCGGCTCTTCACGTCCGAGTCGGTCACCGAAGGCCACCCGGACAAGATCTGCGACCAGATCAGCGACGCCATCCTGGACGCGCTGCTGGCCGCCGACCCCGAATCCCGTGTAGCCGTGGAAACCATGGCGACCACCGGCCTGGTGCACGTGGCGGGCGAAGTCACCACCGACGCCTACGTCGAAATCCCGCAGATCGTCCGCGAGACCATCCTCGGCATCGGCTACGACTCTTCAGCCAACGGTTTTGACGGTGCCCGCTGCGGCGTGTCCGTCTCCATCGGCCAACAGTCGAATGACATCGCCGGCGGCGTTTTCAACTCTCTGGAAGCCCGCGAAGGCCGCCAGGAAGACGATTATGACCTCCAGGGTGCGGGCGACCAGGGCCTGATGTTCGGGTACGCCAGCGACGAGACCCCTTCCTACATGCCCACGCCCATCTGGCTGGCCCACCGGCTCTCCGAACGCCTCACCGACGTCCGGAAGACGGGTCAACTGGCCTACCTCCGCCCGGACGGCAAGACCCAGGTCACCGTGGGCTACGACAAAGACGTTCCGGTATCCGTTGAAACCGTGGTGATCTCCAGCCAGCACGCCGAGGGTGCAAGCCTTGAGCAGCTGCGCGCCGACCTCGCCGCCATCGTCATTGAGCCGGTCCTCGCCGCCGCCAACCTGGACATTTCCCGCACCGCGAACATCCTCAACCCTGCCGGTGAGTTCGTTATCGGCGGCCCCGTGGGGGACGCCGGCCTCACCGGCCGCAAGATCATCGTCGACACGTACGGCGGCATGGCCCGCCACGGCGGCGGCGCCTTCTCCGGCAAGGACCCGTCCAAGGTGGACCGCTCCGCCGCATACGCCATGCGCTGGGTCGCCAAGAACGTGGTGGCCGCAGGACTGGCGAAGCGTGCCGAGATCCAGATCGCCTACGCGATCGGCCAGGCCCGGCCCGTGGGAACCTACGTGGAGACGTTCGGCACCGAGACCGTGGACCCGGCCCGCATCAGCGAAGCCATCGCGGAAATCTTTGATCTCCGTCCGAGGGCGATCATCGACGCCCTCGACCTGAAGCGGCCCATCTACGCCAAGACGGCTGCCCACGGGCACTTCGGCCGCGACGAACCCGACTTCACGTGGGAACGCCTTGACCGGGTGGATGATTTGAAGGCGTTCTTCAACGCCTAGCCGCGCTACAGCTGCAGTCCCACGGCGCAGGCAGGAATCCCATTGGGGCAGGCTGGAAGCCCACTGTCAGTGCCCCGTGTTTTGCTGTCCCTGTCCAACCCGGCAGCTGAACGGAGGTAACCGCAGTGGTTGCTGACAGTTCCGTGCAGCCGTCCCTGCTGCAGGGCTTCCCGGCACGCACCCTGCCCACTGGCGTTGCCGTGGCAGGGCACCTTCCCGTGGCCCGGGTCCTTGTTGAATCTTCGCTGCCCCATCTGGACCGGCCCTTTGACTATGCGGTCCCGGCCGCGCTGGACCAGGCAGCCCAGCCAGGTGTCAGGGTCAAGGTCAAGTTCAACGGCCAGGACCTCAACGGATTCCTCCTTGAACGGGCCGCTGAGTCCGACGCCGGACACACCCTCGTGCCGCTGGCAAAAGTGGTGTCGCCGGTTCCGGTCCTCACGCCTGCCGTCAAGGACCTCGCCGCTGCCGTTGCTGCACGGTATGCCGGCACCGTCAGCGACGTCCTCCGCCTTGCGGTGCCGCCCCGGGTTGCCAGGCTGGAGAAGGACTACCCTGCGTCCCTGGACACCGGGGAAGCGGAAGGCGTCCCCGCCCTGCCAGGTGCCCCCGGTGTTTCATCGTGGGCACCGTACCGCACCGGCTCTGCCTTCCTCAGGCACCTGGCCGCAGGGGGCGCCCCCCGCGCCGTTATCAATCCGCTGCACGGGTACGGGCCCACCGGTTGGCCGGACCTGCTGGCGCAGGCCGCAGCTGCCGCTTATGCCTCAGGCCGGGGCGCGCTCCTGGTGGTGCCCGACTACCGGGACCTGGACCGCCTCGAGGATGCCCTGAAGGGCCTGGTGCCGGAGGAGGCCGTGGCCAGGCTCACGGCCGACGACGGTCCCACGCCGCGCTACCGGAACTTCCTGCGCCTGCTGGCCGCCCGGGCCAAGATTGCGATCGGAACGCGGTCGGCGGCCTTCGCCCCGGTACAGGACCTGGGGCTGGTTGCCTGCTGGGACGACGGCGACGACCTGCACATCGAGCAGCGCGCACCGTATGCCCATGCCCGGGAGGTCCTGCTCCTGCGGGCAGAACAGGAGGGTACGTCCTGCCTCCTTGCCGGACACGCCCGCAGCACCGAAGTCCAACGCCTGGTGGAGGCCGGCTGGGCAGTCCCCGTGGAGGCCGGGCGGTCCACCGTCCGTGCGTCGGTTCCGCGCGTCGTCAGCACTGCCGACAGCTTCGAGCAGGGCCGGGACCCGTTGGCCACCATCGCCCGCCTGCCGCATGCCGCGTGGCAGGCCGCCAAGGAGGGGCTGGAGCGTGGTCCCGTCCTGGTCCAGGTCGCCAGGGCGGGCTATGCACCTTCCCTTGTGTGTGAGACGTGCCGTGAACCCGCCCGGTGCGCGCACTGCCAGGGGCCCCTGGCTTTGGCCGGCACCTCCGTTTTGCCCCAATGCCGCTGGTGTTCCACCCCCGCCCCCGACTGGAAGTGCTCGCACTGCGGTGGCAGGCGGCTGCGAAAAGGGGCCACCGGCGTCCTGCGAACCGCCGAAGAGCTTGGCCGCGCGTTTCCCGGGACCACGGTCATCACGTCCTCGGGGGACCAGGTGAAGGCCACTGTGGGTGCCGGCAAGGCCCTGGTGGTGGCAACGGTGGGGGCCGAACCTGTCGCAGACGGCGGGTACGCCGCCGCACTGCTGCTGGACGGCGATTCCCTGTTGCGCCGCGAAACCCTCCGCGCGGGCGAGGACACCGTGCGCCGCTGGTTCAACGCAGCCGCCCTGGTGCGTCCCGCCCCGGACAAAGGACTGGTAGTGGTCACGGCTACGGACACCGCTGCCACGGGGGCGCTGCTGCGGTGGGATCCGGCCGGCTACGCCCACCGTGAACTGTCCCTGCGGATGGAACTCCAGCTTCCACCGGCGGTGCGCATCGCATCGGTGACGGGGCCGCGGGCCGCCGTCGAACACTACACGGGTGCGGTGGAAGCGGACCTGGCTGGCTCGGGCATCACGGTGCGTACGGCTGGCCCCGCGCCGCTGCTGCTCACCGCACCGCCCTCCGGCAGGCGCACGGCCGAGGACGTCCGGACCCTGTTGTTCTTCCCGTACGGCCAGGCTGCCGCCGTCGTCCGCGTCCTGCGGGTTACCCGGGCAGCCGTGGCTGCAAAGCGAACCTTGGACCCCGTGCAGCTGCGGCTCGATGGCGTGGACGTCCTCTAGGCCCGGCGCCTTTTCGCCACGACCTCATGCGCGGCATCCACCAGCTGGCGCGCCGATTCATCCCAGCTGAACTCCGCCGCGCGCGCAATCGAACGCCGGGACATGTCCTGCCAGTGCACGTCGTCCTGGAGCTGACCCATAGCGTCCGCGAACTGCCCGGGGGACTCCGGATTCACGTACAGCGCGGCGTCCGCCCCGACTTCGCGGAAGATGGGAATCTCGCTGGCGATCACGGGCGTACCCACCGCCATCGCCTCCACCAGCGGAAGGCCGTACCCCTCCGCTTTGGACAGGCTCACCAGGGCCGTGGCCCGTCGCAGGAGCCCGTCATACTCAGCATCGGTCACACCGTTATGGAACATCACCGAGGCGCCCGCAGGCACGACGGCTTCGAGTTCAGCCCGCCGTTGCGGCGTGATCCGGCTGAGCAGGTGAAGGGTGTAGCCGGGCAGCCCGGCCATGCCGGCCACCATGGTTTCCACGTTCTTGTACGGCATGAACGACCCCATGTAGATGATCGTTTTGTCCGCGCCGGCGGCGGGGTCGCGGGGTTCCTGCGCCGGCTGCGGTGCGTTGGCGATGATGCGCACGGGCCTGCGCGTCAGCCGGTATTTGGCCATCAGCGCCGCCGTGGTCTGGCTGATCGTTGCCACGGTATCGGCCCGGTTGAGGAGCACGCGCTGGGGCCAGAAAGCCTTGTGGTAGAGGCGCCACAGCAGCCGGACCGGGGCCGGCAAGAACCCCGGGGGAGCGGGGTGCTCGTAATAGATGAGGTCGTGCAGGGTCAGGATCAGCCCGTATTTCCGGCCCCAGGTGCCCATGGTCTGCATGGGGCAGACCACCACGTCCGCTCCTGTGGCGTTGACTTGCCGGGCAACGAACAGTTCCAGCGGCGAGAGCGGGCTGCTGATGAGCGTGTAGGGAACGTCCGGCAGCAGGGCAAGCTGCCGCTCGTCGGACACCAGCATGGAGACGTCCGCGATCTTTGCCGTGGCAGCAATCAGGCTGGCTCCATAGCGGCTGATGCCGTCGTGGTGGTCGGTACGGGTGAACCGTGCATCAATGACGATCTTCACGCGGGATGGTCCTTCAGGAAGCTGCGGATGTAACGGGCGGCCGGCTCAGGCGTCTCGTAGTGGATCAGGTGCCCGACGCCGGGAATCACCTTCAGCTCCCCGTCGGGAAGCAGCTCCAGGAGGCGGTGCTGGTTGGGGAGGGTGGCGATTTCATCCTTTTCGCCGGCGACCAGCAGCACGGGCAGGTCCAGTCGGCCGGCTACCTCCGCCACATGGTTGCTGACGGAGGCGGTGAAGGACTCCAGGAGGCTGTCCCGGTCGGCAAAGGAACTGAAGTAGGCGTAGTGCTGGCCGTGGATGAAGGCCCGCAACTCCCGGTCGCGGGTCTTGGCCATGGTCTCGCTCATGACCCGGACGATCAGCGGATTGCGCAGCAGAGCCAGTCCCGGGCCGCGGGGAAGCCGTGCCGCGAGCTGGTAGTACAGCACGGCCAGGCGGGTCATGACGCCCTTTGGACCCTCCAAAGCCGGAGCTGCGATGGGGTTGATCAGGATCAGGGGACGCACGGCCTGCGGGTTGTTGGCCACGAAGTGCGACGCCACGATGGACCCGAACGAGTGTCCCAGCAGCACGGTGTCCGGCCCCAGGCCCTGGCTGGCCATGAAGCCGCTGATGAACTGTCCGTAGCGCTTCACGGAGTGGGGGCCCCGGGCAAATGCGTCCGAACTGCCGAAGCCCGGAAGGTCCGGCATGATGATGCGCATGTCCGGAAGCTGGTCGGCCACCCGCAGGAGTCCGTGGTGGTCGCCGCGGAATCCGTGGACCACCAGGATGGTGCGGGTTTCCGGGGTCTCCTCGACGGGCTCATAGGTCCAAAAAGCCACTGTGCTGCCGTCAAGGCTCACGGTGGACGCGGAGGTGCGGGCGGCAAGGCCGGCACTCAGGTACGCAGGCGCAGGGGAAGGCCCCGGGTTCACGGTATCCATGGCGGAGGCCTAGTTGACGTTGTCCGGATGCGACCCGGTCCGCTGCCCGCGGTCCAGCGCCTTAATGGCAACCAGGTCGCGCCCGGAGAGCTCGAAACCGAAGACGTCGAGGTTCTCCCGGATCCGGGCTTCAGAGCTGGCCTTGGGGATGGCAATATGTCCCAGCTGCATGTGCCAGCGGAGGATCACCTGCGCGGGGGTGCGGCCGTGCTCGGCGGCGCAGGCCTGGATGACGGGATCGGCCAGCACCTGCCCGCGGCCCAGCGGGCTCCACGCTTCGGTCCGGATGCCCAGTTCCGCATGCTTGCTGCGCAGTTCCTCCTGCTGCAGCCATGGGTGGAGTTCGATCTGGTTGACGGCGGGGACCACCTCGGCGCTTTGCAGCAGGCGGTCAAGGTGGGCGGGCTGGAAATTGCTGACGCCGATGGCGCGGACCCTGCCCTCCCGGTAGAGCGTCTCCAGGGCGCGGTAGGTTTCGGGGAACAGGCCCCGCCGGGGGCACGGCCAGTGGATGAGGTACATGTCCACATAATCCAGGCCAAGGTTGACCATGGAATCGTCGAAGGCGCGCAGCGTCGCATCGTAGCCGTGGTGGTCATTCCACACCTTTGTGGTGATGAACACGTCTTCGCGGGTCAGGGACGGAAAGAGTTCGCCTGAGCCGCCGCTGCCGGTCCCCGCGTCCAGCTGGGAACTGATGCCGCGCGCCACGCCGGTTTCGTTGCCATACATGGCGGCGGTATCGAAGTGCCGGTAGCCGGCGGCGAGCGCGGTGGCCACCAGCCCTTCCGCGTCTGCTGCCGGCACCTTGTACAGCCCAAAGCCGAGCTGGTCTATCAGCACGCCGTTGTTCAGGCTGAGCCGGGGTGAGGTTCTCATGGCAACGACTCTACCCACTTCAGCTGGTGAGGCCCTCGTAATCCACCAGGCGGCGTGCGGTGGCTTCGTCGAGGATCAGGTCCGTGGCGAGCCGTGCTGCCAGTGCCCCGCGCAGGCCGTTGATCTTCGAGACCCCTGACACCACGCAGATCCTCCGGCGCACCTCCCGGAGCTGGGCGAGGGACGGGCCGGTGGACCGTTCGTTCAGGACGATCCCGTCAGAGGACCCATCGGCCCGGAAGAACACTGTGGCAACGTCGCCCACCACGTCTGAGTTGGCCAGGGCATTGAGGTCGTCTTCGTCGAGGTACCCGCCCGCGTACACATGGCTGGGATAGTCGGCGTGCACGGACCCGACGCCGAATATGGCGATGCTCATCTTGGCCTGCAGTTCCAGGACGCGCTGCACGCTGCGCTCGTTCCACATGGCTGTCTTGGTGGCGGCATGGTCGAAGAACGCCGGGACGGGGAACTGCTCCACCCGTGCCCCGTAGGCGCTGCCGAACCGGCGCATGATGTCGCTCGCGTAGGTAATGCCCGTGGTGTGCATGTTCCCGGCCCCGTTGAGCTGGACGATCACACTGTCGTGGGTGATCTTCCGGGTGAGGTGCCGGCTCACCGCGCTGAGCGTCGATCCCCAGGCCACGCCGATGATGGCGTTGGAGTCCACCAGGGGTCCGATGGTCCGCGCAGCCTGCATGGCCACCCGGTCCAGGGTCTCAGCCTCATTAAGTGTTCCGAGGATGGGAACCACGTGGACATCCAGGTTGTACCGGCGCCGGATCATGCCCTCCAGCTCGGGTCCGGTGTCCAGCGGGTTGCGGATCTGGATCTGCACCAGTCCCGACTCCCGTGCCGAGGACAGAAGCCGGGAAACGGTGGACCGGGACGTCCGCAGCTCGCGGGCGATCGCATCCATGGTGAGGTCCTGCAGGTAATACATTTGTGCAGCTCGGAGGGCATCCTGGTCCCGGGAAAGTGCCATCTCACTTCCGTTCTGCACGTTTGTGCATAGTGCTTGACTCCATTTTCCATTTCTCCAAACAATAGAGCAGAACGGCGGCGCCACCCAGCGGTGACCGCATCACACAAAGCCCCAAGGGAGTCGTTTTGGGACCCAAGGATTCAACTGTCCAACCATCTGTCAGTGCGCCCCGGCCAGGAGCCGAACGCGCATCGGTCCACAGTCTGCGGCGCCGGCCGCACGCAAAAGTCCTGGTGGTTGGCGGCGGCATCAACGGAGTGGGCACGTTCCGTGACCTGGCACTGCAGGGCGTCGATGTGGCGCTCGTGGAGCGCGGTGACTACTGCCAGGGCGCAAGCGGCGCGTCCTCACACATGATCCACGGTGGCATCCGCTACCTCGAAAACGGGGAGTTCCGCCTGGTCCGGGAATCCGTGGTGGAGCGTAACCGCCTGCTGAAGATCGCCCCGCACTACGTCAAGCCGCTGCAGACCACCATCCCGATCTTCAGCACCTTCTCCGGCATCCTCTCCGCGCCGCTGCGCTTCCTCACTCACAAGCAACAGGGCAAGCCCAAGGAGCGCGGCGCGTTCCTCATCAAGGCGGGCCTCAGCCTCTACGATTCGTTTTCCCGCGACGGCGGCACGGTGCCCCGGCACCAGTTCCGCACCCACAAGGCAGCCCTTCAGGAACTGCCCGCCCTCCGGCCCGACGTCAAGTACACCGCCACCTACTTCGACGCCTCGGTGCACAACCCTGAGCGGCTGACCCTCGACGTCCTGCAGGATGGCGAGAAGGCGGGCCGGGCAGGCAACGCGCAGGGAACCAGCACGCAGGGTGACACGGCCCGTGCCAGCAACTACCTCTCGCTGCAGTCCATTTCTTCCACCCCGAACCCGGGCACCGGCCGGGGGAGCACTGTCCGGCTCCGCGACGAACTCACCGGGGAAGAGTTCGATTTCACGGCGGACATCATCGTGAACACCACCGGGGCGTGGGTGGACCTGACCAATGGCGCCATGGGCGCAGCCTCCGCCTTCATGGGCGGAACCAAGGGCTCCCACATCGTGCTGGACCACCCGGGCCTGCTCGCCGCCTGCCGGGGCCGGGAAATCTTCTTTGAGCACACTGACGGCCGGATTGTCCTCATCTACCCCATGGGTGACCGGGTGCTTGTGGGCACCACGGACGTCGACGCGGACATGTCAGAGGACGCCATCTGCACGGACGAGGAAATCGAATACTTCTTCGACCTCATCGGCCACGTCTTCCCGTCCATCGACGTGACCCCTGACGACATCGTCTATACGTTCTCGGGCGTCCGCCCCCTGCCGAGCCATGACGCCACCCAGCCGGGCTTTGTCTCCCGGGACTACCGCATCGAACGCCGCGCGTCCGGAACAAACGGAACCGGCGCCGTCGTGCTGAGCCTGGTGGGCGGCAAGTGGACCACCTTCCGCGCCCTCGCAGAACACCTGACCAACGATGTCCTCTCCGAACTCGGCGTGCAGCGCAGGCTTTCGACCGCGCAGCTTCCCATCGGCGGCGGTGCGGGCTTCCCTGCCGACGAAGCAGGCGTTCAGAAGTGGATCAAGGCCCACATGGCCGCCGGCCGCGACGCAGACCGCACGGCCGGGCTGCTGACGCGTTACGGGACCCGGGCCGAAGCCGTCATCGAATACCTTGATGCCGAGCCTGACCAGGCCCTGCGGTCCACACGGGAACTCAGCGTCCGCGAACTGGAATTCATGGCGGCAAACGAGCAGGTGGGGCACCTGGTGGATGTCCTCGTCCGGCGCACCTCCCTTGCATTCCGGGGGCTCGTGACCGGAGAGCTGCTCAACGAAGTGGCGGAGGTGCTGTCCGTCCCGCTCAAGTGGGACAGCGCAACCCGCGCCGCTGAGATCAAGCACGCCCAGGACGTGCTGCAGCGTTTCCACCGCGTGGAAACGCACAGCCTGGTCTCCTAAGGCCAGGCGGCCGGCCGGGGCGTGCCAGCGTCCCGGCCCCACGGTCCTTCACCCGCGGAGGACCGACAACTAAACAAAGAAGGAGTCAAAGATGTCTCTAGGAATAGTCTTCCTCTCCGAAGTCTTTGGCACGGGCATGCTGACCCTGTTGGGTTGCGGCGTCGTTGCCAACGTGGCTTTGCGGGGGACAAAGGGTAACAACGGCGGTTTCCTGATGGTCACATGGGGGTGGGGAATCGCCGTCTTCGCGGGTGTCTTCGTCGCCGCCAAGTCGGGCGCGCACCTCAACCCGGCCGTCACGCTCGGCCTGCTGCTCAACGGCAAGCCCGAATACGCTCCGGGAGTCGCCGTCGACTTCGCCTCCACCCTGACCTACTTCGGGGGCGAGATTCTGGGCGCCTTCCTCGGCGCCGTGGTCTGCTGGCTGGCCTACAAGCAGCACTTCGATGACGAGCCGGAGCCTGCCGGCAAGCTCGGGACCTTTTCCACCGGCCCGGCCATCCGGTCCACCCCCTGGAACCTGATCACCGAGATCATCGGCACTTTTGTCCTGGTCTTCGTCATCCTCACCCTCGGTGGCACCCCCTCGGGGCTCGGCCCGCTGGCCGTTGCACTGCTCGTGGTCGGCATCGGTGTTTCCCTCGGCGGCCCCACCGGCTACGCCATCAACCCCGCCCGTGACCTCGGACCCCGCATTGCCCACGCAGTGCTTCCCATCAAGGGCAAGGGCTCCAGTGACTGGAGCTACTCCTGGATCCCGGTGGTGGGCCCGCTTGTCGGCGGCGCCCTGGCCGGAGTTGTTGCCCGGATCGCCCCGATCATCGTCACCGCCGCTTCCTAAACCCCCGGCACCCAGTTCGAACAACCAGACAAGGACGTCATTATGAACCAGTACGTAATCGCCATTGACCAGGGCACCACCAGCACCCGCGCCATCATCTTCGACCACAGCGGCGCGATCGTCTCTTCCGGCCAGATGGAACACGAGCAGATCTTCCCGCAGGCCGGCTGGGTGGAGCACGATGCCGCGGAGATTTGGAACAACACCCGTGAGGTCATCGGTTCGGCCCTCTCAAAGGCGAACCTGACGCGGCACGATATTGCCGCCGTCGGCATCACCAACCAGCGCGAGACCGCAGTGGTGTGGGACAAGACCACGGGCAAGCCGGTCTACAACGCCATCGTGTGGCAGGACACCCGCACCCAGGACATCGTGGACCAGCTGGCCAAGGACGGCGGGGCAGACCGCTTCAAACAGAAGGTGGGCCTGCCGCTGGCCACCTACTTCTCCGGCACCAAGATCAAGTGGATCCTGGACAACGTTGACGGCGCCAGGGAAAAGGCAGAGGCCGGGGACCTGGTCTTCGGCAACACCGACGCGTGGGTCCTGTGGAACCTGACCGGCGGTGTCGACGGCGGCGTCCACGTCACCGACGTCACCAACGCGTCCCGCACCCTGTTCATGGATCTGGAATCCCTGCAGTGGGACGACGAGATCCTCGGCATCTTTGGCGTACCGCGCAGCATGATGCCTGAGATCAAGTCCTCCTCCGAGGTGTACGGCACCGTGCACAGCTCCCAGCTGCTCCGCGAGACACCGGTTGCGGGCATCCTGGGCGACCAGCAGGCCGCAACCTTCGGCCAGGCCGCTTTTGACGCCGGCGAAGCGAAGAACACCTACGGCACGGGCTGCTTCCTGATCTTCAACACGGGCGAGGAAATCGTCCACTCGAAGAACGGGCTCCTCACCACGGTGGGCTACAAGCTGGGCGACGCCAAACCGCACTATGCCCTGGAAGGGTCCATCGCCGTCACCGGTTCACTGGTCCAGTGGCTGCGTGACAACCTGGGCATGATCAGCAGCGCCCCCGAGGTGGAAACCCTTGCCGCGTCGGTCAAGGACAACGGCGGCGTGTATATCGTCCCGGCGTTCTCCGGCCTGTTCGCCCCGTACTGGCGCTCCGATGCGCGGGGTGCGATCGTGGGCCTGACCCGGTTCGTCAACAAGAACCACATCGCCCGCGCGGCGCTGGAGGCCACCGCGTTCCAGACCCGCGAGGTGCTGGACGCGGTCAACGCGGACTCCGGCGTGCCGCTGAGCGAGCTGAAGGTCGACGGCGGCATGGTTGCCAATGACGCCCTGATGCAGTTCCAGGCGGACATCCTTGGCGTCCCGGTCATCCGTCCCAAGGTCATTGAGACCACGGCGCTGGGGGCTGCCTACGCGGCAGGCCTGGCCGTCGGGTTCTGGAAGGACCTGGGCGAGTGCTCGGCCAACTGGTCCGAGGACAAGCGCTGGGAGCCGCAGATGGACAAGGCCGAACAGGAACGCCAGATGCGTCTCTGGAAGAAGGCCGTCACCAAGTCCATGGAGTGGGTGGACGAGGACGTCAGGTAACGTCCTTCACACCTCGGGGCCGCCCTGCCTGGAAAGGCAGGGCGGCCCCTGCCGTGTCCGGCGGACCTTTCCGGGATTTGTGCCAGGCCGGGTTCGGCCGGCAGCGTGCGGGCACGTCACGGCGCAGGGCGCCCCGGCAGGTCCTCGGTGGCCGGCCCCTGGATGACTTTGCCGTCCACATCGAAGCGGGAGCCATGGCAGGGGCAGTCCCACGTGCGGTCTTCCCGGTTGAATCCGACAGTGCAGCCAAGATGGGTGCAGGTCGCGGACACCGCGTGGACCTGTCCTGCAGGATCCCGGTAGCACGCGGTGCTGGTCCCGTCCGTTTCAATGACAGTGCCGTCGCCGGGAGCAAGGTCCGCTGTCCGGCGTGCGGCCTTTTGCCGGGGAACGGTGTCCCCGGGCGCTGCTGGTGGCCCTGGGGCCGTGGCGGCCCGCGACGTCGCACGGTTGGTGTCAAACAGGGCCGCCCACTCATTGGGCGTGCCGTTGAGCAGATCCGCCAGCATCAGCGCCGCGGCCGTACCGTTGGTCAGGCCCCACTTACGCAGGCCCGTGATGACGAACGCGTGCCGGCTGTCCGGGTTCAGGGGCCCGGCGTAGGGCACGCCGTCGAGGGGCAGCGCGTCCTGGGTGGACCAACGGTAGGCCACGCCGCCGGCCCCGAACTGGACGCGCGCATAACGGGCCAGGCTCGCCTGGCGCGGTGCCGGGTCTACGTGCGTGCCCGCGGGATGGCCCTCGCCGCCCGCCAGCAGGTACGTCACCCCGTTGAGGCGGACCGTCAGCAGCGAACGCATGGGCTCATCCGCGCTGATGAAGGTGGAGTCCAGGGGAGGGGTATCGATCGGCGCGGCGACGATGTAGGAGCGGTGCGGCCGGCAGAGCGCTTCGAACCGGCCGTGGTCGGCGAAGGGAACATTCGTGGCCACAATCGCATCCCGGGCGAGCACGGTGCCGTCGGCGGCGGCCACCGCGACGGGACGGCCCTCGCGCAGCTCCAGTGCACGGGTGCGTTCGAAAACGAAGCTGCCGTTTCCGTCCACCCGTCCGGCGAGCCCCTGGAGGTACTGGACGGCATGGATCTGGGCCTGGCCGTCAAACCGTACGGCACCGGCTACGGGAAACGGCAGGGGAACGTCGGCGGTAAACGTTGACGGAAGGCCGAGGTCCGCCGCAAGCCCGGCTTCGGCCCGCACCTGCGGCAGCGCGTCAGGGCCTGCGGCAAAGGTGTAGTTGGCGACCCGGCGGAAACCGCAGGAAATGTTCTCAGCGTCCACCACCGCACCGATGTACTCCACGGCCGCCTGGTTCGCCAATCCATAGCTCCTGGCCGCTGCAACGCCGTGACTGTGCTGCAGGTCCGTGTAGGCGAGGCGGTGCAGTGAGGTCACCTTGCCAGTGGTGTGGCCAGTGACGCCCGTGCCGATCCGGCCGGCCTCCAGGACTGCCACCGAGTGTCCCGAACGCTTCAGGGCCAGTGCTGCGGTCAGCCCGGCGATGCCTCCGCCGATGACTGCCACGTCCACTTCCACGGTGCCATGAAGTTGGGGGAAATCGGTGGCGCCGGCGGTTGCCAGCCACAGGGAGAGGGGCTGTCCTTCATTAGGGCCGGCAGTGGTTGCCTCTGACATGGTGTGCCGCCTCCCAACGTTGTGGGACGATCATGCGCGCTTGCCCCGGCCAATGCAAAGGGCCGTTCGGCCTGGCTGAGGCGGGGGACGTGCCGGTGCGCTAAAGTAGATCCATGCGTGCGATCCTTCTGCTTAGTTAGCCGCCGGCTCCGATTATCGGACAGCTGAGCGGCAGCCCCTCCATGGAGAGGGGCTTTTGTGTGTCCGGGGCATGGCGCCGGGCCGGCAGCAGGAGGATCAGGCCGTTATGGCAGCACAGATGCCGTAACAGAACAGAAGAGGGCAGCAGTGGGCGTTCAGCCGGAGACAGAGACCGGAACAGCAACAACAGTATCGGCGGAGCCTGAAGAGGGCACCTACAGTTTCGCCGCCATGGAGGCCAAATGGCCCCAGGTGTGGGACGACCTCAAGGTCTTCACCCCGGTGGACGACGGGTCGCGGGAGCGCCGCTACGTGCTTGACATGTTCCCGTACCCGTCCGGCGACCTGCACATGGGCCACGCCGAGGCGTTCGCCATGGGCGACGTGGTGGCCCGCTACCTGCGGCAGAAGGGCTACGACGTCCTGCATCCCATCGGCTGGGACTCCTTTGGCCTGCCCGCGGAGAACGCCGCCATCAAGCGCAACGCCCACCCCAGCGAGTGGACGTACGCCAACATCGACACCCAGGCGGCCTCCTTTAAGCGGTACGCCATCTCCGCCGACTGGTCGCGCCGCCTGCACACCTCTGATCCCGGGTACTACCGCTGGACGCAGTGGCTGTTCAAGCGCTTCTACGAGCGTGGCCTTGCTTACCGGAAGAACTCCCCGGTCAACTGGTGCCCCAAGGACCAGACCGTCCTGGCCAACGAGCAGGTGGTCAACGGCGCCTGCGAGCGCTGCGGCACCACCGTCACCAAGAAGTCCCTGAACCAGTGGTACTTCAAGATCACCGACTACGCGGACCGCCTGCTGGACGACATGGACGAGCTCCGCGGCCACTGGCCCGAACGCGTCCTGGCCATGCAGAAGAACTGGATCGGCCGGTCCGAGGGTGCGCACGTAAACTTTGTGATCGAGGCCGACGGCGGCAAGCCCGCCAAGGACGTCACGGTCTTCACCACCCGCCCGGACACCCTGTACGGGGCAACGTTCTTCGTGGTCGCTGCCGACGCGCCGCTCGCCGTCGAACTTGTCACGGACAAGCACGCCGCGGCCCTGGACGAATACCGCGAACGGGTCAAGGCACTCTCGGAAATCGAACGCCAGTCGACGGAGCGCGAGAAGACCGGCGTCTTCACCGGCCGCTACGCCATCAACCCGCTGAACGGGGAGAAGCTGCCCGTGTGGGCCGCCGACTACGTTCTGGCGGACTACGGTACGGGCGCCATCATGGCCGTGCCGGCCCACGACCAGCGCGACCTCGACTTCGCCAAGACCTTCGACCTGCCGGTCCGCGCGGTTCTGGACACCGGCGAAGAAGACCCGGCCGTATCCGGCACCGCGACAGCGGGCGAGGGCACCCTGATCAACTCCGGCGCGCTGGACGGCCTGCCCAAGGCTGAGGCCATTCCTGCCGCCATTGCCATGCTGGAACAGCAGGGTACCGGCGAGAAGTTCGTGAACTTCCGGCTCCGCGACTGGCTGCTGAGCCGCCAGCGCTTCTGGGGCACCCCCATCCCCATCATCCACTGCCCGTCCTGCGGTGAAGTCCCCGTGCCCGATGAGCAGCTGCCCGTTACCTTGCCCGCGGACCTCCGCGGCGAGGACCTGGCACCGAAGGGCACCTCGCCGCTGGCCGCGGCGGAGTCCTGGGTCAACGTGGAATGCCCCACCTGCCACGGGCCCGCCAAGCGGGACACCGACACCATGGACACGTTCGTGGACTCGTCCTGGTACTTCCTGCGCTTCGTCTCCCCGCATTACACCGAGGGGCCCTTCGATCCGCAGAAGATCAATGACTGGATGCCGGTGGGCCAGTACGTGGGCGGCGTGGAGCACGCCATCCTCCACCTGCTCTACGCACGCTTCTTCACCAAGGTCATCCACGACCTCGGCATGATCGATGCCGACGAACCGTTCAGTGCGCTGCTGAACCAGGGCCAGGTGCTCAACGGCGGCAAGGCCATGAGCAAATCTCTGGGCAACGGCGTTGACCTCGGCGAGCAGTTGGACAAGTACGGCGTGGACGCTGTCCGCTTGACCATGGTGTTCGCGTCCCCGCCCGAGGACGACGTGGACTGGGCCGACGTGTCGCCGTCCGGTTCCGCCAAGTTCCTGGCCAGGGCCTGGCGCCTGGCACAGGACGTCACCAGTGAACCTGGAGTGGATGCCGCCGCCGGAGACCGCGGGCTGCGTTCGGTAACGCACCGCACCATCGCCGATGCCGCCGAACTGCTGGACGCCAACAAGTTCAACGTGGTGGTGGCCAAGCTCATGGAGCTGGTCAACGCCACCCGCAAGGCGATCGACTCCGGTGCGGGCGCAGCGGATCCCGCAGTCCGCGAGGCCGCGGAGGCGGTTGCCGTGATCCTCAGCCTGTTCGCGCCGTACACCGCCGAGGACATGTGGAACCTGCTGGGCCACCCTGCATCGGTTGCCAACGCCGGCTGGCCGTCCCACGACCCCGACCTGCTGGTCCAGGACACGGTCACCGCCGTCGTCCAGGTCCAGGGCAAGGTCCGCGACCGGCTGGAGGTGTCCCCGGACGTCTCCGAAGACGAGCTGCGCGAACTGGCACTGGCGTCGGAGAACGTCCAGCGCGCCATGGATGGCCGGGGCATCCGCACGGTGATCGTCCGGGCGCCTAAGCTGGTCAACATCGTTCCGGCCTAGTTGCTGCACCCGCAGTGATGCACCGGCCGCCGGAAACTTTCCGGCGGCCGGTGCCGGTTGAGCCGGACAGCGTCTCCAGGAGGCCCCTTGCCCGACAGTAACGCCGCCGCCTGGCCTTGGGTCCGTGCCCGGCTGTCGGGCCTCCGTCCTGCGGCCCGGCCGGGAACACGGCGTCCGGGTGGCAGCCCTGTCGCCCGCACCGCCGTCGTCACAGACTCTGCTGCTGCCCTGCCCGCGGACTACGTTGCCGGACTGCCGCGGGACGGGATCCTGACGGTGACTCCGATGCCTGTCATGGTCGGCGCTGAAATCTACGGTGAGGGCGAAGACGACATCCTGGAGACCATCGCCGTGGCCCTGGCCGCGGGGACGCCGGTCAAGACGTCCAGGCCTTCACCGGGGCAGTTTGAGCAGGCCTACCGGGCCGCTGAATTCCGGGGATACGAAGGGATAGTTTCGGTCCACATCTCGGGCGGACTTTCCGGCACCGCGGACGCCGCGCGCCTGGCTGCGGCCAGACTGGGGATTCCTGTGGACGTGGTGGACACGGGAACGGTGGGCATGGCGCAGGGCATGGCCGTACAGGCAGCGGTGGAAGCAGCGTCAGCCGGCGGTGACCGGTCCGCGGTGGCCGCGGCGGCAACGGCCCAGGCAGCACGCACCAAGGTCTTCTTCTACGTCCCCACCCTTGAGCAGTTGCGCCGCGGCGGGCGGATCGGGGCGGCGGCGTCGCTCCTGGGGACCATGCTCGCCATCAAACCAATTCTGGCGGTCGACGGCGGCAGGATAGTTCCGCTGGAAAAGGTGCGCTCAGGTGCCAGGGCTGTGGCCCGGCTTGAGGAAATCGTCGTGGCGGAGGCGGAGGCGCATCCCGGCGACTCCGTGGTCCTGGCTGTCCACCACTTCGGCAATCCTGAGGAAGCGGAGAGTCTGGCGGTGCGGCTGGAGGCGGCCCTTCCACAGTGCCCTCCGGCCCAGATCAGTTCCCTTCCTGCCGTCCTGGCAGCGCACGCCGGCCTTGGGGTCCTTGCGGTGATTGTTGGCAGGACCACCACGGTTCACGGCGGTGTTGTCCCCAGCTGACGGGGTGACTGTGGGCGGCCTGCTGCCGCACTGACTGCAGGGTCCTTGGCCTCTGGCGGCCATTCGCGGGAGTCCGTAGCGTCGCCCCATCAGCGACGTTCCCGTTCGGGACGGCAGTTTGAGGGCCGGAGGACCAGCATGCGTGTTCACGGAATTCGCACTTTCCGGGCCGTCCTTGCGCTCCCGGCCCTACTGGCTCTCGTCCTGGCCGGGTGCGGACAGGAAAGCCGCCAGCCATCGCCCACCCAAGCCCCGTCAAGCGGATCGGCGAACCCGGCCTGCGACCTGATCACCCCTGCCATCGCTGCCAAGGTCGATCCCGGCCTGGTCCAGATGGGGCAAAACGGGAAACCGGCGGGAAGTCCGGCCTATCTGTGCAGCTACATGAGCAAGTACGAGAAGGTCCTTGCGCTCTCCGTCTCGCTCATCTCGCCCGCATCGGCCGCCGACATCACCGACGCGAAAAAGGCCCCCGACTGCTCTGTGGTGGATGGCATTGGGGACTTCGCCTGCATGCAGTGGACGGGATGGTTCCGCGGCGAGCCCGGCGGGGCCTCGGCGAACACCGTGCTCAAGGCCGTCAAGGGCAAGGAATCCCTTGACCTCCGCATCGTGGCCATGCCGCCCATCGCAGCAGGAACCCCGGTACCGGACGGCAACGTGTCCGCACACGCCCTGGCGCAGGCAGCTGTCGAGGCCGGGTGGGGCAACGGTACTGAACTTCGGGTTCCGCCGGCGCCATCTACCGGTCCGCAGACGTCCACAAACAGCCCCGTATGCGCCCTGGTCAGTGCTGATGCCCTCAAGCAGGCCTTTGGTACCACCACCCAGGCGCAAGTTCTCCCGGGGGAGGGCAGCTGCCGGTACCGCTTCGGCGCGTTGGGCACACCCGGTCCGGACTCGCTCGTGTTCGCCATCGAACTGCATCAGGGAGGTGCGGGTGCGCTCTCGGGGCCGTTGCCGCCGGATGGCCACAACATCCAGGGCGTTGGCGACAAAGCAACTCTCATCATCCGTTCCGAACCGGGCGGACCGAAGTCCCTGAGGCCCCCGAGCGATGTTCCGGTTACGATCATGTCCCTCATGGTCGCCCGTGGGCAGAACATGGGAATCTTCACCGCACAGCTCCTGATTTCACCGCAGGGGCCCACCGAAGAGCAGGTCAAGGAACAGTTCGTCACGCTGGTCAAGGGCGTCGACTTCTAAGCCAGCCTGTGCCTGTTGCGCCAACAAACTCCAGCGCTGTACACGTAGGAGGGGATCCGGATGGCCAGGGAAGCCAGCTTCGTGCAAAAGCCCACGTGCGCCGGTCGGTTCCGAAGCGTTGGAGTGCTAACCGCTGCGCTGTTGATCCTCACCGCATGCGGGTCCGGCCAGCCAGCTGACACGGCTTCACAGGGCGGCAGCAGCACCACCCGCGCAGGTGCATCGAGCACGACCCCCGTGGCGGAGCCCACCACGGGGTCGCCCCGGGTCTTCACGGACCAGGAACTCATGGCCATCAGCAGTAAAGTCCTTGAGCAACACGGCGGAAGAGCCGGGGACACGGCCATGGCACGCAAGTCGTACGCGTTGATGACCCAGCCACCTGCGTCCGGGTCGTCCCTCCTTGGTCCCACCGAACCAGCAGAATGCAACGTATTCCACAGGTCGTGGCAGCACGAGGCACAGCTGGACCTCTCCATGGGCTTTGCGCTGGGGGAAGTGTCCAACCTTGGCGATCATGGAGTCGGCATGATCCTCTTCGATGTGCGAAGCGCGCCCCGGGACACCCTCGCCAAAGCCGACTTTGATTACAGCCAGGAGCTGATGGCTCGCTGCGCCACGTTCGACCAGACAGTGACCGGCGCCACCGGACCCCAGAAGTTCGCGATTCAACTTCTTCCGGGTCCGGACATCGGCGAGAAGGCCTACGCGACCAGGCAATCCTTCAATGGGAACATCACCGGCGTCGGGCTCCGCGTCCTTGCCGGAACAGTGTCACTCGACATGGGAGCCAACACCGGGATGGCGATAAGCGAGGACGAGGCCCTTAGCGTGATGAAGCAGATTGCGAAGGAGTTTATCGACGCGGCAAGGAACCAGTAGCCGCCACTGCCGGACGTGTACGGCGTGCACAGCTTTCCACATAGCGGCCTTGAGTGTGTCGCGCAGCGGGGGAGGTTCCTAGGGTGGAGCTATGTCACGCCGGGATGCTGGAGCAGCACGTCAGCAGGCCCGGCATGCGAGGGACCGGCTGCAGGCCACCCTGGGGGACGCGCCCCCCGGGCTCCTGGAGGACGGCCCCGGCCCCGGCGGTTTCGAGTACAGCGGCCCCGGCGCAACAGGCACGGTAACGGGCGGACCCGAAACCGGCAGCGGCCCTGAGGGCGAATCCGGGAACTGTTCCGGCGGTGTGCCGTCGCTCCGGTGGCGGGTGGGACTGCGGGTTGCCGTGCTGTTGGGTGTCCTGGCAGTGGCTGCGGGAGCCTGGTTCTGGTGGCAGGCCGGGACGGCATCCCCGGAGGTCCTTCCCCTGAGCGGCGCCAGTTCCGGCGGCAAGGCCACGGGCACCGGAGGAGCCGCCGCGGACAGCACTACGCCGGTGGATCAAGACGGCGGGGGACCTGGCGGCGGGGAATCTGGGCGCGGCCCGGGGCAGCCCGCGTCCGGCGGCCTTGTAGTGGTGCACGTGGCCGGGGCTGTAGCCGCGCCCGGAGTCATCAGGCTCCAGCAGGGCAGCCGGGTTGATGACGCCATTGCTGCCGCGGGCGGGGCTGCCCCGGACGCGGACGTGAACCGAATCAACCTTGCCCTGGCGGTGGAGGACGGGCAGAAGATCTACGTCCCGCGGCAAGGGGAGCCGGCGTCCTCCGCAGTCGAATCCTCCGGTTCCGGGGGAACGGGCCCGGGTGGCATGGACCCGGGCGGCGTTGGGTCCACCGGCACCGGCCAGGCAGGAGGGGCAGCCGGCGGGAAGATCAACCTCAATACCGCCGGCGCCGCGGAACTGGACACGCTGCCAAAGGTCGGGCCGGTACTCGCTCAGCGGATCGTGGATTGGCGAAAAGACCATGGACCTTTCAAAAGCGTCGAAGAACTGGACGCGGTGGATGGCGTCGGACCGAAGATGCTCGAGGCCCTGCTGCCCCTGGTGATGGTCTAGGCATCCCGGATGGCGACGGAAATGGGCAGGCCAGGCAGGGCCGACGGCCCGCAAAGGCGGGGAGGCCCCGCCGGGGGAGAGGGAGCCAGGAGCCCTTGGAGCCGGTTCGTGGAATCCGCGGTTCAGGGGCCCGGCCGAAGGCCAAACACCGGGGCTCCCGCACGGACGGTGCACCCATCGACAACGCAACCGTCGACAACGCACCCGCCCGGAACACGTTCGCGTCCCGGAGCAGTTCCACCGTCCCTGCGACGGGCACGCCTGCAAGCGCCAGGTCTGCCGGCACGCCGCCGCGGGACCCCAAAAGGCCGGACCCCAAAAGGCCGGACCCCGAAGGGCCGCGCCCTGAAAGCCGGGGCTCTGGCCTGCCGGGCTCTGACCTTTGGGGACATGAAAGGGTATTGGGCGCAGTGCCTGGGCCGCGTTCGCCAGCGGATGGTTGAAAGCGGCCGCGAGCGGGAGGAAAGCGACTCCGGCTCAGTAGGACCGGGACGCCGCACGGACCTCCGGCTCGCCCTCCCCGCAGTTTCGGTGTGGGCTGCCTCGGTGGCAGGGCTCTGGCTGCCGCCCCCGTGGCTGGCTACTGTGTGCTGCGCGCTGACGGTGCTTGGAGGCCTTTTCCTGGCCCGTGCCGCGAAGGGAGGACGGAGGGGAAGCCTGCGTGCCGCCGCCCGCGCCTCGGGTCCGGGACGGAGGCATGGTGCCCGGGGCCGAAGCTTCCGGGCAGCACTGGGCGTCTCCCTGATGCTGGCCGGCGCGGCGGCAGCCCATTCCGCGACCTCCTCAAGCCAGCGGTCCGAGGGGCCGCTCGCTGAGGCCATCGCGGGCGGAAAGTCGGCCGTCGTCATTGTCGAGGTAGCCGGAAACCCGCGGGCCCTGGCCGGGCCCGGAGGGGCGGCGGAGAGGTGGTCGGTCCCGGTGTGGACGCAGGAAGTGACAACGGGTGGCGTCCTGGTTCGCACCCGCGCCCGGCTCGTGGTGATGGGCGGCCAGGGGTGGGGCGGCGTGGTGCCGGGTCAGACGCTGCGCGCTGCCGGCAAGCTGCGGCCGGCAGACCCCGGTGGGCAGGAGGCGGGAAACCTGGCCGCATCGACGGCTCCAGGCAAGCCCTCGGGTGGCTCACTGCTGGAAGAGTCAGCCAGGGAGCTCCGCGGGCGATTCGTTTCCGCCTCGGCTTTCCTCGAACCGGATGCCCGCGGGCTCCTCCCCGGGATGGTCACCGGTGACACCAGTGCGCTGGATGAGGGGTTGAACAACGCCATGAAGGCCGTTGGCATGACGCACCTGACGGCAGTCAGCGGGGCAAACTGCAGCCTGGTGCTGGGGGCGTTGCTGCTGCTGTGCCGGTGGTTCCGGATGCCGCGTGCCCCGGCCGCAGCTGCGGCCCTTGGCGGCCTGGCCCTGTTCGTGGTCCTGGTGGGGCCTGATGCCAGCGTTCTGCGGGCAGCGCTGATGGGAGCCATCGGCATCGCCTCGCTGGCGGGTGGACGTTCAGGGCGTGGACTGAGCTTCCTTTGCCTGGCTGTCCTGGGGCTGCTGTGGGCGGATCCAGCCCTTGGCACGAGTTTTGGCTTCCTGCTTTCTGTCCTGGCCACACTGGGAATCGTTCTTATAGGCCGGCGGATCATCAGCTGGATTCCCGGGGCGGTCCCACGGTGGCTCGCTGCCGCGGTAGCGGTTCCGTTGTCCGCCCAGCTGCTGTGCGGGCCCGTCATCGTGCTTCTGCAGCCCCAGTTTTCAACCTATTCCCTGGCAGCCAATGTCGTCGCCTCGCCCCTGGTGGCTCCCGTGACCCTGCTGGGAACAGCAGCGGTGCCCCTGGTGGTCGTTCTGCCGTGGGCCGCCGCAGCGCTGATAGCCGTTGCCGGGACTTTCAGCGGGGGCGTCGCGGCTGCGGCAAGGATCGCGGCCCAGCTGCCGGGGTCCGCGCTCCCATGGCCGGAGGGGGCGCCCGGGATGCTGTCCATGATGCTGCTGTCTGTCCTGTCGCTGGCTGCCGTCGGGGCGGCGGCAAGGCCGCTCCGCCTCATCCGCTGGGTCCGGTCGGCGCACGCAGGAACTGTCGTATTCCTGGAGTTGCTGGAGTCGCGGCTGCATCGCTTCCGGGGTGTCCGCAGCTTGGACCCCGGGCACAGACGTGGCAGGCTGGGATCCTGCAATAAAACCTCCGGAAGGAACTGTCGATGGCCGCTGCGCAAAAGCGAGCACCCCGCTCCCCGGCGTCGAACACAGCCTCCTGGCGGGACGTAACCCCGGCCCGGATCGTACTGGTGAGCGGTCCCGAAGAGTACCTGGGTATCAGGGCGATGGACAGGATCCGGTCCCAGGTCAGGGCGGCCGAGCCGGACGTGGAGGTCAGCCGCATCAACGCGGCGGCATATGAGGCCGGCACCCTGACCATGCAGGTGAGTCCATCCCTCTTTGGCGAGAGCAAGCTGATCGAGGTGGAGGCTGTGGAAGGGATGAATGACGCCTTCCTTGCCGATGCCCTCGGCTACCTGCAGCACCCGGAGGAGGACGCCGTCGTCGTGCTGCGCCACGCAGGCGGGGTCCGCGGCAAGAAGCTCCTCGACGCCGTCAGGAAAGGGGGCTGGCCGGTAGTGGAGTGCCAGCCGCTGAAGAAGGACGCGGACAAGGTCCAGTTTGTCGCCGCGGAATTCAAGGCGGCCGGACGCCGGATCAACCAGGACGCCGTGCAGGCCCTGGTGAATGCCGTGGGAGCAGATCTGTCAGAGCTCGCTGCCGCCTGCTCCCAGCTGATCGCCGATGCAGGGAGCACGGTCACCACCGACACCGTCGACAAGTATTACGGCGGACGGGTCGAAGCCACCGCGTTCAAGGTGGCCGACGCCGCCATGGCCGGAAACGCCCCTCTTGCACTGTCGACGCTGCGCCATGCTCTCGCCACCGGTGCTGATCCGGTACCGCTGGTGGCTGCACTTGCCTCCAAGCTGCGGACGGTGGCGCGGGTGGCGGGCGCCTCCGGGCCGTCCGCGCAGATCGCTGCGGAATTGGGCATGCAGCCGTGGCTGGTGGAGCAGGCGCAGCGCGACGTGCGGCGCTGGACCCCTGAAGGCCTGGTGCGGTCCATCCAGGCCACGGCGGAAGCCGACGCGCAGGTCAAAGGCTTGTCCCGGGATCCGGTGTACGCCGTGGAGCACGCCGTCACCGTGATTGCCATGTCCGTACAGGGCAGATAGCCCCCGGCAGCGCCCAGGAGGCCCGGACGCTCCTGGTGTCCGGGTCCGGCACGTCCCGGGGGCGTTCGACGGCGAGCTGCCGCGGCTCGCGGACTGACGGCTTAAAAGCGTGTGGCCGGCACCCGAGGGTACCGGCCACACCATCAGTTCGTGGGAACTGGAAACCTTAGAGTGCGTTGACCTTCTTGGAGATCGCCGACTTACGGTTCGCTGCGTTGTTCTTGTGCAGAACACCCTTGCTGACAGCCTTGTCCAGCTTACGGCTGGCAGAAACGAGCGCAGTAGTAGCAGCTTCCTTGTCAGCGGACTCAACAGCGGTGTTGACGGCGCGGATGGCCGTCTTCAGCTCAGACTTGACTGCGTTGTTGCGCAGGCGGGCCTTCTCGTTGGTCAGGATGCGCTTCTTCTGGGACTTGATATTCGCCACGTGTGAACTCTCTTTGTAATGCGGAAATGGTCTAGAGGGCTTTCAGGCTGGCCTTGACTGAGCGGCGTGGGGATACCTATGGCGGCCAACCATCAGTGACCGTCGACCTGCACGGACACACAGC
>Ga0308158_10001188_pt1 | contig 29416 bp, 31 predicted proteins | sample PhyBR2_FD_201038 | JGI IMG/M metagenome (GOLD analysis project Ga0308158, IMG submission 201038) | Phyllosphere microbial communities from UC Gill Tract Community Farm, Albany, California, United States - DLSLB.R2 | ecosystem: Host-associated > Plants > Phyllosphere > Unclassified | place: USA... | reverse complement strand
ACTGGGAATTTCTCGCCTATGACGTCCAAAACGGGAAATACGCAACCGTGCAAGAGGGTATGGATGCCCAGTTTGCCACTTATGGCATTCCTGTCCGACTCAGGACGCAGCTTGTCGGCCCCGGCCCTACAGCCCCAACGGGAACCGGCACACCATGACCGCCTCTGATCTGGACCTAACGACCGGCATTGGGCCCGGAAACGGCAGTCTCGTACTAGCCGTTGCAAGATCCGCGTCGTTGTCCTTCCCAGTTGGGGTTACAGGCGTGTGAGCGGGGAGAGCGCAAGCTCCAGGATGAACGCAGCTATTGCGGTGACCAGTGGCGTTGCTACCCAGAACAGCAGGATCCTGCGGACCAGGCGCCGGTTGACGGTGTGGAAGCGTTGGTTGACGCCGCCGCCCAGTACCGAGGCCGTGAGTGTGTGCGTGGTGGAAAGTGGCAGCTGAAATCCGATCGCGCCGATAAACAGCATCACCGACGTCAGGGTCTGGGCCACGAATCCACGCAGCGGATCAACCCGGATGAGCTTGTGCCCCAACGTGTGGGAGATCCGCCAGCCGCCCAACAGGGTTCCCGCCGTGAGCATGACGGCGGTGAGGAGCAGGATCCACAGAGGGACGTCGTCCCCGCCCGAGAACCCGGCAGCCACGATTGCCAGAAGAATGACCGCGGCCGTTCGCTGCCCGTCCTGGAGGCCGTGGCCGAACGCAACAGCCGCACTGGAAACGGCCTGCGCACGCCGGAAGCGCCTGTTGACGACGTTCGGCTGCGTGTAGCGGGCGGCCCACGTCACCGGCCACACCAGGAGGTAAGCCGCCCCGAAGGCTATCAACGGCGACAGCACCAGGGGGAGGACCACCTGTGTGACAACGATGCCGTCCACGCCCCCGATGGAGTTTCCGCCCACCAGGATGCTCGCGCTGCCCGCGCCGATCAGGCCGCCCACCAGCGAGTTCGTGGAAGACAAAGGAATGCCACGCCACCACGCATAAACTCCCCACAGTATTGATGCCGCCAAGGCTGAGGCGAGCATGGTGAGGCCGCTGGTGCCATCGGGCAGGGTGATCCATGACTGCGTGAAGGCGAGGACGAACGTGCCGCTGAGCATGGCGCCCACGAAGTTGAAGACGGCAGCCAGGAGCACGGCGATGGACGGCGTGAGGGCCCGGGTCCGGGTGGAAAGCGCGACGGCGTTGGAGACATCCCGGAAGCCGTTGAGGAATGCGAACCCGGCAGCCAAGGCAACTACCAGGACCAGGGCGGCGATGGTCACGTCATGATTCCTTGACGATGATGCTGCCTACCTGCGTGGCGACCTTCCGCATGTCTTTGGTCACTTCCACCAACTGGTTGGCGATGTCCCGGTGCCGCGCGTACTGCGCGGACTTCATGTCCTTGAGCATCTCGGCCACCCAGATCCGATGGGTGCGTTCTGCACGCTTGGTGAGCCGGAGGATTTCAATCCAGTAGTCCTCGAGTTCATCAAGGTCCTCGAGCTTCCGCATGGCGTCCACCGTCAGCTCGGCCTGCCGGCTGATGATCTCCAGCTGGTCGGCGGCGCGTTTGGGGAGCCGGTCCAGCTTGTAGATCGCGACGAGGTCGCCGGCGGCATCAAGCTTCTCCATGGCCTCGTTGAGGTGGCGCGACAAGGTGTACATGTCCTCGCGGGGGAGGGGGTTCACGAAACTGGTGCGCATGTGCGTCAGGAGTGCGAAGTGCAGGTCCAGGGATTTCGACTCATGCTCGTGCAGTTCCTCGGCAAGGCGGTCGTGCTCGCCGGCGGGGGCGCCGAGAATCTCGGACAGGGTTCCGGTGGCTGCCACGATGACGCCGGCCATCTGTGCGAGCAGTACGAGCCCGGCAGGTTCCTGGGGGAAAAGGCGCAGCTTCATGTCGCTTCCGGGCTGGGGACGGGTGGGCGCAGGCCGCTTGACTTGACGCGACCCGTTTCGCTCCCAACTTTACCGGTCCGGCGGCGAGCTGCGGGATGCGCGCGGGAACGTTGCGGGAAGTTGTCCCCATCGCGAGGTGCTGCACATCCATGTAACACTTGGCAAGACAAATATTTAATCCAATCAATGGGGGAATTATGCGTTTCAACAATGTTGTGAAGATCACCGGCTTGGCGGCTGCGGGGATGCTCGCCTTGAGTGCCTGTGGACCCGCTGCGTCGAGCCCGACGCCGGCCGGCTCCGAATCGTCGTCCTCGTCGTCGTCCGCTTCGCCTTCAGCGTCGTCGTCGTCCTCTGCTTCTTCTGCTGCCTCCGAAGGCACTTCCTCGGGCGATTACAAGGTTGCCGCCTGGGCGCTTCCCATCTCGGACGCCGGCGAGAAGCTGGGCAGCATGAAGGGTGACAGCTTCTCCGTGGATGTCTTCCAGGTGGCCACGGACGTCGCATCCAAGGACAGCATGTTCGTGGACAAGGAAACCAAGGAGAACCTGCTGAAGAAGGGCGCTCCGATTGTTTACGTGAACTACGTGGTCACCAACACCTCTTCGGCGGATATCCCCCTGAGCCACTCGCTGGTGACGCCCTCTGCGAAGTACACGGACTGGAAGTACCTTGGCGGCATGCCGTCCGATTCCAGCAGCGACGGTTTCAAGAAGCACGGCCTCACCAGCTCAGGCATCAAGCTGAAGGAAAAGGACCCGTTCGTGCTGAAGCCGGGTGAGTCGTTCAACATCGCCGAGAACTTCGCCTACACCGCAGGCAAGGAAACCGAGATCAAGGCCACCATGACGCCGCAGGACGCGGCCGGCGACCTGGATCACGACAAGAAGGAAACCGCCGAAACTACGGTCACTTTGAAGTAGTTCCTGCCGCGTTTGCCCGGGCCCGTTTCAGGACAGGCCCGGGCAAACTGCGTTCGGGCATAAAAATGGTGCCGAACCGGATACGCCTCTCGGCGGTAGGCCGCTCGAAGCGGCTATAAGTTGAAGCCCGGGGGTTTCGCGGTTCGACACCAGTTTTAGTTTTCCCCGTCTGGCTGGCTAAGTCAACATTGACAGTCCGGGCCGGGCGTGGGTACGTTTCGCCCTTCTGCTGCGTTAGTCCAGCTCTCCAAGCCGCCACGCGTTTGCGGCATGTTCGAGGTCTTCCGCGGTTTTCACCAGCTGGTGGGAGTTGCGGGTGAGTTTGCTCGCGTGGCCCTCATTGGTGTGTTCGGCGCCGTCGGCAAGTGTCGCCTGGCCGAGTGCCACCACGCGGCAGAACGCAGCCGAACGTTCCAGCGCGACGTCGAACTCGCCGTCGAAGGCGCCCGACAAAATCGCGTCAGCCATGGTCTTCATCTCGTCGGCTCCCGGCGGCTCAGCCGCCCCTGCCACGACGTTCGAAACCTGCGCGGTATCGCGACCGGCGCGGAAGTACACGGAGATGCGCTCCGGGTTCTGGATGGTTGCGGCGCGGAGGGCATACAGCCGCCAGAGGGCGCCCGGCAGGCTTCGGGCAGGGCTTTCAGCCCACATCTCGGCGATGTCTTCGAGGCCTTGCTCATCGGCCAGCTTCACCAGCCTGCGGGTGACTTTGGGGTCGTCGCTGTCGCGGCCGCGCTTCACCAGCGCCTGGGCAGCCAAGTGCGCTGCCTCGGAAACGCGTGCCGGGTCTGCCCCACCGGCGAACGGTTCGAAATCGATGGGGGCGAAGGGCTTGGGCTTGTGGTGCCTGTTTGCTCCGCCGTACGCACGTGATCCTGGCTGTTCGCTCATGAGTTCACCGTACTCCTGTGCTCTGGTGGGGTCGAGTAACGGTTCCTTGGGCCGTTGTTGCCGGGGCGGGCCTTCGCTACCCGCTTTGCCGCCGCCCTGAGACGGACACACCGCAGCTGCCGCGCGTCGTCGTCGACCTCCCGCACAAAGAAGGTGACGACGCCGCAGCGCGCCTTCGGTTCCATACCTGCCTTGACCTTGGGGTACAGTATTTATGGCTGTTTCAACAGCTGGAGGGCCTTTAGCTCAGTTGGTAGAGCATCGGACTTTTAATCCGTGGGTCGTGGGTTCGATCCCCACAGGGCCCACCCTCCAAAACAGGCCGGAGACGCTGAGTCTCCGGCCTGTTTTTTTGTTGTCCGCCCACGGACTGGCGGTCTTGGCCCTATCTCCCGCCCCGCAGCCGTGAACGGCGCAAAGGCCAGCGTGGGCGCCAGGATTTCGCCCGCCGAGCAACGATGGCGGCATGCGGACGGACTCCGGGGTCTGCGCGGGAGTGTGTGCTGGTCACGGTAAAGCCCGCATCCTGGAGCCGGGCGGCCATGTCCTCCACGGGCCAAAAATAGGCGGGCGTCACGGCATGCGGGAAGACCTCCAGGGTGACTCCCTCGAAGAATCCCAGCAGGAGACCGCCGTCGGGCCTGAGGCATCGGGCAAATTCGTCCAGGACCGCGCCGATGTCTTCAGGGGGAGTGTGAATCAGGGAGTACCAGGCGAGGATCCCAGCGAGTGACTGGTCCGGCGTCGGCAGATCCTTGAGGTCACCCAGTGTGAAGGGGATTTCCGGGTGGCGCTGCCGGGCGGTCTCGATGAACTCAGGCACCAGGTCCACACCCTCGGCATCCACGCCAATCGAGTGCATGAAGTGCGTCCACTGGCCTGGGCCGCAGCCGGCGTCGATGACTTTCCCGTCAAAGCTGCCGGCCCAGTCCTGGACGAGCGCGCGATCGTCGGTGTTGGTGCTGCTGATGGACCCGAACAGCGAGGTGTACTCGGCCGCGCGGGCGGAATAGGCGGACGCGGTGATCCCGGATGACATGGACTCCAGCCTAGGCCGCTCCCCAACCCGCTCGGCGTGAATTCCCGCCGCAAAACGGCGTGCCACCGTAGCAAGCGCCGCGCAAAGCAAAGAAAGTCCTTGACTCGTCATCGATACACCGACAGCATGGTTCTATAACGTTGTAAATTGACTCGTAAGCCCCCGAACAACCCAGCAGACAAGGACCCATGCCTTGGGAGACCAGAACAACACCGCCAAAATCACCATCGACCCCGCATTTGTCATCGGTCCGGTCCGGAGAAAAACCTTTGGGGCCTTCGTCGAGCACCTGGGCCGCTGCGTCTACACAGGAATCTTCGAACCGGAGCACCCGCAGGCTGACGAGGACGGATTCCGTACCGATGTCCTGGAGCTCACCAGGGAACTCGGCGTCTCCACCGTCCGCTACCCCGGAGGGAATTTCGTTTCGGGCTACCGCTGGGAGGACGGGGTGGGTCCCAAGGAAGACCGCCCCACCCGCCTGGATCTCGCCTGGCACTCCAGCGACCCCAACCTGGTGGGCGTGGACGAGTTCGCCAAATGGTCCGAAAAGGCCGGGGTCGAGCCCATGATGGCAGTGAACCTGGGCACCAGGGGAACGCAGGAAGCCCTGGACCTGCTGGAATACTCCAACATCAAGGGCGGTACGGCCCTGTCCGAACAGCGCAAGGCCAATGGCGCCGTCGAGCCCCACAACATCAACATGTGGTGCTTGGGCAACGAGATGGATGGTTTCTGGCAGATCGGCCACAAAACGGCCGCAGAGTACGCCCGGGTTGCGGCTGAAACAGCCCGGGCCATGCGCATGGTGAACCCGGACCTGGAGCTGGTGGCGTGTGGAAGTTCCGGCCCGGACCTCCCCACATTCGGCGAATGGGAGCGTGTGGTCCTCAACGAAACCTACGAACTCGTGGACCTGATCTCAGCTCACCAGTACTTCGAGGACTTCGGCGATCTGCAGGAACACCTGACCGCCGGGCACAGGATGGAGGCCTTCATCAAGGACCTGGTGTCCCACATCGACCACGTGAAATCTGCAACGAAATCCGGCAAGCAGGTCAACATTTCCTTCGACGAGTGGAACGTCTGGCACATGTCCCGGGACGAATCCAAGGCACCCACCGGTGATGAATGGCCGGTCGCCCCGGTACTGCTGGAGGACCGCTACACAGTGGCGGACGCCGTGGTGGTGGGTGACCTCCTGATAACGCTGCTTCGCAACACGGACCGCGTCCATTCAGCCAGCCTTGCTCAACTGGTCAACGTGATCGCGCCCATCATGACCGAGCCCGGTGGCCGTGCCTGGAAGCAGACAACGTTCCACCCGTTCGCACTCACGTCGCAGCATGCCTCGGGCGATGTGCTGAACCTCGCCGTCGAATCGCCGCAGCTGGGCAGCGAAAAGACGCCCGCCTTCAGTGCGTTGTCAGCGGTGGCAACACATGACGCCGATGCCAAGGAGGCCGTCGTCTTCGCCGTGAACCGTTCGGCGACTGACGCGCTGACCCTGGACGCCGCCGTCGGAAACCTCAACGCGCAGAAGGTTACCGAGGCCATCACGTACACGAACAAGGACCCGTACTGGCAGGCGACGGCGGACGATTCGACGTCGGTCCTGCCGTCCGAAAACGTCAGCGTCAAGCTCGACGGCGGCCGCCTCACCGCCGGGCTTCCGCCCGTGAGCTGGACCATGATCAGGCTGTCCCTGGAGTCCTAGGACACCACGGGGCGTCCGGAACAGCGGGAAACTAGGCGATCTGCTGCGTACCGTCGTGGAACATGGGGTACGCGGAAATAGGTGTGACGGTGGCTGGTTCCGGTGCCTGCGCTGCGGGCTCCGGAGCCGGCTCGTCGACGGTCACGATCTCCATGGACTCCATGTCCAGCAGCCGCCGGCTTCCTGTGTGGTCATTGAGCCAGAAGAGGTCCGTTCCTGCCACTGTCTTGACCACGGTGCCCCGGTGGTAGAGCCGTCCGTTGTGCCATGCCTCGACGTAGCTGCCCGGGCTCAACGGGTGCGGTTCCTCCTGGCTGCCCGGCATGGTCCCGAATGCCTGCGCCAGGCTTGCCTGTGTCTTCAGGGCCTGGAACAAGTCCCTGTTTGCGATGCTCATGTCTGCTCCCCTCGGCTGTCGCCTTCCATTCGCCCCAGCATTGCGCATGTTTGTTGCAGGGGCGTTGCAAGGGGATGAGCGATGTGTGACGGAACAAGAGGCATTGCACTCGTGGTCGGTCAAAGCCCGGAAGCCGCTCCATCTGCAACGATGTATGAAAACGCAACGAAGGAGCCCCTGCATGGCCGTCACCATGAACGACGTCGCACGCGCCGCCGGAGTCTCGTTGAAGACGGTCTCCAACGTCATCAACAACTACGAGTTCATCCGCCCTGCCACCAAGCAACGCGTCCTTGATGCGATCGAGGAACTCGGCTACGAAACCAACCTCACAGCCCGCAGCCTCCGGTCGGGCAAGACCAGCATGCTCGGCCTGGTCCTGGCAGACCTCTCCATCCCGTACTACGCGGAACTGGCATCGGACATCATGAAGGCGGCGTGGGCCCGCGGTTACCGGGTGCTGGTGGAGCAGTCCGGCAACGAGGCAGAACACGAGAAGGCGGCACTCCAAGGGCAGTTCCGCAGCCTCACCGACGGCTTCCTGTTCATCCCGCTCGCGCTCGACGCAGAGCAGATCATCGCCGCTGCCGGCAAGAAGCCGTTGGTCCTCCTGGGCGAATTCGTGCAGGACCCGCGCCTGGACATGGTCCTCATCCGGAACTACGAGGCCGCCGCGGCGGTGACCACGCACCTGTTGGCGGGTGGTCGCCGTCGGATAGCTGTCCTGGGCGCCGACGACGGCGACACAACCGGCAGTGCCGGCCTGCGCCTCAGCGGCTACAAGGCTGCGCTCGCTGACGCCGGGGTGGAGTACGACCCCGCCTTGGTGGTGCGGTGCGAGTGGCGGCGGGACGGGGGCGCTGAGGCGGTAGCGAAGCTGTTGGACGAGGGCGCGGAATTCGACGCCGTTTTCGGCCTCAACGACGTTATTGCTTTGGGAGCGCTCCACGAACTCCTGCTTCGCGGCCGGAAAGTTCCCGGGGAGATTGCCGTAGCCGGTTTCGATGACATTGAGGAGGCCCGGTTCGCCTCGCCGTCGCTGACAACGGTGGCGCCCGGTCGTACGGAAATCGCGGAGCGCGCCGTCGAACTTCTGATCGAGCGGATCGAAAGCAACCTGGCCGCTCCCGCCGTGCAGCAGCCGGAGGCGGCGTTCGAGCTGCGGGTCAGGCAGTCCGCGCCGTAGGCCGTTAGTGTTTGAGGAATGAACGTGATTCCCGCTGAAGTCGTCACCCCTGCCGTCATGATCGATGCCGACATCCTTGACCGGAATATCCAGCGGATGGCTGCCGCCATGCTCAGCAGAGGACTCAACCTCCGCCCGCACGTGAAGACGCACAAGACGTTGGAAATCGCGCGCAAGCAGCTTGCGGCGGGCGCCATTGGAATCACGGTGGCGACTATCGGCGAGGCCGAAGTCTTCGCGGCGGATGGAGTCAAGGACATCTTCATCGCCTACCCGCTCTGGGTCGAAGCCTCCCACGCGGACCGTCTTCGGGCCCTGACGGCCGCATGCCGCCTTGCTGTCGGCGTCGATTCAGCGGAAAGCGCGACGGCGATGGGGCACCACCTCGGAGCCGATGCGGCGAGCGTGGAGGTGCTGATCGAAGTGGACAGCGGACACCATCGCAGCGGCGTGCTGCCTGACGAAGTGGTGGATGTTGCCAAGGCCGCGGCTGCAGCCGGACTGAGCGTTCAGGGCGTCTTCACGTTCCCCGGACACAGCTACAAGCCGGGCATGCCGACCGGCGCGGCAAGCAACGAGAATGAGGCGCTCGGCCTGGCCGCGACGGCCCTGACATCCTCAGGTTTCGAAGTGACCACCATCAGCGGCGGCTCCACGCCCACTGCATTGATTGACGGCGAAACTGTGGCGACCGAGCTTCGTCCAGGTGTCTACGTTTTCGGCGACGCCCAGCAACTGGAACTCGAACGGTGCGCCTGGGAGGACATCTCCCTGACCGTGGCAGCAACTGTGGTCAGCCGCCACGAGGCAGCCGGCGGAAATGTGCGCCGGGTTGTGGTGGATGCGGGCAGCAAGGTCCTGGGCAGTGACCGTCCGGACTGGGCCACCGGATACGGCCGGCTCCCGGAGTACCCCGAGGCCAAGGTGACCGCATTGTCCGAGCACCATGCCACGGTCGTTTGGCCGGACTCGTCGGATCTTCCGGCTCTGGGCACGAGGCTCAGGGTGATTCCGAACCACGTGTGCCTGGCGATGAACCTCGTGGACGAGGTCACGGTGGTGCGCGATGGGTCCGTCGTGGAGACGTGGACCGTGGCGGCGCGGGGGCGCAACAACTAGCCCATGGCCTGCGCGGTCTCGAGCAGCGTGTGGAACTCGCGGTTGTGGTAAACCAACGGGGCTGAGGCGCCGGGGTTCGCCCTGATGTCCAGGACCGTCGCGGCCAGGAGCACAGAGCCTCCCAGCGGTGCCCGGTGGATGATGTCGCAGCGCAGCGCCCACTGGGCTTCCCGGAGGAGGGGCTCGCCGGTAGGCAGCAACCCCCAGTCCATGTCCTGCGTGAAGCGCGGGGCTGCGGGGTCTGCGAACGTGCGCGCCAGTTCCAACTGGCCGGCCCCCACAAGGTGCACCACGATTGACTGCGCGGCCGCGATAACCGACGCCGACCGGCCGCCGGTGACTGAGAACGCGAGCGTTGGCGGATCCACCGCGACGGATGCCACCGAAGACGCCGTGAGCCCTACAGCGCCCTCGGGACCGGAGGCAGTGACGATCGCGACTCCCGCCGGGTGCGCGCGGAACGCGGACCTGAAGAGCTCGCCGACGGCCGGGGACGGCAGGGGATTGTGGTGGGTCATCGCTATACCTTTGGTGGAACTTGCTCGGAATGACGCCGCTGGGCGCACAGTATCCGATGCTAGAACCTCAACAATAGTTGAGGTCAATTCGGTCCTATTCGACCCCCGCCTGAGACGGATTGGAAACGTGCCTGAAACTTCCGCTCCCTACGCTGGTCACATCAGTCCCAGCTGTGCCCAGCCACAAGGAGATCCCGTGCACCTTTTGCCCCGTGAGCAGGAAAAACTCATGATCGTGGTGGCCGCCGACCTTGCACGACGCCGACAGGGCCGAGGGCTCAAGCTGAACTACCCCGAGGCTGTGGCTGTCATCAGCTATGAGCTCATTGAGGGCGCCCGCGACGGCAAAACCGTGGCCGAACTCATGAGCTACGGAACCACCCTCCTCAGCCGGGACGACGTGATGGAAGGTGTGCCGGAGATGATCCATGACGTCCAGATTGAAGCCACCTTCCCTGACGGCACCAAGCTCGTCACCGTCCACAACCCCATCCGTTAGGAGCCCCAATGATCCCCGGTGAATACAGGCTCCAGCCAGGTTCCATCGCCTGCAACAGCGGCCGTGAGGCGATCGCCGTCGAGGTAGTGAACCGCGGCGACCGGCCGGTGCAGATCGGTTCGCACTATCACTTCGCCGAAGCGAACCGCGCCTTGGAATTCGACCGCGGCGCCGCGTACGGCCGCCGCCTGGACATCCCGGCGGGCACCGCCGCGCGTTTCGAACCCGGGGACAGGAAAACGGTCCGGCTGATTGAACTCGCCGGGTCACGCGAAGTGTTCGGCCTCAGCAACGCAGTCAACGGAAAGCTCGACGGCGGCACTGACGTTGCCGGTGAACCCCGCCCGGGCGTCGCAGCGGAAAGGGACCACCAGTGAGCTTCGAGATTTCCCGCAAGCAATACTCCGAACTGTACGGACCCACCACCGGGGATGCCATCCGTCTGGCGGACACCGAACTGTTCCTTGAGATCGAGAAGGACTTCACGGTCCACGGCGAAGAAGTAGTGTTCGGCGGTGGAAAAGTAATCCGCGACGGCATGGGCCAAAACGGCCAACTGACCCGCGTCGAAGACATCCCGGACACCGTGATCACCAACGTGGTGGTCCTGGATTACACCGGGATCTACAAAGCCGACGTCGCGCTCAAAGACGGGCATATTTTCAAGATCGGCAAGGCCGGGAACCCGCAGATCACTGACGGCGTGGACATCGTGATCGGCGCCAGCACGGAGATCATCGCCGGCGAACGGAAGATCCTCACAGCCGGCGGCATCGACACCCACATCCACTTCATCTCCCCGGAACAGGTTCCGGCGGCCCTGTGCAACGGCATCACCACGATGGTCGGCGGCGGCACCGGCCCCGCCGAAGGAACCAAAGCCACCACCATCACCCCCGGAGCCTGGCACATCTCGCGGATGCTCCAGGCCGCCGAAGGGCTCCCCGTGAACATCGGCCTGTTCGGCAAAGGCCACGCGTCCGCCGTCGAGCCCCTCGCAGAGCAGATCCGGGCAGGTGCCGTAGGACTGAAAGTCCACGAGGACTGGGGATCCACCACCTCATCCATTGACATGTCGCTGCGCGTCGCCGACGAATACGACATCCAGGTGGCCATCCACACCGACACCCTCAACGAGTGCGGCTTCGTCGAAGACACCATCCGGGCCATCGACGGCCGGGTCATCCACACCTTCCATACCGAAGGCGCAGGCGGCGGCCACGCCCCGGACATCATCAAAATCGCCGGGCTGCCCAACGTCCTTCCCGCCTCCACCAACCCCACGCTGCCGTACACGCGCAACACCATCGAAGAGCACTTGGACATGCTCATGGTCTGCCACCACCTCAACCCGGACATTCCCGAAGACGTGGCCTTCGCCGACTCCCGGATCCGGGCCGAAACCATCGCCGCCGAAGACGTCCTGCACGACCTCGGCATCTTCGCCATCACGTCATCTGACTCCCAGGCCATGGGCCGGGTAGGCGAAGTAGTGACGCGCACCTGGCAGGTAGCCGACGCCATGAAACGGCAACGGGGAGTGCTGACGGATCCAACCGGGACCACCCACGGCTCCGCCGGCTCCGACAACTTCCGCCTCAAACGCTACGTCGCCAAATACACCATCAACGCGGCCATCGCCCAAGGAATGGCAGACGTGATCGGTTCCGTGGAAGAAGGCAAATTCGCGGACCTCGTCCTCTGGGACCCCGCGTTCTTCGGCGTGAAACCCGAACTCGTCATCAAAGGCGGCCAGATCGCCTACGCGCTGATGGGAGACTCCAACGCCTCCATCCCCACGCCCCAACCCCGGACGATGCGGCCCATGTTCGCCACGTACGGGAAGGCTCTCCAGCAAACGTCCATCACCTTCCTGTCCCAGGCAGCCATCGACGCCGGAGTGCCCGCCGAACTCGGCCTCGAACGCATCATCAAGCCCGTGTCCGGCATCCGCAACCTCACCAAAGCGGACCTGAAATACAACGGCGAAACCCCGGACATCGCCGTCGACCCCGAAACCTACAAGGTGACGGTCGACGGCGAAGAAGTCACCTCCCAGCCCTCCGACGTCCTGCCCATGGCGCAGCGCTACTTCCTCTTCTAGGAGCCCGATGATCATCGAACAAATTCTGGGCAACGTCCACGAACAGCCCGTAGACAGCTACGCGGGCAGGCACACGGAAAAAGTCGTCCTCCCCAGCAGCCTCCTCGTCAAAAGGATCCAACGGGTCACCACCGACCACGGCAAGGAACTCGGCATCCGCCTGCCCAGCGGCTCCGGCGACCTCCGCGACGGCGACATCCTGGCAGTCGACGACCACAACGTCATCGTCATCTCCGTGCTGCCAACGGACGTCCTGGTGATAGCGCCAAGGAGCATCCACGAAATGGGTGTGGTTGCGCACTCGCTCGGCAACCGGCATCTGCAGGCGCAATTCTTTGATGCCGCATCCGAATATGAAGCCGAAGTCATGGTGTGTCAGTACGACCACACCGTCGAGGACTATCTGAAGAGCGTCGGCGTCCCCTACGACAGGCAAGAGCGGGTCATGCCGGTGCCCTTCCGCCATGCTGAGCACTCGCACTAATCATTTGCCCGAAGCCGGTGGCGGCTGGGGCGCCGCCCCGGATTTTGGGCCGTGCCCGCTTCGCGATGCCCTCCACGCCGCGGCCCAAAAATCCGGCGCGGCTGGCTGTCGTCTCACCCTTGACGGCACTCGATGAGTGCGACGTATCAGCTGGCTCTTCAACAGTTGACCGACTCGGCTTTGCCGACGGGGGCGTTTGCTCATTCTTTGGGGTTTGAGAGCTATATCGATCGGGGGCTTGTCACTGATGAGGGGTCGTTTGGGGGGTGGCTTGCTGCATTTGTGGGGCAGCAGTTGGTTTATTCGGATGGGTTGGCTCTGCGTTTCCTTTATGAGGGGGTGGATGTTGGCTTGTTGGATTCTGTTCTTACCGGGCAGCTGTTGGCTCGGGAGGTTCGGGAGGCTTCTTTGAAGATGGGCGGACGGTTGCTTGAGATTGGCGGGGAGGTGTTTCCGTCAGGGGAGTTGGAGGCTTACCGGGGGCTCGTTCGTGAGGGGGGCGCCATGGGGCATCAGCCCTTGGCTTTTGGGGTTATTGCGCGGTCGCTCGGCGTTCCTTTTGAAGCGGCGCTTTCCGCTTATTTGTTTGCCACGGTTACTTCGTTGACGCAGAACGCCGTGCGCGCCATACCGCTCGGGCAGAACGCCGGGCAGCGGGTACTTCGCCAAGCACACGACGCCGTTGCTGCCGCCGGCCGGGATGTAGCACAGCTGTGCTGGGACGACTTTGGGGCCGTCAGCCCCGGACTGGAAATTTCACAAATGCGGCACGAACGGCAACGCGCCCGCATGTTCATGAGCTAGTTAGTGCAAAGGACAGAACACATGACTGAACCCATCAAAATCGGAATCGGCGGACCCGTCGGAGCAGGCAAGACACAGCTCGTGGAACGCATCACCCGCCACATGAGCCGAGACATCTCCATGGCCGCCATCACCAACGACATCTACACCATCGAAGACGCCAAAATCCTCGCCGCCAACGGCATCCTCCCCGAGGACCGGATCATCGGCGTCGAAACCGGTGGCTGCCCCCACACCGCCATCCGCGAAGACACCTCCATGAACACTGCGGCCATCGAAGAACTCAAGACCCGGCACCCGGAGCTCCAGGTCATCTTCGTCGAATCCGGCGGCGACAACCTCTCCGCCACCTTCAGCCCCGAACTCGTCGACTTCTCCATCTACATCATCGACGTCGCCCAAGGCGAGAAGATCCCGCGCAAAGCCGGCCAAGGCATGATCAAGTCCGACCTCTTCATCATCAACAAAACGGACCTGGCACCCCACGTCGGAGCGGACCTCTCCGTCATGGAGCGGGACTCCAAGGAATTCCGTGGCAACAAACCGTTCTGCTTCACGAACCTCAAGACGGATGAAGGACTCGAGGACGTCCTGAACTGGATCCGACGCGACGTCCTGATGCTCGACTTGGCCCAATGAACCGATGCGAGTTGGCGGTTAAGTCACCTTGGGCGGCGCCCGCGGATGAAGGGGGCCGTGCCCGCTCCGCGATGCCCGCCACGCGGCGGCCCCCTTCATCCGCGTTCGCGGATCGCCCCACCCGCATTGCCGCGACAAAAGGCCAGTTCCTTATCCCCGGCTCCGCCGCCTCGGTGGTTACGACACCACGCGAGATACGCGTATGAACACGACGACGCAGGTCGATTTCGGCTCAGACGTTGTGGGGAACCTGGGGCCCGGCTCCACGTTGGCCTTGGGCGAAGGGCCCGTGCGGGGGCGGTTGGAGTTGGGCGTTAGTGTGCGGGGTGGGCGGTCCGTTGCTTCGCGGCAGTTTCATGAGGGCGCTTTGAGGGTGCTCAGGCCGCATTACTTGGATGGGTCCGGGCAGGTTTGCTACGTCATGGTCAATCCCGGCGGGGCGTATCTGGGGGCGGATGTGTTCGTCATTGAGGTGGAGGTTGAGGCGGGGGCTGATCTGTTGTTGACCACGCAGTCGGCCACCAAGGTGTACCGGACTCCGGGGTCGTTCGCTGAGCAGCGGATGAGTATCAAACTGGGGGAAGGCGCGCGGCTGGAGTTGGTGCCCGATCAGTTGATCGCCTATCGAGAGGCGAGCTATCGGCAGAATTCGCGCATCAGTCTCCACCCGGCGTCGTGCCTTGTCATGGCTGAGGTGGTCACGCCGGGGTGGTCGCCGGACGGGGCATCCTTCAAGTTCGAAGAAGTGAGACTGCGGAACGAGATCCACGTCCGAACGGGGGAGCACCACGAACTGCTGGCCCTGGATAATCTCCTGATCCGGCCGCCCCTGGGGGATGTGACCGGGATGGGGTTCATGGAGGGTTTCAGCCACCTGGGATCGTTGGTGGTAGTGGATCCGCGGGTGAACCAGGAGCTTGCTGATGAACTGGCCCGAATTGCCCGAGATTTTGACGCGTATACCGGAGTTTCTTTGACCGCGACTATTGCCGGGACCACCGGGCTTGTGCTGCGATCGTTGTCGAACAGCACCGAGGAACTCAACACATTGCTGGGTGCTTGTACGGGCGTTCTGCGCGACCGTTGGTACGGACAGGCGCCCTTGAACCTGAGGAAGTACTGATGACTGCGCTGACCGAATTCGCCACCATGTACCGGGAGCGGGAAACGTTGTCCCTGCGGACCCGGCTGCTGTTCACTTTTGGTGCCGTGGCCGCTTTGCACGTTGCCGCCGTCGTGCTTTTGTTGTTTGGTTCCGCCGGTGGCGCCCAGCCGCTGGCGCTCGGGTTGGTGATTACCGCTTACGTGGCCGGCATCAAGCACAGCTACGACTGGGACCACATCGCCGCGATCGACAACTCCACCCGCAAATTCGTGGCGCAGCACAAGGACCCCGTGAGCGTGGGATTCGCGTTCAGCCTGGGGCACAGCTCCGTGGTGATCCTCGCGGGAGTGCTGGTAGTGGCCGGGGCGACGCTGATCGGCCAGTTCATGGAAGACGGCACCACGGGCAACAAGATCCTGGGCCTCATCGGCAGCGGTGTGTCCGGGTTGTTCCTGCTGACCATGGGACTGTTCAACGGCTCCGCATTTGTTCGCGCCACGCAGGCATACCGGAAAGTCCAGGCCGGCGGGGACGTGCGCCCCGAAGACCTGGAAGCAAAAGGCCTGGTGGCCCGGCTGCTCGCCAAGCCCTTGTCGAAGGTGGAGCGGCCGCGGAACATTTACGTGATCGGCTTCCTGTTCGGCTTGGGCTTCGACACCGCCACCACCATCGGGCTGCTGGTCCTCACGACGACGGCGTCACTCGCCGGAGTCTCGCCGCTGGCCTTGATGGCCCTCCCGCTCGCGTTCACAGCAGCCATGACCCTGTGCGATTCCGCCAACGGTGTGGCCATGATGAAGATGTACAAAACCGCCATCCGTAACCCGCAACGCAAGCTCGGTTTCAACGCTGTCATCACGGGCATTTCGGCCGTCTCGGCGCTGTTCATCTCCGTGATCACGCTCGGCGGCTTCGTCAATTCCGCGTTCGGGTTGGAGGATCCCCTGACAACCTGGCTAGGGGAGATCGACCTCGGCGACGCAGGCCTGATCCTGGTGGGCCTGTTCGTGCTGGTGTGGGCCGTGTCCGCCTGGCGTGGCCGGGGCGTCAGGGCCGGGTCCTAGGAAACGGCCACGGCGTTGAACAGCTCGGTGGTGTCCACGCCGAGATCCGGGGTGTCCAGTACGTTGGTCAGAAACACGACGCAGCGGTCCTGTTCGGGGAGCATCCACCACTCCGTCCCGGCCCACCCGGGATGGCCGTAGATTCCCTGTGCCAGCAGCTCAGACTCGTTGGCGGGCAGCTGGAATCCCAGCCCGGTGTGGCGGAGGGGCTTGGGCCGGGTGGTGATGTGGGAAACCTCAGTGGTCCGCGGACGGCGCATCGCAGTCAGCGTGGCGGGCCGAACGGCCTTCCCGGTCTGCCCCAGAAGCTCGGAACCCAGGTTGAGCAGGTCCGTTGCCGTACCGAACAGCCCCGCACCCGGATGCCTCTTCCGATACATGGCATCCACGGTCAAACCCGCAGCCTCGGTGCCGTGGATTCTGTGCGGTTTGCAGTCGGTGCCGAACGTCAGGCCGCTGGCGCCGGTATCGCTGGCCAGGGACAGGAGTTGCTCCTCGAACGGGCGTCCGTCAGCCCACTCGGCCATGGCCGCGGCGCCCTCGAAAGCGATGTTGCAATACTGGACAAGGGAACCCGCATAGAAGGCCTGTTCGGCGGAGGTGAGGTCCTCGCGGAGGGGAGCGCCGCCGTCGAGCGCCGGATCAGCAATCCCGGAGCGGTGGCTGAGAAGGTGCTCCAGCGTTACGGTGTCCGTGCGGCCCGCGCCGAAGTCCGGGAGGACGTCACCCAGTGTGTTGCCCAGTGACAACTTCCCGAGCTCGACCTGCCGCATGACGGTCAGGGCAGTGACCGGCTTTGTCACCGAGAACAGCGCAAAGTGGTCCTCGGCTGTTGCCTGCCTGCCGCCGTCGGTCCCGAACGCCACAATGTCCTCGATGCCCTGGCTGGAGGCGATCCCCAGCACGGCAACGGGCACGCGCCCGAGCTCAACCTGTTTGCGGGCCCATTCTGCCGCGGGTCCTGTCTGCACCATTGCTGTGCCACGCTTTCGCTCGGGATTCGGTGTCTTGAATCTATCGTGATGGCGTTGAGAAGAAACCTACCGCCACGTGTAACCCCGGCGGCCTGGCCGGAAACTATACAAGTATCCTGCAGTTCAGGGCTCTACTTTTCAGGGGGAAATCGTGCTTTCCGAGCGCGAATTGGCGTTCATCGCCATTCACAAAGACAGCTATCCATCCGTCTTCAGGTTCGTGCGCCGACGCGTCGAGTCGGCGGAGATTGCTGAAGAGATCGCCGCCGACGTTTTCCGGGTCGTATGGCAAAAATGGTCGGATGATGCCCGGCCGGAACTCGGATACTTGCTCGCCATAGCGCGCAACCTTGTGGGTAATGCCTACCGCAGCCGCGACCGGCAGCAGGCTCTGCAGGAAAAGCTGCGCACGACGGCGGTGGAACGTTTCGGGGATGACTCCGAGAACGTCGCGGTACAGGATGCGATGGACCGCTTGCGGGTGCAGGACCGCGAGATTCTGCAGCTGGCCTACTGGGACGGACTGGGTACCACTGACATCGCCGGAGTGCTGCAGTGCAGTGAATCAGCAGCCAAGGTCCGTCTGCACCGGGCCCGGACCGCGTTCCGGAAACAGCTGCCCGCCGGCGCCGAAACGACTACACAAAAGATGGGGGTCTGAAGACAATGGATCCGATCAAGAACCAGATATCAGCGATTGACCCGCTTGCGGACGAGCGCACCGAGGTCAACTCTGAAGAAGCTCTGGCGCGCATGCTCACAGGCCCTCGGGTTTTCAGCGACAGCAACCCGGCAGCCGGAGTGGTATCCCTTGAAGACCGCAAGCGCCGCAAGGCCCGGATCGCGGGCGGGTTGTTGCTTGGTGCTGCGGCTGTCACCGCGGGTGTCCTGGTTGCGGCCAACTTTGGCCCGCTCACAGTGGCTCCCGCGCCGGCAGTGACCGTCAGCCCGACTGAGCCGGCACCTACGCCGAGTGCTTCCGTTACCCCCACCCCTACTCCCACAGCCACACCCACGCCCTCGGCCACCCCGGAGGCGACTGTTCCGGTCACCACTCCGCCGGCGGCTCCGACTGTTCCGGCGGTTGCACCGACAACGGCTCCAACGCAGCCGCCTGCTCCCGTGGCCACAGCGCAGACGTTCACTTTCCCGGATGGACACGTTTCCTTCACCTACCCCGTGGGCTGGACCGTTCGCCCGGAACAAGGTCCTTCCGACGGAGTCACCGTTTTGGACAACACCGGCGCCGAGGTCGCTTTCATGAGCAGCGGTTTCTACGGCGACGGTACTGCCGGACTGGTGGACCGCACAGTTCTGGACCGTGCCGTGGTTCCCGGGGTAACGGATACAGCAGGAAACCAGGTGGAATTCGGTTTTTCCTTGAACTACTTCATGAACTTCGACTACAACTCCGGTAACGGTGGAATGCCCACGGCTACTGGGCGTTCCGACACTCCCCCGGCGTACGTCATGGACATCCGGCTGTCCTCTGAGCTTCAATCCGGGCAGGCTTCTTCCGGCACAAACCAGATCAAGATGCCCAACGGGTTCATGATGGCCTACGTGAAGTTTGACATCAACAAACGGCCCACCTTTGCCACCCCGGAAGCGGCCAAGGCCTGGATGAACACAACGCAGTACGCCCAGTTGAAGTCGATGCTTCTGAGCGTGAGCTACAAATAGCCCCATCCGGGGGATAGCAAACGTCGCTCTGGCAGCCCGGAGCGACGTTTGCTGTCCCCTGAGGGGACCTTGACTGGCGCTGCCGTAATCTCAGGTACTTTGGCAGAAGGCCTTTATTCGCTAGGAGCATTTCTCATGACAGATATGGTTCGCCAGGCAACCGGCGCAGACCTCGGGGTTGCTGCCCGAGTACTTGGCCTTGCCTTTGAGACTTACCCTTGGACGAGATGGTCGGTTCCTGACGTTGATTATGAACAGAGACTCGAACGGCTGCAGTACCTCTACCTGGGACATGCGCTTACCCATGGATTGGTCCTGGTGGATGAACAACTGCGCTCCGTCGCTGCATTCCTTCCTCCTGATGCGCCCGAGCCTGGTCCCGATATGCAGATCGAAGTTCTGGAACTGCTGGGTTCTCGAGCGACCGCGTTGATTGATCTGAGCTTGCCCCAGCCAAAGGGGCCGGCGTGGACCTTGGCCACCGTGGGCGTAGACCCGGCACATCAAGGCAAAGGGCTGGGTACGGCCGTGGCCTCGGAGGGTCTCACGCGAATAGATCGAGAGGCAGGTGCCGTGGTGCTTGAAACCTCGGACGAGCGTAACGTGCGCCTTTACGGACGCCTTGGTTTCCTTGTCACGGACACCACTGTGATTCCGGGTGGGCCCACTGTCCATTCAATGCGCCGGGCACCCCGCCCGGCAGCTGGCAGCCCGGAGCGACGTTTGCTGTCCCCTCCTTTGGGTTAGCGGACGGTGACCAGATGTCCGGCGGGGTCGTACCGGAAGGTGACCGGGCCGCCGTCGTGCTTCAAAGCGATATTGCTGCCGTTCGGGGCGCCGCCGAGACCGTAGTTCTCAGCCCAGGAGCCGTTGATGGCGGCCTTGTACTCGTAACTGCCGGCGGCCAGGTTGGGCACTGACAGCTTCCAGATCCCATCCGCCGGGTCCAGCTGCAGCTGCGCCTGGGCGCAGTCCGGCATCCAGTCGCCCGAGCAGCCAAGCTCGGAATTCAGGCTGCCGGGTACCGAAACGGCCGCCGGCTGCGGGCCCGCGGAGACCGCGCTGATCACGTTGGTGGAGTGGTCGTAAAGGAACGTGACGGCGCCGCCGGGGTGCGTGAACACGACGTTGGGGCCATTCAACTCGCCACCCGCGCCGTAGTTTTCGTCCCACGTGCCGTTGAGTGCGGCCTTGAATTCATACGTGCCCGCGGGCAGGTTGGGGACATTCAGCTGCCACAGTCGGTGCGTCGGCTCGTAGCTCATGAGCCCCTGCCCGCAGGACGGCTGCCAGTCTTCGGTGCAACCCAGTTCGGTGTTGAGGCTGCCGGCCACAGTGACGGTCTCGGGCTGCGTCGGTTCTCCCACCACACCGCTGCGGGGCTCACTGGCGGACGTCTGCCCGCGGTTGTCCAGCACCACAGCGCGGTACTCCACGGACGTGCCGGACTCCAGCGACGAGACGTCGTGGAACACCTGATACGGCGCGTTGTCGTCCGTGCCGATCGACGCCCAGTCGCCACCTGCAGTACGCGCTTGGAAGGTGACCTCATAGAACGAGTTACCGTCGACGTCGGCCGTCACCTTCTGGCGGGTGGCGTCCCCAGCCGCCGTGACCGGCTTCTTGAGTACGACGGCGGGTGCGGCCTTCGATTTGGCGAGTCGCCCCGCTGCTTCATAAACCACTGCGGAAAGCGGCGGGACGGTGACAGCCAGCTTCGCATCCTGACCGGACTTGGCGTTCTTGGCGGCCTCACCGTAAACCAGCTTGAACGGCTGTTTCGCTTCGTACGTTGGGATCGCCGCGGTCTGTGCGGTCTCGCTGTTGTTCACAGCCACGATGTATTCACGCTGTTCCTTGGCGTCGATGCGTGAGAAGGCGTAGATCCCGGCCCCATCAGCGGCGTAGCGGTCTTGCTGGGCACCGGTACGGAGCGTGGGGTGGTCCGCTGCGAGGGCCGCGAGCTCGCTGATCTTTTTGTACAGCGGGTGCCCGGTGTTGAAGTTGTCCGTGGCATGCGTGGCGTTGGTTCCCAAAAGGTCATCATCCAAATACTCCTGGACCTTGCTGGCGAACATGGTCTGCCTCGAGTCCTGGTCCCCGCCGGCGCCGGTGAAGCCCTGCTCATCGCCGTAATAGATCACCGGGTTGCCGCGCGAGAAGTACATCAGCTCATGGGCCAGCTCGTCGCGCTCCAACAGTTCCGCGTCGGATGCTCCCGGGTTGTCCTGGGCGATAAAGGTGCCGATGCGGCCCATGTCATGGTTACCCAGGAATGTGGGCAGTTGGTAGACGTTGGAATCGGCATCCGTGTACCAGTCATCACCGTTGAAGAAGTCTGCCAGGCCGGTGGCCTTGCTGCCTTGTGATGCGAAGCTGCGGGCTGCACCTTGGAAGCCGAAGTCCAGGACGGCTTGCATCTTGTTCTTGGTGGTGAACTTGGACGTGACGGTCTTGGAGGTATCGAAGACCTCCCCGAACATGAAGAACTCGTCCTTGCCCTGCTCCTTGGCATAGCTGAGCACTTGTGGGCCGAACTGCTGCCAAAACTCGTCATTGACGTGTTTCATGGTGTCAATGCGGAAGCCGTCCACTCCGAAGTCCCTGATCCACGTTTTGTAGACGTCCATCATCCCGTTGACCACCTTGGGGTTCTCGGTGAAAAGGTCATCCAGCCCGAAGAAGTCGCCGTACAGGGAGTCTTCGCCGGCAAAGTTGGTGTTGCCGCGGTTGTGGTAGAGCGTGGGGTCGTTCAGCCAGGAAGGAACCTTGACGTCCTTCTCAGCCGCGGGGACTACGGGCGTATAGGGGAACGACGTTGCCGCGTCCAGGGCAGGGAAGTCCTGCGTCCCGGCGTAATCGCGGTCATCGAAGACCTCGCCCGTGGCGGCGCGGTAGGGCTCGGTTTCCTTGGAAATGTAGGGAGCTGAGGACGTCTCCTGGTACTGGATCACATCGGCCGTGTGGTTGGTGATGATGTCGAAGTACACCTTCATGCCGCGGGCGTGGGCGGCGTCTATGAGCGTCTTGAGCTCGGCGTTGGTGCCCAGGTGGGGGTCGATCTGGGTGAAGTCGGTGACCCAATACCCGTGATACCCGGCGGAGCTGTTCGCCGGCGTTCCGTCACCTTGTACGGCCTTGTTCTTGAAACTGGGAGTGAGCCAGAGGGCGTTGGTGCCCAAGCCCTGGATGTAGTCCAGCTGGTCCTGCAGGCCCTTCAGATCGCCCCCGTTGTAGAAGCCTTTGCGGGTGGGATCGAAGCCGGACACCATGGGATCGGAACCCAGGCCCCCGTCGTCATTGCCGGCGGTTCCGTTCTTGAAGCGGTCGGCCATGACGAAGTAGAAGTTCTGGTTGCTGACACCGCCCCGGATGGAGTGTTGGGCCGTGGGGTCAGGGTTCTTCGCGGAGACGCCGGGCGCGGCGCCTGCCGGGAGTACCGCAGATGCGGTGAGGACGGCCGTCGTCATGAGGACGACAGCCGTCCTTCTCTTGAAGGACGTGTTGTTGGGGGATCCGGAGCTGCGGAGTGACAAGTGAAGCCTTCCTCTAGCGACAGTGCTGTGGGACAAGTCACAACTGTAAGCGCTTGCGTGATGTTAATCCAGAGTAAGCGGCCGTTGACTCGTCGGATTAGGCTCCTGATTCCAGAAAAGCTGGAAGCGTTTGCAGAATTGCCGGTCTGAATCGATGCTTCAGGCTGCTGTGCCTTTGCCCATCCATAAGTCAGAATGTTGTGCGGCCGTCCATAACAAAGCGTCACTCGCTTGCATAGGGTTGAAGAGATCTGCTTCACAAAGTACCGCGAACTACCCAAGGATGAGTTTCAACGATGAAGAGCATCGCCCTCTTGCGCGAACGTGCCACCCGCGTCATGCCCACCGGTTCCCACTGCCCGGCATCGGGACTGTGGAGCCCGGACTGCGAGCCGGACGCCGTCCAGGTTTTTGCTGAAGGCCATGTGCTGCCGGCCCACAACGGCGTGGCCACGGTATGGCGGCGGCAGGCCGCCGCTGAAGTTTCGGCATGACCAGCTCCATCCTGAACAGGCCGGCCGGCTACCGCCACGTGCCTGCGGCCGAATGGGCCGAGCTCAGCGCCGGCGATCCCGTGTGGATATACGACGTCGCCTGGGGTGCCGGCACGGGCCGCGTGGACGACGTGTCCAAACACCAGGAATTGCTCTGGGTAGTCCTCGAACCGACCGGGCGCAAACTCATTTGCGGCACGGACGACGTCGAGGTCTGGTCAGCCTGAAGACCCGCCGGGATGGCGCTTGATACCAATGTCTGAGCGGATCATAGGTACCAAGTGCTGTCCCGGTGTCAATTAGCCCGCGACGAGCAACATGCTGGGTGAACCAATCTCCGCACGCCCCACAGGGCCGTCCGGCAGCCCGGTTTCCGGGTCAAGCCTGAAACTGACGACGTCGTCCGAACCTTCGTTCGCTACATACAGCCAGCCTTCGCGAACCAGATGATGGCGGGGCCACTCGCCGCCGCACGGTACCTCTCCGCGCGGCTCAACCCCGGTGCCTTCGCCCGAGACCTCCAGGACGCAGATGCGGTTGGTACCCCGCACGCCCACATAGGCGAAGCGTCCATCCGGGGAGAGGGCGATCTCTGCACCGGCATCGCCGTCCTTGGCTCCCGTGGCGCTTGCCGGGGCCACGGATGCGAGCTCGTAAGTGCCGTCCGGTTCCATCCGGACCGCTGCCACCTCCACCGAATACTCCGTGTCGACAAAGACCGTCCCGCTCCGGTGGCGGGCCATGTGCCGGGGACCCGAACCCATAGGCAGGACCACCTGGTGGTCGGGCTGCAGGCCTTCACCCGGCACGTACCTCCACACGCGGACCAAGTCATGCCCCAAATCCGTGGTCATGACCCGGCCGTCAGGAAGCATCAAGCTCGAATGCGCGCGGCTTGGCCGCTCAGCTCCGGGGGCTGCAGCCGAGTGGGGGTCGACGGCGGCCGCCGCGCTCTTGCGCGAGGTGATGGCGCCGTCGTCGTCCAGTTCGTAGAGGATGACCTGACCGTCGCCCCAACAGGTGGCCACGATGAAGCGGCCCTGCGGATCCGCAGCGACGTGGCACGTGGCATCGCCCGCGGGCCAAGGATCGCCGAAAGCCTCCAACGCAGTGTCGCCACTTCGGCGATAAGCCCGCACCGTCTTGCCTTCCTCCGCTACGGCGTAAACCACGGGAAGCGTCGGGTGCAGCGCCAGGAAGGACGGCGAATTGGCTTCGACGGCCAAGCCAACGGCCGTCAGCCCACCTTCACTGTCCGCCGAGAGCGCCGTGATGCCCTTGCCGTGGCCGTTCCTGTCGGCCGTGTAGGAGCCAACCCAGAGCAATGATTCGTGCGTTGCCATCTCAATGCCCCTGCACGTCCGAGTCGACGCCGGCGTCTGGTCCGCCGTCGAGAGTCTGAAGCGTGGTGAGGTCGTCCTGGTCCAGCTCGAAGTCGAAAACGTCCAGGTTCTCTTTCATGCGCTGGGGGTTGGCGGTTTTGGGTATGGCAACCAGGCCCTGCTGGACGTGCCAGCGGAGCACAACCTGTCCCGGCGTCTTTCCATACTTTTCACCAACCGTCGCCAGGACCGGGGCATTCAAAAGGTCGCTGCTGGCACCCAGCGGGCTGTAGGACTCTGTGACGATTCCGTTGCGTTCGTTGAAGGCCCGGGCAGCCGACCTCGGGACGGAAGGACTCAACTGGATCTGGTTCACGGCCGGAACCACGTCCGTTTCCCGGAACAGGCGGTCGAGGTGCGCCGGCTTGAAGTTGGAAACTCCGATGGAGCGCGCTTTCCCCGACGCTTGAAGTTCCTCAAAGGTTCTCCAGGTTGAGACGAACTCGTCGCGCCGGGGGAGCGGCCAGTGAATCAGCAGCAGGTCCACGTAGTCCAATCCCAGACGTTCCAGTGAACCCTCCAAGCCGGCAACAGCCCTCCCGGAACCCTGGTACTCGCCGTCGAGCTTGGTGGTGATGAACAGTTCCCCACGATCCACCCCGGATGTGCGGATACCGTTGCCCACGCCCTTCTCGTTCCCGTACTTCACCGCGGTATCGACGTGCCGGTAGCCGTGGCTCACCGCCTCCACCACGGCATCGGCAACCTGGGCGTCATTCAAGGGCCAAGTGCCGAGGCCCAGTTGCGGGATCTTGTGGCCGTCGTTGAGTTCGATAAGCGGTGCACGTGTCATGGGCTGGGTCTCCTCCGGGTTTCTTCGTTTCTACGCTGGCCGCTTGCTGCTTGGCAACAGCTACCGACGCGACCAGTCATGGAGTTTGTCGCTCAGCTCCATGTAGTCCTCACTCACCACCTGCAGTTCCGGGTGGGCATCATGCCACGCCACGATCTCCCGGGCTCCGTCCGCAAACGGGATTGTTGCCCGGTATTCGGGAACGAGCGCCTTGATCTTGGAATTGTCGAACACCACCGAGTGCGAACGGTCGCCCAGCAAGTTGGGACCGAGCTCCGCACTGTGAGCTGCAATGGTCTCCGAGGAAACGTGGAACAACTCCGGCTCCTCCACGCCTGCAGCACGCGCGAACAAGCGGTAAATCTGGTTCCACGGCAGGAACTCATCCGAGGTGATCGTGTAGCTTTCGCCAACGGCCTGAGGCCTGCCCAGGAGGCCAACGAAGGCCTTGGCAAAGTCCCGGCTGTGGGTCAATGTCCAGAGCGAGGTTCCGTCACCATGCACCATGACCGGCATCCCGGCGCGCATCCGGTGGATGTCAGTCCAGCCGCCCACCATGGCAATCTTCGTTCGGTCATAGGTGTGGGATGGGCGAACCACCGTCAATGGGAAGTCCTGATCGCGGTACGCCTCGAACAGCAGCTCTTCACAGGCAATCTTGTCCTGCGAGTACTTCCAGAACGGATTCTTCAACGGGGTGGATTCCCGGATGGGCAGCGTGGTTGGCGGCTTTTGGTACGCCGACGCCGAACTGATGAAGACGTACTGACCCGTCCTGCCACGGAACATCTCCAAGCCGGCCCGCGCCTGATCCGGCGTGAAGGAAATGAAGTCCGCAACGGCGTCGAACTCCCTTCCCTGAAGTACCTCACGCACAGCCTGCGGATCGCGGACGTCCGCGTGCAGCACCTCCGCCCCATCGGGGACCGGCCGACCGGCCGACCGTCCCCGGTTAAGGATGGTCAGCCGGTGGCCCAGCGCGACGGCGCGTTCAGCCGCCGACGCACTAATGACCCCGGTCCCGCCGATGAACAGGATGTTCCGCGGCGAGACCGTGTCCGCCGCCGCTCCGAGGCTGTCCGGAAGGAGGCTGCTCACCAGGCGTAGTCTTCGGGGGCGGGGCGGTGGCCCGGGAAGATGTCATCGAGGCGCTTGAGGGCGTCCTCGTTCAGGGAGACATCCAGCGCGCGGATGGCTGCGTCCAATTGCTCCTGCGTACGCGGCCCAACAATCGGTGCAGTCACGGCAGGCTGGTGGAGGAGCCATGCCAGCGCGACGTCTCCGGGTGCATGGCCGAGTTCGTCAGCGAAATCCTCGTACTGGCGGATCTGGTCCTCGTGCTTCTTCAGGGTCTCAAGTGCCCGGCCCTCAGTGCGGCGGACGCCTTGCTCTTCCTTCTTCAGCACGCCACCCAGCAGCCCTCCCTGCAACGGCGACCACGGGATCAGGCCCAAGCCATACTGCTGCGCGGCCGGGATGACCTCAAGCTCCAATTCGCGCGTGAAAAGGTTGTAGATGGACTGCTCGCTCACCAAGCCGGTGTAGTTCCGGCGGCGCGCTGCTTCCTGCGCCTGGGCGATGTGCCAGCCGGCAAAGTTGCTGCTGCCCGAGTAGAGGATCTTGCCCTGCTGGACTGCAACCTCAATCGCCTGCCAGATCTCACCCCACGGCGTATCCCGGTCTATGTGGTGGAACTGGTAAATGTCGATGTAGTCCGTTTGCAGCCGCTTAAGGCTCGCATCAAGTGCGCGCCGTATGTTCAGCGCGGACAACTTGGACTCGTTGGGGCGGTCCGTCATGGTGCCGTACAGCTTGGTGGCCAGCACGGTCCTTTCGCGGCGCTCGCCGCCCTTGGCGAACCAGCGGCCGATGATTTCTTCGGTCCAGCCCCGGTGCTCCACGCCACCGTAAACATTGGCGGTGTCGAAGAAGTTGATGCCGGAGTCCAACGCGGAGTCCATGATGGAATGCGCTGTTTCCTCGTCCGTCTGCGGGCCGAAGTTCATGGTTCCAAGGCAGAGGCGTGAAACTTTCAGGCCGGAACGGCCCAGGTGGGTGTACTGCATGTCTGTTGGGTCCTTTGTGCTTGGCTTGCGGTCTTAGAGCTGGGTGAAAGCGGCGACGGCGGGATCGGAACCGATCCGCGCGCCTGCTTCAAGAGCGGTGATGGCGGCCAGTTCGGATTCAGTGAGGCTCAAATCCGCCGCACCGAAGTTCTCCCGCATACGGGACGAGTCCGCGGACTTCGGGATCACGATGGTTCCCTGGGCGAGGTGCCAGGCGAGGATCACCTGTGCAGGAGTAGTGCCGTGTGCTGCCGCGACAAGGGCCACTTGCTCGGCGTTCAGGTCTTTTCCCTGTCCCAACGGGCTGTAGGCCTCAACGGCAATGCCAAGGTCACGGCACTTGTTGGCCAGTTCTGCCTGCTGGAACGTGGGGTGGAGCTCGATCTGGTTCACGGCGGGCACTACCTCGGCTTCCCGGAGCAGCGTGTCCACGTGATCGGCCAGGAAGTTGGAAATGCCGATGGCCCGGATCTGCTTGTCCTGGTACAGCTTCTCCATTTCCTTCCAGGCCTTCGTGAAGAGGCCCTGTGACGGGACCGGCCAGTGGATCAGGTAGAGGTCAACGACTTCCAGGCCCAAGGCGTCCCTGCTTCGCTGGAAGGCGTCATAGGCTTCGCCTTGTTCGCCGTTGCGGAGCTTGGTGGTGATGAAGAGTTCTTCGCGGGGAATGCCCGAGGCCTTGATTGCGGCGCCGACTCCTGCCTCGTTCCGGTAGGCGGCAGCGGTATCGATGTGGCGGTAGCCGGTTTCCAGGGCATCTTCCACCACCTTCTGCGTTTCGTCGGCAGGCACTTGGAAAACACCAAAACCCGGCTGGGGGATGGTGACGCCGTTGTTCAGTGTCAGCTCTGGCATGACGGTCTCCTTCGACGGGATGGTTATGGCCGTGGCGCTCCGGTTTCTGGCTAAGGCAGTAAGTCGGTTCCAGAAAGCGTTTTCGGAGGCTCAGTACTGAGCCTATGCAGTTTTGGCGGCAGAGTCAGCAATACAGCCTGATCCTGTTTTTCCTAGGTCTGGTAGTCCTACCCATAACGGTGGCCTTTCACACACCCCGGACGGCAGAATGGACCAATGGGTCAAAGCGCCGAGTTCGGTAAGTTCCTCAAAATCATGCGTGCCCGTCTCCAGCCGGAGGACGCCGGCGCGCAGGAATCCAGCGGTTCCCGCAGGGTGCCCGGGCTTCGCCGCGAAGAGGTGGCGCGGCTCTCCGGAGTGAGCACGGACTATTACACCCGCCTTGAACAGGGCCGCAATATCCACCCGTCCAGGGCGGTCCTCGACGCAGTTGCCCGTGCGTTGCGGCTGGATGCGGGGGAGCAGGCACACATGATGGATCTGCTGGAGCATTGCGCCAGCTCCGCAGGCAGCCCCGGCCCCGTCCAAAAGGTACGTCCGGCTCTCCAACAGTTGCTCGATGCAGTGGGTGACGTCCCGGCCATGGTCCTTGGCAGGCGTGCAGATGTCCTGGCATGCAACCGGATGGCACACCTTTTGTTCACGGATTTCAGCCTGCTGCCGGCCGCTGAGCGCAACCTCACCCGTTGGCTCATCCTGGACCCTGCGGCCGGTTCTTTGTTCCGCGACTGGAAGACCGTTGCCGCTGAAGCCGTCGGTGCCTTGCGCATGGACGTGGGCCGGCACCCGAATGACCCCGAAACAAACCAGCTCGTGGGCGAACTGGCCGTCCATAGCGAACACTTCCGTCAGTGGTGGGCCGGGCACAGGGTCGCCACCCGCGCCGCAGGGACCGTCAGGTTGCACTACCCTGTGGTGGGGGACCTGGAACTGAACTTTGAGACGCTGAGTCTCCCGGACGACCCCGACCAGCTGCTGAGGATCTATTCCGCCAAGGCCGGGTCGCCGTCGTCGGACGCTCTGACACTGCTGAACTTTGGAGACGTGGGCACCCATGCCGAGGCCGCCGTGCCCGAACCCGCCCCTGCCCGCCGGGATGACAGTTGATGCCAATGTTCTCCGGCAAAGTCATAGGGTCGTTGCAACGCTCTGATTGATGGAGCGTTTTATGGTCAAGTTGTTCCCCAAGGCTGCGCGTACTGAGTTTCTTGATTTGGTGTGTGCGGGGATGCCTGTTCGTACTGCTGC
>Ga0308158_10001184_pt1 | contig 29475 bp, 21 predicted proteins | sample PhyBR2_FD_201038 | JGI IMG/M metagenome (GOLD analysis project Ga0308158, IMG submission 201038) | Phyllosphere microbial communities from UC Gill Tract Community Farm, Albany, California, United States - DLSLB.R2 | ecosystem: Host-associated > Plants > Phyllosphere > Unclassified | place: USA... | reverse complement strand
ACTCCTCACGGAGCCTGAATCAGATCGCGCCTCTCACATCAATGGGTCCTGACCCTAAGGAGATACAAGATGGACCACCCCGGAAAACCTCCGAAAGCCAAGCTCACGGACCGGAACTCAACGCCAAAGTTTTCGATGTTCGAGGACGCCATGCTGAAGAGTTTTCAGGATCTCAACACGAGCGAAGCGCTGCGCAAGGAGGTAGCGTGCAAGGACTCCTGAGCCTGGGTCGGGGCAGCACTCTGGCAGGGCTAGCGGACAAGGTACCGGCTGGTCGATCGATCCCCGACGGTGCGGAACAGGTCGTCGTCATGAACGGCAGTCGGCTTCATGAACGTCGATATGAGGGCAAGTGGGAGGTCCAGAAGTCGGATCCGCAAGGCATGCTGCCGAAGGGCGTCTTCCGCCTCGATACTGCGGCACCGGCCAAGGCCGACGACGGGGCAACGTATGCCGGATCAATCCTACACGTCAGCGTCAAGGGCGTTTATCAGGTACACGGCAACGGGGTCGCTCGGCACGAGCCTGTCGCTTTCCAACAGGTCCCGAAGATCGGCGACAGTCCCAAGATTGTCTATGCCAAGGGGCGGGCGACGATCACGAGCCGTGATCCACAATCACAAGTTCAGGAACAGGGGCAGGGGCGTAGCCGCTAGCCCCCCCGTTCCGCACCGCAGTCAGAGTAGGTCGCCGGGGCTGTATCACAGTGCTAGTATCCATGATCACAGGCCGTTTTAAAGGCGTCCGCGACCATGCGAGTTGAGGACCGAAATGCGGCGAACGATCTCCTCAACTTCGAGAAATCCGCAATCGCAGTTGACCCCATTGGAGCTCGCGCTCCGCAAATCGGCGGACCTGAACCGATCGGGAGCTGCCGTCGGACTGTCGATAATTTGGGCAATCGTATTCGTCCTGGACGGATCCACCGGACCGCACTTCTCGCTCAATACGCTTTATCTGTTGCCACTATGCTTTACCGTATGGTGTCTCGGCCGGGTCGCAGGGTTGCTGTCAGGTCTGCTGGGCGTGGCTGTAACCCTGTATCTTAATGGCTTCGGAGACGGCCTCTCCGCTCAGGCGTCGACCGTCCCTACTGCAACCGCGATATGGAATGTAGGTGCGAGAGCCTTCGGGGTCCTCTTTATCATTCTGTTCGTAAGCGCTTTCCGGCGAACCTTCGATCGGGAGCGTGCCACAGCAAGCATCGATCCCCTCACAGGCCTCGGCAATCGACGAGCCTTTCAGATCGAATGCGCTCGCCTGGAATTAGCAAGCGCGCGTGATGATCGGATTCTCCTATGCGGCGTGATCGACGTAGACGATTTCAAGTCGGTAAACGACCAACATGGTCATGCGGCCGGTGATCAGGTTTTACGCGTCGTAGCAACAGCGCTTGCCTCCGCCGTTCGTTCTTACGACATCACGGCACGGCTTGGGGGTGACGAATTCGCCTTCTGTCTCGCAGTTCGCGACCAGGCTTCTGCCGAGAGAAAAAGTGGTAAGATCCACCGCGCCATCATGGCAGCGCTTCAATCAACTGACGTGCCGGCAACGTGCAGCCTGGGAGCGGCAACAGGAATTGATTTTGCGCAAACATTGCTCACTGCCGATCAGACCATGTACCGCGCCAAGCAGGCGGGGAAGAGCTCATGGATGTTCAATATCGAGACGGCCTCAAGTTACCGGTAACTTCTGTAGGCATTCGGTTGGTGGAACACCAGCTTTAGGCACGCGCTACCCGACTGACATTTTAAGGCATTAATAAGAATTGTAACTTTTCATTTGAGAAATTTCACTAACTTGAATTTCAGGCATTTTCGCTTAACTACGAGCCTCCAACCTCAAGCGAGATACTGATGGGCGATGATACCAACGCGGTCGAATTGGCTGCTGAACTGACGGCCGCGTGGTTGGCAAATCCTAACACCCTCACCAATGCAGACGACGTGCCTGCCTTTCTAATCTCGATGTATGCCGCGGTATCGCAGCTCTCAGGCACATCTGCGCACGTTACGCCTGAGGAGCCTGCGCAAACCTATGAGCCGGCCGTGACCGCGCGCAAGTCGCTGTCGTCGCCAGATCACATCATCTCGCTGATCGACGGGAAGCCGTATAAGACCCTGCGTCGCCACCTTGCGGCCAATGGCCTGACGTCGCAAGAATATCGCGCCCGTTATAACCTTAAGACAGATTATCCGATGGTTGCCCCGACCTATTCGGAAGCGCGCCGGACAATGGCAAAGTCGATCGGCTTGGGACGTAAACCTGGTCAGACTGCTACAAAGCCGATTGGCGAAGCCCCGAAGGCGCCTCGTAAGCCTCGGGCTGGTAAGTCGGCCGAAGAGGCTTGAGTTAAATCGAAGCGGGGGCGGTGGCAGGAAGATGTAGATTCCAGTACGGATACGAACAAGTGATGTGGCTTCTCGAAGCATACTTGGTTCGACGCGGCCTCCGGATGATCACAATAGGTTTCTATCTTATCCATTAGAACTACTGCTCAAGTATGAGCACACAATATTGGTCTAACACTGAATAGTAAAACATATATTATGAGATAAATACCCTTAGCTCAACTGGTGATCATCAACGCGGATCGATGCATGGAATCAAACTATGAAACGCAAGACTCTAACCCAATTCTTAATCGAGCAGCAACGTGAGGCGGGTACTCTACAACCACAGTTACGACTACTCATACAGGTCGTAGCGCGATCTTGCAAATCCATTAGCCATTCAATCGGAAAGGGTGCCCTCGGCGGAGTATTGGGCAGCCTGAACAGTGAAAATATCCAGGGCGAAGTTCAAAAGAAACTCGACGTTATCGCAAACGAAATGCTGTTAGAAGCGAACGAGTGGGGCGGGCATCTTGCTGCGATGGCATCGGAGGAGATGGAAACGATTCATTTAGTGCCGAACCGGTACCCGCAAGGAGAATATCTTCTGCTGTTCGACCCTATCGATGGATCTAGTAACATAGATGTGGATCTCTCGGTCGGTACGATTTTTTCCGTCCTTCGTGCCCCGGCGCGTGTCGTGGACAAAGACGTCGAAGAGGAAGACTTCCTCCAACCGGGCAAGTGTCAGGTCGCAGCAGGTTACGAGGTTTATGGGCCCCAAACGATTCTTGTGCTGACCCTCGGCGCAGGTGTACACGAATTCACACTAGATCGCGAGATTGGGTCGTGGGTCATGACTGACACTGACATGCGTATTCCAGCCGGAAAACGTGAATTTGCGATCAACATGTCCAACGCTCGGCAATGGTCGCCGGAAATCAGGCAGTTTATAGATCATCGCGTGATAGGCGAGGATGGCGACTTGGGCGTCGACTATAATATGCGTTGGACGGGATCAATGGTCGCCGACGCTCACCGCATTCTAAAGCGCGGCGGGATTTTTCTTTATCCACGCGACGTACGCAAGTCGGGGAAGGTTGGTAAGTTGCGTTTGATGTATGAAGGCAATCCAATGGCCATGCTTATGGAGCAGGCTGGAGGGGCCGCAACCGACGGTGAGGACCGGATCTTGTCGATCGTGCCAACCGGGCTGCACCAGCGCGTTGGGCTCATCATGGGCGACGCAATCGAGGTCGAGTCAGTCACCTTCGCCTATGAAGCATCCAAGACTTGACAGATTTTTCTGCACCTGTTGCAATTTTAATTCCCTAAAACTGCTAAGTGATAACGCCAAGATATCATTCAGATTGCCAATCTAGTCGTTGCTTGATTGATCAACGATGAATTGATTTCGCTCCGATGTCTGGATCCCATTGATTAATTTGTAATATCTAAAATTATAATGCGGAGTGCTCACGGCGGTCTCATCTATTCGAAGATGCCGTGACCCTTGCGACCGAGTAACGAGCACGAGTACTTGCGACCGCGCGCTTGGCCTCCTCGATCGCCTTCGATTCGGTTGTGAACAGCAGGTGATCCATCACCGCGTTCAAATGGTCATGCATCGCAAGCCGAGCGGCTCCGGGATCGCGCTTTGCAAGGGCTTCGGCGATTGCACGATGCTCCTCAATGACAGGACGGACTTTGGCGCGCCGTGCCTTGTCGTGCAGAAGCGCACAGGCAGGAGACGCAGATCGCAGCTGCCAATACTGCTCGATCGTAAACAGGATTGCTGCGTTTCTGGTCGCACGTGCGATCGCAAGATGGAAGGCACGATCCGCATCCTCGGTTACGTCGTCCTGACGGTTCTCCGTCACCATCGCTTCCACCAGATCGTTCAACGAAGCCAGTTCATCATTCGTGATGTGCACGGCAGCTAATGCAGCTGCCTCACCCTCAAAGATAAGACGTGCTTCGGTAAGTTCGAATGCCGTTACAGCAAAGCCCGGATAATCATCCTTTCCCGGGAGGCGTCGAACAAAGGCTCCGGCGCCGACGCGCACTTCGACAAAGCCTTGAACCTCAAGCGCTATCAACGCCTCCCGCACGGCGGGACGACTGACTTTGTGCTCTATCGATAGCTCGCGCTCAGCCGGCAGACGGTCGCCTATGGAATATTTTCCCGCCGCAAGATCATCGAACAGCAGCCGTGCCAACCGCTAGTAAAGCCGCCCGCCCACCGGGATCGCCATTTCGGCCGGGTCACCGGAAAACATCGCACCAATCGCCATTTTCGTACCCGCTGCACATCGTCGTCTCGATTCCTATCAGGTCGCGTGACTGATACCAGTGCCTGGCAAGAGATGCCGGTGTCAGTTAGGATGACGACAACGTCAATTAGAAGCCGGCGCGCATTCGCACGCCCGCATAGCGGCGTGCGTTGCGGGGCAGCAGCAGGAATACCGCCTGCGCATTCGAATTCCCCGCATATTGCAGTGCGGTGGTGTACTCCTGATCGAACAGGTTGTTGACGAACAACGCGATGCGGAACTCGCGATTTCCCTTGCCCTGGATGCCGACACTACCGTTCACCACGCCGTAACCGCGCTGCAACGAGACCGGCGAGCCGAGCAGGTCAAAATTCACGCTGCTCTGGTGTGCGTAGTCGGCGGTGACGAAGGCGTCGAACGCTGGAGTGGCCAGCTCGATGTCCTGTGTGACGGCAATGTTGTACTTGAACCGCGGAGCGTTCGCGAGCCTCTCCCCCGACAGATCCTGGACGCCGGTGGTGCCGACGCGGACACAGCCCTGCGCGAGAGTCTGCCCGTTATAACAGGGCGAATTGCGAAAATCGCGGATTTTGGCGTCAGTATACGCCGCGGATGCATCGATGCGTAACAGGCGCGTGGGCCGCGCGGATAGGTCGGCTTCGATGCCGCGGCTGCGCAGCGCCCCGACATTGCTCAACTGCGGTTGAGTCGTGCCATCGGGCAGAGTGATCACCGCCTGCGCTTGGAAATCCTTGAAGTCGGTCCAGAAACCGGTGACGTTCAGCTGGACCTTGTTGTCAAGGAAGCGGCTTTTCAGTCCGATTTCGTACGCCTTGCTTGCTTCCGAACGAACCGGATCGGCCGCGCGCGCAGGCGTAAAGCCGGTGCTAATGTCGTACCCTTGGCCTTTGTAGCCCGTGGCGTAGGAGCCATAAAGCATAATCGCGTCGGTCAGATCCTGCCGCAACGCGACCTTGTAGGTGATTTGATCGTCGGACGATCGCCCGCTGCATTCCGTTCGGCAGGTCGCGTTGTTCGCGGGAAAGGGGGCGCCCGCAGTGGTGTTCAAGAAACTGCCGGTAATTCGCTCGTTACTGAATCGCAGCCCCGCATCGACGTGCGTCGTATCGGTGACGTCGTAGGTCAGCTGCGTGAACGCCGCCAGAGTACGGGTGGTGGCGTCGGCGACCCAACTCGTGGTGTTGTTGGGCGACCGCGCATAATCGCGGTCAGTATCGCCATTGGCGTAAAAGAGTGCGAACAGGTAATCAAGCCGGCGGCTGCCGCTTGAGACGAGCCGCAATTCCTGCGAGAAGTTGCGTGCGTGAAAACCGGCGGTCGCGACCGATCCATTGGGCGCACGCGGGCTGGTAGCGATTGCGGGATTGGTGAGCGTGGGCGTGCCAAGCTGGTCGAAATCCTCGCGGAAACGGAAGCGCCAGTCCTGATAGGCAGTGATCGAAACCAGATTGGCCGAACCTAGATCGAGAGCTGCCTTGCCCGTGAACATCGCCTGCTTGCTGACGTTGACCGGTTCGGTATCGAGGCGGACACGGTAGTTGCGATCCCCCACATCGGTACCAACGGCCGAATCGGCAAATAGGGCACCGAACACGTTGGCGCCCGGCTTGAACGATTGGATCGTACGGACAAGACCGTTGGAGCGTGTCTTCGAATAGCTGCCGGTCAGCGCAACGTTGAGCGTGTCGATCGGGTCGATATCGAGGCGCCCGCGCACGCCGTAGTTGCGTTCGCCGTTCAGCTTGTTGCCGGTGTTGAGGTTCCGGATATAGCCCTTGCGATCATCATAGAACGCATTGAGACGAAAGCCTGCCTTGTCGGACAATGGGCCTGAGAGCATGCCTTCGACCCGATACTGTTCGTCGGTGGTGGCCACCGCGCCGACCGCGCCGGTCAGTTGCTTGGTCGGGGCCTGCGTAACGATGTTGATGACACCGGCGGAGGCATTCTTGCCGAAGAGCGTCCCCTGCGGCCCGCGCAGCACTTCGAGCCGCTCGATGTCGCTCAGTCCTGAAAAGGCCTGTGCCTGCTGGAGCAGCGCGACGTCGTCGACGACGATCGCGACGCTGGGTTCGATACCAATGCTGAATGCGAAGGTGCCGATCCCACGAAGTTTGATGCTGCTGCCCGTGGCGTTGGTGTTTTCGCTGATGGTCAGACTGGGCGAGACACGGACAATATCGGTCACCGCCGCGATGCCGCGCGCTTCCAGCTGGTCTGCGGTAATCGCGGTCACCGCGACCGGCACGTCCTGAAGATTTTGCTCCCGGCGTTGCGCGGTTATGACGATTTCACTCAAACCAGCATCGTCCGCAGCAGAAACACCGGCGGTCGATTGTGGCGTAGCGGGGGCTGTCACCGTCGTCGGGGATGCGGTCGCTGAACCGGTAGGAGCTTTAGGGGCTGGCGCCAGCGCTGGCGTCGCCGTTCCGCTCTGCGCGACTGCCGCGGGCGAGAGAGTAACGGCGACCGATGCCAGCAGAGCAATTCGCAGGTTCATAATATCCTCCCGGATGATGTCGCGTAACGCGATCTGTCTTACCAAAATGATGGTACTTATCTCATGCTGTCAACCATGAAGGTGAAAATCGTTCGTTCTGCTACATTATTTGCCAAAACTCTCCCGGCGCGTAGCTTTTGGCGTAGCTGATCGAGATGAACCAAAAATCTAATTTTCTAACTGGTAAGGCCGGTTTGTTAGCTCTACGCTTACAAAAAAGGAGAGCGATTATGACGGCATGGTTCGGTTCGTTCGCGGTCGCCGCGATCATCGCGGCACCAGCGATGGCACAGGCGGATCGCGAGGTCGTACCGCTGGCGCAGGGCTGGCAGTTCAGCCGTGGGGGCGCGGTGTCGCCTGCAGGGGGCGATACTCCGGATCGTCAGTGGCAGCCTGTGTCGGTACCGCACACCTGGAACCGCGTCGGCTATTACATCCCGAACCCGCAGACGCACATCAATCGCGCGGACACGATCGACAAATATCAGGGCGTGGGCTGGTATCGGCTGACGTTCACGCCAGCCGCCACGTTCGGCAAGCGACGCGCCTGGTTGCAGTTCGACGCCGCCAGCCGCACAGCCGAGGTTTGGTTGAACGGCAAGCGCATCGGCGAGCATCGCGGCGGTTTCTCACGGTTCCGCCTTGACGCCACCGACGTGCTGCGTCCCGGCCAGCCTAATACGCTGCTCGTCAAAGTGGACAACACCCAGCCCGACGCGGGCAATTCGACCGCCGACGTGCTGCCGCTGGCAGGCGATTTCTTCGTTCACGGCGGGCTGTACCGCCCGGTCAGCCTGATCGGCACCGACGCGGTCCATGTCGATATGCTTGATTCAGGCGGCAGTGGCATCCTGGCGTCGACGCGCGCGATCACCGCCGCTGCGGCGCAGGTCGACGTCCGCGTTCGACTGCGCAACGACGGCAAGCGCAATCAGGCGGCGAGTGTAGTCGCCCGGCTAGTCGATGCAGGCGGCAGAACGGTGGCCAGCGCGACCCGGCGCGTCGCGCTGTCAGCGAACGGATCGGGGGAAGCGGTGCAAACGCTGAACGTGCCCCGGCCACATCTGTGGAACGGCGTTGACGATCCGTATCTCCACCGGCTGGTTGTTGAGGTCGCGTCGTCGTCGGGCACGGTGCTCGACCGCGTCGAGCAGCCGTTCGGCATTCGCGAAATGCGCGCGGACGCAGCGCAAGGCTTCCTCCTGAACGGCAAGCCGCTCCGGCTGCACGGGGTCGGCTATCATCAAGATCGCGAAGGCAAGGGCTGGGCGGTAACGCCTGCTGAGATCGAGCAGGATTTCGCGATCATGCGCGACATGGGCGTAAATACCATCCGCCTAACGCATTACCAGCATGGACAGGTGATCCACGATCTGGCCGACCGTTACGGCATGGTGCTATGGGACGAAATTCCGCTGGTGTCGAAATGGACGCAGGGCGAGGCCATGACTGCCAGCCCCGCGCTACGCGAGAACGCACGCCAGCAGCTGCGCGAGCTGATCCGGCAGAACGCGAACCACGCATCTGTCTTCAACTGGGGCATCGCCAACGAGGTCGATTTCGGCAAGTCGATCCCCGCGTTCATCACTGCCAAGAGCGGGGAGGCGCCTGATCCGCTGCCGCTGCTTCGTGAACTCGACGCACTGGCCAAGGCAGAGGATCCGTCGCGGACCACCGCGCTCGCAACCTGTTGCGAGCGGGATATCGGCCCGACGTCCGACGTCCCGATCACTGCGGTCGCGGCTGATCTGGGCGGCGCGAACCGCTATTTCGGCTGGTACTACGGCACGCCGGCGGATCTAGGGACGCATCTCGACGAATTGCGTGCCAAGCGACCCGCACAAGCCCTGTCGATCACCGAATATGGCGCAGGCGGCGCGACCACGATTCACACCGACAACCCACTGGGCGGGCGTGTTGACCAGCGCGGGCGCAACCAGCCAGAGGAATATGAGAGTTACGTCCACGAGGAAGCGTGGAAGACCCTGGCTGCCAAGCCGTATCTTTGGGCGACATGGCTATGGAACTCGTTCGATTTCGCTACCACGGTGCGCCGTGAGGGCGACGGCATCGACGTCAACACCAAGGGGCTGGTGACGTACGACCGCAAGATCCGCAAGGACGCCTACTGGTTCTACAAGGCGAACTGGAACACCGCTCCCACGGTCCACGTCAACGGCAGCCGCTATGTCGACCGCGCTTATCCCGCGACCGACGTGCGCGTCTATTCGAACGCGCCGCGCACAGAACTGAGCGTCAATGGCCGTGTCGTTGGGACAATGACTGCGTGCGCCCAGATGACGTGCGTCTGGCCCAAGGTAATGCTGGCGGCCGGCGCCAACCGGATCGTCGCGCGCGGCCTGTTCCCCGCCGGTGCGCAGGAAGACGCAGTCGAATGGCGCGTAGCACCCGATGTGATGCGCGCGATCCGGATCGACAGCGGTGCTCTGGTCGCGGCTGAGATCGCCGCCAAGCCCTATGGCTCGGACGATTTCTTCGACGGTGGCAAGGTCGGCGACGTTAACGCCTATTCTGGCTATGGCGCGCGCCCTGCGAAGAAAACAATCGTTGGCACTGTAGAGGGCGCGGTGGTTGAAACGTATCGCGAGGGCCGCTTCGCCTACAAGGTACCGCTTGCCAATGGGCGCTACACCGTCGACCTCACCTTCGTCGAACCGTCCCTAGGGACAGGCGCCCGGCAGTTTGACGTGACTGCAAACGGCAAGAAGGTCGTTGCCGGGCTGGACGTGGCGGCTGCGGCAGGCGGTGCGCTCAAAGCGGTCGTGCGGCGTGTGGCCGTTCAGGTACAAAACGGCACGCTCGTCTTGGCGTTCGTGCCGATCAGGGGTGAGGCGATCGTGTCCGCGATCGAGATCGTGCGATGATCGCGCGGCCGGGTAGGGAGCGCGCGACATGGCGGTGAGGGTCGGCGGGCGTACGTGGCGCGAGGTGCCGCTGCGCTGGAAACTGATTGGGCTCGTCACGCTCGGCACGATCCTCAACTATCTCGCGCGCTCGACGCTGTCGGTCGCCGCGCCGCAGCTCAAGACCGAGTTCGGCATGACGACCGAAGATTACAGCTGGGTCGTTCTCGCCTTTCAAGCAAGCTACACCGTTATGCAGACTGTGGCGGGCGGCGTTCTCGATGCGCTCGGCACGCGACTGGGCTTCTTCCTATTCGCGGTCGGCTGGGCGCTCGCTAACATGGCGCACGCGCTCGCGACCGGCTGGCCCAGTCTTGCGGTCTTCCGCGCTCTGCTGGGCGCGAGCGAGGCCGCGGCGATCCCTGCGGGCGCCAAGACCGTTTCCGAATGGTTTCCGCCCCGCGAACGTTCGCTAGCGACCAGCGTGTTCCAGATGGGCACCAGCGTCGGCAACATGATCGCGCCGCCACTGGTCGCGTTTTGCATCCTCGCGTGGAACTGGCAGGCCGCGTTCCTGGTCACGGGCGGGCTGAGCTTGGTGTGGGCGGGGCTGTGGTACTGGAGCTATCGCAGCCCGGCTGACCACCCTGCGCTAAGTGACGCTGAGCGCGCAGAAATGATCGAGGCGCGCGGCGAGGATGTGACGGGCAAGCCGGCGACGCGCAAGGATCTGCTCAAGAGCCGTGCGTTCTGGGGCATTGCAGTGCCACGGTTCCTGGCAGAACCCGCCTGGCAGACGTTCAACTTCTTCATCCCGCTGTACCTAGTGTCGGTGTGGAACCTCGACCTGAAGAGCATCGCGCTGTGGGCGTGGATGCCGTTTCTCGCCGCCGATTTCGGTAGCCTGGCTGCAGGCGTCCTGCCGACGTGGCTAATGAAGCGCGGTGTGTCGCTGGTTGCGTCGCGCAAGATCACGATGACGATTGGCGCAGCCTGCATGATCGGGCCCGCATGCATCGGGCTAGCCGGATCACCCGGAGTAGCGATCGCGCTGTTCTGCGTGGGCGGGTTCGCACACCAGATGCTGAGCGGAGCGCTGATAACCCTTTGCGCGGACATGTTCGACAGTCGCACTGTCGGCACCGCCAGCGGGATGGCGGGCACGTCGGCATGGATCGGCGGCATGCTGTTCACTCTGCTGATCGGGCAGAGCGCAGACGCGTTCGGGTACGATCCGCTGTTCGCCGCGCTCGCCGCGCTCGATCTGGTGGCGGCGGTGGTTTTGTGGAGCCTTTTGCGTGTGAATCCGCGCGACAGCCAAATGATTAAGGAAGGTAAATGACCGTGTTGATGACGCAGACGATGCGGTGGTTCGGGCCTAAGGATCCGGTGTCGCTGAAAGGTATTCGGCAGTCAGGCGCGACCGGAATCGTCACCGCGCTGCATGAAGTCGCCAATGGCGAGGTGTGGACGCACGAGGCGATCGCGGCACGTAAGGCCGAGATTGAGGCCGCCGGACTGGACTGGCGTGTGGTCGAGAGTCTGCCCGTCGACGAGGGGGTGAAGACCCGGTCGGATCAATGGGACCGGCTTATCGACCATTATTGCCAGAGCCTGCGCAATCTCGCCGCCAACGGCATCGACGTAGTGACGTACAACTTCATGCCGCTGCTTGACTGGACGCGGACCGATCTGGGGTGGGAGCTGCCCGACGGCGCGCGCGCGCTGCGCTTCGAGGCGGCCGCGGTCGCCGCGTACGACATCTTCATCCTCGGACGCCCCGGTGCGGCCGACAGCTACGACGACGCAACGCGTGCGGCGGGCGAGACGCGCTATGCAGAAATGGACGACGCTGCACGCACGAAGCTGGAACGTACAATCATCGCGGGGTTGCCAGGCAGCGAGGAAGGATTCACCTCGGGACAGTTCCTGCGCGCGATCGAAACCTATGCAGGGATCGACGGGATCCGGCTGCGCAACAACCATGTCGCGTTCCTCGAGGCGGTCTGCCCGCTCGCGGACGAGCTGGGAATCCGCATGGTCGTCCATCCCGACGATCCGCCGTTCCCGATCTTCGGTCTCCCGCGCGTTGTCAGCACCGAAGCCGACGTGACTGATCTGTTCGCGCGCGTGCCCAATGCGTCGAACGGACTGTGCATGTGTACCGGATCGTTCGGGGTGCGGGCGGACAACGACCTACCCGGAATGGTCGACCGCTTAGGCAACCGAATCGGCTTCCTCCACCTACGCTCGGTCCAGCGTGAAGCGAACGGCGCGTTTCATGAGGCCGAGCATCTCAGTGGCGACGCGGGCATGCCCGCGGTGGTAGCCGCGGTGCACCGCCTGCAAACGCGCGAGAACCGCACCATCCCAATGCGCCCCGATCACGGCCACCAGATGCTCGACGATCTGACCCGGACTACCAATCCGGGATATTCGTTGCTCGGGCGGATGCGCGGGCTGGCGGAGTTGCGCGGGCTGGAACGCGGCATCGCGCATGCATCAGGAGTCGTGGCATGACGCGGCCATTGGTCCTGAACGCCGACCGGTTGCTTCCGGCTGATCCGGTGACGCGCGACATTGCGCGTGCGTTGTATGCCGAGATCGCTACGTTGCCGATCGTCAGCCCGCACGGACATACCGATGCGCGCTGGTTCGCCGACGATGCGCCCTGGACCGACGCGACCTCGTTGCTGCTGGCACCCGATCATTACCTGTTCCGAATGCTGTACAGTCAGGGGATTGATCTCGACGCGCTGGCAATCCCGTCACGCGCCGGGCAGCCCGCGACCGATCCGCGCGCTGCGTGGCGAGTGTTGGCTGAGCACTACCATCTGTTCCGCGGTACGCCTTCGCGAATGTGGCTCGACCATGTTTTTGCGGAAGTATTCGGGATCGAGGTGATGTTCGAGGACGCGACCGCAGACTTGTATTTTGACACAATCGCGGAAAGGTTGGCTACGCCCGCGTTCCGGCCCCGTGAACTGTTCGACCGGTTTCGCATCGAATTCCTAGCTACCACCGAGGGCGCACAAGATGACCTGTCCGCGCACCACCGCATCCAGGCGTCCGACTGGGGCAAACGCGTCGTCACCACATATCGCCCCGATGGGGTGATCGATGTCGAGCACGAGCAGTTCGGCAGCGCGCTGGCGCGGTTCGCAGAGCTAACCGGCGAGGACGTGTATGGCTGGTCCGGCTATCTCGCAGCGCATCGCAAGCGCCGGGCAGACTTCCGCGCGGCTGGCGCGACCGCGACCGACCACGGCCACCCAACGGCCGCGACCGCAAACCTTCCGACGGCCGAATGCGAGGCGCTGTTCGCGCGGATCGTCGGCGGCACGTGGGATGCAGCAGACGCCGAGTTGTTCCGCGCGCAAATGCTGACCGAGATGGCGGGCATGAGCATCGAGGACGGGATGGTCATGCAGATCCATCCTGGTTCGTTCCGCAACCACAATGCGGGGCTGTTCGCCAGCCACGGCCGCGACAAGGGCGCGGACATTCCAACGCGCACGGGCTATGTCGCCGAGTTGAAGCCGCTGCTCGACCGGTTCGGCACCTCTACCGAGCTGTCGATCATTCTCTTCACGCTCGACGAGAGCGTCTATGCGCGCGAACTGGCGCCGCTAGCGGGACATTATCCGTGTCTCAAACTCGGACCTAGCTGGTGGTTCCACGACAGCCCCGAAGGCATGCGCCGGTTTCGCGAAATGACCACCGAGACCGCGGGCTTCTACAACACCGTCGGCTTCAACGACGACACGCGCGCGTTCCTGTCGATCCCTGCGCGGCACGACGTCGCACGCCGCATCGATTGCGGTTTCCTTGCGCGGCTGGTCGCCGAGCACCGCATCGCGGACTGGGAGGCGGCCGAACTGGCGCACGAGCTGACCAGCGGGCTCGTTCGCAAGGCGTATCGGCTGTGAGGTTGTCGCAGGCGAACGTTGCGTACCTGTCCGAGCAAGTCGAGCGGCCAGTCGAGGCAGACGCATCAAGCAAGCGGATCGTGCATCTGGGCATCGGCGCGTTCCACCGGGCGCATCAAGCAGCCTACACGCAGGATGCCGGCGATGGCTGGCGGATCACAGGCGTATCGCTGCGATCGGCGGAGGTTCGAGACACGCTGGCGCCGCAGGACGAGCTATACACTTTGACCGAACGGTTCAGCGGTAGCGCGTCAACGCGCCTGATAACGGTGATCGATACGGTGCTGGTAGCCCATGAGGATCCGGAGGCCGTGATCGTCGCGCTCGCCGACCCCGACACGCATGTCGTGACGCTGACGGTGACCGAGAAAGGCTACTATCGGCATTCTGCGACCGGAACGTTGAACCTCGACGATCCGGCAATCGCAAGCGATCTGCGCCGAGAGGTGCCGCAAACGATCTACGGCTATCTCGCGCAAGCTCTTGCGCGGCGACGTGCCGGGGGGGCGGGGGGCGTGACGCTGGTGTCGTGTGACAACGTGTCGGGCAACGGCGCGCTGCTGATGCAATCGCTTGGCGAGTTCCTCGACGCTGTGGACGGCGGTCTTGCCACTTGGATGCGCCGTCACGTCGCTGCTCCTGACACGATGGTGGATCGGATAGTCCCCGCATCGACACCGGCCGATCGCGCCCGTGTTGCGGCGGCGATCGGCATGGACGATGCCGGCGCGATAGTCACTGAACCGTTCCGGCAATGGGTGATCCAAGATCACTTTGCGGGTCCTCGGCCATGCTGGGAGGCGGCGGGGGCCCAGATTGTCGGCGACGTCGCGCCGTTCGAGCTGGCCAAACTGCGCCTGCTCAACGCCAGCCATTCAACGCTCGCTTATATGGGTCTGCAGCTTGGACATGCTCATGTCCATGAGGCAATCGCCGACTTGCGGCTTCGCGCGTTCATTCTGCGGCAGATGCGAGAAGAAGCCGTGCCCTGCCTTGCCACAGTCCCCGGGTTCGACCCCGAAGTCTATATCAACGCCATGCTCGACCGCTTCGCTAACGCCGATCTTCACCATCGCCTCGACCAGATCGCCATGGATGGGTCGCAGAAGCTACCGCAGCGATGGATCGGCACCCTCGAGACCCGACTGGCACGCGGTTTAAAAAGTCCGTGCCATCTGATGAGCCTTGCGGCATGGCTGGCCTACACGGTCGATGTGGACATGGCCGACGATCCCCTGCGAGCGCGCTATCGCGCAATATGGGCGGAGTCGGGCGGCGATGAAGAGCTGGTCGTCGCGCGTTTCGTCGCGGATCTGAACGTCTTTCCTCCTCGCGTTCAACGATCGACGACGTGCGTCGCGGCTTTGACCCGAGCGTTAGAGGCATGGCGCCGGAGCGGACCGGCTACGGCTATCGCGGCGGTGACGGCATGACCGACCGGGTCGTATGCTTCGGCGAGATGCTGCTGCGGCTCGCGGCACCCGGTCGTGGGCATCTGTTCCAGGAGACACGTCTTGAGGCGCATTTCGGCGGAGCGGAGGCGAACGTCGCGGTCGCGCTCGCCCGGCTCGGCGTACCTTCCGCCATCGTAACCACGCTGCCTCATGGTCCGGTCGGCGACGGGGCACTTGAGGCTGTGCGTGGTGCAGGCGTCGATGTTCGCCTCGTCCGCCGGGCAGAAGGACGCCTAGGCCTGTATTTCTTATCCCCACCCAGCGGATCACGCGGCGCGCACATCGTTTACGATCGACTGGACAGCGTCTTTGCGACCTCCCCCTCCGAAACTTATGACTGGCCCGAGGCCTTGACCGGGGCGGCGTGGCTTCATCTATCGGGGATTATTCCTGCGATCGGCCCAAGCGCGGACCGATTGTCGCGCGATGCTATCGCCGCCGCGCGATCAGCGGGTGTGAAAGTCTCGTTTGACGGCAACTATCGTGGCAGCATGTGGGCACGGTGGTGCGTCGATCCACGACCCGTTCTGATCGAGCATACGAGCGGCGCGGATCTACTGATCGGCAACTACCGAGATATCTCTCTGCTTCTCGGGGAAGCATATGACGGCAGCACGCCAGAGGCACGACGACGTGCGTGCGAGGCCGCATTTGCACGCTTCCCCAATCTCGACATAATCGCGTCCACTCACCGCACGGTGATTGACGCTGACACGCATCGTCTGTCTGCACGCGTTGATCGTCGCATCGAATGGGGGGAGACCGATCCGCTAATGGTCACCGGTATCGTTGACCGGGTCGGGACGGGGGACGCATTTGCGGCGGGCGTGCTCGCCTCGGTCGATCAAAGCTGCGCCGTGGCGGCGGAGCGCGGGTTGGCAATGTCTGCGCTCAAGCATGGGACGTCGGGCGATCACAGCCGGACGACCGCAACGGACCTCGCCGCCTTCACAGACAGGCCATCGGACATCCGTCGCTGACTATCGAAAAAGCGAATGAAGAGCGACAAAATCAATCGATTTTAGAAGCCACGGACCTAGCCCTATTATGTCTCCAACGAAACGCGGTCCGAGAGCCGCACGGAGGGGCTACGTGGAAGCACAGCGCATTCTTGTCATTGGTGGCGGTATCGGCGGCCTGACTGCAGCGATCGCGCTGCGCGGACGCGGTGACACCGTCGAGGTTGTGGAGCGCGACCCCAATTGGTCGGTCTATGGCGTCGGCATCATTCAACAGGCCAATGTAGTTCGTGCGATGGCGCAGCTGGACCTACTTGATGATTACCTCTCCGCCGGCGTCGGCTTCGATGCGGTCGAGATCTTTGTGCCAAGCGGGCAGAGGGTGGCACGCGTGCCGTCGCCGCGGCTGGTGGAGGGGCGCCCTGCCAATGTGGGCATTGGCCGTCCCGCGCTTCATAAGGTGCTGGGTGACCGAACACTCGCAAGTGGCGCTACGGTACGGCTTGGGGTCACGCCGACCGAAGTGGCTGACGATGGCGACGAGGTGACCGTTACCTTTTCAGACGGAACGCACGGACGCTACGATCTGGTGATCGGCGCGGACGGTGCCTATTCGCAGACACGCGAGAAGATCCTGCCCGATGCGCCCAAGCCCGAGTTCACTGGGCAGGCAGTATGGCGCTACAATTTGCCTCGGCTGCCCGGCATGGATGCGTTGCAGGTCTATAACGGCCCGAGCGGTGTCGGACTGGTCCCGATTTCTAAGACACTGATGTATATGTTCGTGACCACCAGTGAGCCGGGTAACCCCTTCTACGCGACCGAGGGGCTTGCCAGGCGGATGCGCGAAAAGCTCGCGGGGGCTGCGCCTGCGATCCGCGAACTCGCTGCATCGATTACCGACGATGCCGGCGTCGTTTATCGCCCGCTCGAGGCACTGCTGGTTGAGGGACCGTGGCACAAGGGCCGCATCGCGCTGCTGGGCGATGCGGTCCATGCGACGACGCCGCATTTGGGGCAGGGCGCAGGGATGGCCATCGAAGATGCGATCGTGCTGGCTGACGAGTTAAACCGCTACGGCGATCTCGAAGACGCACTCACCGCTTATCGCGATCGCCGCTTCGATCGCTGCGCGTACATCGTCCGCTCCAGTCTGGCCATCTGCCACGGCCAGATCGGTCGTGGGCCGGCAATCGACAATGCCGCAGCGACCAAAGAGATGTTCGACAAGGTCGCCGACCCGATCTGATCCGCCGTATCAAGGGAGTGGAACGCTATGAGCCGAGTTAATGAAATCCGCTATGTTGCCTACGGCGTTGCCGATCTGGCCGCCGAGCGCGCGTTCTACCGCGACGACTGGAAGCTAATCGAAGTCGGCGAGAAGGACGGCATGGTACATTTCGCCGCCGAGGGGCACGACGAAAACTATGTCGTACGCCTGCGCGAGGATGCGTCGAACAGCATCGACGTGATCGCACTGGCCACCGACAGCGAGACAGACGTGGACGCGCTCCATGGAAAGGTTGTCGCGGCCGGCTGCAAAATCGTCTTTACGCCGCGCGCGCTGACGACTCTGGGAGGCGGCTACGGCTTTCGCTTCTTCTCGCCCGATGGACTGCCGTTCGAGGTATCCGCGGACGTCGAGCGCCGCACGCCGCGCCAACTTAACCGTTGGGAAGGCATTCCGCAGAAGATCAGCCATATCGTGCTGCATTCGCCCGATCACCGCGCGATGGTGCAATTCTTCGTCAACGTGCTGGGCTTCAAGGTCAGCGACTGGCTGGGCGACTTCATGTGCTTCCTGCGCTGCAACACTGCCCACCATCGGCTCGCGATTTTGCCCGGACCTCCATGCCTCAACCACGTCGCCTACGACATGGTGACGGTCGATGACATGATGGCGGGCATTCGTCGGTTGAAGAAAGCGGGGACGGACATCCTGTGGGGGCCGGGGCGGCATACCGCAGGCAACAACACCTTCAGCTATTTCACCACCCCCAACGGTTTTGCGGTCGAGTATAGTTCCGAGCTCGAGCATGTCGATTTCGACGCGCATGTTGATCAGGTACATGTTCCGGGGCCAACGACGATGGACCAGTGGGGGATCGGCGTGGGAGGCCCGCAGACGATGCCGCATCCCAAGCCCGATGCGCGGCTGTTCGTGGCGGCGGAGGCCTAATCAACATGGCATTGTTCGAATATTTCCCGAACTACATCTGGAACCTGTCGGTGTCGATCGCGCTGGAAAGCGGCGGCAAGATCGGCGAGATCATCGACATGTGCCAGCCGATCCGCGATGCGGCGGCGGGCGGCGGTGATGCGGGTACGCCGCAGTTCATGAAGCAGTGGGTAGCTATGGCCGACCGGCTGAGCGGGCTAGCCGACGAGGACGAGGCGGCGGGGCATGCGTTCTCCGCATCGGATAAACTGAATCGCGCGGCGCTGTATTTGTTCGTTGCCGAACGGATGCAGGCGCATGGGTCGCTAGGCCGCAAAGACACCTATGCACGGGCCGTGTTGTCATTCGAACGCGCAACACAGCTCGGCAAGCTCAACCGCGAGCGGGTTGAGGTGCCGCTGGCCACCGGCACGATGCCTGCGTTCTTTACGCGCGCGCCCGGCGATGGGCCCAAGCCAGTCGTCGTCTACTGCAACGGCCTCGATAGCTGCAAGGAACTGCTGTACCTATCGCGGCTGCCCGAGGCGCTTGCGCGGCGCGGAATCTCGACGCTGTGCGTCGACCAGCCCGGATCGGGCGAAGCGCTCCGGTTGCAGGACTTGCCCGTCGATCCGCACAGCGAGAACTGGGCGTCGAAGGCAGTGGACTGGCTCGAGCAGCGCGCGGAGGTGGACTCGGCGCGGATCGGCATGACCGGCATCTCGCTTGGCGGGCATTTCGCGCCGCGCGCGGTCGCTTACGAACCGCGCTTCGCGAGCGGCGCGGTGTGGGGGGCGAACCACAACTGGGCCGAGGTACAGCAGAAGCGATTGCGGCGCGAAGGCGAGAACCCGGTGCCGCATTACTGGCAGCACGTGATGTGGGCGTTCGGCACCGACGATATGGACGTGTTCCTCGACCGCGCAAAGGACATGCACCTAAACGGCGTGATGGAGCGCATCCGCGTGCCCTTCCTCGTCACCCACGGCGAGAAGGATCGCCAGATCTCGCTCGACTATGCGCATCAGAGCCGCGACCAGCTGGTCAACAGCCCTAAGGTCGGCTTCAAAGTGTTCACCTCGCGCGAGGGCGGCGTCGAGCACGTCGGCGCGGACAATATGAGCTATGGTTGCGACTATATCGCGGACTGGTTCGCGGACACGCTGGGCGGGCACGCGGGATGAGCGTCGCAGCCGGCGCCGGATCGACCGAGGCGCAGTATGCATATCTCCGTAAGGAGGGCATGTTGAGCATCGTCATCAATTCGGTGCTGAGCCTGCTGTTCTTCTTGATGACGTTCGGCGTCGACCCCGCCGGCGCGATTCGCGTCGGCGATGTGGGAGGCTATGCCTTCGACTTCTTGCCGCAAAGTTTCATGGTCGCGCTGATGTCCGCGCTGGTGCCCGGGGCGATCACCGCCGCGCGAATCCGTGGCGGCAAGATTGCGGGTGCGCCCGAGGCGGCCGAGGCACTTGTCGTCCGGTCGCTGCTCACCGCAGTCCTCGCACTCGCGGTTGGCGGCTTGATCGCGTTCGTGCTGACCTTGGTCGCGGGAACAACCGCGTTCGCGTGGATTCCTGCGCTGGTCGCCAAAATCTTCTATGGCGCCATACTGGCTGCTATTGTCACTCCGGTCGGGCTGCGCACCGCGCTGCGGCGGGCCGTCTTTCATTAAAAGGACCGCGCCATGCTCCGCCGCCTGCTCGATCTGTCGATCACGCTCGATCCCGAGGTCATCACCGATCCGCCGTTCATGCGGCCGAAGATCGCGTATCAGACGCATGCCGAGACGGTCGCGGAGGTGCAGACCTTCTTTCCCGGGCTGACCGCCGAGCAAATTCCCGGTGGGCTGGGCTTCGCCGCGTCCGAGACGCTGACGTTGACGACGCACAATGGCACGCATCTCGACGCCCCGTGGCACTACCACCCGACGATGGATGGCGGCGCGCCGGCGATGACTATCGACGAGGTGCCGCTCGACTGGTGCCTGCGTCCCGGCGTGAAGCTTGACTTCCGTGACGTTCCCGACGGGCATGTCGTGACCGCCGATGAGATGGCGGCGGCGTTCGCAAAGATCGGCTACGACCCGCAGCCGTTCGACATCGTGCTGGTTAACACTGCCGCGGGCGCTGCGCTGGGGGGGGCGGACTTCTTAAGCAAGGGTTGCGGCTTCGGGTACGATGCGACGATGTGGCTGACGACGCGCGGTATCCGCGTGACTGGCACCGACGCGTGGAGCTGGGACGCGCCGTTCGCCGCGACCGCGCGACGCGTTGCGGAGACGGGTGATACCTCGCTGGTTTGGGAAGGCCACAAGGCCGGGCGTGAAATCGGGTATTGCCACATGGAAAAGCTGACCAACCTAGATCAGCTCCCCGACCATGGCTTCACCGTCTCGTGCTTTCCCGCCAAGGTGAAACGAGGATCGGCGGGTTGGACACGAGCGGTTGCGATACTCGGGGACGAGGCATGAGGCTCGCGACACTGACGGACGGCACGCGCGACGGCACACTGATCGTCGTGTCCGACGATGGCGCGCGTTACCTCACGGCGGGGACGGCTGCCCCTACTCTGCAGGCCGCACTCGACGACTGGACCAGTTCCGGGCCGGCGCTGCACACAATGGCCGACCGGCTGGTGGCGGGGGCGGGCGACATGCTAGTTCCCGCCGCCTTGCTCGCGCCGCTGCCTCGCGCTTGGCAGTGGCTCGATGGTTCGGCGTTTCCGACGCATGGCGAGCTGATGCAGCGCGCGTTCAACTTGCCGCCGCATGAGAGCGATCGCCCACTGATGTACCAAGGCATGTCGCATCGCTTCTTGTCCGCAATTGAGGATGTGCCGCTGCCCAACGAGGCGGACGGCATTGATTTCGAGGGCGAGTACGGCGTCATCACCGGCGATGTGCCGATGGGCTGTACCGCGCACGAGGCCCTAAAGTACGTCCGCCTCGTGGTGCTCATCAACGACTGGTCGCTTCGTACGCTCGCGCCGATCGAAATGAAGACGGGCTTCGGCTGGATCCAGGCCAAGCCTGCGTGCAGCATGGCACCGTTCGCGGTAACGCCCGACGCGTTGGGCGATGCCTGGCACGACGGCCGCGTGTGCCTGCCGCTAACTGTCGAGGTCAACGGCGAATGGTTCGGCAGTCCGAACGGCGACGCGATGGCCTATGGCTTCCACGAGCTGATTGCGCATGCCGCGCATTCGCGCGATCTGCCCGCGGGCACGATCATCGGTTCGGGCACCGTTTCGAACCCTGATCACGAGCGAGTTGGATCGACCTGTATATCGGAACGCCGCGCGATTGAAATGATTGCACATGGCGGCGCGCGCACGCCGTTTTTGTCGTTCGGGGATCGCGTCGCCATGACGGCGGGGCCATTCGGTTGGATTGACCAGCAGGTGATTACTGCACCCGCGCGGTAGTGCAACCTACGCCATCACAGTGTCATACGCGATCGTAAGCCCGCCCCTCGGATTCCGGAGGCGGGCATTTTCGTTTAGATCCGTGGTGAAATATCGATCCTATCGTGGCCGGGACATGAGAAAGCCCGAAGCGGTCATGATCGCCCCGGGCTTCTGTACAAAATTAGTTTAGAACCCGAAGCGCACACCTACGCGATAGGCGCGACCGAGCAGGTCGTAATAGGCGTTGTTATTGATCGCGGGTAACGGTGGTGCCTTGTCGAACACGTTGTTGACGGTCACGTACAGTTCCGTGCGCTTGCCACCAAGCGCGAGATCGTAGCTGGCACCCAAGTTAAGGTAGGCGACTGCGGGGATAATGTTGTTATTAATGCTGTTGAACAACGCCGGGCTGTAGCTTTCTTGGTCCGGGCCGATGAAGGCGTTATTTTGACGGCTGCGGCTGATGTAACGAAGCTGCGCGTTGATATCAAACTTTGCGACGCGATAGTCTAGCGTAGTGTTGACGCTCCAGTTCGGCAGGCCTGCGGTACCGCCGAACAACGCGCCCGTCTGACCCGCGCGGTTCACACCGTTGGGGTACAGGATAGAAACATCAGTCGACGCGCGATACTCGATGACGTGCGTTGCCTGACTTGTGAACGACAGGCGGCCGGGCAAGTTCTCGCTGATTTCGCTTAATGGCTGGACATAGGACACCGCGAAATCAAGGCCCTTTGTCTTGAATTCGGCGAAGTTGGCGTTGGCCGAGTTCACAGACTGGATCGCTCCGTTGACCAAGTCGTTGCCCGCGAACGTGATGAGTTGGCAATAGGGATTGGCCGCCGAAGCGGTGCCAGAGCCGAGGCAGTTCTGGATGATTGGCCCCTGACCCAACGCGCCGATCGCTTCGGCAACACGGATTCGGTAAAAGTCCGCCGAAAACTGGAGCCGCGGGATGAATCGTGGCTGGAACACGACACCCGCGGTTAACGTGCGGCCGATCTCGGGCTTCAGGTTGACGTTGCCGCCTGTGAAGACATCGATACCATAGGCAGGCCGGGTATTGAATGCCGGCCGTAGATCCGCAGACACCCCGTTGGTGATCGGACGCGGAACGGTAGCAACACTCTGTGTAAAGAGCTCGGTAAGGGACGGTGCGCGGATATCACGCGACAGCGTGCCGCGAAAGAGGATATCGGGAATCGGCTTCCAGGTAAGGCCGCCCTTCCACGTCGTAACCGAACCCGAGATGCTGTAGTCGGTAACGCGAGCAGCGCCGTTGAAATCGAGGTTGCCCAAATGCTGGCCGTCGCCCAGCAGGGGCACGATCACCTCGGCATAGGCCTCCTTCACGTTCTGACTCGCCTGCGGAAAGTTGCGCGGCGTACGTGCGTTCAGCGCACCTGACTGGCCGAGCGCATCAACATTGGTCTGTAGTGATTCACGGCGATAGTTGGCACCGACGCCTATCGAGACCGGCCCCGCCCACAGCGAGAAGGGCTCGCCATTGATGTTAGCGGTGAACTCGCTCAGCGTGCCGATCGACTCCGCATAGCTGCGGCCATAAGCATAGCTAGCAGCGCCGGGAGAGGGGTTGGTTTGTCCCAGGACATTGATCGGCTGGCATCCGTTGACCGGTGCGGACAGCGTCGAGCGGCAAGCGATCGAACCGACTGCCAGCCCCGATGTGCCGACATTGGCCGCAGTCACGCGGACCGCGTCGATTGCGTTGAGGAAGTTGGCGGTAATCACAGTGTTCGTGACTAGCTGCTCACTCTTGTTACGACTGTATTGAGCGTTAACATCCCAACGCCAGCTACCGCCGATCTTGCCGCGGAACCCGCCCGCGATCCGCGCCGTTCGATTGCGGATGTCGAGGCGGGCCGGGCCAATGTCGTTGCCAAGATAGCCGATGCTGAGCCCGCCCGCTGGGACGAGCGCGAGCTGTGCGGGGGTCAGCGCCTGCTGCAAATACGCGTTGTCGGGGCGGAAATTGAGGAAACCTGCGGTGCCGCCAGTCGCGGCACGAACTTGTGCGGCAACGCTCTTGACGCGAGAATCAGAATACAGCGGTTCGACCCAACCCTCGATTTCGCCGCCCAGATCGTAGGTAACGTGCGCTAGCAGGTTAAAACGACGGCTTTCGGGACGAAGCACCTGATATGGGTTGACGTTGCTCCCCCCTACCATGGAGGTGCCGATTTGGCCTTGGTACAGCCCTGCGTCGAACGGGGCGGTAGTAACGCCGTTCGCGCCTGCAACGAACTGTAGGTTGCGGAGCGCAACCGGGTTGCTCGCGACCGATGGTGTGATGAGGCCGCCCGGCGTCAGTGTGCCGAACAAAACGTTATCGGCGACCAGACTCGCGGGCAGGCCGGCGGCGCGGTTCGCGGGCAGCGAGACCAGCCCAGTATTGCGGCGGCCCCACTCGCGCTCGGTATTAAACAGGCCGGTGCCGGTATTCCGGTTATATTCAAAGCCGACGACCAAATGGCCGCGGTCAGCCGCAAATGCGGTCCCGCCCGCAAGTGCCGCGAAAGTGTCTTTGGCATCGTCGTAGCGCGTTTGACCGTATTGAAGTGTGCCCTTCAAGCCAGTCAGCCGCGTGTTGATCTGGAGGTTGACGACGCCAGCGACCGCATCCGAGCCATAGGCCGCGGACGCGCCGCCTGTGACTACATCGACCTTGCTAAGCAGCGCACTAGGAATGATGTTGAGATCGGGAACACCCGCGATCGTCTGGCCGGGCACTGTAACGCCGGGCAGGCGCAGGCGATCAAGCAGGACCAACGTTCGCACCGGCGTTAGTCCGCGCAGATCGACGTTGTTGGCGCCGACGTTCCCGATACCGCCCGACTCCGGTGCGGCGGTGCGGCGGAACGACGGTATCTCGTTGAGCACGTCGGCGACGTTGACCGCGGCGCGCTGCTCCAGCGTGGCGGTGCCGATGACCGTGGTCGGTGTCGGCGCGGTAAAGCCTGCGCGATCGATGCGCGAGCCGGTGACGACGATGTCTTGCTCTGACGCGTTGGTGGCAGGTGCAGGCGTTTCCTCAACAACGGGTCCGACCGCGCCGGCTGGTGCCTGGGCAGCATCTGTGGGGGTCTGCACCGGTGTGGGCATCGGATTGGCGCCCGAGGGTGCCAGATTGGTCTGGGCCTGCGCGTTGCCGGACAATGCAAAAATACCGACGGACGCAAGAAGCCACGGTGCGTAGCGCATTTCAATCCCCTCGAAGGATCGGTCTCTATGGACCGTTAGGAGACGACTATGTCCCAAATTGAATGGCGTTGAGCAAATTGATTGAACTGATAATCAGGCATGAGAAATTTGACTAGCCATGCGGCTCGTTTGATTGCCATTGTTTTGCAGGTGCTCGATCAGATCCGTGCCGCTAACGTCTTCCGAAGTCGCGGCGATACGAATCGCGTCGATTAGCCAGCGCAGCCCTTGATCCGATGATCGGGTTCGGTGATATTGCGCTGTTTCCTGCATCGTCGGAAAGGAAAACGGCAATGTGCAGTACGCCAGGGGCACATACCTCGCCATCATCGCGGCGAGGCGACGATGCATTAGCGCCATGCGCTGTGTCCCATTGAGCAACCACGGCACGACCGTGAACGACGACGCAACGCACTCGATTGTCCGGAGATGGCCAAGTTCGATCAAGTGTTTGTCAGCGAACGTCGCTTCCCGGGCGCGGCCTATTTGAACCGCAACATGGCCTGCTGAGAGGAAGGCTTCGATACTCACCGGTCGATCGAACGCAGCGTTGCCACTCCATCCGGCAACAACGATTTCTTCTTCGAACAGGTCAATTGTTGGTGAATCGAGTGCCATGAATTCGCGCGGACTGATCAGCAGGTCCAACTCTCCGATCCGGAGCGCCTCCGAGGCGCCTTCGTTGGGCAAGACGAAATCGAACCGGATATTGGGGGCGACGGTGGACAGTGCCTCTGTCAGAGGAGCAAGTACAGCTGCGACGATATAGTCGGACGCGCTGACGCGGAACGTGCGGCGCGTGGTGGTTGGATCGAAGATGCGCGACGTCGAGATTACTGCATTCGTGGCATCGATGAACAACTTGAGTTCGTTGCGCAACTGTTCGGCAAAAACGGTCGGGCACATCCGTCGCCCATCAGATACAAGCAGTGGATCGCCGAAATAGTCACGCAGTTGCGCGAGCGCGGCGCTCAACGCCGATTGGGTGAGACCCAGTCGCTCGGCGGCGCGGCTGACGTTGCGTGTCTCGATCAGAACGTCGAGCGCGTGGAGCAGGTTGAGATTGAGCCCTTTAAATCGCACTCGGCATCCTCCTTCATAAGCCTATGTGCTATTTTATAATTGAATAGCAATCCACGATTATTATTCATTTACCCGATCGACTTCGTATGAGGTAGCCTTGCAATATAGATGCGGCAGGGGATCGGTCGATCTCTTCAATCGTGCAAAAGCGACAGGGGGCGGATATGCCAGCCCCTGCCCGGAAGAGGATAGGGACCATGCCAAAGACGTCACACGATAAAGAGCAGGCATCCATTTCCGGTTGCCGGGTCCACTTGATCCTCGCATTGGCTTCCGCCACTCTCCTCTCGACGACAGCGTTGCCCGCCAAGGCGCAGGTGCCGACACCCCCCGAAGTCACGATCGATTCAGGACGTGTCGAGGGCAAGTCGCTCCCGTCGGGCGTCAGTGCGTTTTTGGGCGTACCCTATGCTAGCCCGCCGGTGCGCAACCTGCGCTGGCGCGATCCCGCCGCGGTGCCGCCTTTCGAGGCGACCTTCCATGCGGATCGTTATGCGCCGCAATGTCCGCAGCCCGGCCGCAACGCGATCGCCAACCAGTATTCCGGTCCAGAGACGACGAGTGAGGACTGCCTGTACCTCAACGTCTGGGCAAAGCCAGGCCAGACCAAGGCACCCGTGATTGTCTTCATACATGGCGGTGCGTTCTTCATCGGCTCGGCGTCGATGCCGATCTATGGCGGGGAGGCCGTGGCGCAGCGCGGCGCGGTATTCGTGAACCTCAATTATCGACTGGGGGTCTTAGGGTTCCTTGCACATCCCGATCTATCCAAGGAGTCGCCGCACCGGGCCTCTGGCGATTATGGTTTCCTAGATCAGGTCGCCGCGCTCCAGTGGGTTCGCCGCAACATCGCGCGGTTCGGCGGTGATCCGGACAACGTGACGATCGTAGGCCAATCGGCTGGATCGATGTCGGTTCTGGCGCTGCAGGCCAGCCCACTGACCAAGGGGCTGTTCCATCGCGCGGTCGGCATGAGCGGCGCCGCGATTGGAGCTACCGGACCGTTTGCGCTGCGCTCCCTGCCGCAGGGCGAGGCGGAAGGCGTGAAGTTTCAGCAGCTCGTCAAGGCCGCAAGCTTGGCTGAGATGCGGAACCTGCCAGTCGAGCGATTGAACGTACCACGCTCGCCCGGCGCGCCCTCGATTGGTGCGATCCAAGACGGCTACGTCCTTCGAGCACCGATCGAGACGACCTTCGCACGAGGGCTTCAGAACGATGTTCCGCTGATGTTGGGTTTTACGCAGGACGAGGCCCTTGGCGGGTTCGGTCCCATCAAAACCGTGTCCGAATATCGCGAACGCGCTGCCGCCCGGTTCGGCGATCGCGCAGGCCGTTTCCTAGCACTCTATCCTGCGGCGACTGATCAGGAGGCGGCGGAGCAGGCGCGGCGTGCAGATCGCGACGCCACGATGGTGACGCCAATGCGCCAATGGGCGACCGCGCAAGGGGTGCGCGGGATGAGCCCGGTCTATTCGTACATGTTCGCGCGCGCGCACAGCTATGTTCCGAGCGTGCGGTTCAGCGACCTCGATCCCGCGACGGCAGGCGCATATCACACGTCGGAAGTCCCGTTTTGGATCGGTACGCTCGATAGCTTCAACCAGTACCGCCAGACGCGGGCGTGGACTTCCCAGGATCGTGACCTCAGCGCGCGCATGGTCGACGTCCTGATCGCATTCGCCCGGACCGGGGAAGCTAGGGCGGACGGGTTGGCGCTGCCCCGCTTCGCGCCCAGTTCGCCCCGCCTACTAAAGCTCAACGTTCCTAGTAAGGTCGAGCCATGGCCCGACGTCAGTAAGACGCGCTTCTTTGCCGAGGCGCCCGCCGTTCCTGTCGGGCCCGCAGGCCCGGGCGCGGCCCGCGACTGAGCGGTCGCACAGCCAAACCGGATCGCAAAAGCGTGACGGTCTAGCCGCGCGCCAACCCGCGACCGATACCGTCGGGTTGCGACGACAACCCAACATAGCCCGAGGAGAGCGATCATGGCCCGAAAGACTGCACTAACGCTGACGCTTGTGGGCACCGCTGCCTGGATGGCGGGTACGGCCATTGCCCAGACCGCGCCCCGCGAGCAGGGCTGGATGCAGCCCACTTTGGCGCCGGAAAAACGCGCCGAACAGCTGGTCGCGGCGATGAGCCTGGAACAGAAGATCCAGCAGATCGCGATGGATCCCAAGCCAAACACCGGCATACCCGGTTGCAACATGGGCCGGAACGCGCGCCATATCGAAGGCATCCCCGCGCTAGGGATCCCCACCGTGCGCATGTCCAATGCACCCGCGGGCGTCGTCGGCGGGGACTGCGATCCCGATCCCGAAGCCACGAGCCTTCCCGATCAGCTCGCCGCCACCGCAAGCTGGGATCGCGGGCTTTGGACGTCCTGGGGCGACATCGTCGGCGAGGAAACGCGCGCCACCGCGCACACCATCGTCCTCACTCCGGGCATCAACCTCGGACGCATTCCGCATAACGGCCGCAACTTTGAATATGCTGGCGAGGATCCGTTCCTGGCGGGATCGGTCGCGGTCGATATTACGCGCGCGATCCAGAAGCACGGCATCCTCGCGACCGGCAAACATTATGTCGGCAACGAGCAGGAGACGCAGCGTCTCACAATGAACTCGGTCATCGACAACCGAACCCTCCATGAACTGTATTTGCTTCCATTCGAGATGGCGGTGAAGGACGCTGACATTGCCACCTTGATGTGCTCCTATCCGCGCATCAATGGGACGTATTCGTGCGAGGATCCCTACACGCTCGATACGGTCCTGCGGAAGAGCTGGGGGTTCAAGGGCTTCATCATGAGCGATCGGGGCGCGACCAACAGCACCGTGGCGTCGATCAAGGCCGGGAACGACCTGGAATTCGCCAGCCCCAAATATTTCACGAAGGCGGCGATCAACAAGGCGCTGGCCGAAAAGCAGATCGTGGTCGCCGATCTCGACGCAATGCTGACCCGGCGCTTCTACACGATGTTCAAGTTCGGACAGTTCGAACGACCTGTCACGGGCTTTTCCCCGATCGACTTCACCGGGCACGGCAAGTCGTCGCGGGAAATGGCGGAGCAGGGCAGCGTCCTGCTGAAGAATGCCGGCGGGATGCTGCCGCTGCGCGCTGCCGCAGTCCGGCGCGTAGCGATCATCGGCCCTATGACCTTTGCGGGCAAGGCGGTAATGGGCGGCAACGGGCCGCGACAGGTGACGGTACGCGCGAAATACTCGATCTCTCCGTTGCAGGGTTTGTGCAACACGCTCGCCGCGCTGGGATC
>Ga0308158_10001181_pt1 | contig 29692 bp, 22 predicted proteins | sample PhyBR2_FD_201038 | JGI IMG/M metagenome (GOLD analysis project Ga0308158, IMG submission 201038) | Phyllosphere microbial communities from UC Gill Tract Community Farm, Albany, California, United States - DLSLB.R2 | ecosystem: Host-associated > Plants > Phyllosphere > Unclassified | place: USA... | reverse complement strand
GGCGCAGGCCGGTCTTGGTGTCGAACAGGTGCACGTGGCCCGACTGCGGACGGACGTAGATGACCTCGCCCTTCATCGGGGGACGGCGGCCGTCGACGCGGGCCACGATGTCGTGGTCCTTGCCGTCGAGGTTGGTGTGGCCGTAGACGTAGGCGTCGGCGCCGAGTTCTTCGACGACGTCCACTTCCACCTTCAGGCCTTCACCCTGGGGAGCGGTTTCCAGGTCTTCGGGACGGCTGCCCAGCGTGACCGTGGAGCCGTGTGCCTCTTCGAGGACGTCGCGCGGCACGGGGTAGACGGTGCCGCCGAACTGGACGCCGCCGTCCACCACGGGAAGCTCCAGCAGGTTCATGGCGGGGGAGCCGATGAACCCGGCAACGAAGACGTTCTTGGGGCGGTCGTAGAGGTTGCGCGGGGTGTCCACCTGCTGCAGCAGGCCGTCCTTCAGCACGGCCACGCGGTCGCCCATGGTCATGGCTTCAACCTGGTCGTGCGTCACGTAGACGGTGGTGACGCCGAGGCGGCGGGTCAGGGACGCGATCTGGGTGCGGGTCTGGACGCGGAGCTTGGCGTCCAGGTTGGACAGCGGCTCATCCATGAGGAAGACCTGGGGGTTACGAACGATGGCGCGGCCCATGGCAACACGCTGGCGCTGGCCGCCGGAGAGTGCCTTCGGCTTGCGGTCCAGGTACTGCTCAAGGTCAAGGAGCTTTGCGGCTTCGCGGACGCGCTCGGCGCGCTCTTCCTTGGAGACACCGGCGATCTTCAGGGCGAAGCCCATGTTGTCGGCCACAGTCATGTGCGGGTACAGCGCGTAGTTCTGGAAAACCATCGCGATGTCGCGGTCCTTCGGCGGAACATCGGTAACGTCACGGTCACCGATCAGGATGCGGCCGGCGTTGACGTCCTCCAGGCCTGCGAGCATGCGCAGGGAGGTGGACTTGCCGCAACCGGAGGGTCCCACGAGGACCAGGAATTCGCCATCGGCGATGTCGATGTTGAGCTTATCGACGGCGGGCTTATCTGTGCCCGGGTACAGACGCGTAGCGTTATCAAAAGTAACTGTAGCCACAGTTATCAATCCCTTCACCGGCAGGTACGTGCCGGACGATCCGTTGTGAATGGTTCATGTTTATTCAGTTTTGTTCCTGCAAAGTGCTCCGAGCCTGAGCCCGGGGCACAAAATGACGCCGCACGCTGGTTGTGCGCCACATCACACACAGAGTATGCCAGAGGTTGCGCTTCCTTGCGAAAATGTTACGAACGTCACATGTGCCGCTGGCCACGTCCTAACCTGACGCGGCCTGCGGATCCTCCTCGGCAACCGCGATGCTCCGCTCCTGGAGCAGGGCCTCCAGCAGTTCCGCAATGTGGACGGGAGCCTCCACCCGGTATTGGGCCTGGGTGAAATCAAGACCTACCTTGACCCCCACGTCGCCCGGTTCGAGCCGGCCAAAAGCGTCCTCGTCCGTGACGTCGTCGCCGGCGAACAGCACGGCAGTGGCCCCGGTGGCCTGCCGCAGGAAGGTGACACCTTCGCCCTTGGAGGCATTGACAACCGAAGTCTCCAGGACGCGTTTTCCTTCCTTCAGGAAGACTCCCTTGCGGTCCTGGAGCACCGACCGTGCTGCCGCCACTGCATCTTCTGCCACGTCGTCCTCCGCCTGGCGGGTATGCAGGACGACGCCGGCAGGCTTGTCCTCCAGGGAGGTGCCGGGCGCCTCGGCGACGATGCCGGCCAACTCGGCGCGGACCTCTTCAAGGAGCGCCTTCTGGTCCTCTTCAAGGGCCAGTTCGGTGGAGCCCGGCCCCAGCCACGCCTCGGCGCCATGGCTGCCGATCAGCAACGTGTCGACCGGCGGGGAGGCGACCTCCCGCAGGCTGGCGAGGGCGCGTCCGGAGATGAGGGCCGTCGTCGTGCGTGGCAGCACGGCGAGGCCCGCGAACGCTGCGGCGGACCGCGGAAGCGGCCGCGCATCCTGTGCGCGGCCCACGATGGGCGCCATGGTGCCATCAAAATCCATGGCCACGAGCAGGTGCTCCGTGCCGGCGATCCGGCGCAGGGCCTCCCGCAGTTCCGGGGAGAGCGCCAGCGGCGCCTTGGCGCGGCGGCCCTCAGGAGTCATCGCGGACCACCTTTTCATTCAGCGCGCGCAGGAAGTCGGCGGACCAGTGGTCCACGTCGTGGTCCAGGATCTGCTTTCGCATGGCCCTCATCCGGCGCGAGGCCTCCCGCGGGGTCAGCTCGACGGCGGTCATGATGGTGTTCTTCAGGCCGGCGATGTCGTGCGGGTTGATCAGCAGCGCCTGCTTCAGCTGGTCGGCCGCCCCGGCGAACTCGCTCAGGACCAAGGCGCCGTCGTTGTTGTTGCGCGCGGTGACATATTCCTTGGCCACGAGGTTCATCCCGTCCCGCAGGGCGGTGACCAGCATGACGTCCGCGGCCAGGTACAGCGCCACCATCTCCTCCACGGGGTAGCTGTGGTGCAGATAGCGGACGGCGGTGTTTTCGAGGGTGTCGTAGGTGCCGTTGATGTGTCCAACGGTGCCTTCCACCTCCTCGCGCAGGAGCCGGTACTGTTCCACGCGCTCCCGGCTGGGGGAGGCAACCTGGATGAGGGTCGCGTCACCCACTGTGAGCCGGCCGTCGGCCAGGAGCTCCTCGAAGGCTTTCAGCCGGTGCCGGATGCCCTTGGTGTAATCCAGCCGGTCCACGCCGAGCAGGATGGTCTTGGGGTTGCCAAGGTCCTGCCGGATCTGCCGGGCGCGTTCGATGATGTCCGGCCTGGCAGCGAGTTCGGTGATTTGCTTGACGTCGATGGAGATGGGGAAGGCCTGCGCCCGCGCGATGTGGGTCAGCTGGCCGTTGTGGTCCTTGACGTGCACCTGCTGCTGCTTGACGCTGGCACCCAGGAAGCGGCGCGCGGAGCGCATGAAGTTTCCAGCGTCGCTGGGCCGCTGGAAGCCCACCAGGTCTGCACCCAGCAGGCCGTCGATGATGGCCTGGCGCCACGGGAGCTGGGCAAAGATCTCCGGCGGCGGGAACGGGATGTGGTTGAAGAAGCCGATCCGCAGGTCCGGCCGTGCTTCACGGAGCAACCGGGGCACCAGCTGCAGCTGGTAGTCCTGAACCCACACGGTGGCCCCCTGGTCCGCGTGGCGCACCACGGCGTCGGCGAACCTGCGGTTAACCCGGCGGTAGGCGTCCCACCAGGTGCGGTGGAACTCCGGCGGGGCGATGACGTCGTGGTACAGCGGCCAAAGGCTGGCGTTGGAGAACCCTTCGTAGTACAGCTCCACGTCATCGGTGCTGAGCTGTACTGGAACGAGGTCCATGCCGCCGTGGCTGAATGGCTCGACCGTCTCGTCGGGGGCACCATGCCAGCCCACCCAGGCGCCGTCCGTCTTGGTCATCATCGGTGCGAGGGCGGTCACCAGGCCTCCGGGCGACCGGCGCCAGCCGGAGCCGTCATCGCTGTCGTCCCCCGGCGCCACGCGGTCGACGGGCAGCCTGTTGGAGACCACCATGAAGTCGTACTTGGTATGGCCGGCGTGGCCGGAACCGGAACTGCCGGCCGTAGCTGTTCCGGCTGGTTTTTCCTGGACGGGTGTTTGCATTGCGGCCCCCTGGGGTTGCTTGTGCCTCTAAGCCACCCTAGCCGGACGGAATCATCGGGGCTATTCGTCCGTTGGTCAACCCGGAAGAATGGTTGAACCCGCAAGCTCTCAGCTTTCTCCCCTAAAATGTTGGGGTGCCACCAAGTGGTCCCCCTACGTCGACCGACCCAAGGAACTCATGAGCCCCGCAAACGAAGTACGTAAGTCCAAGGCTGAGCGAACCGCCGAGGCGCGGGAAAAAGCGCGCCTGATCCGCGAAGCGCAGGTAAAGAAGGACAAGCGCAACAAGATGCTGATCGGCTGGGGCATCGTGGCGGCGGTCGTGGCCATCCTGGTGGTGGTGGCCCTGGTGGTCACCAACAGCCTCAAGCAAAACGCGCCGGTTGCGGACCAGGGCCCCGTTCCGGCCAATGCCAACGCCCACGGCGGCGTGACCCTGCTGGCCAACACGGGTGTGGCCAAGACCGAAGCGGCAACCGTTGACGCGGCTTCCGTGGGGGACGCCCCGAAGACTCCGCCCGCCGAGGTAGTGGCCCCGGGTGCCGAGGCAGAGGCAGGCAAGCCGGTGAAGGTTGTCCTCTACATCGACTTCATCTGCCCCGTCTGCAAGAACTTCGAGGCCCAGTACAACGACCAGCTCACCTCGCTGCGCAATGACGGCAAGATCACCGTGGAATACCGTGCCCTCGGCTTCCTGGACAGCCGGTCAACCACCAACTACTCGTCCCGCGCCGCCAACGCCGCGGCCTGTGTGGTCAACGCGTCACCGGAGAAGTACTCCGACTTCTTCAACGCGCTGTTTGCCAAGCAGCCCGCGGAGGGCAGCGCAGGCCTGTCGGACAACGACCTGAAGAAGATGGCCTCCGACCTGGGCGTGAACATCGACTCCTGCGTGGATGACAAGACGTACCGCCCGTTCGTGAAGTTCACCACCAAGGAAGCAGCGGCCATCGGCGTGACCGGTACGCCTACGGTGTTCGTGGACGGCAAGCAGTGGGGCAAGGGGGACAGCGCCCAGACGCCGTTCCCGGACTTCCTGCAGGCAGCCATCACGGCCAAGGGCTAAGGGCCAACAGCCAGGGCAGGGGCCCGCTCCGGATCGTCTCCGGGGCGGCCCCTGCCGCGTCCGGCGGCGTTCCGGCGCGTTTTTACGCCCGGCGGGAGTTGGGCTAACCTTATCTAGCGCCTTCCCGGCGCACGCCCCCAGGGGCACGCCTCCTTAGCTCAGTTGGCCAGAGCACCGCTCTTGTAAAGCGGGGGTCGTCGGTTCGAATCCGACAGGGGGCTCCACACCAGCTCCGGGTCTAAGCTGGATCCATCCGAATAATCAGCCTGCTGACTAAAGGAGGATGGGTGCCATGCCCAAGACCGGCAAGAACGACCATGCCCGCAAGGACGAGCTTCCCTCGACCCTGCAGCGTTCGGACCAGAAGGCCCAGGACACGTTCGCGAAAACCTACGATTCCGCCCTCGAGTCCTACGACCAGGACGAAGAGCGCGCTGCCCGTGCAGCCTACGCCTCCCTGAAGCACAGCTATGAGAAGGTGGGCGACCACTGGGAGCCCAAGGAAAAGCGCGGCCCCTCTGACAAGCGCGCGGAGCAGGGCATCCGTTCGTCCGAACCCACCGCCGGCGGCGTCGATGCCAACGCCTCCAAGGAGCACCTCTACAAGCTCGCCAGGGAATTGGATGTCAAGGGACGCTCGAAGATGGACAAGGACCAGCTGGTCCACGCTCTCCAGAAGGCCAACGACGCCGCTACCCGCAAAGCCCGCAGCAAATAGCCTGTGCTCTTGCCGTCCCGCCGTCCCAAGGTGTCGAATCAGAGGACACGTCCGGTCCGGTCGGCAATGATGCCAGGAGGTTCCAATGTCGGTGAAGAGCACCAGGGAGTCAGCGCGGGCAGCGGGCGGCAGGAACGGGCCTGATTCGAAGCGGGCAGACCAGGCCGCCGGCATCGCGGCGCAGGACCCGGCCCGGATCCGGAACGTGGCCCTGGTGGGGCACTCCGGCGCCGGGAAGACCATGCTGATCGAGGCCCTGCTGGCAGCCAACGGCGTGATCACCCGCAAGGGCTCCATTGCGGACGGGTCCACGGTCAGCGACTCGGACCCGGCAGCGGTCCACCAGCAACGCTCGGTCACGCTGTCCCTGGTGCCGCTGATGGTCGACGACGTCAAAGTGAACCTCCTGGACACCCCCGGCTACCCGGACTTCATCGGGGAGCTGAGGGCGGGGCTCAGGGCCTCGGATGCCGCCCTTTTTGTGGTCTCCGCCGTGGACGGCATCGACGCGACCACCACCGCGCTCTGGGGCGAGTGCGCGCACATGGGCCTGCCACGCGCCGTCGTCATCACCAGGGTGGACCACCCGCGGGCGGATTACGACGGCGCCCTGGCCGCCTGCCAGAAAGCGTTCGGCGACGGCGCGCTCCCGCTGTACGTCCCGGTGCCGGCCGAAGGCGGGGCAGCCGGTCTCCTCGGCCTGCTGTCCCAGGAGGTGACTGACTACTCCTCCGGAGATCCCGCACCGGAGGTCCGTCCAGCCGCCTCGGAGGAACTTGCAGCCGCCGGCGCCGCGCGGGGCGCCCTGATCGAGGGCATCATCGCCGAGAGCGAAGACGAAACGCTGATGGACCGCTACCTGGAAGGGGAGGACATCGATACAGGGGTGCTGGCGGACGACCTGGAAACCGCCGTCGCCCGGGGCTCGTTCTTTCCCGTCCTGCCAACGTCCGCCGTCACAGGACTCGGCACGGCGGAACTGCTCGATGTCCTGGTGCGCGCCTTCCCGGCACCATTGGAAGGCAAACTGCCGGACACGACCGACCTCGCGGGGGAACCGGGTGGAAGACTGTCCTGCGATCCCGATGGGCCGCTCGCCGCTGAAGTAGTGCGGACCTCCAACGATCCCTTCCTGGGCCGCATCTGCCTGGTGCGGGTTTTCTCCGGGACGCTGCGGGAAGACACTCCTGTCCACGTGGGCGGACACGGCCTGGCTGACCGCGGGCACCAGGACCACGACACCGATGAACGAGTCACCCACATTTACTCCCCGTTGGGTGCCAGCCTGCGGCCTGTTCCCTTCTCCGTGGCAGGTGACATGTGCGCCCTGGCGAAGCTGGGCAGCGCTGAAACCGGGGACACCATTTCCGCCCGGGAAAGCCCGCTGCTGCTGGCCACGTGGGAGATGCCCGAACCGCTGCTGCCGGTTGCCGTGGAAGCGGATTCCCGCAGCGACGAGGATGCGCTGGCCCGCAGCCTGGGCCGGATCGCGGCCGGGGATCCCACCCTGCGGGTGGAGCGGAACGCTGAAACGCACCAGCTGGTGCTGTGGTGCATGGGTGAGGCACACGCCGAGGTGGTCCTGGACCGGCTGCGGGAGCAGGGCGTCAAGCTGCACACCGTGGACGTGGTGACACCGCTGCGGGAGACCTTCGCTGCCCCCGCCACCGGCCATGGACGCCACGTCAAGCAGTCCGGCGGCCACGGCCAGTACGCCGTGTGCGACATCCAGGTTGAACCGCTGGACCGCGGCGGCGGGTTCGAATTCGTGGACAAGACAGTGGGCGGCGTCATCCCGGGAACGTTCATCCCGTCCATCGAAAAAGGAGTCCGGGCCCAAATGGACAGGGGAGTGTCTGCGGGTTTTCCCGTGGTGGACCTGCGGGTGACCCTGACCGGTGGAAAGGCCCACAGCGTCGATTCCTCCGACGCGGCATTCCAGGCGGCGGGGGCCCTGGCCCTCCGCGAGGCGGCGGCCGCCGGAAAAATCCAGCTCCTGGAACCGGTGTCCTCCGTGTCCATCACCGTTGCCGACGAACATGTGGGCACCGTGATGAGCGATTTGTCCGGCCGGCGCGGACGCCTCACCGGCACAACCTCCTCCGGCGAGGGGCTGACGGAGATCAGCGCCGAAGTCCCGGACCAGGAACTCCTGCGTTACGCAGTGGAACTGCGGGCCCTGACGGCAGGTACGGGCCGGTTCCGCCGGCAGTACCTGCGGCACGACCCCGTTCCCCCCAACTTCAGCCCGTCCTGATCCGCCCGGCCAGGAACAGCCCGAAGGGAACGGCCGCCGGTGAACGCCGCAGCACGAAAGATCCAGAACGTCTACCTGACGCTGACGCTGGGAAACACCCTTGCGGCGTCGTTCATTTGGGGCATCAACACGCTCTTCCTGCTCGATGCCGGGCTCACCAACCTGGAAGCCTTCGCAGCCAACGCCTTCTTCACGGCAGGGATGGTGCTCTTCGAGGTGCCCACCGGGGTGGTGGCCGACAGCTGGGGACGCCGCACGTCCTTCCTGCTGGGCACTGTGACCCTGGCCGGGTCCACCTATTTGTACTACCTGCTGTGGCAGTTGTCGGCTCCGTTCTGGTGGTGGGCAGCAGTGTCTGCACTGCTGGGCCTTGGCTTCACCTTCTTCTCGGGGGCCGTGGAGGCCTGGCTGGTGGATGCCCTCCACTTTTCCGGCTACGATGGTGGCCTCGAAGCCGTCCTGGGCCGGGGCCAGATGGTTTCCGGCATCGCCATGCTGGCCGGGTCAGTAGCGGGCGGGGTCATTGCCCAGGCCACCAACCTGGGCGTGCCGTTCCTGCTGCGCGTCGCGGTGCTGGTGGCCATGTTCGCTGTTGCCTTCCTGCTCATGCACGACGTCGGCTTCACCCCCGAGCGGTCGGCGCACCCCCTGCAGGCCACCCGCGCAGTCCTGCAGGCCTCGGTGGACGGCGGACTGAAGAACCCCCCGGTGCGGTTCATGATGCTGGCCGCCCCGTTCACGGAGGGTGTGGGATTCTACGTTTTCTACGCCCTCCAGCCCTACCTTCTGCAGCTCTTCGGCGATCCGAGGGCCTACGCCATCGCAGGCCTGGCAGCAGCCATCGTTGCCGGCGCGGACATCGTGGGCGGCTGGCTTGCCCCGCTGGTCCGGAAGCTGGTCCGCCGGCGCACCACGGTACTGATCGCCTCCACCATCACCAGCTCCGTGGTCCTGGTGGTGCTCCTGGCCACCCACATCTTCTGGCTGGCCCTGGTGCTCCTGGCGCTCTGGGCGGTGGTTGCCTCCGCCGGCACCCCCGTTCGCCAGGCGTACCTCAACGACATGATCGCCTCGAAGCAGCGGGCCACCGTCCTGAGCTTCGCCTCGCTCATGGGGTCCAGCGGGGGAGTGGTGGTGCAGCCGCTGCTCGGGAGGACCGCGGACCTTTACGGCTACCCGGCGTCACTGGCCCTGGGCGGCGTGGTGCAGCTGCTGGCGGCCCCCTTCATCGTGCTGAGCCGCCGCCGGCGCTCGCCGGCAGATGCGGCAACCGGCGTGGCCGCGCCCTGAGCAGTTGCCCGGAACCGCCACGGGCGCACGCAGGAAGGCCCCCGCTGCCAGGACTCGGTCCGGGGCGGCGGGGGCCAACAGGTGCACGGGTGGGGTGTTTCCTACTTGATGCCTGCCTCCACCGCTTCGCTGGCGGCAGGCGCCGGCTTCTCTGCTGCCGGCGGAGGGCTGGTCTTGAGCTTGAAGCGCTTGCCAATGTTGCCGCCGCCACCGCTGCGGTTCTTGTTGAAGATGTCGAAGCCGACGGCGATAAGGAGCACCAGGCCCTTGATGAGCTGCTGGTAGTCGGTGCCCAGGCCCAGGATGGACATGCCGTTGTTGAGGACACCCATGATGAGGCCGCCGATCATGGCTCCGGCCACTGTTCCGATGCCGCCGGTGACGGCGGCGCCGCCAATGAACGCCGCGGCGATGGAGTCGAGTTCGAAGCCGGTTCCGCCGGCCGGCTGTGCCGAGTTGAGGCGGGCAGTGAAGACCAGGCCGGCCAGTGCGGCCAGGACGCCCATGTTCACGAAGAGGCGGAAGGTAACGGCCTTGGTCTTGATGCCTGACAGCTCAGCTGCGTGGAGGTTGCCGCCGATGGCGTACGTGTGGCGCCCGAAGACGCTGTTGTTCATCAGGGCGGTGTAGGCGATTACCAGTGCGGCCAGCACCACCAGGACGATCGGCGTGCCCCGGTAGGACGCCAGCAGGAAGGTGATGACGAGCATGAGCAGGGCCGTGAAGGCGGTCTTGATGACGAACCAGACCAGGGGTTCGCTTTCGAGATCGAACTTCCGGCGGATCCTGCGCTCCTTGAGCGCCTGGATCAGCAGGGCAACCGTGGCGCCAACGCCCAGGATGACGGTGAGCCATTCCAGCACGGAGGTGCCGCCGGAGATGTCCGGGAGGAATCCTCCGCCCAGGGCCCGCAGCTCGGCGGGGAAGGGGGTGATCTGCTGGTTCTTCAGGGTGATGAGGGTCAGCCCCCGGAAGATCAGCATGCCCGCCAGCGTGACGATGAAGGCCGGGATCCCCACGTAGGCGATCCAGTAGCCCTGCCAGGCACCTACGAGGGCGCCGACCAGCAGGCAGGCTGGGATGGCGGCCCACCACGGCCAGCCCCAGTGCACGATCATGACACCGGCCACGGCGCCGATGAACCCGGCCACCGACCCGACGGAAAGGTCGATGTGCCCGGCGATGATCACCATCACCATGCCGATGGCCAGGATGAGGATGTAGCTGTTCTGGACCACCAGGTTGGTGACGTTCTGCGGTTCCAGCAGGATCCCGCCCGTCAGTCCCTGGAACAGCAGGACGATCAGGATCAGGGCAACGAAGATGCCGACCTGGCGGAGGCGGCTGGTGAGGAATCCGAGCGATTCTCGTAGGGCGGACATTTCGCTATTCCTTCTCTTTGGTCATGTAGTGCATCAGGGTCTCCTGTGTGGCCTCGGCGATGGGCACCTCACCGGTGATGTGCCCGGCAGCGAGGGTGTAAATTCGGTCGCAGATGCCCAGGAGCTCGGGGAGCTCCGAGGAAATCACAATCACGGCTTTTCCTTCGGCCGCGAGTTTGGCGATGATCGTGTAGATCTCGTATTTGGCCCCGACATCGATTCCGCGGGTGGGTTCATCGAGGATGAGCACGTCGGGGTCGGAGAACATCCATTTGCTCAGCACCACCTTCTGCTGGTTTCCGCCGGACAGCTTCCCGGTGATGGCGGCCACCGACGGGGCTTTGATGTTCATGCTCGTGCGGTAGCCGTTGGCCACCACGGTTTCCTGGTTCTTGTCCACGAAGCCGCGCTTGGCGAGCTTGCGCAGGGCTGCCAGGGAAATGTTCCGCTTGATGTCCTCGATGAGGTTCAGCCCGTAGTGCTTCCGGTCCTCGGTGGCGTAGGCGATGCCGTGCCTGATGGCGTCGGACACCGTTGCGGTGTTGATTTCCTCGCCGTACTTGTAGACCTTGCCGGAGGTGGCGGTGCCGTAGGTGCGGCCGAAGACGCTCATGGCAAGTTCGGTGCGGCCGGCACCCATGAGGCCGGCAAGGCCCACCACCTCGCCCTTCCTGACGTGGAGGTTGGCGTTGTTGACCACCATACGGCTGTGGTCCTGGGGGTGGCGCACGGACCAGTCCTCGATCCGCAGAACTTCCTCGCCGATTCGCGGCTCGCGGTCCGGGTACAGGCTCTCCAGGTCCCGGCCCACCATGCCGCGGATGATCCGCTCCTGGGTGATCTGGCCTTCGTCGAGCCGCAGGGTTTCGATAGTCCTGCCGTCCCGGATGATGGTGACGGCGTCCGCCACCTTACGGATCTCATTGAGTTTGTGGCTGATGATGATGCTGGTGACGCCCTGGCCCTTCAGGTGGAGGATCAGGTCCAGCAAGTGGCCGGAATCCTCGTCATTGAGGGCGGCCGTGGGCTCGTCCAGGATCAGCAGCTTCACTTCCTTGGACAATGCCTTGGCGATTTCCACCAGCTGCTGCTTACCGACACTGATGTGCTGCACGGGGGTGACAGGATTCTCGTCCAGGCCAACGCGGGCCAGCAGCTTGGCTGCCTCGAGGTTGGTCTTGCGCCAGTCCACCCATCCATTGGTGGCCTGTTCATTGCCCAGGTAGATGTTCTCGGCGATGGAGAGGAACGGGCTCAGGGCCAGTTCCTGGTGGATGATGACAATCCCGTGCTTCTCGCTGTCCGAGATGCTGGAGAAGTTGCAGGGTTCGTTCTCGAACAGGATCTCCCCGTCGAAAGTGTTGTGTGCATAGACGCCGGACAACACTTTCATGAGCGTTGATTTGCCGGCCCCGTTTTCACCGCAGATGGCGTGGACCTCGCCACGGTTCACATCCAGGGTGACGTCCTGCAGCGCTTTCACGCCCGGGAACGTCTTGGTGATTCCTCGCATTTGAAGAATGGGTGTGTTCATCGTCAATTCCCACTGACTGGTCGAAGCTGGGCCTTCCTGCTGCTGCAGGAGGCTGCGGGCGGGGCTGTGGCCGGATGGAGGTCCGGCCACAGCCCCCGGACGCTGACTACTTGACGTCGGAGTCCTTGTAGTAACCCGAGTCGATCAGTTCCTTCTTGTAGTTGTCCTTGGTGATAATGACGGACTTCAGCAGGAAGGCCGGGACAACCTTGACCTTGTTGTTGTAGGTCTTGGTGTCGTTGGTTTCCGGTTCCTGGCCCTTGAGGACAGCATCAACCATCTTGACGGCCTGCGCGCCGAGCTGGCGGGTGTCCTTGAAGATGGTGGAGTACTGCTCACCGGCGACGATGGACTTCACGGAACCCTTTTCGGCGTCCTGGCCGGTTACTACGGGCAGGCTTCCCTTGGCGTAGCCGCCGGTGCTGGTGAGGGCCGAGATGATGCCGATGGACAGGCCGTCATACGGGGACAGGACGCCGTTCAGCTTGGTGCCGGAGCTGTACGCGGAGGTGATGATGTCCTCCATGCGCTTCTGGGCCACGGGTGCCTGCCAGCGGAGGATCGCTGCCTGCTCAAATTTGGTCTGTCCGCTGGGGACCTTCAGGGTGCCGGCATCCATGTACGGCTTGAGGGTGTCCATGGCGCCGGTCCAGAAGAAGTTGGCGTTGTTGTCGTCGGGGCTGCCCGCGAAAAGCTCGATGTTGAAGGGGCCCTTGCCGTCCACCTTCTTGCCGCTGGCATCAACGAGGCCCAGCCCGGTCAGCAGCGAGGTGGCCTGCTGGACACCAACGGTGTAGTTGTCGAACGTGGTGTAGTAGTCGACGTTGGGCGTGCCGTTGATGAGGCGGTCGTACGCGATGACCTTGACGTTCTGCTCCTTGGCCTTGGCCAGGACGTCAGTCAGGGTGGTGCCGTCAATGGCGGCGATGATCAGGGCCTTGGCGCCCTTGGTCAGCATGTTCTCGATCTGCGACACCTGCGTGGGGATATCGTCATTGGCGAACTGCAGGTCCGTCTTGTAGCCGAGGTCCTTCAGGGACTTCTCCACGTTGGCGCCGTCAGCGATCCACCGTTCGGATGTCTGCGTGGGCATTGAAATGCCTACCAGTGAATCACTGGGCTTGGCGGCACCGCTGGATTCGCTGGCCCCGCCGCGGGAGCCGCAACCTGTGGCGCCCACCGTCAGGGCGAGGACAAGGGCCACCGCGCCCATCAGTTTTTTGATTCTCACCATTTTCTCCTTCCGCGGCAGCACTGCCGCGAAGTGTTGGTGGACCAGGCAGCACCAGTGCTCCCTGGTCCTGGCCACATTGTTGATGTGTCGGTTCAATATAGACCGGTTTGTGAACGCTAACAAGAGTGCCCGGCAGGAATTCCGGAAACTTTTCGGCTTCATTGACTTCTTCTTTGTTAGCGTTCACACTTGCTGCAGCACATAGCTACACCCTGACCCCTACAAACCCGGTAATGAGGCCTAAGCCTCCCGGACGGAGGCAACCCCATGCCAGATGCGCTGTTCACTCCCGGCTCCGAGTCCCGCCATGACCATTGCGTCATCGGGGTGGATTACGGAACCCTTTCAGGCCGTGCCGTGGTGGTGCGTGTCCGCGACGGCAAGGAACTGGGCAGCGCCGTCCATGAGTACCCCCACGCCGTGGTTACCGACGTCCTGCCCCGGGACACCGCGGGCGACGCCGGCGCCCGCCTTCCCGGGGAATGGGCACTTCAGGTGCCCAACGACTACCGGGACGTCCTGCGGACCGCCGTCCCCGCCGCGGTGGCGGACGCCGGGATCGACCCCGCCGCCGTCGTCGGCATTGCCACGGATTTCACTGCCTGCACCATGGTTCCGGTCAAGTCGGACGGCACGCCCCTCAACGAACTGCCCGGCTTCGCCAACCGCCCGCACGCCTATGTAAAGCTCTGGCGCCACCATGCTGCGCAGGGCCAGGCCGACCGGATCAACCGGCTTGCCGCTGAACGGGGGGAGGACTGGCTTCCCCGCTACGGGGGCCTGATCTCCTCCGAATGGGAATTCGCCAAGGGGCTGCAGCTGCTGGAGGAGGACCCGGAGGCCTACGCCGCGATGGACCACTGGGTGGAGGCTGCGGACTGGATCGTCTGGCAGCTCTGCGGCCGGTATGTCCGCAACGCCTGCACTGCCGGCTACAAGGGCATCTACCAGGATGGCCGGTATCCGTCGGAGGATTTCCTGGCCGCCCTGAACCCGGACTTCAAGGACTTTGTCAGCTCCAAGCTGGAGCACACCATCGGCCAGCTGGGGGACGCCGCCGGCACCCTGACGGCGGAGGCAGCCGCCTGGACCGGGCTGCCGGAGGGCATCGCGGTGGCCGTGGGAAACGTTGACGCCCATGTCACGGCCCCGGCCGCGAAGGCGGTGGACTCCGGCCAGCTGGTGGCGATCATGGGCACCTCCACCTGCCACGTCATGAACGGCAGTGAGCTGCGCGAGGTGCCGGGAATGTGCGGTGCCGTGGATGGCGGAATAGTGCCGGGCCTGTGGGGCTACGAGGCCGGACAATCAGGGGTGGGCGACATCTTCGGCTGGTTCACCAAGTACGGCGTCCCGCCCGAATACCACCAGGCTGCCGAGGGCGCCGGACTGGGGATCCACGAGTACCTCACCGAACTGGCATCCCGGCAGGCCATCGGAGAGCACGGCCTGATCGCGCTCGACTGGCATTCCGGCAACCGTTCGGTCCTGGTGGACCACGAGCTTTCGGGCATTGTGGTGGGCCAGACCCTGGCCACAAGGCCCGAGGACACCTACCGCGCGCTGCTGGAAGCCACCGCCTTTGGAACCCGCACCATCGTGGACGCCTTCCGCGACGCCGGGGTTCCGGTCAAGGAATTCATCGTGGCCGGCGGCCTGCTCAAGAACAAACTCCTGATGCAGATCTACGCAGACGCCACCGGCCTGCAGCTGTCCACCATCGGCTCGGAACAAGGTCCGGCCCTGGGATCGGCCATCCACGCCGCTGTCGCAGCGGGCGAATACGCGGACATCCGTGAGGCCGCCGCAGCCATGGGCGCCGAGCCCGGGGAGGTCTACACCCCAAATCCCGAAAACGCGGCCGCCTACGAAGAACTGTTCCAGGAATACAAGGCCCTCCACGACTACTTCGGCCGGGGCGGCAACGACGTCATGCACCGGCTCAAGGCCATCCAGCGCAGAGTTGCCCGCACGGGTCCGTCAGGCGCAGGCTCCGTGTCCGAATCACCCGTGGAGGTGTCCGCATGAGCGCCGTAACCGGCGCCGGAACAGGCCTCCTGGAAACCATCGCCCGAGTCCGGGCGGAAGTGTGCGCCCTCCATGCCGAGCTGACACGGTACGGCCTGGTGGTGTGGACCGCGGGCAACGTCTCCGCCCGGGTGGCCGGCACCGACCTCATGGTCATCAAGCCCTCCGGTGTCTCCTACCAGGACCTGACCCCCGAGCAGATGATCGTGACCGACCTGTACGGCACCCCGGTCGGGGGCACCAACCTTGGTGGCGGCGGCACGGTGGACTGGGGCAACCCGCCGCTGTCCCCGTCGTCGGACACCGCAGCACACGCCTATGTCTACCGCCACATGCCGGAAGTGGGCGGGGTGGTGCATACCCACTCCACCTACGCCACCGCCTGGGCAGCCCGGGGGGAGGCCATCCCGTGCGTGCTGACCATGATGGGAGACGAGTTCGGCGGTTCCATCCCAGTGGGCCCGTTCGCACTGATCGGCGACGACTCGATCGGCCACGGGATCGTGGAGACGCTGAAAAATTCCAAGTCCCCGGCGGTCCTGATGCAGAACCACGGCCCGTTCACCATCGGCAAGGACGCCCGGTCCGCCGTGAAGGCCGCCGTCATGTGCGAGGAAGTGGCCCGCACCGTGCACATTTCCCGGCAACTGGGCGAGCCGCTGCCCATCGATCAGGACCACATCGACTCCCTCTACGCCCGCTACCAGAACGTTTACGGCCAATAACCGGCCCAAAACTCTTCCCAGGAGAATCCATGAGCACCGCAGCAAACACCTCCCTCGACGGCTACGAAGTCTGGTTCCTCACCGGCAGCCAGCACCTCTACGGGGAGGAAGTCCTCAAGCAGGTGGCCGCCCAGTCGCAGGAGATCGCCAACCAGCTCAATGCCTCCTCGTCGGTTCCCGTGCGGATCGTGTGGAAGCCGGTCCTGACCGACTCCGATGCCATCCGGCGCACCGCGCTGGAGGCAAACTCGGATGACTCGGTCATCGGAGTGACGGCCTGGATGCACACCTTCAGCCCGGCCAAGATGTGGATCCAGGGCCTGGACCTGCTGCGCAAGCCTCTGCTGCACCTGCATACGCAGGCCAACCGCGACCTGCCGTGGGCGGACATCGACTTCGACTTCATGAACCTGAACCAGGCTGCCCACGGCGACCGCGAGTTCGGCTACATCCAGTCCCGCCTGGGCATCGCCCGGAAGACCGTCGTCGGGCACGTCTCCAACCCCGAGGTGGCCCGCCAGGTGGGCTCCTGGCAGCGGGCCGCCGCCGGCTGGGCCGCCGTCCGGAGCCTGAAGCTCACCCGCTTCGGCGACAACATGCGCAACGTCGCCGTGACCGAAGGCGACAAAACGGAGGCCGAGCTGCGCTTCGGCGTCGCGGTCAACACCTGGTCCGTCAACGAGCTCGCGGACGCCGTCCACGGTGCTGCAGACTCCGACGTCGACGCCCTGGTGGCCGAGTATGAGGACCTTTACGACGTGGTGCCGGAGCTCCGCGCAGGCGCGGCCCGGCACGAATCGCTCCGGTACGGCGCCCGGATCGAACTGGGCCTGCGCAGCTTCCTGGAAGGCAACGGCTCCGCCGCCTTCACCACGTCCTTCGAGGACCTCGGTGCCCTCCGCCAGCTGCCGGGCCTGGCCGTGCAGCGGCTCATGGCCGCCGGGTACGGGTTCGGCGCCGAGGGCGACTGGAAGACCGCCATCCTGGTCCGGGCCGCCAAGGTGATGGGCGCCGGCCTCCCCGGCGGCGCGTCCCTCATGGAGGACTACACGTACCACCTGGAACCCGGCTCCGAAAAGATCCTGGGCGCCCACATGCTCGAGGTCTGCCCCTCCCTCACGGCAGCAAAGCCGCGGCTGGAAATCCACCCCCTGGGTATCGGCGGCAAGGAAGACCCTGTCCGGTTGGTGTTCGACGCCGACGCCTCGCCAGGCGTCGTCGTCGCCCTGTCCGACATGCGGGACCGTTTCCGCCTGGTGGCCAACGCCGTTGACGTCGTTCCCCTGGACCAGCCGCTGCCCAACCTCCCCGTGGCCCGCGCGCTGTGGGAGCCGAAGCCGGACTTCGCCACCTCGGCCGCCGCCTGGCTGACCGCCGGCGCCGCCCACCACACCGTGCTCTCCACCCAGGTGGGCATGGACGTCTTCGAGGACTTCGCCGAAATCGCCAAAACCGAACTGCTCACCATCGACGAAGGCACCACCATCCGCCAGTTCAAGAAGGACCTGAACTGGAACGCGGCCTACTACAAACTGGCCGGCGGGATCTGACCCAGTGGCACGGCTGAGGTGCCGGCCCCGGCGGCTGCCATGGAGCGGAACCCCGTGACGGACGGCAGGCCACCCCGGCTGCCAACGCTCGAGGACGTGGCGGAACTGGCCGGGGTTTCGCACCAGACCGTGTCACGGGTGGTCAACAGCCACCCCAATGTCAGCTCCGGCACGCGCGGCAAGGTGGAAGCGGCGATTGCCGCACTCGGCTACCGCCGCAACACCGCCGCGCGGAGCCTGGTCACCCGGCGCTCGCAGACCATCGGCGTCCTGGGCAGCGAGCTCTCGCAGTACGGCCCTGCCAACACCCTGCTGGGAGTGGAACGTGCTGCACGGGACGCAGGATACTTCGTCAGCGTCGCGGCGCTGCGGGAGGTCAACCGGGACGCGATCCTGGACGCCGTCCGGCACTTCCTGGACCAGTCGGTGGACGGAATAGTAGTGATCGTCCCGCACCTGGAGACGCTGGCCGCCCTGGCGGAACTGCCCATTGGAGTGCCGGTGGTGGCCGTCGGTCCCAACGGAAATGACTCCGTAGGCGGGGTCAAGGTGGACCAGCGCCGCGGCGCGGAACTGGCAGTGGAACACCTCATCGGGCAGGGGCACGTCCGGATCGGACACGTCGCGGGGCCACAGGACTGGATCGACGCCGTAGCCCGCGCCGAGGGCTGGCGGGGAGCCCTGGTCTCCGCCGGGCTCGAGGCAGACCTGATCATCGAGGGCGACTGGAGCGCGGGCAGCGGATACGGGATCGGCAGGCGGCTGGCAGCCGGCCGCAGGGCCACGGCTCTCTTCGTCGGCAACGACCAGATGGCCCTCGGGGTCCTGCGTGCCCTAAATGAGGCAGGCATCAAGGTGCCCGGGGACGTATCCGTGGTGGGCTTCGACGACCAGCCCGAAGCCGGCTATTTCAGTCCCCCGCTGACGGTGGTCCGGCAGGACTTTGAAGAACTGGGCCGGCGGTGCATGGACATGATGCTCACTGCGTTCGATGGCACGGGCGGCCCGCGGACCCTTGTTGTGGAGCCCGAGCTCATCCTGCGCAGCAGCACGGCCCCGCCGGTGCGGTAACGCCGGGGCCGCGGAATTAATCCGGAGGAGACGGCGGCGAAACGTGGCCACAACAATAGCTGCGTAGGTTTCAGGCATGACGCCTACCCTGTTCGTCCGGCTCCGCGGCTGGCTGCTGGACACCCTCACTTTCGACTCCGAAACGGACGCCGCCGGCGCCATGGCTGACGCCACCCGGTGGGGCTGGCTGCCGGCCTTGAGCGGGGTGTCCGTCGGAGCCGGCCACGCGCGCTCGGTGCACGCAGGAACAACGGCAGAAACCGGCCCAATGTCTGGTTAAGCACACTATTGCGCCAGTAGCGGGATAATGCCCTAAACTGCTTCACTGAGGTGCCTGAAATGGCGCTGCGCAGCAACGAAAGTGAACATGCTATGGCTACCGATTACGATGCTCCACGCAAGCAGGAAGAAGAGTCGCCGGCCGACTCTCTCGAGGCCCTCCAGGCATCACGGAGCGGCAACGCGCAGACCGCGGTTATCGATGTCGACGAGAACGACACCGCTGAAGGTATCGACCTGCCCGGCGCCGACCTGTCCAACGAGGAACTGACCGTCATTGTGGTTCCCGAGCAGTCTGACGAGTTCACCTGCTCGTCGTGCTTCCTGGTCCGCCACCGGTCGCAGGTTGCCCGCGAAAAGGACGGCCTGAAGTACTGCCGCGACTGCGAAGGCTAAATCTCCATCCTGGGTTCCCGGCGCCGGCCACCTCACACGAGGTGGCCGGCGCTTCTTTGTCCTGTGCTGCTCTGGTCCGGCTGCTTGGCCCGGTGCCGCCGTCGTTACCAAAATGACCCCTCGTTTCCGCCCTCGAACGCTCCTACGCTGGAAGCATCCAATGGCTCTCATTTTGGATGGCACTGCAAATGAAAAAGTTCTTCATCTGGCTCGCAGCCGTCCTGCTGGCTGCAGGCCTGGGCCTGGTGGTTCCGGGCGCCGCCTCGGCAACCACGTCGTACTGCGGACTCACGTGGGGTTCGCTGATGAAGTCGGACGGCGCCATGGGCGGCGCACCCGTGACCAATGTCCGGACCGGGCAGCACTATTGCTTTGACCGGCTGGTGGTTGACCTAAGCGGCGCGCCGGCCCCCGGCTACACGGTCCGCTACGTCCCCCAGATCATCCAGGACGGCTCGGGAGCAGTGGTGCCAACGCGGGGCGGCGCCCGGCTGCAGGTCGTCGTCAAGGCGCCGGCCTATGACAACAACGGCCAGCCCACCTACACCCCTGCCGACAAGGCTGAGCTCTCCAACGTTTCGGGCTACCAGACCTTCCGCCAGGTGGTTTGGGCCGGAAGCTTCGAGGGCCAGACCACCATCGGGCTCGGCGTCCGTGCCCGGCTGCCGTTCCGGGTGTTCACCCTCGACGGCCCGGGCTCCGGCTCACGCCTGGTGGTCGACGTGGCGCACTACTGGTGAGCCATCCGGCGTCGTCAACACAAAAGGTGCCGTGCCCCTGGCGGGGGCACGGCACCTTTCTGGGCTGGCGGCTATTCCGGAACGACGAGCGCAGGGGTGTCCTGCTTAAGGGTTTCGCCGCGGAAGAAGCCCGGGTGAGTGCGGGACATGACCAGCATGGCCACGGCGCCCAGGGCCAGGATGCCGACGCCCAGGATGAACACCAGGCCCACGCCGAACACCTCGGAACCGCTGCCGAACTCCGGTGCCAGGCTGTCCACGGCGGTCTGGACAAACACCACGAACAGGCCCACGCCGCCCACCACCGGGCATACCAGCCGCAGCACGAAGTGGCGCACGCTGTTGAACAGGCTGTGGCGGAAGTACCAGGTGCAGGCCAGGGCGGTGAGGCCGTAGTAGAAGCAGATCATGAGGCCCAGGGCCAGGATGGTGTCGTTCAGGACGTTCTCGCTGACCACGTGCATCACTGCGTAGAACCCCGCTGACATCACGCCGGCGGCGATGGTGGCGAAGCCCGGCGTGGCGAACTTCCTGCTCATTCTGCTGAAGGGTTCCGGCAGTGCGCCGTAGTGGGCCATGGCCAGCAGGCTGCGCGACGGCGACATGAAGGTTGACTGCAGGGACGCAGCGGAGCTGGAGAGCACGGCGAGGGACATCAGGATGGCGAACGGGCCCATGATGGGGGAGGCCAGTGCGGTGAAGATGTTTTCGTGGTTTTCAGCGTTGTTCAGGCCGTTGCCGGTATCACCGACGCCGGCAAACATCATGGTGGCGATGCTGACCAGCAGGTAGATGGCCAGGACGATGACGGCGGTCAGGGTGCCTGCCACGCCGGCGGTCTTCTTGCCGTTGGCCGTTTCCTCGTTCACGGTGAGGCAGACGTCCCAGCCCCAGTACACGAAGATCGACAGGGAGATGCCGGCGGCAATCTGACCGAACGTCTCGATCCTGGTGACATCGAACCACTCCCAGCTGAACGGGATGGCCGTTTCCGAGGTGGACCAGTTGGCAAAGGCCATCACGACGAACAGGCCCAGCACCAGCAACTGGAAGCCCACCAGGCTGTACTGCACCAGCTTGGTGGTGTGCAGGCCGCGGTAGCTGACCCAGACGGCCAGCGCCACGAAGACGAAGCAGGTAATGACGTTCAGGGCTTTGTTGTCCGCCAGGTCCGCCAGTTCGGGGGAGCCGGTGAGCTGTGACAGGAAGAGGTAGAAGAAGTCGACGGCGACGCCCGCCAGGTTGGACAGCACGATGATGTTTGCTGCCAGCAGGCCCCAGCCGCCCATCCAGCCCACCCACGGGCCAAAGGCCTTGGTGACCCAGGTGAAGGTGGTGCCGCTGTCCGGAGAGTCGGCGTTGAGTTCCCGGTAGGCCAGCGAGACCAGGATCATGGGGATGAACCCGATGAGGAAGATGACGGGCAGCTGGAGGCCGGCTTCATTGACGGTGGGTCCCAGTGCGCTGGTGAGGGTGTAGGCGGGGGCGATGGTTGAAATGCCTAGCACGACGACGGCCAGGAGCCCGAGCTGGCCGCCCTTGAGTCCTTTGGCACTGACGCCGTCCGCGGAGGGGGCGTGGGCGTGCGGACCGGGTTTGGCAGTACTGGTGCGGATTGTCTCTGTCATGGCACCACTTTCTGGAAGGCTGTGAGACGGAGGTCACTATATGAATGGCGTTCATTTAGTATGGGGGTGGCGGGCGTGTGATGCAAGACGCAATATGAATCACGTTCGTTTATGACTGGTTTTCGAAATTAGTAAGCCCACTGAGAAATTGTCTTTAGCCCTGCCGCCGCGCCGTCCACGGCTGGTAGCGTCTGCCGTACTGGACCAATTGAGGAGGACGCATGAAAGCTTCACCGACACTGACCAACAACCTGCAGGCCGTCCTGGCGGACCTGATCGAGCTCCACATCCAGGGCAAGCAGGCGCACTGGAACATCGTGGGCACCAACTTCCGCGACCTCCACCTGCAGCTCGATGAGATCGTCGACGCCGCCCGCCAGTTCGCCGACGACACCGCCGAGCGCATGCGTGCCCTGCACGCGCTTCCGGACGGCCGCAGCTCCACCGTGGCCGGGACCACCAGCCTGGCCCAGTTCCCTGACGGGCTCATCAGCACCGGGGATGCCATTGAGCTAATTGTCGCCGCCATGGAAGCTGCCGTTGGCACCATGCGCAAGGTCCACGACGAAGTGGATGAGGAAGACCCCACCTCCGCGGACCTCCTGCACGAGTTCATCGCCAGGCTGGAGCAGTTCGCCTGGATGGTGCAGGCCGAGAAGATGAAGCCCACCGCCAAGGTCACGGCCCCCGACTCCAAGTAGCGGACATCCGTCAGGGCGTCCTGCGCCGGGGTTGCCCCGGCGCAGGACGCTTTTTTGCCCCGGACAGCACTGCCGTTGTACTGCTAGGCCGCTTTGGGAACTTTCCGAAGCACGACGGCGGCGAGCACTGCCGCCGTCGCCATCAGTGCCAGCCCAATTGCGGCCGTGATGTGCACGCCGGAATCGAACGCGGCGGCCGCGGCATCCCGGACTGCCCCCGCGACTGATTCCGGCAGCAGGCCGGCCGCCTCCACCGCGCCGGCCATCGTTTCCCCGGCGTTGTGCAGTGAGGCTCCGGGCAGCATGGCCTCCAGCCCTGCCGGCAGCCGGAGGTTCTGCTGGTAGGACGCCGTCAGGATGGAGCCCAGCACGGCAGTCCCCAGCAGCGAGCCCACCTCGTAGCCCGTCTCGGAAATCGCCGCCGCAGCACCTGATTTCGCCGGCGGGGCCGAGCCGAGGATGAGGTCGTTCGAGATGGTTTCCGCCGTGCCCACGCCCAGCGCCAGGACCAGCAGTGCTGCCAGCAGCAGGGAAGGCCCGCCGTCGTGGTTTCCGAAGGCCACCATGCTGTAGCCGACGGCGCTGAAGGACAGGCCCGCGGCCACTACGTACCCCGGGCGGACCTTCCGGACCAGCGGGACTACCACCAGGCCTGCCGCCACTGTGGCTGCCAGTGCCGGAAGCATGGCAATGCCCGCCGCGGACGGCGTCATCCCCTCCAGGAGTTGGAGGTGCTGGGCAAGGAAAAGGATAAATCCGTTGAAGGAAAACAGGGCCAGGATGTTGGCGCTGATGGCCATGCTGAACACCCTGTTCCGGAACAGCGACATGTCCAGCAGCGGGTATTCCAGGCGTTGCTGGCGGCGCACGAACACGATCCCCATGGCCGCGCCAAAGGCGATGCTGCCCAGCCCGGCCGTGCCCGGGCCTTCGGTGGCTACTGACTTGATGCCGTACACCACGGGCACCATGACCAGCATGGAGAGCAGGACGCTTGGGATATCCACCCTGCCCGGCGCGGGATCCTTTGATTCCGGAATGAAGGCCGGCCCCAGAGCCAGCAGGGGCAGCATGAGCGGCACGGCCACCAGGAAAACGGCGCCCCACCAGAAGTGCTCCACCAGCCATCCACCCAGGATGGGGCCCAGGGCGGCGCCGCCGGAGAATCCGGCCGCCCAAATGGCCACTGCAAGCCGCCGGCGGTTGGGTTCCGGGAATATATTGCGGATCAGCGACAGGGTGGACGGCATCAGCATGGCGCCGAAGAACCCGAGCGCCGCGCGGCCGGCGATCAGCCACTCCGGGGTGGGCGCGAAGGCCGTGGCGGCGGACAGTCCGGCGAAGCCCAGGCTGCCGATGACCAGCAGCCGCCGCCGCCCAATCCGGTCGCCGAGGCTTCCCATTGACACCAGCAGCCCGGCCAGGACCAGCGGATAGGAGTCCACGATCCACAGCAGCTGCAGGCCGGTCGGTTCCAGGGCGCGTGCGATGGCGGGCAGGGCAAACGTCAGGGCAGTGTTGTCCACTGCCACCAGCAGCACGGGAAACATCAGCAGCCCCAGCGCAAGCCAATCCCGCCACGGAGGCCGCGCGGCGGTGCTGTCCCTTTGGGCGGGGGCCGGGCTGATGGAAGTCGTCATGCAATAACTGTACCGTCTGGACGGTACAGTTTGAACACGCGGGCATTCCTTCTTCCCTGCCGGTGGAGGGCATGATGGAAGGCATGCCCCGAAAGCCTGTAGCCCGTGATGCGGTCCTTGACGCCTTCGAGTCCTTGCTGATCGACGTGGGGGAGCGCGCTGCAACCCTCGATGCCGTAGCCCGGAAGGCCGGGGTGTCCAAGGGTGGCCTCCTCTATCACTTTCCCAACAAGGAAGCGCTCATCTCCGTGCTGCTTGACCGCCTGGAAGGCCTGGCCAAGGCGGACGCCGACGCGATGGCTTCCGCCAGCGAAGGTGCTGCCGCGTATTTCATCCGCTCCTCCGTCTGGGCGGATACTCCGCTTGACCGGGTCATCGTGGCTGCCACGCGGCTTGCCGAGGTGGCACATGAAGAGACCCGCCGCCGGTTCGCCGCCATCCAGCAGCGGTGGCTGGACGAGATCGCAGCAGATGTGGGGCACGGCCTGGCCAAGGCTGTCCTGTATATGGGTGACGGGTTGTACTTCAATGCCATGATTTCCGTGGGCCCTGCGCCGGAAGGCGGAGCGGCCGCCGATGTGGAGGAACTCCTGGCTGCTTTGGAACGTCTCCGCAGGTAGTTTTTCCATTTGCCGGGAGGGCTTGTGGCGTAGGACAATGGAGAGTTGTGAGGGCTGTCACCGGCCGTCATCATCAACAAATGAATAGCCTTTGATCTGCGGCGGGAGAGTTCTGCCGGAAGTACAGGCAGGCGCCGTAGGAGCAAATCCTCCCCAGGAATCTCGCAGGCCCCTGTACCGCCGCGGCGAGGCACCTCTGGAAAGCAGCAGGCAGTTGTCCGGCCTCCCTTGGGGGAAGCGAGACGGCTGTTGTGCTCACCGACGGTGCAAGCGGGTCCTGCCCAGGCCGGCAACGCGGAAACTCTCAGGTCCAATACAGAGCGGGGAGGGACCCGAATAGCTGTGGCGTACCCTGCGCCGCCTGAATAAATGGAGTTCCTTCGTGTCGGTTACCCCAGCCTCCACCACCTTCGTAGACCGCCACATTGGTGCACGCCGCCAGGACGACGTCGACGCCATGCTCAAAGCCGTTGGTTACGGCACGGTCGATTCCCTGGTGGACACCGCCGTACCCAAAGTCATCCGCCAGGAAACAGCCCTCCGCCTGCAGGATGCCCTCAGCGAAGTTGAAGTCCTTGCGGAACTGCGCAGGCTCGCCGCCAAGAACAAGACCGCCGTGCAACTGATCGGCCAGGGCTACTACGACACCATCACCCCTGCTGTCATCCGCCGGAATGTCCTGGAGGCCCCGGCCTGGTACACCGCCTACACCCCGTACCAGCCCGAGATTTCCCAGGGCCGGCTCGAGGCACTGCTGAATTTCCAGACCATGGTCCAGGACCTGGTGGGCCTGCCGATCGCCAACGCCTCGCTGCTGGATGAAGCCACCGCCGTGGCCGAGGCCGTGCTGCTGATGCGCCGCTCCAACAAGACCAAGCCTGCAGCGGACGGCAAGACTGTCCTGGACATCGACGTGCTGCCGCAGACCATCGCCATCGTCAAGGGCCGCGCCGAGGCGCTCGGCTTCGAGGTTGAGGTCGCCGACCTGTCCAACGGCCTGCCCGACGGCGACATCAACGGCATCGTGCTCCAGCAGCCCGGCGCCTCCGGCCGGGTCTGGGACCAGTCCGCCACTATTGCGGCGGCGAAAGACCGCGGCGCACTGGTCACCGTGGCCGCTGACCTGCTGGCCCTGACCCTGATCACCCCTCCGGGCGAGCAGGGCGCCGACATCGCCGTCGGCTCCACCCAGCGCTTCGGGGTGCCGTTGTTCTTCGGCGGCCCGCACGCCGCCTACATGGCGGTCCGCAAGGGCCTGGAGCGTTCGCTGCCCGGCCGCCTGGTGGGTGTGTCCAAGGACGACGCAGGGGTGCCCGCGTACCGCCTGGCGCTGCAAACCCGCGAGCAGCACATCCGCCGTGAAAAGGCGACGTCCAACATCTGCACCGCGCAGGCCCTGCTGGCCATCGTCTCCTCGATGTACGCCGTCTACCACGGCCCCGACGGGCTGAAGGCGATCGCGGAAACGACGCACGGCCACGCCCGGGTGCTGGCGGCCTCGCTGGCAGCTGCCGGTGTGGAGGTGCTGCACACGAGCTTCTTCGACACCCTTACCGTCCGCGTCCCCGGACGCGCTGCCGCGCTTGTCGCCGATGCCGAAGCGCGCGGCATCAACCTGCGTTCCATCGACGCCGATACCGTGGGCATCTCGCTCGACGAAACCACGACGGCGGCCATCGTCGCCGACGTCGCGGACGTCTTTGGGGCCTCCGTTGCAGCGGCTGAAGGCTTCGGACTGGAGGCCGCCGTCGGACGTTCCTCCGAATACCTGCAGCACCCGGTGTTCAACACGCACCGGTCCGAAACCCAGCTGCTGCGCTACATCCGGAAGCTGTCGGACCGGGACCTGGCGCTGGACCGCACCATGATCCCGCTGGGCTCGTGCACCATGAAGCTGAACGCCACCGCCGAGATGGAAGCCATCTCCTGGCCGGAATTCGCCTCCATCCACCCCTTCGCCCCGGACTCCCAGACCGAAGGCTGGCGTGAACTGATTGCCGACCTGGAGGCGGACCTGACCGCGATCACCGGGTACGACCAGGTGTCCATCCAGCCCAATGCCGGTTCCCAGGGCGAGCTCGCCGGCCTGCTGGCCATCCGCGGCTACCACCACTCCCGCGGCGAAGAGCAGCGCAACGTCTGCCTGATCCCCGCCTCCGCCCACGGCACCAATGCCGCCTCTGCCGTCCTGGCCGGCATGAAGGTCGTCGTCGTTGCCACGGCCGCGGACGGCACCATCAACCACGATGACCTGACGGCCAAGATCGAAGCGAACAAGGACGTCCTGTCCTGCATCATGATCACGTACCCGTCCACCCACGGCGTCTATGACGGGGACGTCCGTGAGGTCTGCGACGCCGTGCACGCGGCGGGCGGCCAGGTCTACATCGACGGCGCCAACCTGAACGCCCTGGTGGGACTGGCCCAGCCCGGCAAGTTCGGCGGCGACGTCTCCCACCTGAACCTGCACAAGACCTTCTGCATCCCGCACGGCGGCGGCGGACCCGGCGTCGGACCTGTTGCGGCCAAGGCCCATCTGGCGCCGTTCATGCCCGGCGACGCCAACAAGGCAGCGCATGAGGAAGGCCACGGGGTCGCGATCTCGGCTTCCCGCTTCGGATCGGCCGGTGTCCTGCCGATCTCCTGGGCGTACGTGAAGCTCATGGGCGGGGAAGGGCTCACCGAGGCCACCAAGTCCGCGCTGCTCGCTGCCAATTACGTCGCAGCCCGGCTGAACGAGTACTTCCCGGTGCTGTACACCGGTGAAGGCGGCCTCGTGGCGCACGAATGCATCCTGGACCTGCGCGACCTCACTGCCAAGACCGGTGTCACGGCCGAGGATGTGGCCAAGCGCCTCATCGACTTCGGCTTCCACGCCCCCACCCTGGCCTTCCCGGTGGCCGGCACCCTGATGGTGGAGCCCACGGAGTCCGAGGACCTGGCCGAGATCGACCGCTTTATCGAAGCCATGATCACCATCCGCAAGGAAATCGACCAGGTGGCCAACGGCGACTTTGCCGTAGCGGACTCACCCCTGCGCCGCGCACCCCACACGGCAGCCGCCGTCGTCAGCTCGGACTGGGACCGTGCCTACCCGCGCGAGCAGGCGGCGTTCCCTTCCCACCACAAGCAGGACAAGTACTTCCCGCCGGTGGGCCGGATCGACGGCGCCGCCGGAGACCGGAACCTCATCTGCTCCTGCCCGCCGCTCGAAGAGTTCGAAAACTAAAGGACCGGCACCGTGACCGAGAAATACACCGCCCTTTACGACGAACATAAAAAGCTTGGCGCCTCCTTCACCGACTTCGGCGGCTGGCAGATGCCATTGAAGTACAGCTCCGAACTGGCTGAACACCACGCCGTCCGCAACGCTGCCGGCCTGTTCGACCTCTCCCACATGGGCGAAGTGTGGGTCACCGGACCGCAGGCCGGTGCTTTCCTGGACTACGCCCTGGTGGGCAAACTGTCCGCCATGGCCGTGGGCAAGGCCAAGTACTCGCTGATCTGCAACGAGGACGGCGGCATCATCGACGACCTCATCACCTACCGCCGTCCCGCCGCTGGAGACGGCACGGACGTCTTCCTGGTGGTGCCCAATGCGGGCAACGCCGCGGTGGTGGCGGCGGCCCTGCACGAACGGGCCGCAGGGTTCGACGTGCAGGTGGAGGACGCCTCGGCCCGGACATCGCTGATCGCAGTGCAGGGCCCCAAGGCCCAGGAACTCCTGCTTCGCCTGGTCCCGGCCGCACAGCACTCCCTGGTGACGGAGCTGAAGTACTACGCCGCCGTGGAGGTTCCGTTCCTGGTGGGCGGCGCCGGCAAGGAACTCCTGCTCGCGCGTACCGGGTACACCGGTGAGGACGGGTTCGAGATCTTCGTGGACAACGCAGACGCCCCGGCACTGTGGCAGGCATTGGTCGCCATCGCCGACGACGGGGAGCTGACCCCGGCCGGCCTTGCCTCCCGCGACTCGCTTCGACTGGAAGCGGGGATGCCGCTGTACGGCAACGAACTGTCCCTGCAGGGTGACCCGTACGCTGCAGGCCTCGGCCCCGTCGTCGCGCTCTCCAAGGAAGGCGACTTTGTTGGCAAGGCTGCGCTGGCAGCAAAGAAGGAAGCCGGTGCCGGCACCACCTCCGGCCGCCGCCTCGTGGGGCTCAAAGGCAAAGGCCGCCGCGCCGGACGGGCACACTACCCCGTGCTCAAGGACGGCGCCCCGGTCGGGGAAGTCACCTCCGGCCAGCCCTCGCCCACCCTCGGCTACCCGATCGCCATGGCCTACGTCGACGTCGAGCACTCGGCACCCGGCACAGCCCTGGACATCGATCTCCGCGGCAAGGCAGAACCCTTCGAAGTGGTCGACCTCCCGTTCTACCGCCGCGCCAAGTAGTCCCTTGTTCCACCCCGTGGTCACCTTCGCGACGGCGGACCGGACATTTTCACGCCTGCGTTGGGCCCACGCCGTCAGGGTTCCCTGGCCGAGCTTGCGAGGCTAGGGAGACGGTGGGGAGCACGCTTTCGAAAAGTCCGGCTCCGCCGGCGCTCGTGGGCACGACGTTACCTGCTTGCCGCGTCGCCTTGGTGACGTGCTTGCGGAGTGGGCGGGGCATCCGGCAGCGTGCGTCTAAGGGAGCGTCACGTCCGCGCAGCGGGCGTCTTCGCGACCGAGCACGCAGAGGATGTCCTGCCCGCTCCAACCCCAACAACCTGTTTTAGTTAGGAATTTCCTCATGGCCGTTGGTGTCTTTGATCTTTTTTCGATCGGGATTGGCCCGTCGAGCTCTCATACTGTGGGGCCGATGCGGGCTGCTGCCGTGTTTGCTGAGGAGCTGAAGGCCTCCGGCAGGCTGGCTGAGGTCGTGTCGCTGCGGGTGGATTTGTATGGGTCGTTGGCGGCGACGGGGCATGGGCATGGGACGATGACGGCGATCCTGTTGGGGTTGGAGGGGTTCCATCCGGAACTGATCCTGCCCGAAGAGGTGGAGGAGCGGCTGGCTTCGATCGCGGAGACCGGGATCCTGAACCTGGCCGGTGCGGTGGCGTTGCCGTATGGGGTGGGCGACATGGTGTTGCGGCCGTTGACGGTGTTGCCGCGGCACACGAACGGGATGACGTTCACCATCACCGACGCGGCCGGGGATGTGGTGCATGCGGCGACGTTCTTCTCGGTCGGTGGCGGGTTCATCGTCCGCGAGGGTGAAGAGGACGCCGCGCA
>Ga0308158_10001179_pt1 | contig 29744 bp, 19 predicted proteins | sample PhyBR2_FD_201038 | JGI IMG/M metagenome (GOLD analysis project Ga0308158, IMG submission 201038) | Phyllosphere microbial communities from UC Gill Tract Community Farm, Albany, California, United States - DLSLB.R2 | ecosystem: Host-associated > Plants > Phyllosphere > Unclassified | place: USA... | reverse complement strand
CGGGCATCGTCCTGCGCCAGCGCCAGGCGCAGCCGTGAGGCTTGCTGGTTGGCGGCGCCGCGCTCGTCGACCAAGGCATTGAGCGCCTGCTGCAGCACCTGTTGATCGTCTTCCAGCTCGCTTGGCCGCAGCGCCAGATGGGCCAGCTGGCGCTGCTGGCGTTCGGCCAGCACGGAAGCGGCCACGGTCATGCGGTCGGCAATCGCCTGCAAGGCGTCGCGCTCTGCGCGCATGGCCTCGGGGCTGGCGGCCAGCTGCGCGCGCAGCTGATCGAGATCGGCCGGCGCCTGATCGCCATGTGATTGCTGCAATTGCGCCAGCCAGTCCTGCAAGGCGCCAGCCTTGACGGCCTGCTGTTGCTGCAGGGCGGCGATGCGCGCCGTGGTTTGCGCACCGGCTTCGTCTAGCCGGACGCATTCGCGGCTGGCCGCCTGCAGCGCCAGCTGGGCGCCGGCCAGGCTGCTTCTGGCGGCATCGACACGCCCTGCCAGCAGTTGTTCGATATCGGCTACGCTGCGGCCTTGCCACAGCGCGGCGCGGCTGGCCTTCAGCTCGCCCAGCTGCGTGTCGAGCTGTGCAAATGCTGTCTGCGCATCCTGCGCCAGCTGGCGCGCCTGGGCCGCCTGGGCGAGCGCGTGCTGCAGCTGCACGGCCAGCGTGGCCAGCTGGCCATCGCGTTCCTCGTGTGCCTTGTGCTGTGCCAGCCACTGTGTGCTTTGTGCCTGGCGCGCGGCGCGGAAATCGGCCGGACCCTGGCGCCAGCCGTCTTTCCAGTCACCTGCGTCGTCCATGTCGGCAAAGGCGCGGTTCAGCTGCGAGAGCACTTCGTCCAGCGACTGGCGCGCCGTTTCCTGGCGTTCTGCGGCAGCAGCCTGGCGCGCCTGGCATTGCAGCAGCTGCGCCTGGACTTCACCATGCTGCCCGGCCAGGCGCACGTGCTGCGCGCTGGCCTCGTCATAGGCGTTTTGCGCCTGGTCGCGCACGGCGCCGGCCTGGCGCAGTGTGGCCAGTTGCTGCGACAGGGCCTGCAGCCTGGCCGTATTGGCGTCCAGCTGGTCGGCCAGCCACGCTGCGCGCAGCGCCGGCTCGGGCAAACCGGGCAGCGAACCATTTTCTGCGTGCTGTTGCCACTGCTGTTCGAGGCCCGCCAGCACCGGCGGCAAACCTGTCAGCTCGGCCTGTGCCGTGGCCTGCTCGCGCGCCAGACTGGCCAGCGCTGCCTTGTGCAGGGCCAGCTGGTCGCCATGGCTGCGCAGCTGCGCGCGGCAGGACAAGACGCCATCTTGCAAGCTGGCCAGCATCGCGTGCAGTGCCGTTTCGGCGTTGCTGTAAGGATGCTCAAGCGCGCCGCACACGGGGCAGGGCGCGTCGTCTGCCAGGTTGGCGCGCAGCTGCTCCACGCTGGCGCTGCACGCCGCCTGCGCACCGGCCAGCGCTTTTTCAGCCTGCGCCAGCGCCGCTTCCAGGCCCGCTGTCTGTGCCGCATGTGCAGCAAGTGCGTCGCTTTCCTGCTGCGCCGATTGCGTCAGTTGGCTTGCCACATCCTGCCATTGGCGCAACTGCTGCTGATGGCGCGCCAGTTCGGTCCAGCTTTTTCCCGCCGCATTGAGTACACGCGCCTGGCTTTCCAGCTGTTCGCGCTGTTGCTGCAATTGTTCGCCGCCCAGTGCCTGCAGTGCCGCCAGCGCTGCCGCGCGCTGTTGCTCGCGCTCTTCCAGCGCGCTCGCTGCCTGCGCCAGTGCTGCCTGCACGCTGCCCGCCTCGTCGGCAGCCTGGCGCGCTGCCAGCCTGGCCTGCGCCAAGCTGGCGTCGAGTGCATCGGCCTGCGCCGCGTGCTGGCCTGCCTGCTGCAGCAACTGATCCCACAGCGGCCACTCGTGCGCCAGCGTGCGCCAGTGCTGGTGCTGTTCCAGCCAGCTGCTGCCTGCCGCCTGCTGCGCGGCCAGCGCCTGCTGGCGCTGCTGCACGGCCAGCAGGGCCGCATGCGCCGTCTCGTTGGCACGGTCGGCTGCCTGCGTGGCTGTCCTGGCCTGCTCGTGCGCCGGCAGGCGCGCGGCGATGCCGGCGTCGAGGGCCTTGGCCTGGTCGAGCTGCGGTGCAGCCTCGCGTTGCGCCGCTTCCTGCGCCTGCAGCTGTTCGCCTGCCTGCTGTGCACTGCTGGCAGCCTGCTGTTCTCCGGCCAGCGCCTGGGCCGCCTGCTGGCGCACCAGCGCCAAGGCTTCTTCAGCTTGCGCCACTTCCCGTACCAGGCGCGCCGTGTCTTCCAGCATGGGACGGGCCGGCTGCAGCAGCTCCCATTGCGCCAGCGCGGCGGTGCGTGGCTGCGCTTCGGCATGCGCCAGCCTGGCCGCTTCCACGTCCTGCTGCGCTGCCGCCACGCTGTCTTGCAGCTGCTGCGCCTGCTGGTGCCAGCGCTGCTGGCTTTCCAGCACGTTCTTGCGCGCATCGACCTGCTGCAGCTGCACTTCGGCAGCTTCGGCCAGCGTCTGCGTTTCCTGGCGCAGTTCCGGCGCCATCGGTTTCTGGTCGGCCAGCTTGTCGCCGAGGCGTTCAAGCAGCTGTTTTTCTTTTTTTGCCCGCTCAAAGGCGCGGATCGAGATGTCGCTGTAGATAGTAGTGCCGGTCAGGGTTTCAAGCAGTTCGCCGCGTTCGTTGTCCTCCGTTTTCAGGAAGGTGGAAAATTCGTTCTGCGCCAGCAGTACGGCGCGCGTGAACTGGTCGAACGACAGGCCGATGCGCTGTTCGATCGCTTCCTTCACTTCCGTCTTGGTGCCGCCGATGGCCTGCAGCGCCGGCAACTGGTGCAAGCTCATGGCGGTGGCCTGCAATGCGCCTTCGGCTCTGGTGCGCGAGCGGCGCACGCTCCAGCGCGCACGGTAGCGCCCACCGTCGTTGCCGACAAAATCGACCTGCGCATAGCCCTCGGGCGTGCCGCGCCGCAGCAACGTGCGTGTATCCTGTGCATTGACCGTTTCCTTGCCGACGTCGGGCAGCGCATTGCGACCGGCCACGCGCAGCAGGCGCGGCGTCGCGTCGTACAGCGCCAGGCACAGGGCGTCGAGCAGCGTGCTCTTTCCTGCTCCCGTGGGGCCACTGATGGCAAACAGGCCGGCAGACGCCAACGGCTCCTGTTCGAAGTCGACCGAAAATTCGCCGGCCAGCGAGGCCAGGTTCTTGCCGCTGATGGCGAGGATTTTCATGCCTGCACCTCGGTGCCGGGCAGCAGCAGTTCGGCCAGTGCGCTCAGTTGATCGGGCGGCGCTTCCTTGCCGAATTTTTGCTGGTACAGCCGCCGGAAAATCTCGTCGGGCTGCAGCTGCGCCAGCTGGTCGAGCGTCATGGTGGCCGGCGCATTGCTGGCGGCTGCACTCGATGTTTCGATCTTGGCCAGGCGCACCGGCTTGCCGTCGAGCGCCGCTTCGATGCGCGCGCGCAGGCCGGGTTCCGGCGCGTCGAGCCGCACCCGCACTTCCAGGTAAGGTTGTGCTTCAGGCGGCGACTCTGGCAGGGCCAGTGCTGCCAGCTGCGCCAGCACCTCGGCCACCGGCGCCGGCTTTTCAGGTACGCGCAGCAGCGCCACGGCGCGCGGGATATCGAGCACGCGCACGTTCTCCAGCTGCGCACCGCCCAGTTCCAGGCAAAATACCTGATGGCGGTAATGCATTTCCGCAAACGACAGCGGGATCGGACTGCCGCTGTAGCGGATATGCTCATGGCCGCCCACGGCTTGCGCCTTGTGCAGGTGGCCCAGCGCCGCGTAGGCGATGGCCTGATCGAAAATCCCGGCCGGCAGCATCTCGGCGCCGCCGATCACGATGCGCCGCTCGGAGTCGTTCGACATGTCGCCGCCCACCATATGGCAGTGCCCCAGTGCAATAATGGCCTGGCCAGGCTGGCGGCGCGCCAGCGCCAGTTCGGTCAGCTGCTGGTACAGCAGGGCGATGCCGCCCAGATAGGGTTCCTGGGTGCTGTCGGCCGCCAGTCTGGGCACGTCGCCGGGGCGCAGGAAGGGTACGGCCAGACACCAGGCCGCCACAGTGCCATCTGCGCCGTGTAGCGGCAGCAGCAGGCGCTCCAGGTCGATCTGCCCGGCGTCGTCGCGCAGCACATGGCCGATCACATGCGTGCCTTGCGCCGCCAGAAGCGGACCAGGCGCTTCCAGCCGGCCGGCCGAATCGTGGTTGCCGGCGATAACGATGATCTGCAGGGCTGACAGGCGTGTTCTGGCCTGCTGCAGGAACACGTACAGCTGCTTTTGCGAGGCGGCAGAGGGGTTGGCGTTGTCGAATACGTCGCCGGCCACCAGCAGCGCGTCGATGCGTTCGGCCACCAGCGTGTCGAGCAGCCAGTCGAGAAAGCGCTGGTGCTCGTAGTGACGCTCGTAATTGTGCAGGGTCTGGCCCAGGTGCCAGTCTGAAGTGTGCAGCAGACGCATGGAGATCGGTCGGGCGAAGGTGGGAACAAGCGTCAATATAGCAAATCGCCGGCGCTGGCAGCATGGCTGGCCGATCGCGCGATGAAATATCGACTGCCAGGGGCGATAGTCATTAAAATGGCGATCATTTCACCGATATGGAAAGCCATCATGCAAGCGAAGAAGCCTGACGCAGCCCGACTCGACAAAATTGTGGCCGAAGCGCGCCGCGCCGCCGACCAGCGCGAAAGCGGCTATCGCGAGCGCTCGCTCAAAATGTACCCATGGGTGTGCGGCCGCTGCATGCGTGAATTCACGCGCGCCAATGTGCAGCAGCTGACCGTGCACCACCGCGACCATAATCACGACAACAATCCGCCCGATGGCAGCAACTGGGAGCTGCTATGCCTGTACTGCCACGATAACGAACACTCGCGCTACCTGGAAGCTGACCGTGGCGCCGGCCTGCTGTCGGCCGAGGTGGCGCCGGCGACGCATAATCCGTTTGCGGCGCTGGCGGGGTTGATGAAGAAAAAGGACTGAAGGTCGTTTTTTGGGCAGATCCGTTGGGCTGATGCCGCTACGTTGAGCTTTCTCCGGCATTTGAAAGCAGCAAGGCGAAAAATGGCGGGCCGGAGACGCGAGCCCGAGAAAATGCCGATGGCGGCGTTGCAGCTCCTCGCCGTACTGGCGTACTGTCTTCGTCGCTGCGCCTTGCCCTCGACATTTTTCAGGCCCGCTTGGCCCGGGATGCCTGTGCTGGCGACCAGGAGTCGGGATACTAACCTGGCGGCATTACCGTTTTCCCCACAAGCAGGCTTACAGTCAAGTAGGTCGGATTAGCCCGCAGGGCGTAATCCGACAATATTGTTAGCGTCAGCGGTATTGTCGGATTACGGCCCGAAGGGCCTGCAATGCTTACAGCGATTTGAGGAATGCCAGCAGCGATTCCCGTTCGGCTTTGGACAGCGCCTCGAAACGCTGGCGCGAGCGCGTGCCTTCGCCGCCGTGCCACAGGATCGCTTCGGTCAGGCTGCGTGCGCGGCCGTCATGCAGGTAGCCAGCCTTGCCTTCCTTGCCCAGTACTTTTTCCGTGTAGCCGATGCCCCACAGCGGAGCGGTGCGCCACATGGCTCCTTGCGCCTGGCCTTCGACAAATTTGTCGGCCAGGCCCGGACCCATGTCGTGCAGCAGCAGGTCGGTGTAAGGACGGATGGTCTGGTTGCGCAGTTCGGCAAACAGATGGCCGCTGCCGGTTTTCATTTCCACCGTATGGCAGGCAGCGCAGCGCATGCCCTGGAACAGTTTTGCGCCCGCTGCCACCTGCTGGGTATCGACCTTGAGTTCATCGATCGGCGCGACGCCCTTGGGAAAGCCGCTGGCGATGCTGCGCTGGGCAGGCACGGCGACCAGTGCCAGGTAGTGCGAGATCGACTGCAGGTCCGCTTCGGAAATGCCGGGCTGTTTGCCGCCGGCCGCGCAGGCGACGGGGCCGGCCGTGCAGGCGCGGTTCGGATAGACCGGCGACGTCACGGCCATGTCGAGCAGCAGCGCCTCGGCTGCCTGCTGGCGCAAGGTGGCCTTGGCAGCCTTCCAGCCGAAGCGGCCCAGGCGCACGGCGCCGCTTTCCGGGTCGTACACGAAATTAGCCTGTCCCTTGACGCCGTCAGCATCCGGCGTGCTGCGTACGCGCGCCAGGATGTCGGCCTCTGGCACCGCTTCGAGCAGGCCGGTGCCGATCATCGGCGGCGCGGCGCGCAGGGAGACGATGGATGGCACGGGTCCGTCGAAAGCGAGTTTGGGCTTGCGCAGTTCGACCACGCTGCCATCGGCAAGCAGGACCTGGCTGGTCTCGAAACCACCGACGGCCACGCTGTTGCCCCAGTTCTGCGGCACGCCGGCGCCAGAGACGGCATTCATCTGAATCGCCGTGCCGTATTGCGGGTGCGGCACCTGCACGCCGGCCGCATCGAGCGCGGCCACGCGCACGGCCATCATGTCGAGCCGCTGGTTGATCGACGCGGGCGCCGGGCTGCGGCCGTTGTTGACGTGGCAGGCGATGCAGGCAGACTGGGTATAGCGCTGGCCCTGCAGGCCAACGGCCGGCGCGTAGCGGTCGTTGCCGCCTTCATTGTGTTCGCCGGTGCGGAAGTTGGTGTGCACCAGGCGACGGCCTTCGACAAAGCGCTGCATGTTCTGCATGCCGGTATGGTTGTGCGGCTGCTGGAACATGAACAAGGCATTGTCCGAGTAGTTGTACGACACCGAACCCAAGCCGCCCGACAGCGTTTCGGCCGGCAGTGGGACGGAATTCAAGCGCGGCTGCACGCCGTACCATGGCCGCAGGCCGGCGCCCACCACGTAGGTCCATTCGTAGGAATAGTAGCGGATGCCGCCATCGTCGCCCTGGGCCGCCATGGCCTCCTTGGTGGAAAACATCGACGGCGACACTTCGATCACGTCGCCCGACACCAGCGCGCGCGCCTTGACGTCCTGGCCATTGGGCATGCCGTTGGCATCGAGCCCGCCGTGGCCGGGATAATCCCTGATCAGCATGGTGCAGGCGCCATTGATGCCGTTGGCAGTATTGAGCTTGCCGGCGGCAGGGTAGGCCAGCGGCTTGCATACCGGCACATTGCGGTCGACCAGTTCGCCCGGCGACATCCAGCCATAGCCGGTCACGCCAGGGCGGTCAAAGCCGCGAAAGAAGGCCACGCCGCCGGACAGGAAATCGACCGTGGTGTACTGGTTGACGATCAGGGTGGGCTTGGTGACGCCTGCCACGCGGCTGTTGTCGATGATCTCGACACCCCAGGTGCGATTCTTGAAGTACTGCGGCACGAACGTCAGGTAGTTGCCCGGGCCCTTGTCAACGGGCAGGCCGGTAACCGGGTCGACCGTTTCGTTCGGGCCATAGCCGATTTCGTTCCATTCTTCACCGCGTTCGCGGCCGTGGCGGGCCAGGCCGCGCGCGCCAAAGCGCGTGACCAGGGTGCCGTCGGCCAGCGAGAACTGCAGCGTTTCCAGCGGCTCACTGGCGGCCGGCAGCGGTGCAAAGGCGCTGCCATCTAACGGGAACTTGAGCGCCGAGGTAGCTTGTTGCGGCAGGCTGTTGTCGCTGCCGGGCGACTTGAACACCGCTTCGAGCAGCGAGTAGCCATACTGGGTGGCGCGGGCCACGCCCTGCAGGCGGATATAGCGCGCGTTGACGCCAAGATTGAAAAATTCCTCGGTGCCGCCTTTGCCGTTGCTGACGTAGCGTACCTGCGTCCAGCTGTTGCCATCATTCGAGGTCTGTAGCGCGTACTCCTTGCCGTAGGCGTTTTCCCATTGCAGTTGCAGGTAGCCGATGGCGGTCGGCGCGCCGAAGTCGAACTGTATCCAGGCGCCGTCTTCAAAGGTGCTGGCCCAGCGCGTGGCGTTCTTGCCGTCGATGGCCATGGCGGCCGACATGCCCGGGTTTTCCACCGGCGACGAGGTGGCGGTGACCGGCTTGATCAAGACGCTTGGCTTGGTCGGGTCACCAGGGACAGGTTCCGCCGGCGTGACCGGAGGGGTGTCCGGCACGGTCGCTGGCGTGCCCGAAAACGCCTGGATCTCGAAAATCGAATAGCCGTACTGGCCGGAGCGCTTGACGCCCTGCACGCGCAGGTAGCGGCCCTGGCCGGACAGGCCCGTGATGTCCTCGATGCCGCCGCTGCTGTTGTCGACGCTGCGGATGGTGGTCCAGTTGTTGAGGTCGTCGGACACCTGCAGCAGGTAGGCGCTGGCATGCGCGTTTTCCCAGGCGATGCGCACGCGCGTGATCGGTTTCGATGTGCCGAAGTCGAGCGTCAGGTTTTCAGCATCGGTAAAAGCGCTCCCCCAGCGGGTGCTGTCATTGCGGTCGATGGCCGCTGCCGCCGACAGGTCGCCGCGTTCGGCCGAACTGGCTGTCGCGCCGATGGGCGTGAGCACAGTTTCCGACGACACCTGCGAACCCAGCTGCGCCGCGGTCGCCAGGGCGGGTGTGCCAGGCTGTTCACTGCCGCCGCCACCGCAGGCTGCCAGCGCCAGTGCCATTGCGAGCGGCAACAGTGGAGCCGCCCTCAGGCCATGCCGAAATTGATTCATCACACGCTTCCTCGTTGATTGTTATTGATATGAGAAGTTGGCCTGCCGGCCATGCAGCAATGATCCAGTGCGCGGCCTGCAATGCAGGAACAGCGATAGGTCATGACGATGGAGGCAGGGGATTTAATTTCCGTATGGAAATATTTCTCACGTTATCGCAGCTCAGTTGCGCTGTCAAGCAGGCAATTGCTTCTGTTGCTGGCGCTGCAAACATGCGTGGTGCAGGCGGAAAATGCGCTATCTTTAGCCGATGATGACTATCTTGATCATTGACATGTCCAAACGTTATCGTCAGCAGCGCACCATGATTTCCACTGTCGCCGTACAATGCCGCGCATGACCTTGCCGCCAGCGCCAGCGTCTGTCATCGATGCCAGCGGTGCGCCGCTGGCTGGCCGCTATGCAGGCCTGGTGCCCGCGTTTGACTGGGCGCGCCTGGCGCCACCGCATGCGCGGGGAGGGCTGTGGCGGCTCTTCCATCACAAGCGCTGGCACTATGTGGCGCTGGCCACGCCCGAGCTGTTTTGCGCAGCCGCCATCGTCGACCTGGGCTGGACCAGCACCGCCTTTGCCTATGCTTTCGACCGCAACAAGGGCAAGCTGGTGGCGGCGTTTTCGCAACACGGCCTGCCGGGCCTGGGCGCGCGCGTGGCCGGCCATGCAGACGGCGCCAGCGTCTTTCGCGGGCCTGGCAGCCGCATCGCCATCGAGGCAGACAGCGGCCAGCGCCACCGCCTGCGTCTCGATTGCGGCCAGTTCGGTATCGACGCCGAATATGGCCCACCGGTGTCGCCCATACTGCTGGCCGTCGGCCAGGCGCAAGGGGGCAGCATGCATGCCACGCAGAAGTCGGGTGGCCTGCCGCTGTGGGGTACGGTGCGCTGTGGCCCGCACGGCTACAGTCTCGATGCCGGCGTGGCCAGCTTTGACTACTCCAACGGCCTGCTGGCGCGCGAGACCGAATGGCGCTGGGCCTCGGCGCATGGCCTGGAGCTGGGCTTCAACCTGCAGGCCGGCTATTTTGGCGCGCAGGAAAACGCGCTGTGGCTCGATGGCCAGCTCTATCCGCTGGCGCGCGCGCATTTCGACTTCAATCCCGACAACCCGCTGGCGCCCTGGCATGTATGGACCGATGACGACCTGCTCGACCTGCATTTCAGAGTGGAAGGGGCGCGCCGCGAGGAGCGCAATCTGTGGCTGGCGGCCAGCCGCTATGTGCAGCCGATCGGCACCTTCAGCGGCTGGGTACGCGCCAGCGTGCAGGCGCCCAAGCGCATGGTCACGCAGCTGGCGGGCGTGACGGAAAGCCATTTGTCACGTTGGTAGAGACCGGTTTTTTGTAAAAATCGCCACGCCGTCAAGTTTTTTCAGAAGTGCATCCGATACACTGGCGCTGCACGTTTCCTCCAAAGGCAGAGCATGAGTATCCGCAATCTCGACAAATTGTTCAAGCCGGCCTCGGTGGCCCTGATCGGCGCTTCTGCGCGCGAACACAGCCTGGGCGCCATCGCCCTGCAAAATCTGTTGATGGGGAGCAGCCAGGGTGGCGCTGGCGGCTACCAGGGGCAGATCTGGCCGGTCAATCCCAAATACGGGGAACTGCGCGGCGTGCGCTGCTATCACAAGCTGGCGCAACTGCCGAAGGCGCCCGACCTGGCGCTGATCTGCACGCCGCCGGCCAGTATTCCCGGCATGATCCAGGAGCTCGGCGCCATGGGCACGCGTGCAGTGGTGGTCATGACAGCGGGCATGGAGGCGGGCGGCGAATTCGGCAAGCAGCGCCATCTGATGCTCAAGGCGGCGCGTCCGCATGTGCTGCGCATACTGGGCCCGGGCAGCATGGGCCTGCTGGTGCCGAAGCTGGGCCTGAACGCCAGCTTTGCCCATGTGGGCGCGGCCAGCGGCAAGATCGCCTTTGTATCGCAGTCGGGCGCGCTGGTGTCGGGCGTGCTGGACTGGGCGCACGCGCATGGCGTGGGCTTTTCCAGGTTCATATCGCTGGGCGGCAGCGCCGACATCGATTTTGGCGACCTGCTTGACTACCTGGCTGGCGATATCGATACCGCCGCCATCCTGCTGTATATGGAAGACATCCAGGCGGCGCGCAAATTCATGTCGGCCGCGCGCGCCGCCGCCCGCAGCAAGCCGGTGATTGTATTAAAAGCCGGGCGCGAGGCCGAAGGCGCCGCCATGGCGGCCTGGCATACGGGTGCGCTGGCCGGCTCGGACGCCGTGTATGACGCGGCAATCCGCCGCGCTGGCATGTTGCGCGTGTATTCTGCCGAAGAACTGTTCGATGCGGTCGAGACGCTGACCCATGTGCGTGCCCAGCGCGGCGAGCGCCTGGCCGTGCTGTGCAATGGCGGCGGACTGGGCGTGATGGCCACCGATGCACTGGTGGGCAGTGGCGGCAAGCTGGCCGAACTGTCACCCGATACGGTCATTGCGCTGGAAAAGGCGCTGCCGCGCGGCTGGTCGCACGACAATCCGGTGGGCCTGAAAGGCGATGCGCCGGCGCAGCGCTATGCCGATGCCATCAAGCCCCTGCTCGACGAACCGCAGGCCGACGCCTTGCTGCTGCTGCACGCCCCCTCGGCCATGGTGTCGTCCACCGAAATTGCCGAAGCGGTGGCGCCGCTGGTGCGCTCGACCTCGCGCACGGTGCTGTCGTGCCTGCTGGGCGGCTCGTCCGTGGCGCCGGCGCGCCAGGTGCTCAACCGCGCAGGCATTCCCACTTACGATACGCCGGAAAAAGCCGTGCATGGCTTTATGCAGATCGTGCAGTACCGGCGCAACCAGGAAATGCTGATGCAGGTGCCGGCGCAGCTGCCCATGTCGAGCACGCCGCGCCGCGCCCGCGTGCGCGAGATCGTCGCGCTGGCGCTGGCGGCTGGCCAGACGGTGCTGGGCGAATGCCGCTCGAAGGAAATCCTGGCTGCCTACGGCATCCCGGTGGCCACCACGCGCATGGCGGCCGACGTGGAAGAGGCGCTGGCGGTGGCGGCCGACATCGGCTATCCGGTGGCGCTGAAAATCCATTCGCCCGATATCGCGCACAAGTCCGACGTGGGCGGTGTGGCGCTTGACCTCGACAGCCCCGAAATCTTGCGCACGGCGTGCGCGGCGATGGAGCGGCGCGTGCGGCGCATGCGCCCCGATGCGCTGATCGACGGCTTCACGGTGCAGCAGATGGCGCGCCGGCCGCAGTCGCACGAGCTGATCGTCGGCGTGACCACCGATGCCGCGTTCGGCCCCGTGATCCTGGTGGGGCAGGGCGGCATCGCCGTCGAGGTGACGGCCGACCATGCGATCGGCCTGCCGCCGCTCAATATGGTGCTGGCGCGCGACATGCTGGCGCGCACGCGCGTGTCGAAACTGCTGGCCGGCTACCGCAGCCAGCCGCCTGCCAATATCGATGCCATCTGCTACACGCTGATCCAGGTGGCCGAGCTGGTGGCCGATATCGGCGAGCTGGCCGAACTCGATATCAATCCGCTGCTGGTGGACGCCAACGGCGTCATTGCACTCGACGCGCGCATCCGTTTGCAGCCGGGGCAGCTTGCCGACCGGCTGGCAATCCGCCCCTATCCGCAGGAACTGGAAGAACAGGTGACGTGGATGGACCAGTCCATCGTGCTGCGCCCGATCCGCCCCGAAGATGCGCCGCAGCACCTGGACCTGTTCAATGCGCTCGACCCGGACGATGTGCGCCTGCGCTTTTTCACTTCCATGCGCGAGCTGCCGATGTCGCAGCTGGCGCGCCTGACGCAGATCGACTACGACCGTGCCATGGCGTTTATCGCCACGCGCATAGGCGAAGATGGCGAACCGGAAACGCTGGGGGTGGTGCGCGCGGTGGCCGACCCGGACAATATCACGGCCGATTTTGCCATTGCCGTGCGGTCCAGGCTCAAAGCCCAGGGCCTGGGCCATATCCTGTTTGAAAAGCTGGTCACGTACTTCCGCAGCCGCGGCACCGAAGAGCTGGTGGGTGAGGCGATGGCGCGCAACAAGGGCATGCAGCGGCTGGTCAGGAGTTTTGGCGGCACTGTTACGCCGTCCGAAGAGCCGGGCGTGGTGGACTTGCATATCAGCTTGCGCCAGCCTGTCTGAACGCCGTCGCCCGGTACCGGTTTGCGCAAGATCAAACCGGCGTGCGCGCGCACTCCTTACACTCTTGTTTTCACGCTGCGCTGCTGTGGCGTATGGTGCAAAACCAGGAGCCAGTGCATGCTTACTGCAACCTATACCTTGGTGTCGCTGTCGGTGGAGCAGGCCAGCATGAGGCTGAGTCTGCTTTCGTTCCAGAAAGTCATGCATGTGCAATGGCGCCACCAGCGCCAGCTGACGTCCGCTCAGTTGCGCGACGTGGCCGCGTCGCTGGGCCGGCTTGCCCACCACAGCTATTGGCGCAAGGTGGACCAGTATCTGATTCCCGTCATCCGCCAGGCCGCGCCCCGGTGCGGCCCGCTGCTCGATGAACTGGACAGCCTCAACAGTGCGGCGCTGGCCAGTGTAGCCGCGGTTCAGCAGTGCGCCTTTGCCGCCCTCGAAAGTTCCACGCAGCAGATCGATGCGCTGTGCGCTGCCGTTGACGTATTCTGCGCCGCCATGACAGCGCGGCTGGAAAAGGAAGAGCGCGAATTGTTCGTGCTGGCACGCAAGGTCATTGCCGGCGAAGCGTGGTTTGCCATCGCCCACCAGCTGCTGGCGCAAGACGCCAGGGCGCGCGACCAGCGCCGCCATGGCGCCGATACCAGGGCCGTCGTGCCCGGGCCTGGCGTCTTGCTGCCGCCCCGACAGCAGCAGGACGCCAGGCTGGAAAAGTTGATTGCCTGATTGTTAATTCCCTCATTGCTCGATGATGCAATCTTGCCGGCTTTGTTATGATGACGGTTTTGATCCACGCGAAACCCGTCATGTTCGATTTTCTTTTCAAGCGTAATGCCAGCAAGCCTTCCGAACCGGATCCAGTCGCGACCGGGCAAGCTGCCGCCACGGCGCAGAGCGCATCGCGCCGCGCCGAGCAGGTGGCGCGCGCGCACGCCGTGGCCGGCGATGAGGCCGCTGCCGCCGATTTCCTGATTGCCAGCGAGTTTGCCGAAGCACGCCTGATCGCTGCCGAGCACGTCCATAGCCTGGCGCTGCTGGAAAAAGTGCACGCGGCCATGCGCAATACGGACCGCCGCGTGGTCAAACTGATGCAGGGTCGCATCGATCTGCTGCGCCACCAGGCTGGCGAAGCGCAGCGCGCCGAGGCAGCCATCGCCACCGCCGCGCGCCTGCTGGGCGATGACAACCTCAGCCCTAACCAGGTGGTCGAACTGGACCGCCAATGGCAGGTCATCAAGGCTACCGCCGAGCTTGCTGAGCGCTTTGCCGTCAGCCGCGCCGCCCTTGCTGCGCGGCTTGAAGCGCAGGTAGCGCTGCAGCGCGCCGTGATCGATGCGGTGACTGCGATGCGCGGCCTTGCCGCTGCCGGCCAGTCGGCCGGGCAACTGGCACACGCGCTCGAGCAGCTCGATGCTGCGCATGCAGGCCACCTTGCCTCACCCGAGCGCGCTTCCTTGCCCAAACATCTGCTGGGTGACTTCTCCCAGGCACGCAGCGCTGCGCAAACGGCGCTTGCAGCGTTGCAGCAGCACCAGGCCGCCTTCGACGCGCGCCAGGCAGCGCTGGCCGAGTGGCAGGCGCAGGATGCCGCCACGCTGGACGCAGCGGCCTTGAAACGCGCCTGGCAGGCACTGCCACGCCTACCTGAAGCGAGCCTGTCGGACAGCCTGCAGCAGCAGTTTGCCGACTTGCTGGCCACGGCGCCGGTACCGGTGGTAGTCGAAGCGCAGCCGGTGGCAGCTGCGCCGCGCAAGGCGCGCGCCGCGGCCGAGCCGGCCTCGAAAGCCGACAGCGAGCAGTTTTTCAAGGCGCTTGATGGCATGGAAGCGGCGCTGCAGGAAGGCCTGCTGCATCTGGCCTCGGAACACGACAAAACCTTGCGCGACAGCAAGCACGGGCGTCTGACGCCGGTCCAGGCCGAGCGCCTGGCTCATGTGCGCGCCGAATTCAAGCGACTGGCCGACTGGGCGCGCTGGGGCGGAAACGTGTCGCGCGAAGAACTGGTCAAGGCGGCCGAGGAATTGCCGGCCCAGCAACTGGCCATGAGCGAGCTGGCGCGCAAGGTGGGCAGCCTGCGTGAGCGCTGGAAGTCGCTCGACACCTTGTCCGGCTCGGCGCCCAAGACGCTGTGGGAGCGCTTTGACGCTGCCTGCAGCACCGCCTATGCGCCAGCGGCCCAGCATTTCAAGCAACTGGCCGAAGAGCGCCAGGGCAATGCCGGCAAGGCCCAGGAACTGATCGATGAGGCGGCGGCGCTGGCGGCGCAGGACAGTACCGACTGGAAACAAGTGGCGTCGAACACGCAGCGCCTGCGCCAGGCGTGGATGCGCCTGGGTACCATCGACCGCAAGGAAAAGAAACGTCTCGACAGCGCATTCAACGCGGCGCTCGACGCCTTGTCCAAGCCGCTGGAAACGCAGCGCCAGATCGAGACGGCGCGCCGCGAGCAGCTGATCGTCGAAGTGGGCCTGCTCAAGCCGACCGAGCGCAATACGGTCGACATGCTGCGCGCGCTGCAGGACAAATGGCAGGAACTGGCCAAGGCGCTGCCGCTGGAGCGACGCGCCGAGCAGGCGCTGTGGCAGCGTTTCCGCGCTGCCTGCGACGATATCTTTGCCAAGCGCAAGGAAACGGCGCATGCGGCCGACCATGAGCGGCGTGAGCATCTGCATGTGCGTGAGGCCCTATGCGCCACTCTTGAAACGGCTGAATTTGCCGACGTCGACCATCAATCCCGTTCGGCCGCCATCAATGGGCTGCTGCGCGAGACGCGTGCTGCCTGGAACGCCAGCGGCCCCGTGCCGCGCGCCAGCGAAGCGAAGATCGAGCAGCGCTACCAGGCAGCTGTCGCCGGCCTGCAGGCGCAGGTGGACGACATGGCAAGACAGGCGGGCGCCGCCCAGGCCAACGCCTTGCGCGACAAGCTGCATCTGGTGCAGGCGCTGGAGAGTGAGCTGGCTGGCGATGCCGGCATCGATGGGGCCGACTGGTCGGTGCGCTGGGCAGCCTTGCCACCGCTGGAAGCGCAGTTCGAGCGCCAGTTGCAGCAGCGTTTTGGCGCTGCGCAACATGCCGCCGGCGAGGGCCGCGCCGCCTATGTCGCCACGCTGCAAGCGAATGTACCGCGCTTGCTGGCAGAAATACTGCGCCTGGAAATCAATGCCGGCATCGACAGCGGCGCCGAGTTTGCGCGCGAGCGCCTGAAAATGCAGGTCGAAGTGCTGCAGTCGTCGCTGAAATCGGGCCAGAAGCCGCTGTCGCAGCTGGCCCAGCTGATCGCCCTGTGCTCAATCGCTGCACTGACCGATACGCGTACGGCCAGCCGCATCGACGCTTTGCTGCGCCGCATCGGAGGGGTAGCGTGAGTGCCACAGCCAGCGTGCGCATCCAGCACGGTGATTTCGACCTCTCCACCGAGCTGGCCGCGCTGCGCGCGCACGATCCCAAGGTGGGTGCGGTAGTGGGCTTTGTCGGCACCGTGCGCGACATGAACGAGGGGCTGGACGTGGCGGCCATGGAGCTTGAGCATTATCCGGGCATGACCGAAAAATCGATCGAGGCGATTGTCGAACAGGCGCGGGCGCGCTGGCCGATAGCCGGTGCACTGGTGATCCACCGCGTGGGGCCGTTGCTGCCGCAGGAGCAGATCGTGCTGGTGGCGGTGTCGTCTGGCCACCGTGGCGAAGCCTTTGCCGCCTGCGAGTTCATTATCGACTACCTCAAGACCGAAGCGCCGTTCTGGAAGAAGGAAAGCACGCCCCAGGGCGCACGCTGGGTCGATGCGCGCGTCGCGGACGAAACCGCGCTGCAGAAGTGGCAAGCGTAGGTCGGATTAGGCCCTTCGGGCCGTAATCGGACAACATCGTTGGCCCCTGCGAGTGATCGTATAGCGCAGCAGCTCTGCGGCAGCATTTCCTCACATTATGTATGCTTGAAAAGTACCGGCTCACCCCAATTTGCATCTCAACTAATTCATCCGGGAGCACTTTTCATGCGACAAGATAAACTCACTACCAAGCTGCAAGAAGCCCTGGCAGACGCGCAAAGTCTGGCCGTGGGCAATGACAATCCCTATATCGAACCGGTGCATCTGCTGACGGCCCTGCTGAACCAGGACGACGGCGGAGCCCGTTCGCTGCTGCAACGCGCCGGCGTCAATGTCGGCGGCCTGTCCAAGGCATTGACGGCTTCGCTCGAACGCCTGCCCAAAGTATCGGGCACGGGCGGCGACGTGCAGATCAGCCGTGAATTTGCGGGCCTCTTGAACCTGGCCGACAAGGAAGCGCAGAAGGCCGGCGACCAGTTCATTTCCAGTGAAATGGTGTTGCTGGCGATGACCGAAGACAAGTCCGACGCGGGCCAGCTGGCGCGCGAAAACGGTCTGTCGCGCAAGTCGCTCGGTGCAGCCATCGAGGCTGTGCGTGGCGGCAACAAGGTGGACTCGCAAGAGGCCGAAGGCCAGCGCGAGGCGCTGAAAAAATACACGCTGGACCTGACCGAGCGCGCCCGCAAGGGCAAGCTCGACCCGGTGATCGGCCGCGACGATGAAATCCGCCGCACCATCCAGATCCTGCAGCGCCGCAGCAAGAACAATCCGGTGCTGATCGGCGAGCCGGGCGTGGGCAAGACCGCCATTGTCGAAGGGCTGGCGCAGCGCATCGTCAACGGCGAGGTACCCGAGTCGCTCAAGGGCAAGCGCGTGCTGTCGCTCGATATGGCGGCCTTGCTGGCCGGCGCCAAGTTCCGCGGCGAATTCGAGGAGCGCTTGAAGTCGGTGCTGAAAGAGCTGGCCATGGATGAAGGCCAGACCATCGTCTTTATCGACGAGATGCACACCATGGTGGGCGCCGGCAAGGCCGAAGGCGCGATGGATGCCGGCAATATGTTAAAACCTGCGCTGGCGCGCGGCGAGCTGCACTGCGTGGGCGCCACCACGCTCGACGAGTACCGCAAATATATCGAGAAAGATGCGGCGCTCGAACGCCGTTTCCAGAAAGTGCTGGTCGATGAGCCTACCGTCGAGGCAACGATTGCCATCCTGCGCGGCCTGCAGGACAAATACGCGCTGCATCACAAGGTGGAGATTACCGATGCGGCCATTATCGCGGCCGCTGAATTGTCGCACCGCTATATTACCGACCGCTTCCTGCCCGACAAAGCGATTGACCTGATTGATGAAGCCGCTGCCAAGATCAAGATCGAGATCGATTCCAAGCCGGAGGTGATGGACCGCCTCGAGCGGCGCCTGATCCAGCTGAAAATCGAGAAAGAAGCCGTCAAGAAGGAAAAAGACGAAGCGTCGCTGCGCCGCCTGGGCCTGATCGACGAGGAAATCGTCAAGCTGCAGCGTGAATACAATGACTACGAAGAAATCCTGAAGGCCGAAAAAGCCGTGGTGCAGGGCAGCACCCACATCAAGGAGGAGATCGAGCAGATCAAGCTGCAGATGGAGCAGGCCACGCGCGAGAGCAACTGGCAGCGCGTGTCCGAGCTGCAATACGGCAAGCTGCCTGAACTCGAGGCGCAGCTGAAACACGCCGACAGCAGCGTGCCCAAGCTGAATCCCGATGCGCCCAAGCTGCTGCGCACCGAAGTGGGCGCCGAAGAAATTGCCGAAGTGGTTTCGCGCGCCACCGGTATTCCTGTTTCGCGCATGATGCAGGGCGAGCGCGACAAGCTGCTCCATATTGAAGAAAAACTGCACGAGCGCGTGGTGGGCCAGGATGAAGCGATCACGGCCGTGTCGGACGCGATCCGCCGTTCGCGCGCCGGCCTGTCGGATCCGAACCGTCCGTATGGCTCATTCATGTTCCTGGGGCCAACGGGCGTCGGCAAGACCGAACTGAGCAAGGCGCTGGCCGGCTTCCTGTTCGACACGGAAGAATCGATGATCCGCATCGACATGAGCGAATTCATGGAGAAGCATTCGGTGGCCCGCCTGATCGGCGCGCCGCCCGGCTATGTGGGCTATGACGAAGGCGGCTACCTGACTGAAGCAGTGCGCCGCAAGCCGTACAGCGTGATCCTGCTCGACGAGGTGGAAAAAGCCCACCCTGACGTGTTCAACGTGCTGCTGCAGGTGCTTGACGACGGCCGCATGACGGACGGGCAGGGCCGCACGGTGGACTTCAAGAATACCGTCATCATCATGACCTCGAACCTGGGTTCGCATAAAATCCAGGCGATGGAAAGCGATGATCCGGGCGTGGTCAAGCTGGCCGTGATGGCCGAGGTGCGCGGGCATTTCCGCCCCGAGTTCATTAACCGTATCGACGAGATCGTGGTGTTCCATGGCCTTGACGAGAAGAACATCGGTGCGATCGCCAAGATCCAGCTCAAAATCCTGGAGCAGCGCCTCGCTGCGATGGACATGCAGCTGTCGCTGACCGACGCAGCGCTGCAGAAGATCGCCGAAGCAGGCTACGATCCGGTCTTCGGTGCGCGGCCTTTGAAGCGTGCGATCCAGCAGCAGATTGAAAATCCGCTGTCCAAGCTTATCCTCCAGGGCAAGTTTGGGCCGAAGGACGAGATCCGCGTCGATGCGAACAGTGGCGGGCTGGTATTTTCCGAGTCAGTGCAACTCGACAAGGCCTGATCCAGCGTAGATAGGGGCTGGCAGTGAATAAGGGCGCAATCAGCTAGACCTGATTGCGCCCTGTTTGTTATGATCGGCACTATTTTCTGATGACTCTGGAGGTTGGGATATGGCAAGCAAATGGCAGGCAGGACGACGCATCGTACTTGGAATGAGTTTGGCGGCGGCCGTGCTGGCGCTGCCCGCGCATGCGCAGGAAGAAAAAGTCCTCAATATCTACAACTGGTCGGATTACATCGGCGACGAGACCATCAGGAATTTTGAAAAAGAAACCGGCATCAAGGTGCGCTACGACGTTTTCGACAATAACGAAATCCTCAACGCCAAGCTGGTGGCCGGCAAGTCGGGCTACGATATCGTGGTGCCAACCGCCCAGTGGGCGCGCCTGCAGATCGACGCCGGTCTGCTGCGCAAGCTCGACAAGAGCAAGCTGAACAACCTGGGTAATCTGGACGCCAGCCTGCAGGCCAAGCTGGCCAAGATCGACCCGAACAACGATTACCTGGTCGACTGGCTGTGGGGCTATACCACGGTGGGCATCAATGTGAACAAGGTCAAGGCGGCGCTGGGCGCTATGCCGATGCCAGATAACGCGTGGGAACTGATTTTCGATCCCAAGTATGTGTCCAAGCTGAAGTCGTGCGGCGTGTCTTTCCTCGATTCGCCGTCCGAAGTGCTGCCAGCGGCATTGCAATACCTGGGCAAGCCGGCTTATTCGAAGTCTGCCGCCGATTACCAGGAAGCGGCCAAGGTGCTGCAGGCAATCCGCCCGAGCGTGACCCTGTTCAGCTCGTCGGGCTATATCAATGACATGGCCAACGGCTCGATCTGCGTGGCGCTGGGCTGGTCCGGCGACATCAATATCGCGCGCCAGCGTGCGCTTGACGCCAAGAACGGCAATGTGATCCAGGTGCTGGTGCCGAAAACGGCTGCGCTGATGTTCGATACCATGGCCATTCCCGCTGACGCGCCACATCCGAACAATGCGCATCTGTTCATCAACTATATCCTGCGTCCGCAAGTGCATGCGAGCCTGACCAACAAGGTGTTCTACGCTAACCCGAATACCCCCAGCATCAAGTATGTGCGCAAGGATATTGCCGAAAACAAGGCGATCTTCCTGCCTGACGCCGACAAGCAGCGCATGGCCGCGCCTGAAGCGACCACGCCCGATATCCGCCGCCTGATGACGCGTATCTATACCAAGTTCAAGACAGGACTGTAAAAACGACGATGGCGCGAGAGGCGGGTGGACCCCGTCGCTGGCGCCATCAGTGACGACAGAACGCTATTCGTGGTAGCGGTCCACCAGTTTGTGGCTGCTGCCACGCATTTCCTGCACCAGTTCAAAGGCAATAAAGCCGATCATGGCGGCAAAGATGGCCATAAAGAGCAAGACAAGCAAGGTTGACATGATCCTTCAGCCGCCGTTGGACGGCTGTCCGCTAGGTTACCGGGATACCAGGGTTGTTGCCATTTCACTCTAGCAGATCGCTTGCGGTTTTCAATGCCGATAAGCCTCACTTCGCCTGATACCAGGAGGTGTGAGGTGGAGGAGGTAGGTCGGATTAGCCGCGCAGCGGCGTAATCCGACATAGGGGTCATATCATTTGACCACCAGATCATGCGCCATCACCGCCTTCAGGTAGACGCTGAGCGCGTCGCCGGGATCGCGCTGTGAAAACCACCAGGCGCTGGCCTTGCGCATTTCCCAGTCCTGCACTTCACCGGTCAGCAGCAGCGCGGCAGCCTGGCCCAGCGTCGGCTGATGGCCGACCACCAGCACGGTTTCCTTGCTGCCGGGCCAGTTCGCTGCCGTCAGGATGTCCTGCGCTTCGGCGCCGGGCGCCAGTTCGGGCATCAGCTTGAACTTGCGTCCCAAGGCCTCAGCCGTCTGCAAGGTGCGCACGGCCGGGCTGACGAGGATGCGGCAATTGTCGGGCAGCTGCGCATTGAGCCACTCGCCCATGCGCCGCGCCTGCTTCTGGCCCTTGGTAGTCAGGGCGCGTTCGAGGTCGGGCGTACCCGGCTCGGCTTCGGCATGACGCCACAAGATGAGATCCATCACTGCTCCTTTCGCTGCTGTCTGTTGCCTGTGTCGCCTGTTGACTGGACTTATTCGCTGACCTCCGGGCTAGGCGTACCCAGCGTCTGCATCAGGTAGCGCTGGGCGCTGAACAGGGCCTGCTTGGCGCGCGGCTTGCGGCGCGCGTAATTGCCGCCCGATTCGAGCTCCCATGCATTGGTATTATCCTTCAAATACGGGTTCAGGCCTTCGGCAATCACGCGCCGCTTCAGCGCACGGTCAAAGATTGGGAACGCTACCTCGACGCGCCTGAACAGGTTGCGGCTCATCCAGTCGGCACTGGCCAGATAGACATCGTGCGCCAGGTCGTTGCGGAAATAGTAGATGCGGCTGTGTTCAAGGAAGCGCCCGATCACCGAACGCACCTTGATGTTTTCCGACAGGCCAGGCACGCCCGGCTTGAGGGTACAGGCGCCGCGCACGATCAGATCGATCTTCACGCCGTCGCAGGAGGCGGCATACAGCGCGCGGATCACCGATTCATCGACCAGCGCATTGACCTTGACGATAATGCGCCCGCGCCGGCCGGCACGCGCGATTTTTGATTCGTTGCGGATGGCCTTGATGATCTCGCTTTGCAGGCCGAATGGCGCCAGCCACAGATGGTTGAGATTGTGCGGCTTGGTCAGGCTGGTCAGGTGGATGAATACTTCATTGACCTCGACTGCCAGGTCCTGGTTGGCCGTCAGCAGGCCGAAGTCGGTGTACAGCTTGGTGGTGGTCGGATGGTAGTTGCCTGTGCCCAGATGGGCGTAAAAGCGCAGCGCGCCTTCTTCGCGGCGTATCACCAGCGCCACTTTGGCATGGGTTTTCAGGCCGACCACGCCGTAGACCACCTGCGCGCCAGCCTGTTCAAGCTTGTCGGCCCAGTTGATATTGGCTTCCTCGTCAAAGCGCGCCATCAGTTCCACGATGACCGTCACTTCCTTGCCCTGGCGGGCAGCGGCAATCAAGGACTCCATCAGGTCCGAATTCATGCCGGTACGGTAGATCGTCTGCTTGATCGCCACCACGCTCGGGTCGTAGGCCGCCGCGCGGATAAAGTCGATCACCGTCTGGAACGACTGGTAAGGATGGTGCAGCAGCACATCGTGCTTCTTGAGCGCCGTGAAAATGTCGGTGCCGACCGCCTTGTTGGCCTGGCCTGGCACAAACGGGGCAAAGCGCAGCGCTGGCTGTTTGACATGGTCGATCATTTCCGACAATCGCACCAGATTGACGGGGCCGTTGACGCGGTACAGGCGGCTCTGGTCGAGGCTGAACTGGTCGAGCAGGAACTGCGACAGTTCCGGCGGACAGTTGCGCGCCACTTCCAGACGCACCGATGTGCCGAACTGGCGGCCGGCGAGCTCGCCCTTGAGCGCCTGGCGCAGGTTCTTTACCTCATCTTCATCGACCCACAGATCGCTGTCGCGCGTGACGCGGAACTGTGAGTAGGCAATCACTTCGCGCCCGGCAAACAGGTCCGAGATATGCGCGTGGATGACCGAGGAAAGCAGGCAGAACGAGACGCCGTCGGAAATGTCGTCCGGCAGCTTGATCACGCGCGGCAAAACGCGCGGCGCCTTGACAATCGCAATGGCGGTGCCGCGTCCGAATGCATCCTTGCCGTTGAGCGAGACGATGAAATTGAGACTCTTGTTGACGACCTGCGGGAACGGATGGGCCGGGTCGAGGCCGATGGGGGTGAGCAGCGGGCGCACTTCGCGCTCGAAATACTCCTTGACCCAGGCGCGCTGGGCGTCGTTGCGGTCATGGTCGCGCAGCAGATGCACGCCGGCATCGCGCAGTGCGGGCAACACGTCGTTATTGAGGATCTCGTACTGGCGTTCGACCAGTGCGTGGCATTCCTTGCCAACGCGCTCCAGGTGCGCGATCAGGGCAGGGTGGCCGGCCATCGAGCCGCCGGCGCTGCCGGCAGCGAGCATGCTGGCCACGCGTACTTCAAAGAACTCATCCATATTACTGCTGACGATGCACAGGTAGCGCAGGCGTTCGAGCAACGGTATGCCCGGGTCTTCGGCCTGGGCCATCACGCGTCGGTTAAACATCAGTTGCGACAGCTCGCGGTCGAGCAGGGTGGCCGACTTCGTCACTTCCATATGCAGTTCAGGTTTCATATTCTTTTGTCTTTGCAGATAGTTAATTCTAGACGTATTTCCATCAATGTGACGCGCTGTGAGTGTAATGATGAAATATGACACAAGCATGACAAAGCTTGTCACAAAGGCGCTCGCAGCTTGTCATTTTTGGTCACTGAAATAGCGATTCCCCGGGCGTAGGCAATTATTTCAAGATTTTCCGGCCATGTCATAAAGCTGTCATATTCGCTTGCTAGACTGCGCAGCATTCAACCGGGGCTTAACGCCCTAACAACCCTGAGGACTTGATATGCAAATGAAGCAAATGTTCAAATTTATCGTCGTGGGTGCTTCGGCAGCGATGGCATTTTCTTCCGCTTCCGTCATGGCGGCAGATATGACAGGTGCTGGCGCAACGTTCCCGTACCCGATCTATGCCAAATGGGCTGAGACGTACAAAGCCAATACCGGCAACGGCCTGAACTATCAGTCCGTCGGTTCGGGCGCAGGTATCAAACAAATCAAGGCCAAGACGGTCGAATTCGGCGCTTCCGACATGCCGTTGAAAGCTGAAGAGCTCGACGAAGCCGGTCTGATGCAGTTCCCGGCCATCATGGGCGGCGTCGTCACCATCGTCAACCTCGACGGCGTGACTCCGGGCCAGCTGAAAATGACCGGCAAAGTGGTTGCCGACATCTACCTGGGCAAGATCACCAAATGGAGCGCCCCGGAAATCGCCGCACTGAACACCGGCGTGAAATTGCCCGACACCGAAATCACCGTGGTTCACCGCGCTGACGGTTCGGGCACCTCGTTCCTGTTCACCGACTTCCTGTCGAAAACCAATCCGGAATTCAAATCGAAGATCGGCGCCGGTTCGGCTGTGAAATGGGTCGTCGGCGTGGGCGGCAAGGGCAACGAAGGCGTGGCAGCAAACGTACAGCGTATCAAGGGTTCGATCGGCTACGTCGAGTGGGCTTATGCCAAGAAAAACAAAATGTCGCACACCCAGCTGCAAAACAAGGACGGCAACTTCCTGCAGCCTGACGACGAAAACTTCAAGGCTGCAGCAGCTTCGGCCCCTTGGGCGCAAACTCCAGGCTTCGGCGTGGTGCTGACCGACCAGGCTGGCAAAAACAGCTGGCCGATCACTGGCGTGTCGTTCATCCTGATGCACAAAGTACAGCCTGATGCAGCCAAAGCCAAGGAAGTGCTGAAGTTCTTCGACTGGGCCTACAAAAACGGCGGCGCAGCTGCAGTTGAACTGGACTACGTGCCAATGCCGGCATCGGTTGTAAAACTGGTACAGGATTCCTGGAAAGCCAACATCAAGGATTCCTCCGGTAAATCGATCTACTAATCGCAGCGCGGTTAGCACAGCATGATTTTCCTTGCCCTGCCAGTATGTCGGCGGGGCAGGGAGTTAGCCAGGACCGCCCGCAGCCATGCTGGCGCTCCTGGCTAAGCGAACAAGATAAGCGAACAAAAAACAGCCCTGACTGCCCATTCAGTATTACAACAAACGGCCCATTATGAGCGCACAATCCACTTCCTCCCCCCTACCCATGTCAGGCGGCAGCATGACCGATTCCATTAGTCACACAGCAATGATGTCGGTGATGCGCAAGCAGCGCATCCAGGACTTCCTGTTCCACAAGGTGACCATGCTGTTTGCCTTCTCGGTACTGGTAGTGCTCGTTGGCATCATCATTTCGCTGATCCATGAGTCGATCCCTGCCTTCAAGACCTTCGGCCTGCATTTCATCGTCTCGGCCGAGTGGGATCCGGTCAACGACCAGTACGGCGCGCTGATTCCGATTATCGGCACCCTGGTCACTTCGGTGATTGCGCTGCTGATCGCTTTTCCGGTGAGCTTCGGCATCGCCCTGTTCCTCACTGAAATCTGCCCGGCCTGGCTGCGCCGCCCGCTGGGCACCGCTGTCGAGCTGCTGGCCGGCGTGCCCAGCATCATTTACGGCATCTGGGGCCTGTTCGTGTTCGCGCCGCTGTTTGCCGACTACGTGCAGCCGGTACTGAAAGCCACGCTGGGCAATGTGCCGCTGATCGGCCCGCTGTTCAGCGGCCCGATGATGGGTATCGGCCTGCTGACGGCCGGCCTGGTGCTGGCCATCATGATCATTCCGTTTATCGCTTCGGTGATGCGCGACGTGTTTGAAATCGTGCCTGCCGTGCTCAAGGAATCGGCGTACGGCCTCGGTTGCACGCGCTGGGAAGTGGTACGCAAGATTGTGCTGCCTTACACCAAGACCGGTGTGGTGGGCGGCGTCATGCTGGGCCTGGGCCGCGCGCTGGGCGAGACCATGGCTGTCACGTTTGTGATCGGCAACGCCAACAAGCTGTCGTGGTCGCTGTTTGCTGCCGGTAACAGCATCACCTCGCTGCTGGCCAATGAATTTGGCGAAGCCCAGTCGGCGCTGCACGTGTCGTCGCTGTTCTCGCTGGCCCTGATCCTGTTCGTGATTACCTTTATCGTCTTATCCGCCGCCAAGCTGATGCTGGCTGGCATGTCCCGCAAGGAAGGCACCAAATGAGCCAATTGAGCCAAACTAGCCCGGTCGACGTGATGGCCAACGCGGCACAAAACCCTGTATATCGCAAGCGCCTGCTGAGGCACCGTATCGGCATTGCCCTGTCTGTTGCTGCCATGGTGCTGGGTCTGACGGTACTGGTGTGGATTCTGATTACCCTGATCGTCAAGGGTTTCGGTGCGCTGTCGATCGACCTGTTCACCAACACCACGCCGGCCCCGGGCAGCGAAGGTGGCGGCCTGATCAATGCGATTGTCGGTAGCGGCCTGATGGTGGGCCTGGCCACGCTGGTCAGCACCCCGATCGGCATCCTGGCCGGCATCTACCTGGCCGAATACGGCGAGGAAAACAAGATGGCCCAGGTCACCCGTTTCGTGACCGACATCATGCTGTCGGCCCCGTCGATCGTGATCGGCCTGTTCGTGTATGCGCTGTATGTCGCCCAGGTCAAGCATTTCTCGGGCTATGCCGGTTCGATCGCGCTGTCGCTGATCGCCGTGCCGGTGGTGGTGCGCACCACCGACAATATGCTGCGCCTGGTACCGAACAGCCTGCTTGAAGCAGCGTTTGCCCTCGGCGCGCCACGCTGGAAAGTGGCCACCCTGGTGCGTCTGCGCGCTGTCAAGGCTGGCGTGATCACCGGCGTGCTGCTGGCCCTGGCGCGCATTGCCGGCGAAACCGCACCACTGCTGTTTACTGCGCTCAACAACCAGTTCCAGAGCTTTAACATGAACGCGCCGATGGCCAACCTGCCGTCCGTGATTGCCTCGTTTGCGATGAGCCCGTACGACAACTGGCGTTCGCTGGCCTGGGGTGGCGCACTGCTGATCACGTTCAGCGTCCTGGCTCTGAATATCCTGTCGCGTACCGTGTTCAGCCAAAAAGCACCACATTAAGTCGCATCAGTCGACCGTACCAGTAAAATAATTGTTATCAGCTCACTATTAAAGCGAAGCGAAACCATGCATACCCAAACGAATACTGCTGCAGACCTGGCTCCAAAGAAAAAAACCATTGAAATTTCGGGTCTGAACTTTTTCTACGGCAAGACGCAAAGCCTGCACAACGTCAATCTCGATATCCACGAGAAGAAAGTCACGGCCTTTATCGGCCCGTCGGGCTGCGGCAAGTCGACCCTGCTGCGCACGCTCAACCGCATGTACGACCTGTATCCGGGCCAGCGCGCCGAAGGCTCGATCATGTACCGTGGCCGCAACGTGCTCGACGCCGACCAGGACGTCAATATGCTGCGCGCCAAGGTCGGCATGGTGTTCCAGAAGCCGACGCCGTTCCCGATGTCGGTGTATGACAATATCGCTTTTGGCGTGCGCCTGTACGAAGACCTGTCGAAAGGCGAGATGGACGAGCGCGTCGAATGGGCCCTGAAAAAAGCGGCACTGTGGGGTGAAGTGAAGGACAAGCTGACCAAGAGCGGCCTGTCGCTGTCGGGCGGCCAGCAGCAGCGCCTGTGCATCGCGCGCGGCGTGGCGGTGAAGCCGGACGTGCTGCTGCTCGACGAGCCAACCTCGGCGCTGGACCCGATCTCGACTTCGAAAGTGGAAGAGCTGATCAGCGAACTGAAACAGGACTACACGATCGCCATCGTGACGCACAATATGCAGCAGGCAGCACGCTGCTCCGACTACACCGCCTATATGTATCTGGGCGAACTGGTGGAATTTGGCGAAACGGACCAGATTTTCATGAATCCTGCCCGCAAGGAAACCCAGGATTACATTACCGGCCGCTTCGGCTGACCCGCGCCCAGCGCCACCACGACACCAGACAACAGCTACGGAGAGACAGCATGCTAGGCGAACATTCATCCAAACAATACGACAACGAACTCGAAGCCATCCGCTCGAAGGTGCTGCTGATGGGCGGCATCGTTGAAACCCAGTTTCTCGACGCGATGACCTGTTTTCGCATCGGCAACCCGGAGCGTGCCGACCGCGTAATGCGCGAGGACGACACCGTCAACCAGCTTGAAGTATCGCTCGACGACGCCTGCAGCCACCTGATCGTGCGCCGCCAGCCGACGGCCAACGATCTGCGCACCATCATGGCCACCATCAAGATCATTACCGATATCGAGCGCGTGGGCGACGAGGCGACCAAAATCGCCCGCGTGGCCAAGAACCTGCACAAGCGCGGCAATCCGGTGGTCAACCACTACGAGATGGTGCGCGGCGTGGCCAATACCGCCACCGACATGCTGCACGATGCCCTGGACGCCTTTGCCCGCAACGACGAAAAGCTGGCCTTGCAATTAATTGCCCAGGACGCCATTATTGACCATGAGTTCCGCTCCATCATGCGCAACCTGATTACCTTCATGATGGAAGATCCGCGTACAATCTCGGCCGCGCTCGATACGTTGTGGGTGGCCAAAGCCATCGAACGCATCGGCGACCATGCGAAAAATATTGCCGAATACGTGATCTATGTGGTTGAAGGCAAGGATATTCGTCACACCAAAACTGCGACTCCGGCTATTTCCGAGGAGCTCCCTGAGTAAGCTTTATGGCATCCGATAAAACCACGGTATTGATTGTTGAAGATGAGCCGGCCATCGTTGAACTGGTGACCTATTCGCTGCGCGAGTCCGGCTGGAATTGCTGCTCTGTACAAAACGTCGCCGATGCCTGGGAATTCATCCAGCACCGCACCCCGCATCTGATCCTGCTGGACTGGATGCTGCCTGACCAGACGGGGCTGCGGCTGCTCTCGCGCATCCGCGCCGACCGCAATTTTGCCGCCATCCCGGTAATCATGCTGACGGCGAAAAGCATGGAAGAGGACAAGCTTGCCGGCCTCAATAACGGTGCCGATGACTATGTCACCAAGCCGTTTTCGCCGCGCGAGCTGCTGGCGCGCGCCAAGGCTCTGCTGCGGCGCAAGAGTCCCGAGCATGCGCAGGCACCCATGCGCGCCGGCAATGTGGCGCTCGATCCGGTCAGCTGCACGGTGATGATGGATGAGCAGAAGATCGATATCGGCCATGCCGAATACAAGCTGCTCAAATTCCTGCTGGCGCATCCGGAGCGCGTCTTTTCGCGCAGCCAGCTGCTCGACAAGGTGTGGGGCGACCATGTGGTGATCGAAGAGCGCACGGTCGATGTCCACGTATTGCGCTTGCGCAAAGCGCTGAAAGAGGCCGAAAGCCTGATCAAGACGGTGCGCAGCGTCGGCTACATGTTGTCTGAAAAGTAAAGCCCGAGTTTATGAATCCGAAATTGCTGTTCTGGGTGCCAGCCGCGCTGCGCATGGTGCTGGCGCTGGCCGGCGTGGGTGTAGTCTGGTACCTGTTTGGCGCCACCTATGCGCTGGGGATCGCCTTCGTGCTGACGGCCATGATGGTGTTCGTGCAGCTGTCCTATCTGTTCCAGCTCAGTAACTGGCTCGACAATCCCCAGAGCGGCAAGCTGCCCGACGGCTGGGGCGCCTGGACCAGCATTTTCGCGCGCCTGTACCGCATGCGCCGCGATGATGAAAAGAACCAGGCCGAATTGACCGAATGGCTGGCGCGCTTCCGCCAGGCCATGCATCTGCTGCCCGACGGCGTGGTCATCATGGATGACGTGCTGTTTCTTGAATGGTGCAATCCGGCTGCCGAAAAGCACCTGGGCCTGACGCAGGAGCGCGACCGCGGCATGCGCGTCACCAACCTGATCCGCAGCCCCGAGTTCATGGATTACATTATCCTGGGCCGCTACGAGCAGCCCTTGACGATCACGTTTCGCAACCGCAAGCTGATCGTGCAGATCATTCCGTTTGAAAACCGCCGCCAGAT
>Ga0308158_10001178_pt1 | contig 29790 bp, 42 predicted proteins | sample PhyBR2_FD_201038 | JGI IMG/M metagenome (GOLD analysis project Ga0308158, IMG submission 201038) | Phyllosphere microbial communities from UC Gill Tract Community Farm, Albany, California, United States - DLSLB.R2 | ecosystem: Host-associated > Plants > Phyllosphere > Unclassified | place: USA... | reverse complement strand
CGGAGCCCTCCTGGTGGGCACCCACTGGTACTGGGCGATGGTCGGCGCCGTCGCGGCCGTCGGCGGGGCACACGTCACGGCCCGACTCATCCGCGGCGTGCAGCGGCTCGTCGGGACGTTACTGGGAGTGCTGATCGCCGCGGGTCTTCTCGCCCTCGACCTGCCGCCGTGGGTCGTGCTGTTGGTCGCGGTGGCCCTGCAGGCGGGTGCCGAGCTGTTCGTGGGGCGCAACTACGGCATCGCGATGCTCTTCATCACTCCGCTCGCCCTGCTCATGGTGTCGCTCGCCTCGCCCGTCGCCCCGGAGATGCTGCTGCGCGACCGCGTGATCGAGACGGTCATCGGTGTCGCCGTCGGAACGATCGTCGCCATCGTGTCTGCGGGGCTGCGACGCCGATCCGCGAGAAGCTGAGCCCGACATGGACACCGATCGACAGCGCCGTCTCTCCACCGACACCGCCGAACGCATCAGCGCGGGCTGCTACGGCGCCCTCGTCTCGGCATCCACCCTCATTGGTCTCGGCGAAGCCGACCTGAGCGACGTGATCCTCGTGGTCGCGCTGACGAACGTCGTGTATTTCGCCACCCACGTCTTCGCGTACACGCTCGGCGACACCTCGGCCGACCGGCCGTCGAAGATCTTCCGCCACCACATGCGGGTGAGCGCGCCCATGGTGTCGGTGACTTTCCTGCCCCTGCTGGTGGTGGTTCTGCTCGTCGCCTCCGGAGTGGGCCTCGCCACCGCCCTGCTGTGGGGCGTGGGCGTGGCCATGACCTACCTCGTGGTCGTCGCCACCGCCGGCGCGCGCCTGCGCGGCTACTCTCCCCTCGTCGTCGTGATCACCGCCGTGGGGGCGGCTCTCGTCTCGGCGCTGCTCATCGTCGCGAAGCTCCTGCTTCACTGACCGGAAGGCTTCCTCATCACTGCTCAGCTCACCGTCGTCGGCGCGATCAACGTCGACCTCACCGCTCGCGTCCAGCGCTCCCCCGGCCCCGGCGAAACGGTCGCCGACGGCGTCCTCGACCGCGGCCCGGGCGGCAAAGGCGCGAACCAGGCGGTCGCCGCTGCCCGCCTCGGCGCCGACGTCCGGCTCATCGGCGCCGTCGGCGATGACGCCGAGGGCCTCGGCATCCGGGACCGCTTCGCATCGATCGGAGTCGATGCCTCGGGCGTGCAGACCGCGGATGCCGCGACCGGCACCGCCCTGATCGTCGTCGACGCGACGGGCGAGAACTCGATCGTCGTCTGCGCCGGGGCGAACGCCGCGATCGACGCGGACGCGCTCGGCATCGAACCGGGAGCGGCGGTGCTGCTGCAGTTGGAGGTGTCGGATGCCGTGGTCTCGGCCGCCGCACGCGCAGCCGGGTTCCTCGCGGTCAATGCCGCCCCCGCCCGCCCGCTTCCGGCCGACGTCCTCGAGCGGTGTGATCTCGTGATCGTCAACGAGACCGAGTACGCGCAGCTGCCCGAGGTGCACGACGCGCCCCTGCTGTGCGTCACGCTGGGCGCCGAGGGCGCGCGACTCTCCCGCCGGGGCGAGCTCGTCGCCTCGGCCGCCGGGGTGCCGACCACCGTCCGCAACACCGTCGGCGCAGGAGACGCGTTCTGCGCGGCCCTCGTCGTCGGGCTTCTTCGCGGCGACGACGAAGCCGATGCCCTCGCGCGCGCCTGCGCGGTGGGCTCGGCCGCCGTGGCCGACGACGCCTCGCAACCGGCACTCGCCGCCCTCGACACGTACGGAGTCCCCGCATGAGCCGCCGCCCGATCCTCGTCGACTGCGATACCGGCATCGACGACGCCCTCGCCCTCGCGTACCTGCTGGCCGAGCCCTCGGTCGAGGTCGTGGGCGTGACGACCGTTTCGGGGAACACGGATGCCGCCCGCGCGGCCGCCAACACCCTCTCGCTGTTCGAGCTCGCCGGCGAGGACGACATCCCGGTCGCGATCGGCGCCCATGATTTCCGCGCCCGCGCGTACGCCGGGGGTGCGCCGCACGTGCACGGGGACGACGGCCTCGGCGGCATCGCGCTGAGCGCCGCGGCCCGCGCGCACGATGCCCGCGCGGCGGTCGAGCTCATCGACCACCTGGCGTCGCGGCATCCGGACCTCACCGTCCTCGCCCTGGGGCCCCTGACGAACCTCGCGGCCTACGCCGAGGCACCGGGAGTCGCCCTGTTCGACCGCCTCGTCGTCATGGGCGGCGCCTTCGCCCACTCCGGCAACGTCACGGCGTGGGCCGAGGCGAACATCCACAACGACCCCGAGGCCGCGGCCCTCGTCTTCGCGCAGGACTGGGACACCACCCTCGTCCCCCTCGACGTCACGATGACGCAGACCCTGGATGCCGCCGACCTCGTGCGTCTCGAAGCGATCCCCGGTGCCGTGCCGCAGGCGCTCGCGCGGATGCTGCCGCACTACCTCGACTTCTACGCCGGGGTCTTCCCCGACCGGCGCTGCGCGCTGCACGACCCGCTCGCCGCGATGGTGGCCGCGGGGGCGCTGCGCGGAGTCAGCGTCGCGTCGGGCCACGTCGACGTGCGGCTCGAACGCGGCGAACGTGGGCGGACGGTGTCGGGCAGCGGGTCCGAGACGCAGCGCTGGGTCCGCGCCATGGAGGGCTCGGCGGCCGAGGTGCTGCTGGAGCGGCTCGAGTCGCGGGAGTGGCCCGCCTGAGGCTTCGCTCTAGCGGCGGCGGCGTTTCAGCCACGCCGTGAACCGCGACGTGTGGCGGTCGGTGAACTCGTTCGCGAGCCGGAACGCCTCGTCGCCGATGTCGGCGCCCGCGTTGATGGCCTCGATCGAGCGGAGGGCGCGCTGTTCCTGATCGTCGTGCTCGTCGTCGGCCATGGTGTCCAGGGTACGAGCGTCGGCCGGGGTCAGCGCCGGCGACGGCGGAGGGAACGACGAAGCCCGCCCTCGCACGATGCGGGGCGGGCTTCGTCGTGGGCGTCGGGACTCAGAAGTCCCAGTCGTCGTCCTCGGTGGCCTCGGCCTTGCCGATGACGTACGACGAGCCCGAGCCACTGAAGAAGTCGTGGTTTTATTCAGCGCCGCTGGGCGCGTCCACTCGGGTTCGGTGGCCCCGGATTTGCGCGGATGTGGAACAACTAGGGACGACTACACCCGGTGTGTTCCGTGGGCAAGATGTGGGCAAGCGCGCGACACGCAGGCACGCGTGCTTGCGCAGTGCGTGCACGCACGCTAGTTTTATGCACATGAGCACGAACACCACCAGGCCGGTGGCGGTGAACGCGGAAGCGCGGCACGCCAGAAGATGAACAGGGGACGACGGAGTCCCCGCCAACGGCACGAAGACCCACCGCCCCGCCCCACGAAAGAGCCCCATGGGACACTACGTCAGAAGATAGCGCGCCGCCCCGAGCGGCATCGGATAAGCCCACCGCTTATCAACCCCGGACCATAAGCCGAGCACTTATCCCCCCGAAGTACAGCCCCCGTCTCGCCGAGCGGGGGCTTTCTTCATGCGCTCAGACCACTCCCCCGCACCACACGTTCTCGCCGCGCTCGGCGTGCTTACGCCACCCGGTGTGCGCGGTCTGCTGCGTCGCCGCGCGGCCACGCTTCCCGCACTCGCACACCCACACGACGAACAGGCCGTCGACGTCCTCGTCGGGCATGAGCTCCTCGAGCGCGTGGTCCATCACGCCGCCTCCCTCGCGAGGACGCGCCTGCACAGCATCGGGTCCAGCGCCCACCCTTCGGCGGACATCACCGCGTGACGGAGCAGCTGGTAGTACCGCGCTGGCCGCAGCTCGAGCTCGTCGAGGATGAGCGCCTCCTTGCGGCTGGTGTGCCGGGGGTGGCGGTTCTCGAAGGCGAAGAGATCGGGGACGGTAGGCATGCCGACAGTGTCCCCCTGACTTCCGACATTCGGGCGGCGCGGTCGATGTCGGCGCCGTGACGTAGTCTTCCTCTCGGCCGGGGAAGGGGACCGGTCTGCATGGGATCGAACAAGGTCAGCGACGAGAAGCTTTCTCGGGTGCTCTCAGCGGTGAAGCCGTTGACGCTCCCTCTGCAGGCGTATGGGCCGCAACCGGTCGAGTGGTTCGAGAAGCGGCGCCCGGTGTGGGCGTGGGTGCAGTTCCCCAACCGTGCCGCTGAACGCGTCGAGGCGTGGGCGATGGGCGCGAACGATCGGGTCGTCATGCTCGAGGTGCCGTGCGACGGTGGGCACTGGCAGCCGGTCGTGTGGCGCAACGCGGTGTCTATCCGGCGGCTATGACAGCGGGTAGGCTCACCAGCATTTCCACTCCACGACCAAGGGGGATCCTGTGGAAGGCATCGTTCTCATGCTGTTCGGCTGGGGCATCGGCCTCTTCGCGCTCTACTTCGTGATCACCGCTGCGGTTGCCGAGGGGATGAAGCGTCACACGCGGTGGCAGGTCGCCAACCGGGACGCGATCGAAGAGAAGTACGCGCAGCGCCCCGAGGTCTGAGCGTCAACGACGAAAGAGCCCCGGCCACCCTGTGAAGGGGTAGCCGGGGCTCTGTCATTCTGCGGTGAGGGCGTCGATGATGGCTGCCTTGTCGCCGCCGTCGGCGACGTACTGGGCGGTCATCTGTGCAACCTGTTCGGGGACGCGAGCGAGGCGCGCTCTTCGCTCCTGCTCGTTCAACACCTCGTTGAGGTGGGCGGCGAGCTCGTCGTCGGTCATGGTGCGGAGGTCCATGTCTGCTCCTTATCCGTTGGGGATCGTGCCGACGGCAGATCCGGGCAGGGTCGTCGGCCAGGCGTCAGAGGTGTACCACGATGCCTCGCCGTACACAGTCGGCATGGCTGTAGTCCACCCCGGCGCGCGGAACTCGAGGACGCCGCCGAGGAAGAACCGGTAGACCGCCGCCGGATAGCTCGCCGTGTGAAGGATTGCCCGAGGTGAGATCGGCATCCCGGCCCCGCTGAACCCAGACGGCAGCGCGATCGCAATGTCCGAGGTTCCGGCGCTGCCATTGAGCGCCTCGACCACCATCGTGACTCGTGCACCCACTCGACGGATGAGGAGGTTCGACGCGGTCCAACCGTTCGCCGCCGCCGCTGTGATGTTGCGCCACCCAGTGTCGCTGTAGACCAGTTGCTCCTGGTCGGCCTCCGGGTTGTAGTCGTAGGCCGACCGGCCCGCCGTCTGATCCCATCGCCGTCGGGCGTAGAACACCCACGCATCCCACGTGCCGCCGTTCTGGCGGCGCTCGTAGTGCCCGACCTGGACGTTCGGACCCGACCCGTACGCGATGTAGAGACGCTGGACGGTGGACCCCGCGAAGAGACTCACCACCTCGAGCACACCGCCGACGTTGGCCTTCGGGTAGTTGCGCGCGAGCGTGGCGTTCGCGCCCGTCGCCTGGACGTACGTCCCTGTCTTGACGATGGTGTTGAGGTCCGAGGTTCCGAGAGATTCCCCGACGGTGGCGATCTGCGCTTCCGTCGTGAGGCCGGTGCGGAGGAACACTTCGCCCGCGGATCCGACGCGGCTCGACGAGTAGGTGAACCACGCTCCCCAGCCCGCGCCGGTCTGCGTGCGCTGCCAGAACTGGCCCGAGTCGGCGCTGAGGGCGTTGTGCTTGCGCGCGACCTGGGTGACCGCGCCGCCCGCGCGGATCTGGACCTCGAGGCTGCCGTAGAAGTTCTCGAACGGCGCGCCCTGAGCGACCGTCGCCCCGTAGGTGATGCGGTACATGCCCGGGTTGGTGAGGGTGTCGAGGCTGGTGCCCGCGGCGGGCGTGGTGCCGGCGAACGTCGCCGCCTGGGCCGCGTCGCGCGCGAGCTCCGCAGCGGTCTTCGCCGCCTCCGAGCCGGTGCGCGCCGTCTGTGCGCCCGACTGGGCGGTCTCGGCTCCCGTGCGCGCGGTCTGCGCGTCCAGGCGCTCCTGGCGGGCGCCGAGGCGCTCGTCCGCCGCGCCCTGGCGTTCGGTGCTCGCTGCGACCACAGAGCCCGCTGCCGATGTCGCGCTGCCCGCTGCGGCATCCGCCGACGTCTTCGCGTCGTTCTTGTGTCCGAGCGCCGTGGCCGCGGACTGCCCCGCCTGGAAAGCCGACTGCCCCGCACGGTTCGCGTCGAACTCCGTTGCCCCAGCGAACGTGCCGGCATCCGCCGCGGCCTGAACAGCCTGCGCGGCCTTCGCCGTGACGTCGCTCTGCATCGTGGCGACCTGGTCGACGGCGAGTTCCCACGCGGTGACGACGTCGGTGGTCGGCTCGTAGCTCGAGCGATCGACGGCGACGAGGGCGGAGATCGCCACGGGCCCCGCGGCCGGGATGGCGACGGCGGGGAGGACGAGGGGGTTTGGCGCGTAGGGCTTCACCGCGGCGACCGTGATGCGCGCGTAGCAGGTGCCGTCGGTGGGTGGGACGTCGACGGGGAACGCGGGGACGCCGCCGACGATCGGCACGCGGATGGGATGCGGCAGGAGCGCCGTGGAACCGTCCGTGCGGGTCGAGGGTATCCCGTCCTCGCCGTATAGGTACTCGATGAGGACAGAGCCGTCCTGCACGGCGGCGCGGCCACCGATTGCGGTGACGGCGGCGGTTACGTCGATGACGGTCACCGGGAGCTCCTTCCAGAGCCGGAGGCCACGTCGATCGACGTGGGCGAGAAGATGAGGGTGAGGGCCACCGCGGCGATGAGGCCGACGGTGGCCCAGCGGAGGATCACTCCCCGCGCGATGCCCGGTACTCGGCGCGCGTCGACGTCGACGGGTCGAGCGTCGTGCGGTCGGTCTTCCGCTCGATCGCCTTCGCCGTGCCGCCGGTGATGAGCGCGTAGGACGCGGAGACGATGACGACGGCGAGCAGGAGGAAGACCCAGATGTTGCCGATGGGCTCACCGGTGATGTTCACGTAGAACAGCACGACGACGACCGCGAGAGCGAGGGCGAAGATGATCGACACCACCTTGCGCTGCCACGCCTTCCGCACGAACGGAAGGACGCCGTTGAGCGCGCCGATCGCGTAGGGCGCGAAGAACGCGAGGAGGGTGAGGATGCCGACGGGGATGGCCGGGATGGCGATGTCCATGAGGTGGTCCTTTCAAGACGAAGACCCCGGGGTTCCGGGGTCTGTGGGTGGTTCGGGGTTCTCCCCCGCGGCGCGCCGCATCCAGTACAGCGACCACGCCTCCGCGGTCTTCGCTCGAGCGATGGCGTCGGCGTAGGCGCGGTAGTCGATCTCGTCGTCCGGTGCGGCCGCGGGGATGCCGACCTGGGGCGCCGGCGCGGTGTCTTTCTTGCGGGCAGCGCCGAAGATGTCGGCGACCGACTTGATGAGGGCCGCGGCCGATCCCAGGACGAGAGCGGCTGCGCCGCAGAGAGCCACGATCTGGTCGACGCCCATTAGCTCTCCTTCGGCTGTGCGAGCGCCTCCACGGTCGCCGTCTCGCCCACGCGGAGAGCGCGACGGTACTTCCACAGTTCGACGATGATCTGCACCACGCGCGCGACCGCGGCGAGCCCGAGACCACAGACGAGAAGCTGCGTGAGCGGGTTCGCGCCGAAGCCGTACTCCCTCACGAGCGCACCCCACAGCGCGAGCATGCACACGGCGAGAATCAGCGTCGCAACCCCCTCGAGGCGCACGAGAGCCTGCATGAGCGCCGCGCGGTCCGTGACCAGCTGCATCGTCACGGACGCCGCGAGAGCGACGCCGGCCGCGACGAACAGGAGCCACTGCCACATGTCGGCGAGTGGCACGCTGATCGCCTCGAGCGCGATGGGCTGGTAGACCTCGGCGACGGCGAGCACGGGGATCATGAATGCGATGAGCTGCGCGCCCACGGCCCACGCGTTCGCGGGCGACGTCCAGCGGACCGTCTTAGTTGAACCCATACCGATTCACCGCCTCGGCCGAGGCGTCGCCGAGGATGACCGTCCGGCGAGTTGCTGATGCGTCCACGGCGTCCCGACGCGGGACCGTGCACGCCAGACCAGCGACCAGTGTGAGCGCCGAGATGATGCCGTACGCGATCGGTGCTGACGGGGAGAAACCCGGAGACGCGGCAATCGGCAGAACCCACGACACCCAGACGATCGCGAGCAGGAACGTCGGGATCGACGCGAACGCACGCGAGTGCATGAGCAGGGTGAGCATCGCCACGGCGAGCACGACCATCGTCAGGCCCCACACGTACGGCGGCGCCCACTCGAACGCCTTCGAGAACGAGGGGTTCTGCGCGAACTGCCGCGGCATCATGACGATCGCCGCACCGAAGATCCCCGACCCGACGCCGATGATGCCGATGATGAGCTCGGCGAGGTAGTTGTCCGCGATCTTGTACCGCCACGCGGTGGGGATGACGGTCACGATGCGGGCTTCTGCACGAACGCGATGGTCGAGGTGTGCGCGTCGATCGCGGCGTCCACGGCGGCTTTCACCGACGCGGGGTCGACCTCGACGCGGTGCTCGCCCTGAGCCTCAGCGGGGAGGATGCGGGAAAGTTCCGCGATGAGCGCGTCACTGTCGACGATCGCCGTCGGCGGCGGGTTGATGGCGGTGAGGTAGCCGCGCACGATGTCGAGCTCGGCGGTGAGCATGTCAGCGGTGTCGAAGTAGCCCCGCTTCACCCGGTCCAGCAGAGACGCGTGGTACGGGTTGCCGATGCGGTGCATGTTCCCGTTGATGAGGGACACCACGACAATGTCGTCGGAGCCCTCGATGTTGATGAAGGAGTACGCGCCTCCGCGCGCCTGCTGCACCATCTGCTCGATGCGCGCGATAGCGGGCGTCATCACCACGTCGAGACGGTGGATCAGCTCCTCGCGGGCTTTGTCGTCGTACATGTCGTCTCCCTGCGGGTCGAAGGTGATCGCGCCGAGGCCGAGGAGGGCGGGCGCGGGGCCGAGCGGGTTGAGGTCGATGACGTGCCACGGCTCGTAGGGGTAGCCGCGGGCGGGCACGATCATCAGCGGGGTGAGGCCGACCGCACGGCAGTCGGCGGCGAAGGCGAGGATGTCCCAGCCGTAGATCTCGCCCCAGTTGGAGTAGTCGACGGCGGCGGTGTCCTGACCCTCCCAGTAGAGGCCGTGGCTCGAGGTGCGGGGGACGGCGGCGCCGTTGCCGTAGATGCGGCGTGCGATCTCCTGCGCGGGAAGGGGGCGGTATGTGCCCCACCCGTCGGACGGCGACAGCTCACCCCGCCCGCGCCGGCGCGCGAGCGTCAGCAGGTTGAGGTGCTTCGCGTACGACGCCGGCGGCAGACCCCAGTACCAGTCCCCATCGACTCGGTTCTTCCCGCGATGGAAGATGGTCAGCTCGGACTCGGGCACCTGCCCGTTGCGGCCTCGGTAGCGCTGTGACATGTCACCCTCCGATCAGCTCGACGGTGAGCGGGACCGCGGTACCGGCTGCGAGGCCGCCACCGGAGCCGTTGAGCAACTGGATGGACATGCTCGTCTTCGAGATCGCCGAGATGACTGCCTGCTTCGCCGCGCCCGCCGAGGTGAGGGTGACGCGGGCGGTGAGCACGAAGTTCACGAAGCCACCGCCGGGGAACGTGAGCGTCGTGACAGACGACCCGTCCACCTGCGGCGATCCCGAGAAGATGACGTTGCGCAGCGGACTGCGCCCATCCCACGCGGTGCCCGCCAGCACGGACCCATCGGTGACGACGCCGACGGCGTTGGACGCCACCCAGAAGCCACCGACGCGGGTGAACTCGGCCCCGAGGTCCAGGCGGTAGGCCTTCGACCCGTCGTGTGGCGCCCAGGCGTCCGCTTCGGCCTGATTGCGGAGCAGGACGACGCCGCCTTCCATCGCCGTGTACGGGACCGTCTCGGTGTAGGTGACACCGGACGCGGCATTCGTGGTCGTCGCGCCGGCGTCGATCTTCCAGACGCCGAGCTCGCGCGCGCCCGCGGGGAGCAGGTTGCGCGCCGCGGTCTCCGAGGTGGTCGACTCGACCTTGTCGATGAGCGGGCCCGCCGCGGTGTCCGAGAAGGGTGCCTCCGTCTCGCGCTGCTTCGCGTAGATGACCGACCAGCGCGAGCCCGACGACGGCGCCGATGAGAGCTGCACGGTCTGGACGCCGTCGTTCGGCAGGTAGACGGCGCCGTTGCGGTCGAGGACGATGACGCACGTCTGCACGTTGACGACCATCGACGCGGTGCCGACAATGAGCCGGTCCGTGCTGATCGGGAGGATGCCCGTTCGCAGGACGCCGGCGGCGGACTTCACGAGCTGCCCGGAGAGCGAACGACGTATGTCCTGGAACGTGGCCGCGCCGCTGACGGCGGGAAAACCGGGGCGAGCGGTCATGGTGTGATCTCCAATCGGGAGAGGACGGTCTTCATGTCGGACTGCAGGGTTGCGACCTGCGCGGCGAGGTGCCGCAGAGCTGCCTGCTGGGCGATGGCGAACTGCGATGTCTCGATGCCCTGCACCGCGCCGTCGGGGCCGTAGATGACGCAGAAGCCGAGGCCCAGCTCGTCGAGTTGCTCGGCGATGAAGCCGACCTCGGTGTGGACCTGGTAGTCGGGGTTCCAGTCCCAGAACGGCGAGGGGAGCGCGGCGCGACGCTTCCGCTCCTCCCACTCAGCGATGTACTCGAAAAGCATCGGCTCAACGGCGAGGACCGCCGCCGGGTCGATCTCGGCGGGCCGGATTTTCGTCTTCGCCGCCTCCGTCGACGGGGCGTAGCCCAGGCGCCCAGTGGCGTCCTCGATCCAGAGCGTTCGCCGGGTGCCGGTGATGTTGTACGCCACCGCGCCGGGGGCATAGACGTCGCCCGTGCGGACGGTGCCACTCGAGCCGTTGTCGACGTTCTTCGACCAGACTCCGGTGACCTGGTCCTGCGTGTGTGTGTGCACCGTGGGCGCCTTGCCCCCGAGCGCGGTGTCCACCTCAGCGCGCGTGTACGTGAGCTGCGACACGAGGTTGCTGACCGTCGTGCTGAGCCCCGCCACGAGCGCCTGCATCTTCTCGTATAGGCGGATGAACTGCGACCCGTCGATGCGGGCGTTGTCGTCCGTGTCTCGTCGAATGCGCTCGCGCTCGGCGTTCTGCCGGCCGAACGTCTCCGTCTCGGGTACTCGTGAGCTCATGCCGCGATCACCTCGTCTGTCGTGACTTTCACCCGCCGGGATCGAAGCTGCCCTGAGAGGGCGGCGATGCGACGTCGGTAGGTGCCGTCGGCGAGGTACGGGTTCCGGCGGAGGACGACGTCGCAGTAGTCGCCGAGCGTGAACGACCCGACCTTGGGGACGCGGTCGATGTCCGTCTCGAACGACCACCACTCGGCGAGCCCGGAGCCGAGCCCTAGGTCATCCCAGGCGTACGCGTCGAGGGTCGCCTGTTCCTTCACGGTGGAGTGCGCCGCCGACAGGGACTCCATGCGCGGGAAGCCCGCCTTTTGGAGGGCGTCCGACGCGGCCCGGGAGATGAGGGCGATTGCAGCCTGCCGTCCGCCCGTGGCCCAGGCTTCGGAGGTCATGTCGCGCGCGCTGCGCTTCACGACGAGACCGCTCACGGATCGCTGAGGCGTTGAGAAGTCGAACCGGTGGGGCGCGCCGACACGGGTGATCTGCAATTGGGCGTCGTCGCCGACCATGGGACGCCACCGCACGCCGGTCCCGCCGGGGGCGAACTCAGGCCGGAACTCGATCTCGGGCCCGTCGACGAGCTCGGTGAGGTCGGTGAACGCCTCGCCCTGCGTCTTGAACGAGGCAGCGTCGTAGCCCTTGTCGTGCGCGCCGACACCGTCAGGGCCGAACACGAACGGGAGAGCGCCGCCCGCGCGCGCCATCCCCTGCTGGATGATCTGCCGCACAATGGCGGGCCACGACGCGCCGGTGAAGACGGTTGCGACCGCGGGGTTGGGCTTTCCCGCGTCGTCGCCCGACTGCAGGAGGAGAGCGATGGTCTCGACGGCGGTCGGCATGATGAACCGACGCATGAGCATCGACCAGATGCCCTCGGCGTCGATGCGAAGCCGTCGGGTGTCGTCGTCGTACTCGTGCTCCCAGATGGGGCCCGCTTCGAAGATGAAGTCGCCCTCAGCGATTGCGAGGTAGGCGCGTCCGGGCATCGCCGACTGATACAGGTCCAGGCGGCGATGCGCCTTGGCGGAGAGAGTGACCTCGGCGGAGAGCGAACCACCGCGGTTGCGGCGGATGGCCCACTCGCCGTCCCGCGCGGGGATGGGGATGATGTTGCGTCCCGTGGTCAGCTCGCCGACGAAGAGTTTCACGCGTCCGCCTTTCTCCACCGCATGGTGAGGATGGGCGTACCGGTCACTGCGCCGATCGCTTCGAACTGGACGGTCGCGGTCTCCCCCGGTCCGAGTACCCACCAGTCAGCGACGGTGAGGCGTCCAGAGATAGGGGTCTGCTCGTTCAGCCACACCTGGCCGTCCGCGAACGAAAAGCGGACGGTGTCGGTGGGAAGGATGGGCCACTCGAGGCGGATGCGCTCGGCGGTCTCGATGCGCGTGATCTGCACGCCGCCGGCCATGCCGCCGCCGCTGACGATCGCTTCGGGCAAGGTGTCGGTGCTGCCGAGGTTGACCAGTGAGACGCGCCCCGGGGAGCCGCCGCCGATCTGCACCAGCGGGGACGTGAGCGGGGACTCGACGCCGAGGCCGAGCACCGGCAGGCCGGTCGGTTGCGTCTGCCAGGGCCCGTACTTGCGAGGGTCGGGGGCCTTGAATGGCAGCTCGAACTCGATGACGTAGGGTGCGTTCACCATGTCCCAGGTGAGGCGCCCGTTGCGGACGATCTCGGCACGCTGGATGCCGTCGGGCGACTCCACCTCGATGGTGTGCGCCTTCCGGCTTGCCATCATCCGCGCGAACGGTGCTCGAGCGGCGAACAACTGCGCCTCGCTGGTGAAACTGACGCGGCCAACGACGACGGGGAACCGGGCGGCGCTGTACACGTCCTCCTGGTCGTACTCCCCGTCGCCGTTGGCGCGCTCGTTGCGCTCGTTCATCGAGTCAACGCCGTCCCACCAGTTGACGACGTCGACGAGCCACGCCCCCTCCCCCGACTTGTCGTTCGACAGCTCGGGGACGTCGGGGAAGTCAGGGAACCGCACGACGATCCGACTCATTTGAGCTTCTCCTCCACTCGACGGACGATCTTGTTCGTCAGCGCCGTTTCATCCATGCCGGGGGCGGCGTGGATGACGGGGGCGATGGTGTTGGTGACGTACGTGATGGGCTGCGCCTGGCTGACGCCGAGGCGGGCGCCGGTGGCTTCCCAGACCGCAATGTTGCGGTCCTTCTGAGAGGGTTTCCCCGAGATGTACGCCTCCCAGACCGTGTTCTGCTCGGCGAACTTGTGGATCGCTGCAGGTCGACCCTTGTAGATGCCGGAGGCGATGCCACCGTTCTCGAACGCCATCGCGCGTCCATACTGGAAGAGGTTCCCGTTCTCGGAGCCCGCGACCAGTCCGCCGGATCCGCCGAGGCCCTGAGCCACGGGCACGTTGTTGATGCGGAGAATGATCTCTTTGTTCGTGTTCCGGCTGATGTACGAGTCGATGTCGAGCTGAGCCTGCTTGGTGTTCAGAGTCACCGCGGTCGGGATGTTCTCGGGGATGAGGCCGAGCTTGTTCGCGTAGTCCTGCGCCGCCTGCCCGGTGATGCCGAACTGGCCGAGCGCGTTGATCAGCTCGTCACGACCGCGCTGCACCGCCGCCGTCGCCTGCTCCTGCGAGCCGGTCTGCTGCAGCGTGGCCCCTGCCGCCTTGAGCGCGGCCTGGGCGATGTTGTCGAGCGCCGATTCGTTCGCGCGGCCCGCCGCGGTACCGATGTCGAGCGTCTGCCCGTTCTGGTTGACCGAGTCGGTGAGGGCGTCGATCGCTGCCTCGAAGTTGCGGGCCGCGTCGCGCGCGTTGAGCTCGGCGGATCCGAAGTTGAGGATCGTGTCCGTCAGGGCGTCCATGTCGAACGCCGTGTCGGTCGCCTCCCCCGCGAGCGCTGCGAGAGCGTTCGCGTTTTCTTCGGCCGCGGCGGAGGCCTTCTGCTCAGCGGACGTGGCCGCGTTGGTGACCGCAGCCTTCTCCTCGTTGACCCGGATCGCCTCCTCGATCGACGAGCTCTCACCGCGAACCGAGTCGCGCAGCTGGCCGGTCGCCACGTCGAGGTCGTTGAGGCCGATGCCGAGTCGGTTCGCGATTTCGGCGCGCTGGTACATGTTCTTGTTGCTGAGGTCGGTCTCCGCGTCGAAGCGACGCAGGGCGTCGACGTTGCCGAGGGTCGCGTCCTTGACGGTCTTGAGGTCCACGCCGAGGGTGCGCGCGTTCTCGAACGCTGAGTCCTGCTCCCACCACCACTGCTGCTTCTTCGCCGAGAGGTTGGCGACGACCATCTCTTCGGTGGCCGCGGTGACCTTGTTCGTGCCCTCTTCGAGCGTCGCGGCGTAGGCGTCGGCGCGGGCTCGCGCTTCGGCCTGCACGCGGGACAGCTCGCTGACGGCGAAGGCAATCGCGCCGAGCGCGAGGCCCGCGGCCGCGGCCTTTCCGGCAATGCTCCCCATGGACAGCCCAGCGCCGTCGACTGCGGCCTTGAACTCGAGGAACTTGCCGACGGACAGGAGCGCGGTGCCGCCGGCGAGGCCGACTGCTGCGGTTCCGATGCCGATGGCGAGCACGGCGCCCTGGACGCCGTCGGGGAGGTCGCCGTACATCTCGGCGAGGCCCGTGAGGGACTGGACCATGTCGCGGAGGACGCCGTTCGCGCCGGACCCGGTCTTGATGAGCGCCGTGTCCAGGGCGCCGCCGAGGGCCTCGATGTCGCCGTTGAGGTTGTCGAGGCGCATGCGTGCGGTTTCGGCTGCGAAGCCGCTGTCGTCGACGGCCTTCGTCCACTCGTCGACGCCGCTCGCGCCCGCCTTGTACAGCGCGGTCGCGGCGGTGATCGTCTCGCGTCCGAAGATGACCCCCAGGGACGCCTGACGGGACGCGTCGTCCATTCCGGTGTAGGCGTTCGCGAGCTGCCCTGCGGCGTTCTCGAGGCCGAGGAACTTGCCGTTCGAGTCGTAGAGGGTGATGCCGAGCTTGTCGATCTCGGTGCGCGCCTGCGCGGAGGGTGCGGTCAGCGACGACAGGACGCCGCGGAGCGACGTTCCTGCCTGCTCGCCGATGATGCCCTGCTGGGCGAACAGCGCAAGGACACCGGTGGTCTCCTCGAGCGAGACGCCGAGCGACGCGGCCACGGGCCCGACGAACTTGAGGCCGTTCGCGAGGTCTTCGACGGATCCCATTGCCTTGCCCGCGCCGGCGGCGAGGACGTCGGCGACATGGCTGGCCTTGCTGCCGTCGAGGCCGAACTGGTTGAGCGCGGTCGACGTGATCTCGGCTGCGCGCGCGACGCCGAGTTCTCCTGCGGCAGCGAGGTCGAGGGATCCTGTGAGGGCACCCTTCATGATGTCGGAGGTCGAGATGCCTGCCTTCGCGAGCTCCTCGATCGCGCCCGCGGCCTCGGTGGCGGAGAACACGGTCGACGCGCCGGCCTCGAGCGCGGCCTCCCGGAGGAGACCCATGTTCTCGCTGCTCTCGTGCGTCGCGGCCTTGACGTTCGACATGGCTGCGTCGAACTCGGCGAACCGACCGATCGCGATGCCGATTCCGGTAGCCATGAGCCCGCCCATGACAAGGGCGCCGCGGCCGATGCCCTCGTAGGCCTCTTTCATCTGGGCGAGCTTCTCGCCCTCCGTGCCGACCTTGCGGGTGGCGTCGGCGGCGTCCTGCATGCCCTTCTGGTAGGAGAGCATCGACGCGGAAAGAGAGACCTTGACGGCGCGTTCGACCACCGTGCACCGCCTTCCGTTGTGGTTCGGTGCGCGGGGCACGCGGGGGGTGGATCGAGCGGGGTTATCCGTCGGTCTCGGGTTCGGTCTTCGGCGCGCGTTCCACGCGCCACGTCAGCGACGACGGGTCGTCGTGCGGGTAGTCCTTCTCGTACTGCCTGCGCACCTTCGTCGCGGCCTGGGCGGCGTAGTCACGGCGTGGGGGCGGCACGACGAACGCGTGAGCGTTGGCGGGATCCGTGGCCTCACTCATCGGGATGCCGTAGCCGTTCCGGGGCTCGTTCTGCTCGTACCACTCGGTGAGCAGGAGCGCCTGGTCCTGGACGGTGTACTCCGGTTCGCGGACCGTGATCGAGCTCGTGATCCACGACGGGTGCGCCGGGTCTTCCCGGAGGTAGGTAGTTACTTCCGCTGGCTCGCGGCCTTGGAGCCGGCTCGGCGAGACGCCCTGTTGGCGGGCGAGCTTGACCGCTGGCCCGCCGGGGCTTTTCCCAGGGTGGCGAGTTCCTTCGCCGCCTCGAAGACGTTCAGTCCCCACATGAGCGTGGTGACGTTCTGGCGATGGGCGAACTCGAGCACGTCGACGAGCTCGACCCACATCTCCGGGGTGACGGCCTCGCCGTCGATCTTGATGCGCTCGGCGGGGTAGCCGCGGGGCAGCGTCCACTGATCGAAGCCCACGCGCGCGTCGCCGGGGACGTTCGGTCGTGCGGGGTTCAGCGCGGTCAGCGCGGCCCAGACGGCGGGCTGCAGCTTGGTGACCTCGACGATGACCTTCACGCCGCCGACGGCGACGGGAACGGTGTCCTTGCTGGGGTCTTCGATCTTCTGCTTCTCGGCCTCGATGAGGGCCTTGAGGTCTTTCATGGTTTCCGCCATTTCGTCCGCCTGAGGTGAGATGCCCTGGGCCGGGGGCGGAAGGCCCGGCCCAGGGCGGTCTGGTTACGCGACGAGGGTCGCCTGACGCTCGGTCGGCTTGGTGATGTACACCGTGTAGCTGGCGGTGTCGACGCCGTTCTCCGTGGGGGCGTTCGCGCGGCGGACGCCGACGATGCCCGTGATGACGTCAGCCTTCTGGCCGGTGGCGAAGGTTGCGTCGTTCTGGACGGCGCGGCGGGTGGTGAACTGCGTCTCCGCGCCGGACAGCGACAGGGTCAGAAGCACCTGATCTGCCGAGGTGGCGTCGGACGAGGCGACGGCGGTGAGCTCGAGCGTCTCCGTGATCTTGCCGGGGCGGGAGAGATCCTGCAGCAGCGTGAGGCGCTTGTCTTCGGCGGTGGCCTGCGAGACGGTGTGGTTGTAGCCGTCCGACGTCAGGCCGTAGGTGATGGCGGTCGCGGTGCCGCCATTGAGGATGGCTGCGGACTTGGCGTTGGAACCGCTGGGCACGTTGACGACGCGCCAGCGGCCGTCGGACTGGCTGGATGCGGGAACGTTCTCGACGGGCATAGCCGTCTCCTTTCTTCTCCCCGACAACCGGGGTTTCGGTCACCTCTCAGGGAGCAGAGAGGGGGCATGGAAAAGCCCCCGGCGAAGCGGGGGCTTAAATCGTTGAGGCGCGTCAGACGCTGGGCGCGTCCGCTTCGGTGGCGGGCTCCGTGGCGTCGGTCGCGGGTTCGTCCTTGTACGCGCGGACTCGGCCAGCCTTGACGGTCGTCTCGACGTCGTACTCGACGAGCCGGACGTCCGGTTCGAGGCCGACGGCGATCATCTGCTGCTCGGCGATCAGGAGCGCTTCCTGCGCGGTCGACAGGTGCGGCGAGCCCGTACCGATCAGCTTCTCGCCGCGTGCGACGCCGTAGTGGGTGACGGTGGTGGTTTCGGTAGCCATGTCGGCCCCTTTCTCTTGGTCAGCTGCTAGCTGGCGGGTTCGCTGTCGAACGACAGCTCGATGACTTGATATGCGACGGGCGGCGTCACATCTCGGTCCCACTGGATCGGCTCGGGGCTCGACCAGCGCAGATTCAGGGTGTTCTCGCCGGGGACGTCGAGGGTCGCGCCGATGCCGTTGACGATGAAGCGGGCCTTGAGGTCGCGCGTGATCATCGCGACCTGGTCGTAGGAGTCGCCGACGATGTGCAGAGTGAAGCGGGGGTGCTGGGTCCGTTGCCCACCCGTGAACCGCTCCTGAGTGTCGATGCCGTCAGCCGGGTACACGGCAATGTAGGGGCGTCCGACGAGCTCCCCGGAGGCCGTGCGTGGCACCTCGCCGACGAAGGTGGGGAGCATGCCCTCAGCGCGGTCCGTCACAGCTTTGGTGTGCTGGATCACGTCAGAGCCCGTTCTCGCTGAGGGTGTCGTCGACGGCGGTTTCGATGCCGTGGACGTAGTCGGCCTGCTCCTCTTCAAGGGACGCGAGACCGTACCCGCGTGGGGCGACGGTCGGCGTTCCGAACTCGGAGATGTTGTCCAGGCGCCCCTGCGTCTTGTTCGGGTCGGGCCCGATCTCCGCCTCGACGACGTCGACGCCGAAAACTCTGGTCGTGTCGACGTCGTAGGAGACCGCGCGCGGGAGGTGCTTGAGGGATCCGCCGCCGGCGAGCTTCGCCTTCCACCGGTCCTTGATCTTCCGGGCGGTGACCTCGGTCGCCTTGCGGACGTTCGTGCGGACGCCGCGGCCGGCGTTCTCGAGGTCGACGGCGAGGCGATTGAGCTCGCTGAAATCGAAGTTCAACTCGGCCACGGTTGCTCCTAGCTGATGCGCTTCACTTGGAAACGGCGGGCGGTCGCGTGCGACTTCGTGAAGGGTGCGGTGACGCGCATCCGGGCGCCGACCATGTCGGGGTCGTCACGGCATGCGAGGCACACGACGATGTCGTTCGTGCGGATCCCCGTGTGCTCGTACGCGGTGTGGAATGTGAGGCCCGTCTCGGCGACCTGCTGGGCGGGTAGTTCGACGTCTGCCGTCTGGGCGTTGCCGGTCTGCACCTTGCCGCGAATGTCGGTGTAGACGGTGGCGAGCTCGTCGACCTGCTTGTAGGTGACGGGGTCGATCTCTTTCGCACCGGTGGCCCGGTACACGGCGAAGCGGTCGGTGTGGGCGCGCGCGACCTTGGCGCGGGCCGCGGCGAGCCGTGCGTGCGAGATCATCGCGTGGTGAGCGGGATCGAGTAGAACCCGCCGGTCTCGGAGAAGCGCGGCATGAGGCCGGCCTTCTCGGCGGCGGATACGTAGAGCTGCCCCGATGCGATCGAGGAGTCCACCTCTTCGTTGAAGTCATCGCCGCTCCACTTTCGGCGGGCGTCGGCGTTGCGGACCTTCCGCTCGACCATCGCCACGACGACGTCGCGTACGTCCTCGGGGGCGAGGTACTGATCGTGCGTGACCTCGAGCGCGGTGCGCTGCGGGATCCCCGGGACGACTCGGTTGAGCTCGCGCCACGCGCGCGCCAGCCAGTCGGGGATGACCCGCTTCTCGTCCTCGGTCAGGGGACGCTCGATGGTGCCTACGACGTGCGCGAGCGTTGCCGGGTTCTCCATGAGCGTCCCCTTCCCTCGGGTCCTACTCGGCGTCGACGAGCGCGGACTCGCCGGTGTCGATGTTGCGGCGCACGCGCACCACGGTGCCGTCGGGCTTCGTGGCGTCGTACTCCTCGAAGCGGTGCTTCGTCTTGGTCGACTTCGCCGCGGCGGGCTTGTCGACCTTGATGGCGCCGTTCACGGTGCCCTCCGCGATGGCCTGGGCCGACGGGTTGGGCGTGACGGTCGTCGCGATCTCGGTGGGGTCGGTCGTGTCAGCGGGGGCGTCCCCGGGAGCGACCGTGGAGGGCTCGGTGACGTTGTCGTCGAGCCGGGTCTCCGTGGGCGTGCCCGACTCCGCCGCGGTCGCGCCGTCAGCGGGCGTCTCCGTGGTGGGGTCGGCCGGGGTGTTCGCCGCCGGAGCGGCCTTGCGAGCGGTCATGTGCGTGATCCCTTCTGATCAGCCGTTGAGAACGCCGGTGAGGCGGGCCGCGGCCTTGCCGCCGAAGACCGCCATGCCGCAGTAGAACTCGATGCGGGTGCGGTAGACGGGCTGCGACTGCAGCTGGCCGAGGTCGTCGACCTGGATGCCGCCGTTGGTGAGGCCGGTGACGCCGCGGTCGGTCTCGTCGTCGCCGAACTTCACCGCGTAGATCGAGGAGGCGAGGCTCGAGGAGCCCTGCGTCTCGGTCTGCGGGAGGATCGCCGAGCCGGCGGGGTTGTTGCCCGGGTCGAGAACGGGGATGCCGTTCCAGGTGAGGATGCGCTTGCCGGTCGTGTCCTCGCGGACGGTCTCGGCGCCGCCGATGCGACGGCCGGCGGAGCGGATCTTCGCGACGAGCGACGAGTTCGCGTAGATCGCGCCGTTGCTGCCGTCGATGCCCGGGACGAGGCCGAGCAGCGCGTCCAGCTGGTCGAAGAACGCGTGCGTGTCGGTCGTGCCGTTGCCGACGACGGGGATTCCGTTCGTGCCACCGGCGATGACCTGACCGCCGATGAGGCGCTTCTTGAGGCCGTCGAACGCCTTGGTGTCCACGGTCACGTCTCCGTTGAAGAACGTGTCCTGGAACTTGTACGACGCGGCCTTGACCTTGAGCGCCGTCTGGGTGGCGCGCTGGTCGTTGAGGTTGCCGCGGGTCTGGACGATGAAGCGGTCCACGTCGGCGTCGCCACCGAGGATCGACAGCGTCTCGGTGCGCTGGTTCACCGCACCGGTCGACTCGACGTAGGCCTCGTTCACGGCACGGAACGCGATACCGGGGAGGGTGGCCTCCTCGTTGTACGCGTACGCGTTGCCCTCGATCGGCAGGAGCGGGAGACGGTCGAGGACAGGCGACACCTGCACGAAGGTCTCGATGACGCCGCGCTGCAGGTCGGTGGTCGACAGCAGAGCGGCCTGGGGAAGGGTGACAGCCATCGGCTATGTCCTCTCAGGGTTGGCTCGACCGCAGCACGGCTCGAGCACGGGGGTTACTTGGTGTTGGTCGCGGCATACGCGGACCGCATGCGGTCCGTGCCTGCACCGACCTCCGCCTTGGCGGCGGAGCCTGTACCGCCGATGCCCGCGACGCGGTGATCGGCAGTGGTGTCTGTGGGCTTGAGGAGATGGGGGTTCTCCTTGACGAGGTCGTCGAGGAGTTTCTTGACGGCGGCCTGGTCGGCGTCGCCGTCGTCGGAGACGGTGACCTTCGCGAGTTCTTTCGCGTCGACGAGCGCGAGCGCCTGAGCGGGCTTGATGAAGCCGAGCTCGGCAGCTTGGGCGCGGACCTCGCCGCTGCGTGCGCGGGCGTCGGAGCGTTCCTTGTTCGCGGCGTTCGTCGCGGCGTTGGCCTCGTCGATCGCCTTCTGGATGCGCTTCTCGACGTCCTTGGCGTCGGGGGCGCCGGGGGCGTCCTTGAGCGCCTTGATCTCGGCGGGGGTGAGGCCGAGGTCGGTGAAGGCGCGCAGATCGCCCTGGGCCTTGTCGATGACGGTCTGGCGCGCCTTGAGCCGCTCGGTCTCGAGCGGGAGGCCTTCGATCCAGGAGGCGAGCTTGTCGCGGTCGCCTCCGAATGCCTGCACGTCGTCGTCGCTGATTTCGATTTCCATCGGGGTATCTCCTTGCGAGATGTCGTGGCACATTGCGTGCCGGTGGTCCCGCTCCGTTGCGGCGCGGGGGCTCAGACGAGCGCGTTGTAACGCGCCCAGAGTCGCTCGGCGAGGCGCCTCTCCTGGTCGGTGCCGTTGCGGCGAACCCGGTCGATGCGTCGGATGAACCCGGCGCGGAGAATGTCGGCGTCCTCGTCGCTGATTGAGGTGAAGACCTGCCCGCGGTCGGCGGAGTTGCCGCCGATGGTGCGCGCGCGGCGCAGGAGGAGCGCTTGCTCGGCTCGGTAGTAGTCGTCGTAGATGCGCCGCTCACCGGCGGTCATCGTGGAGCGGTTGAGGGGGTCGCGCTGGCCGCTCACGAGGGCGTCGAACTCGGCGGCGCGGCGGGTGGTGACGCGTTCCGCGCCCACCAAGTACGTACCGCGGCCACGCCCGCGCGCGATCGTCGCGGCGTTCGTCGACGCGTTGCCGCGGATGTTGCCGCCCGCGACCTGCGGGCCTGTGACGTACCCCTCACGGGCGAGCATCTCGATCGCCTGCTGGCGAGTGCCAGCTTCGCGGTACACGTCGTCGACGGTCATCCGGGAGGGCGTGCCGAACTTGCGAGCCTGCTTCGCTGTGGACAGCCCCCGCGACCGGGTGTTCACGACGCGGTAGATGTCGCCGCCGTCGCGGATGGCCTGCGCATCGCTCTTTCCGAACAGGCGGTCCTGCATCTTCGGGTCGAGCGAGCGGAAGTAGGCGTAGGGGTCGATGGTCAGATCCCCCGCAGCGGCCTCCTGCGCGGGAATGTGCCGGCAGTCGCAATGCGGGTGAGAGGGGAACCCCTCGTTCCACCGGAACCACTTCCCGGCAAGGGTGACGCAGAACTTGCAGGACGGCGGGTTCAGCATCCGCACCCACCCCTGCACGGCGGGCCGCACGGCGATCGACGCGGACACAGCCTGACGGTCGGCCTCACGGGTCGCGTCGAGCACTGCACCACCGAGCCAGGTGCGCGCGCTCTGCAACGCGGCTGCGGCGCTGAGGCCCTGGCCGACCAGGGACTTTGCGCGGTACACGGCCCCATCGAGGAGCGTCGCCAGCGGGCGCCCATCCTTCGTCGTGCCGACGAATGCGCGCGCGTTGACCCGCGCCTCGGGCGGCGCGTCGACGCCGGTCTCGTCGAGTACCGACGCGGTGTATGCGATCCCCGAGGCGGCGGCGGCGAGTTGCCCCGCCGACGCCGCCTCGTAGACGCGAGGAGAGATGGTCGACCACGACGTATCGAAGTCGTCGGTCATCCCCGACCACAGGCGATCGACTGTGCGCGCCGCGCCAACCGAGATGGCCTGCTGATCCTGGTAGTGGCTAATTGCCGCTTGCGGGAGGGCCATTCACGACCTCCGTCTGATCGACGACCGGGCGCGCCGGTGGTGTCGTGTCCTGCAGCTCGCGGGCAGCGCGGGCGAGCTGGTTGTCCCAGACCTCGTCGTCGGCGTGCTCGATCCAGGTCTCGACCTTCTGCTTCGTCGCTCCCGGCAACATCTGCCAGGCATCCCGCTTCGGGAAGCCCGACGCGATGAGCTTGGTGATGCCGTCGACGATCTGCGCGAACGACTTCGCTTCGGCGTCGGCGTAGTTCATCTCGGCGTCGGGGAAGTCGCTGTCCACGCCGATGCACTTCGCGCCGCGGCGGAAGATGCCCTCGTTGCCCTCGGCCCCGATGAGCTGTATCTCCTTCACCAGCGCCGCGAGCGTCGACTCCGCACCAGCGAGCGCGTCGCCGGACAGGTTCGACATGCGCGAAAGGAGGTACTGCGGCGGGATCTGGCCCGTGGCGAAGAACTGGGTCAGGAACTCCCCGAGCACCTCGATGTAGTTCTTGAGGTTCGACTCGGCGAGGTCGAAGACCTTCGTCTCGTGACCCGGGAACGCGAGCAGCCGGTCCACACCCACCCGACCCGGCGAGGTGAGGACCGGGATGGGGTTCCCGTTCGCGTCGGTCTGCAGACTCCCGTCGCCGTTCTTGCGGAACGTCGGGTTCCCGTCTTTGTCGCGCACGATCGGGTCAAAGCCGACGACAATCCGCTGCCGGAACGCGGAGAACTGCATCGCGAGGAGCGTGTTGAAGCGGATCGTGTTTATGGCGTCCTGCTGCGGGATAAGCGGGTCCATCGGCGATCGAACCTGCCCGCGACTGTCGGGGCGGTAGTCGAACGTCTGGAAGGGGTTCTCCCCCATCGGGTGGGTGCCCGTGGTGACGACCTCGAAATTGGCGTCTCCCGTTCGCCCACCTCGCTCGAGGCGGATCATGCCCTCGTTGTCGTACACGACCGCGATGGTTCGCACCGTTCCCGACAGGCCGAAGGGTAAGATCAGCTGCCCGGTCGCGGCGCTGTAGTCGTTGACTGTCCAGACCTTCACCGACCAGTCGTGAGTGAACGGGTCATCCTCGGATGGGTGCAGGTAGACGAGTTCGTTCGACTCGGGCCGGACGATCGGCTTGGATCGGTCGGCGAGGTTCGGCCAGACGGACATGATGCCGCGACCGTGCTTCATCATGTCCTGGTAGGGGTTCTGCTGACGCGCGTCGAGCTTGTTGCGCTGCCACACGTCGCGCCACAGCGTCTTGTCCAAGTCGTCGCTCTTGTGTGTCGCGAAGGACTCCCCGCGAAGGCGCTGGACCGGTGCTCCCACCGCCAGCGCGATCCAGTTTGCGACGGCCTGCTTGCGCAGGTCCTCGTACTCCTGGTTCACGCCGACGGGGGCGAACGGGAGGTCGTGCTCGCCGCGGTCGTACCGCTCCCGTTTCTCGATCTGGGGCCGGCTCTTGGTGAGCTCATCCAAAGCGATACGGATGCGCTGGCGGGCAACGTTGACGTCCATTCGTTCCCCTCAGTTGAAGCCGTACATGACGGTGGAGACGTTCGCCGACTTCCGCTTGCCGAGATCCCCGGCGGCGATGGCGTCGAGCGTCGCGGCGTGCGCGAGCGTGCTGGACATGGAGAGGTCGATCTTCTGCTTCTCAGACGGTTTGCCGAGGATGTAGGTCTGCCCCGGCCGTGCGCGCACGACAGCGTTTCGCATGTGCTGCGCCGTGAACTGACAGTCGTCGTGACGGAAGTTCGCCGACGGGTTCGTGATGTCCGTCCGAAACCGCTCGAGCTCGAAGTGCATTGCCTTCGCCCGGTAGGTTTCCCAGCCGATGAAGACCTTGTCGCCGTACTTGCCCTGCAGCTCCTGCAGCTCGGTCCCCCACAGCGGCGGATCGAAGTAGGCGCGGACGACCTCGAAGTTCTGCATGATGTCGTGCCACGCGGTCATGACCTCGTCGCGCGGGATGCGGTGACCGGGCCAGCGCGCCGGGTCCCAGATCGTGCGGCGCTTGCCGCCGAAATAGGTCGGGGTGAACTGGAACTGGTCGAACGTCTCGAGCCGGATGCCGGTCCAGTCGTCGACGTCCGATCCGTCGAAGCCCGCGCAGACGGGCACGCCCCGTGGGCGGTCGCGCACCTCGAGCTTGTCCGCCCACGTGTGCTGCTCTTCGGGGTCGTACTGATCCATGCCTGGTTCGGGCAGCCACGAGCCGGAGCCGGCGGCGCTGATGTTGCCGTAGAAGCGCGCCGCTTCGGTCGGGTCTTTGCGGAGCAGCTTGACGGCGTCGATCTCGATGCGGTCGAGGTTTACCCACCCGGAGACGCGGATGCCGTGGCGGTCGAGCTTGATCGCCGAGTCGCCGTAGACGTGCCGGTGGATGCGGGCACGGTCTTTCGCGTTCGTGTACGACAGGCCCGCGAGTCGGCCCGACTTGAAATCGATCAGGTCGGACGGGTCGCCCGCTTCCTCGATCTCCTGAGCGACGCTGTTCTCTGCGAGGTCCCACGCGTTCGTCGTCAGCAACGACCGCCCGCCGGTGCCCGACAGGCCTCGGTACTGGGTGGTCGCGAGGTATTTCATGTTCGGGCTCGTCCACGTGCCGACCTCGTCCTGAGGGACGAACGTCACGCGCGCGCCGAGGCGAGACAGCGCCTTCGACGTCACCGGCTCGATCCACCCCTGGCCGGGGAGGTTGATCCGATCTACGCCCGTGTCCGGGATGAGCTCGGCGAGCGGGCCCTCCTCGATCATGGGCCGCAACACCTTCCAGATGTTGTCGGTCTGATCCTCGCTGTAGGCGGTCACCTGGATGATCGGCGTCGGCCACGGACGACCGACGGGCTCGCCGTCCGCATCCCATCCGGCGAAGACGACGGGCGCCACCGCCTCGGCGGCGACGAATGCGGACGTGAGGGGGGCCTTGCCCCACTTCTGCGGCTTCACGAGGAGCGTGCGGACGTACTCCCACGCCGTCTGCCACTGATGCTGTGTCGCATCCGGGCGCAGCCGGTAGTGGCTGACGATGATCGACAGCTGCTCATCGGTCAGCCGGAACGGCTTGCCGATGTCCTCCCCGTCGGGGACGACGCAGTGTGACTCGATCCAATCCGCTACCTGCCAGCCCAGCGACGGGAACTCGCCGTCCCACTCCGGGCCGCGCCACGGCATCAGACCACGGCCTGCATGATCCGTCGACGCTCAGCCGGGGTCCGCCCATCGGACTTCGACGCCGGCTTCTTCTCCGACCGCTTCTCTGACACCTCGTCGTCGCTGATGACCCACTCAAGGCGCTTCATCGACATGGGCGTCAGTCCGAGACGGTCCTCGAGCTGCCGAACCTCATTCAGCAGCGCGGCGGTGGCATCCGGCTTCTCCGCCGACTGCAGCAGCAGCGCATACCGGGCGACGGTGCGGTGGTAGCCGAGCTTCTCCCACGCGGCCGACTGCGGCGTGACCCACAGTTCGCGCCATACAGCTGGGACCCGCTGGCCCTTGATGGGGAAGGCGGGGGCTCGCCCCACTCGACCGCCCACGGGCAGGACCATCGCGGCCTGCCGCTTGTTGCGGCGGCGAGCGTTCGGATCGGGGGCAGGACCGGGCATGGCGGGGCCTCCTCCGAGGTGCGGTGAAATGTACGGGTTCCAGGCTTTTGGGGGGAAGCCCCGAACCCGTACGGCGAAGTTTTGCCGTCTCCGGCGGTTCGACGGGGTCGGCCTCGATGGGGGTCCCCCCCACCCCTCAGCGGGTCGCTGATCGCCCGCCCTCACTGCGATTGCAGTGGGCGTGCTCGGGTCCTCTGTAGCCACGGCGGTCGGGGGTGTGACCTAGATCCCATGGCTCACCAGGGTGGATGAGTCGGTCATCAGGTCTCTTGCAGTGCGGGCTGTGGCAGCGGACGCGACCGGTCGCTACCTGCGGTTCCCACTGGGCTCGGAGTCTGTCGTGCTCGGGACCGTAGCCGCGTTGCTGTCGTGTGCCGCGCCTGCGCTCGTGCTCCCTCGCATGCGTGCGGCAGTACACGCCTGGCACCAGGGCAGGGCATCCGGTGTGTCGGCATACCCTCATCGACATACGCGCTCAGTCCCCGCCTCGGATGATGGTGTCACCGTCGTCGTCGGCGGACGGTGCGACGTACGCCGAGACGTCCACGATGAGAGTCACTGCCGCCGGACGTGGGCCACCGTGGAAGGTGGCCTCCACCTTGTTGCTCACAGCGCACCCCCGCCGTCGGGAGCTACCTCGTGCCGGTAGACGATGCGCTCGTATGACGGAGCAGCGATCGCGTATGGGTGCAGGCCGAACGGTGCGAGCGCTTCGACCATCGCTTCGAAGTAGCGGCGCTCAACCTCGTGCATGGCGCGTGCGACGTGGTCAGGGACCGGCGTCGTCACGATCTCATCGCTCACGATGAGGGGGCGACGCTCGGTGCGGATGGGGTTGAGCTTGTCGCCGGACGCCAGGCGTTCGTAGATCGGTGCGCCCGACATGATGGCTCCTTGCGATGAGGGTGATCGGAGGGGCGCAGGTGCGCCTAGCCCGGTTGGTCGGGGTCGTGAGCGTCCTTCGCCGGGAGGCACCATGGCTTTTGGCGGCGTTGACGCCCCTCCGAAAGAGTGGAGTCGATGAGGTGTCCAGTAGTGGACACGTCGCGTCGGTGGTCGAAGTCTTTGGCCGCGAGCATCCGGGGTCTCGCCCACACCCGGATGCCCGCGCTTCACGATGGATCCCGGACAGAGGCGCCGACCGGGTCGACGATGGTTCCGCTACTACGCGGACCCCTGCACGGGAAAACAGCGCCCCACCCAGCCGTCAGGCGACGTTGGTCAAGCCGCGAGCGTTGAGGTCGCGCGGCGGGTGAGGCGAGCCCCTCGGCGAAGAGCACCAACTCCGAGGGAAACCAGCGGACCAGGAACGACGAATGCCCCCGGTCTCAACCGAGGGCATTCATCTAGATCCAGTGATCTCGCAGGCGTCAGCCTAGCACCGACTGCGCAAGCCCTGCCACCAAGAACGTGCCGCGACACGCCGAGGCTACGAACCACTCGATCCGGGCATCTGCGCATTCGCCTGGTGGTCGATGGCGCGGGCGATGCGGAAGAGGTTGTGCCCGTACTCGACCGCCCGAGGCACGCCGGATGCGATCATCTGCTTGCCGTCCGCGGCGAGCATGCCGTGAATAGCAGCGATATCGCTCGCGGGGAGCGTGATGGTCAGTTCGGCAGGGACGCCAGCCGGGGCTGGGGGAATCAGTCCGTTCACTTCGTGCTCCCGTTCGTGTGGTTGGTGACGTGGGGGTCAAAGTCGTCGAGGCTGGCGGTGATGGATGCGATGCGCTCGCTGATCTCCGACGGGGTCTTCCCCTTCGCCCACTCGAGATCCCGAACCCGGACGATCGTCAACGACATGCCGAGCTGGATCAGGCGGGCGAACTCGTCCGCCGACGCCATCCCGACTTTCGCGGCGGTGAGGGCGACCTGGCGCACCTCCTCCCGGACGACGGGATCCGGGGTGATGGCGTAGAGCTCGGTCTCGAACGAGTCCCGCTGCACCACCTCGCTGACGGGGGCCAGCCCCAAGGTCCGGAGCAGCCATGCGGCGATCGCGCTCACCGCTCGACTCCCTCGTGGGTGAACGATTGGGCGAGGACGTCGGCGTGGAACATGGCAGCCGCGTCCTCAATGGCACGCAGACGCATCGTCGCCACAAGTGCGGCGGATCCCACTGCGCCAATGCCGGCCGAGACGGTAGCGAACGCTCCTACCGCCAGGATGAGGCCCTCAGAGAGGACGGCAAACCGTTGCCGAGCCTCCCGACGCGCCTTCCGTATGGCTCGCCCCTTACGGCGGCGGCGGGTGCGCGGGGATACGTACTCGGGTTCGGTCTTCATGCTGTCTCCTTCTCGTTGGCCGCGGCGACTGCCGACGGCTTCGGTCGTGTTCTCTTCTCCTCGAGCGACGTGTCCACCGCGTCGACCTTCGACGCGTAGAAATACGACAGGACCGACCCCCGCGGCCCGCGGGCCTTCGTCGCCGGGACGAGCAGACCTTTCGACACCCAGAGGCGCACCGCCTGCTCCGTCACCCCCACCCGCTTCGCCGCCTGCTTCACCGTCAACAGCGGGTCGTACCACTCACGCACCGGCGTCGACACAGGCGCCGCCTCCGGCTCCTCGTCATCCGGGTAGACGAACGCGTGCGCCGACTTCCGCTCCGCGCCCCACCGATCCGCCGCATCCTGGATCGACCAGCACTCCCGCACCCCCTCCTCATCAGCAGGGTGACGATCCAGCACCAGAGGGCCCAGCCACTCCATCGCGACCAGGTCGTTCGACAACTCCGACAACCCAGCAGCGAAGTACGCCACCGCCGCCCGCACCGCCACCGTCGCATCGATCACGTCCTCACCGATCGGAGCCGGCGGCTCAGGCGACGACCCAGCGATCACCACCCGATCCCAGTTCCACCCCGACTTGAGCGGGTCACCCTGGGAACGGATCTGGGCGAGAATGTCGAACGCATCGTCGAGGAGGTGACGGGCGCGGCCGAAGCAGGCGTCACAGATCAGCGACCCCTCACGGCACACGCTCGGCGCGCAGCCGCGACACGGGGGCCGGTACTTCTCCCCGGCATCCTCAGCCTTCGCTTTCCGCAGCAGCTCGGCCGGGGCCGTGTTCTCACACGTCGCCCAGTGCTGACGAGTGCACCCACGGATGCAGTAGCGGTCAGACATTCGACTCCCCCTCAGCGTGGATCTTCTTCCGGCGGTTGTTGACCGTCGTCACGCTGCAACCGACGGCGACCGCGATCTCCAACGCAGTCGCCCCGTCCTCGTCCATCGACCGGAGGATCTCGACCTCCTGCGGACTCAGGCGGTCGCCGCGGCCCCGCTTCGGTCGGGGCGCCCGCGACTCCGGGCGACCCACACCGGTGACAGCCGCCGCGAGACGGGTCTCGATGAGCTCCCGCATTGACACCTGGCGCCTCGCCGCCACGGACGCCCGCTGCGCCGCGACATGGATCGCTCGATACGTCCGGGCGTCCAACTCCACCGTCACCGGAATGCGGAAGCCATCAGTGCTGATCGTCATTGCCGTTCCCCCTCGGTTGTGCGCGTATTTGTCGATGTGGTCATC